>Ga0209232_1000922_pt1 | contig 16765 bp, 19 predicted proteins | sample ETNvirenome_2_60_FD_184066 | JGI IMG/M metagenome (GOLD analysis project Ga0209232, IMG submission 184066) | Marine viral communities from the Pacific Ocean - ETNP_2_60 (SPAdes) (version 2) | ecosystem: Environmental > Aquatic > Marine > Oceanic | place: Pacific Ocean | collected 2013-06-22
GATGCTGAAGGTAACGTCCAAGAGATAAACAACCCAGCGCTGATGGATCAGTTGGCTGCTACACGTAGCCGAGTCTTTGAAGAGAAAGAAGCCTCCGCAGCAGAGAAGCAGCTTGAGCTAGACATTCAAGCAAACGAAGCGAAGCAAGCAGCAAACGCTAGTGCCAGAGCTGACTCAGACACAGCGAAGCGTGATGAGACAACGGCTTCGGAAGATAGAGAGTCGGAGCGAATCATTAAAGAGGAGAAGTCTTTAGCTGAGCAAAAGTTTCTGCAAGCAACCAAAGAACATCAAGCAGCAGGAGCTAACTATAACAGAGTAAAAACAGCGGATGGTGAAGACTCTATAACAGCTAGAAATGCTAAGAACGTTCGCGATCAAAAAGCAGAAGAAGTTAAGATTACGAGTGCGCTTTTTCAGAATGAGATGAAACTCGCTGAAGAAAGTAAGCGAGTAAAAGCGCAGCAAGAACAGGAGACTGCTGCTATAACTGATCGTACTATCCGCAGAGAACAAGCGATCACAGGCAAGACGCTGAAAGCTCCACCTCCCGGTGATACGCTAAGAGCTGCCAAGGGTTTAGCAGAGCGCATCGGCATGAGTTGGCGTGCAGCTATCCCAGAAGTCGTGAAGATGGCCAACACCGAAACGACTGATGAGTTGCGAGGAATTTACAGCGTAGCAGAACACGCCGCTGCTATAAACAAAGATACTGCCACACCTGACACTCCCATACACGAAGCTATTCACGGAGTATTTCAGGTTATGAAGCGCGGCGAAAACTTAAAAGATCAGGAGATCATAAGTTTTCTGGAGAACGACCTGTTTGTACATGGTGACAGATCTGTTTTAGGCGCAGACAAAAAGTTAGATGAGGCCGGTACAAAACAAGCGAAACGCCTTTTTGCCGAGGAGCTTATCGTAGAAGGCGCTGGCCGTGTGCTGACCAAACGACTAAACGAAGCACCGCAAGGTGTTGTCAACAAGTTCAAGCGCTACATTGACGACTTGATGCTTGCGCGTGAGGCACGCAAAGGATTTCCGCAGAAAGATTTACAGCGCATATCTGAGTGGCTCGCTATGAGAGCAGAGCGCCAGCCAGCGTTACAACCGCAGCAGCTAGAGCTGTTCCTGAAAGACTTGCCCGTGCCGAACATTGTGACCAAGTCGGATGGTAGCAATGCTGCGGAAGAAGGTGGCGGCTTGTTCGACGACAGGATGCGCACGCAAAAGAAAAAGCAGCGCTACTACACCGACGAGGAAATCGCCAAGGAGTTTGGTAAGATACGTGAGGCTATCGAGAAGGAGACGGGTGTAAAAGCTAGCAAGCCGCTTGTGAATGATGCCAAGCGCATCTTCGCTAAGATTCGGCAAGACCATCGCAGACTACAGAAGGTAGACGAGGACAAGACTTCCGATGCTTTTGACGTAGCCTCGATGTACGACCCGAAACTCAAGGGCAAGTACAGTAAGCGAGTGCGCAGCAAGATGTCGGTCGATCAGATTCATAAGGCACTAGCTCGCTTTGCTAGCAGACCTTTCCCAGAAGACATGAGCGGGGAGGACATAGCGAAGGTTGTGAATGGTATGCCTATGTATCATGGTACAAGGTTAGAAAACTTACCAAACATACGGCAAGAAGGTTTTAGAGGTGAGGAACTAAGTCCCAGCGGTCGCATGGGTCGTGGTATATACATGACACACGACAAAAATTTTGCAGCAACTTATGGCGAAGGAGCGCAGAGTGCTGCTATATTTAGCGATCATATTCTAACAGTTAGAACTAATTTTAATAAACTATTCGATCTTGACAAAAACTATTCAGCTAATGATGCAATAAAATTTATTGATAGTTACTTAGATACTGTTAAGCGTTTAGGGTCAGAGAGTGGTGCAGGTGATGTTATTTTAAAAGCGCCTAAAGATTTTAGAAAAACAGTTTACGATAAGCTCCTTGAGATGCCTACGAGGGACGTTTCGGAGGTGCAAGACTTTCTTATCAGGAAGAAGAGATCGTTTAGCGGAAAGCGTCTGCTTAATAACCTTTTAGCAATATCAAGTGCAGGGTATGGCAAGCCTACAGACGCTAACCATGTAAAAGTTTTAAATGCTATGGGCTACGATGGTATAAACCAGATAGGTGCTGGTGAAGTCGTAGCCTTCCGCGAACCGTTTGAGAAAGCTGGTGATACCCTAAAAGAATTCTACACAGGTCAGCGCTTGCAGAGGAAAGAAGGCGGCATTAAAGGCGGCGACGATCCTTATGGCATAGAAGACTACTTTAAGAAGTTGAACGACTACCAGCTAACGTCTGGCACAGATCACTTTTCATCTAACCCATCCATACTGCACGGCTTCAAGCTGACCAGCGTTGTTGATAGCATACGTCTCGTTGGTAAAAGCATCGAGGAGAAGAAGTACGCGAACCAAGTTGCTGATGCACTCGACGCTACTGCACGGGACAGCCGTGAGTTGCAGGGCCGGTTCATAGAATCGTTGATGTTGCAGATTGCTGGCAAGAAGTTGTCGAAGAAGGATGCGGAGCTGCTGCAAACTTACATGGTTTTTAAGAGAGCGAAGGAGCCGATACCTGCTGATGTGCAGCAAGCCTACGATGCGCCGAACAGTATGATACGGCATTACCACAAAGTTCTGAGCGATGCTTATAAAGATAGTGGTAAGGTTATGGTATCGGAGGGCATCAAGGTTTACTCACGCAACACAGGTGAGTATCGCGAACGTCTGCTTGACAAAGACTACGTGCCAGAAACAATCAACGCTACAAAGCTGCGTGAATTGCAGGGTGACGCTGGTGCAACCGAGCAACGCAATGCTCGTGACGAACTCATCAAATATTGGAAGAGCGCCCGTAAGGACGCTGACATGATTACCGATGAGGACTTGGAGATCGCAGCCAATCGCTACATTACAAAAAGCACAGACTTCGACAACGATCTAGGTTCTTCTAAGTTCGGCGCTGTACGTAAGGTGCAGGGTCTAGGCTTACCTCGCACACGAGACGAGGCAACTGGCAAGCTGGTGTGGATTGAATCGAGCGCAGTCAACAACTACACAAGATACTTTAAACGCTTCGCAGATGACGTTGCGTTCTACCGTAACGTTGAAAAGAACTCCACGGTCAGCGCTTTGCTAGGCGTTGCGCATGAGGGAGTGCATGGCGCTCGGATAGAGAACAGTCCGTTCGTCACGCCTACCAAGAAGGAGATCGTAGAAGGACGCGAGGTCATCTTGAACGCTGGCATGACCAGCCACCCAGCCATTCGTGATTTCATGAAAGGCTACCTCGGTTACTACGATGGTTCAGAACTTATTGGCAGGACTGCAAACCGCGTTGTAACGAGTCATTGGTTGGGTTTAATGTCCGGCATACGTGATCTATTCACATCTTATACACTAGCGCTGCCTTACCTTTCGTGGAACAACGCAGAGGCGTTGGCGAAGTCGTTCACTACATGGAAAGAGAACTGGTCAAACAGCCATCTGTACGGTGTGAACAAGGCGCAATCCAACAGAATTGAGTTTGGCCTAGAAAGCCACAGCGCGTTGCTAGACTACGCCGATGAGTGGAGTGATCTTATGGCCAGACTTTCTGGACGTAATATGTTGGAGCGCTCAACCCGTGCGCTACAGTTTGGCTTGGGTCGTGCTGTCACGTTGCAGAACATAACACTCCCCGATACTAACCGGACTGCGATGCGTACGCTTCAGACGCTCAGTAAGATGTCGGGCGTGGACTACAAGCGACTGCGTCGTCATGCAGACAACGAGACTCCCGATAACAGAGATTTCAAGTTAAGTAAGAAAGAGTTAGATGATGAGTTGAACAAGATGGCTGCTGCTTGGGTAGAAGTAAACCAAGGCACGTACGATGTTCGTGGCGTACCGTCATGGACGTTGTTCGGTGCGCCTTCGTTGTTCACTTCGCTCTCACGCTGGACGGTAGAGAAGACCACGCGCATGGAACGTGACATTCTCAATCCTCTGCTGAACGAGGGCGATCCTAGACCGTTGCTGAAAGCTACACTCGGCGCTCTGTTCACCGGCTACGTTTTGCAGGAGGTGAGTGAAGAGGTTTACAATAAGCTGCAAGGCTCACCTACTTTTGCAGAGTCGTTGAAAGCGGAGAACCGTGAGGAGGCTACGTATTCTGTCGTGAATATGCTGAATCAGTCCGGTTACTTCGGCCTCGTAAGTGCGCTGCTGAATGATTGGGCTAGAGCAGAACAAGGCTACAACCCAGACATACCGGGCGGCTTCGTGTTCCCAGCGTATGACTTTTTCACTAACACGCTGACTGATCCCTTACTTGACGCAGCTCGTGCTATTGAAGAGGGCGCTCCTGCACTAGCAACTCTGCAAGAGGCTATCTTCGGTCAGCATGGCGTAGTCACAAAGTCCACGCAGACTTATCGCATTATGATGCAGCAAACATTCCTGCGCGATGAGATGTCCGACATGAATATGCGCCGTGACTACCGTGTGTTCCGTCGCCTTGAAGGTTTTAAGGATGCGCCGGTATCTCCTGAGATGGGCAACAAGTTTATGCGCCCAGCTACGCGAGAGTTTAAGGAGGCCGAGACGCTTGAGGAGATGTACCAGAACTTGCCGAAGGCGCTCGACGAGCAGATCGAGAGGGCGAACGGTCGTAGCGACAAACTGAAATCCTACGTGCAGGGTATGTATACAACCTCTGATAAGACAATGCCCTCTGTGAAAACGGATGAAGGTGTTGAAGAGTTCCTACGCTACCGTCAGTACATGATGGACTTGGGCAGAGGTAAGGATTGGCAGCGTACGTTCAACGAGTGGGCGAGACGTAAGCAGATGGCTCCTGCGAGGAAGGCGCTCGTCAAAAGCTACGTGCAGCATAGAGTAGCAACAGGCGGGTGAAATCTATAGGAGCAAGGGGTGAACTTCTAGTAGCGCAGGAGTTGATAAAGCGCGACTGGGGCATCTCGTTTCCCTTCGGTGATAACGCCTACTACGATTTGATAGCTGAGAAGGCTAATCATATCTGCCGCATTCAAGTGAAATGTACTGAGCGGCTCTCATTTAAAACAGGTGGTCACGGCCCTCACTACGCTTTCAGTTTATCGCACGGCTCCGGTACTCACAAAACAGTCTACGATGAAACTATGATAGACTTTTTCATCTGCTGCTCAATTGAAGGTAATCGCTACTGGATTGTGCCTGTCAGAGAGGTGACAGCGAGGACGTTGAAGATTTTCTTGGATGGTCAGAAGTACCATGAGTACGAAGGTGCGTGGGACTTACTGCATTAAAAGCACGGCGAGCGATTAAACCCGCCGTGCTGTTCTCAAACTCGCTCTAGCCACTCGACTAGCATTGCTGCATCAATGACACTTGTCTCACAGTCAGCGTCTTCACCGTCTGGCGTTGAGCCTAGCAGCAAGCCGCGACCTGCTATCGGAGAAGGGTAGCCCTCGAACATAAAGAACTCGTGAGACTTACCATCAATAAGGCTCATGTCATCGACGTACAGCGTATCGCCGTTACTGAGCGAACGTACCGTTGTGAAGATGTCGCACTCAAGGTGTTCTTGAATATCCTTAAAGTTCGCGACGCTAACTACAGATACTAGCTTCGACTCAGGATCTATTAAATATCCTGTGCTACTTTTTTCCTCCGAAGTATTCATCAGCATAGCCTTCCTCTACTAAGACTTCATTGAAGTTCACATCGTACTCGCCGTACAACGTACCCAACACTCTGCCGTACTTGCCTTTCTTGTCGAGAGACGTACGTATCACGCAGCGGTTCTCGTTGTCGGCCAGCAGTTCTTCTAGGCGAGCCATTGCAGCCAGCCCAGCCTTCTTCTCGATCTTGTCGCGTGTGCGTATCTCCGGTGTGTTGATACCGTACAGCCGTATACGTTGCTTGCTGTAGGTGTTGAAGCCGAGGTCAACGGTAGCGTCAACGGTATCGCCGTCAACGACTCTCGTCACCTCTGCGCTGTAGTGGTATAGCTTGTCGCTCATGTCAGGTAAACGTTCTTCTTCGGGTCATCTATGAATGGCGCTGGCTCATACGAGTCAAGTTCTACACCAGCATCCAGCGGAACGTAAACGTGTGGGCCGAAGCCGTAGTTGTCTTTCGTACCTTCGCTGAGAACTTTGTCCATACCGATCTGCACGTAGTTCTTCTTCGCCAGATCAGCGAACACGAAGTCCTCGACGTTGTTGCGCTCAGCGTAGTCAACCAGCTTCTGCGGTAGGCTGAATGACTTGATCTTCCAAAGCACCGCCTTACTGAAAGGCAACTCACGTACGATACGGTTGCCCAAGTGCTTGCCGATGATAATGGACTTCTCCTTATACTTTGTATATAGCGTTTTCATTTCCAAAGCTGCCACCACTTCCGTTCTTTCATAGGTCGTACATCCTCTACGTTCTTGGCAGCGCGTGTTCTTGCATTCGACAAGTCCGATACCGTAAACATATAAGGTGTAGGTTCGCCGTCGCGTTTCGCGAACAGCCCGTCTAGATACACGAGGTAATACTCATCGTTAGAACCTCTGTACTTGTTTGTGTTCTTCACAATAGCAATCTCACCGAGCGCTATCGTCTCGCGAGCTTTCATCAGCTCATGCTTGGCTTCATCAGTCATCATATCTTTGCTCCCATGCTACTTCATCTGCTGTTTCTTCTGTTTCTTCGGCAACAATATCCTCGGCCTTAGTGTACTCTTTGTTTGTGAGTTCAACCTCGTTGAAGTTACTGTCGAAAAATGTTAGGTTAGATTCTGTTAGCTTAGTGCTTACTCGGTAAGGGCCACCATCGTCACCTACCCACACCTCAGCCTCGTATGTGACCGTACTGTCTTCGCTTATGAAAACTTCACGACCGTGCATGAAGGGCAGCGGTGTATCTATTGATACGTTTAGCGTTACATCGAATGTATCTCTTAGTCTTCTTCTAATCATAAGTAGTCTGTTGGGTCTGCTGGTTTATCTACGAGGGCGATGTAGTGATCGCTCTCAAATCGTACTTGCTCTGTTGTGACGAGGAACTCTAGGCAAATGCGTAGCTCGTCTGCGTTAAGGTCGTCAATGAAGACGAGTAGCAACTTCTTAAAGCGTGCGCCTTCCTTACCCTCGTTGATGATGTACTGGCACACACGGCGCTGGATGTCTGCTAGGATGTTCCTGCCCACGGTGTTGTATGCCTCGTGCATATTGACCTCGGTGTGCGCTAGAAAGCGCATCGCTCGCTCCACGGTTTCCTTCTCGATGGTCATGCTTTCCGTCTGATCCGCGAAGTGCATTATCATAGACATCTTCAGCAAGTGTACGTTCTTTCTGCCGTAGTACGTTTCGAGTCGGTGATCTTTGTTCACAGTTTTTTGCGTTAGCTCGCCGCTCTCGTAAACACTCTTGTGATACTGTAAGGCTTCGTCGCTCATCGTCAACGGCCCACCTACCTTCGCAAGTTTCTTGAGATGTTCTAACAGCGCTGCCTTACATTTCTTCTGCTGGTCATCTATGCCGGGGAACTGGCGTAGGAACCGAGGCTCGCCGCCGTAGATCATAATGACACGGGATGTGAAACCCTGCGATATGATCTGATCGCTGAACGCCTGCTTGATAAACGAGGGCGTAGTGCCGCCGAGTATGTTAACGCAGATGTTCTTGATGATGTCTGTGCCTTGGTGCTTCGTCTTGTACGTGAAGTCACGGCTGTCGTAGAACTGGTTCAACATATTCACGATGTTGTCCGTGTTCTTGCGTAGCAGCACGCCCAGCTCTTCTACCATGAAACCAACCGAGAAGTGCGAAGCGCGTACCTGCTCGCCTTTGTCATCGTAGTAAAAGTCTCTCGCGCACTCCTTCACGATGAAACGTACGAGCGCCTCTTGTGTGATTGTGTCTGCGCTCAGCGGGAAGTACGGCTTCACCGTTACCTTGTTTGTTTTCTTATTGGGCTTGCGCTCAATGAGCATCGGGTTCTTAACGAACTCGCTCACCTGTGATATAACCCTCGACTTACCGGCTGCCGGTGGGCCTACGAAAAGTACAAAGAGGTTAGGGTAGAGGGTGAACGTATCAGGGAACAGCCATACTCTGCGTTGGAGTGCTGTTGCTATCATACTGTAAAATCCCCAGTCTACGAACATATCTGGAGATTCTAGGTCTTTGAGGAAGTGTCGCCATTTTTCTATGTTAGTCATTATACATCAATCATATCTCCCCAGTTCTCGCCTATCATAGCTTCCGACTTCATTGCAAACGTTTCACCGAAGGGAGAGGTCATCTCACGGTTAAGCGCTACACAAGCGAGCTTTGCTACTTCATCTGCTGCATCTGGAGAACATTGCAGCAAGACGCTATCGTGGTTATTCTGTATAACGTCAGCACCCAACTCTCGTATGCGTGCGTTGTTGTACAAATCTGTAAAGGCCATGTTCGTGATACAACCTACGGTTGACTGTGGTACGAAAGCGTAGGCTTCCTTGAACATGGATGGGTCTATCGTCTGCGTGAACATTCGCGGATAGCCGAAGAGGTTGCGCAGGATACGTGTGCGCTTCAGCTCTGCGATTGTCTCCCTGTGCCAGAGGCGTATCTCAGGGAACAGCGTGTGATAGGTTTCTAGAAAGAACACGGCGCGTTTGTTCGTGAGGTTAACTGCGCCGCCTGACTTCTGAAGTACGTTGACCCGGAAGGTCGGAGCCTTCATGCCGTAGTTGCTGGCGTGGCATACCATCTTGGCCATGAAGTAGTAGCGTTTGTCTGCGCTCCAGTTGTCGCTGGAGGAGATGAGCTTCTTCAGTTCTTGCCAGCGTGGTAGCTTCACGAGTTCGGTAGCAGGAGCCTCACAGTAGTCTTTCAGACTTTCACCTAACTCAGCAGCCCAAACATCCTCAAAGAGACGTAGGGCCACGTATACGTGAGACTTCACGCCATTAGCAAACAAGCTGCGGAAGTTACCTTCGCGGCACAAGTAGCTGACAACGAGCGCCTCTGCACCAGCTTGGTCAGCTTGCACTAGAACGTTGCCGGGATCAGCGACGAACAACTTGCGTAGCTTTTTGGGAAAGTTCTGCACGTTTGTTCCCCACTTACCCAGCAGTCTACGAGACGCGAGTCGATACGATGTAGTGCCAGCCAAGTTGTATGCGGTGGTGATACGCTTGTGATCGAGTGGCTTCACTCCATCCCACGGCGGAAACTTTAGCTGACCGCTCTCCTTTGCGAGAGAGCGGTAGCGCAGAATGAGAGCCATCACCGGATTGTCTGGCTTGGATAAGCGTAGCTGCAACAGCGCCTTCTCACTCGTTACGTCTTTGGATGGTCGCTTGTAACCGAGTCTGTTGTAGAGGTAGTCAGCGACTTGCTTAGGGCTGTTTGGGTTAAGGTCTTTACCTACGAGCAGTCGGAGAAACCGTAGCAGTACGTTCTGATGCCTGTCGTTGTTGGCAATGATGTCGTCGAGCTTGGCATCATCGTAGCGGATGCCCTGCAACATCGCAGTCAGGTACGGTACAACGCTGTCGTTCACCTGCTGTATGCTGTCGGTCGCCTTGAAGTTCGCTGCCGTAGCATCTATCTGCGGCTGAAGCAGAGCCATACTGATAACGTCCTTGGCGTTGTACTCGTATAGCTGAGTCTGCTGCTCATGGCCATGCGCTTCAAACACGCCCTCGTTCTTATGGTAGGGCTGATCGGTGTAAAGTGAGAGGCAATGTCCCAGCGACTTCTCTACTTCTGGGAACAGTCGGTGGTGCGCCAGCATCGTATCGTAGACGCGACGAGGCGCAGGGATGCCGTACTTGTAGCCCATCACGAACAGGTCAAAGAGGGAGTTGTGTATGACGGTGGTGTTGTCTCGCATAGCAACAGCGAGTGCGCGTAGGATGCGCGGCGTGTCGCTGTAGTAGTAGCCTTCACGGGGAGAGACTACCATAGGTACACACCATGCACGCTTCTCGTCGAAGGAGAAGCCGAAGCAGGTCATCTCTAGCGAACGGTTCGTCTCTATGTCAAAGTACATATTCTTACCCTTCACTTGAGTAAGAATTCTCACCACTTCATCTGCGCGAGGCCAAAGTACGTGCGCTGCCTTCGTTACCTCCGGCGGTGTGGTCAAGTAGGCTACCGCTTTCTTTACGTCACGGGTGAGCCAGAACTTACGATTGGGCCTACGCGTTTTACCGTGACGGCCCTTGTCATCACCGCCGCCCTTGTCGTCTGTGTCGTTGGGGTTAAAGTAGGCTTGGCGATCTACCGCCTCTTGCGGCTCATAGCTTGGCACGTATGTGATGCCGTCCTTGATGATGGGACAACCGCGCTGCTCATCTATACTAACGCCGGTTGCTACCATATCCAGAGCCTTCTGACCTAACAGCAGGACAACCTTAGTGTCCGGCTTGTAACTGACCTCGCCGTTCTTCAGCGCATCAGCTAGAAATACATCTACACTCTGCCGAGCTAGCGGCGAGAGCGCGTTGAAAAACATCTGGCCACCGTAGCCGCTAAGCAGTTGCGCACGGTCGAAGCGAGATGGCTTCCCTAAAACAACGGTCAACCCTTTGTATGGTAGGGTTGACATCTTGTATCTGACAGTTTCTACAGACATTATATTAAATAGTGAAACGCAGGGCGATCAACTAGGGAGGAGGTGAAACCTCGGAACCTTGATGCATCTCAATAGCATATCTTTACCCTACGTTTCGGAAATTAAATGTCATAGCCTTGGCGATCAATGCAGCCTATCCACAAGCTGTCTGCATCTTAATAGCAGTATGTACCAAGACTATAACGTGACCTACCCTTAACCTATCGTATGATCAGCGTTCTTACGCAGAACACGTTTCAGACGATAATTGTTGTTCATCACAGCGTTACCGTTGTCGTCTAGAACAGGGCTGCCGTCGTCGCTAGTCTGAGCGCTCTGCTCAGTCTCGATGGTTACGTCGGCGGCTAAGCCAGCATACTGATCTACGTCAGGGTTATCCGTGTCTACGGAAGATGAGAGGCCAAGTGCGCGGTGAAACGCCTTGATCTTCTTCAACGTGATCTCCATAGCCTTCTCGCTGAACGACCAGTAATCGCGGAACTGTAGCCCAGCGATACGCACGGTGTTCCCTTCGAGGTCTTCCGTAGCTTCTGGAGCTACAACCTCCCATTGCAGTACGATCATAGGCGCACCGGCCTTGCTCGTGGTGAACTCAGCCTCTATGATACGAGCTGAGTAGGTGTCCTTCTTCAGATAAGGTCTTACGTTATCTGCGATCTCATCTAAGTTGATGATTGCCATTTTATTTTACTATTTGTTTTTAGAGGGAGCGTCTTCGTTTATATGTTCTCCATCAACCGCACTCCTGTTGTTTTCTGGAGAAAATGTTTGAGCTATACCGTAGGTTAGCTTGTCTACCGTGATCGTCTGAAGCAAAGCCATAGCATCGCTATACTCTATCTTCAGCTCGCTTGCGATTTCCTTGACCTGCTCGTGAGCAGCTTTCGCTACCGTGATGGTCATTTCCTTATAGTGTTTTTCTTCGTTAGTCATCGTTCGATGTATTCAATAAGTTTATCTAAGGTGTCTATGTTAGCAGAAGCTAAGACGTTTCTGAGCTGGCGTAGCTTGCGCAGTTGGCCAGCGTCATACTCTGCGCGAGGCACACCGTACAAGTCCTCAATGTCCTCTATGATTGTGTTGAGGTCTAGCGGCGACGGCCACTCAGGTGCAGCAGGGAACTCGTCCATCGCATTCTGAATCTGCTGCTTAGAGTTACCGAGATCAGTAACTGCATCGTCTAGCCGCTGAAACAAGTCAGATATGTTACGCTGTGTTATCATGCGCTGTAGTATTTCTTGGCTGCGGCGATAACGGCGGCGAGATCATTGTCGATGTACGGCTCGTCGAACATACCCATCGGAGTCTTAGCGGAGGTGATGCCGTCGCTGTTCGTCTGGAAGACGTAGCGTACCTTACCATCCTTGTCGCGTTTAACTTCAGTGAACAGTACCATAAGGAACTCCTTCTCAATGCAGCCCTCGTGTTGCTTACCCTGCACCTTGATGCGGCGTACGTTGTATGTGTCACCACTGGGCTGTGCGATCTGCACAATCTCGTCGATGCCGGTGAACACTACGACAGCACGGTCGTTCTTAACCTTGTCGAGCGTAGCGCGGATCATGCGATTGTAGTATGACCACACATCGTAGCCCTTGAAGCTAGCTTGTGCCAACGCTATGAGCGTCTCGGTGTACTTGGTGAATGACTCAATGACAATCACCTCACACTTCTCGTCGCCCAGCGCAGCGTCTAGCGCCTTGTCGAACTCCTTGATGTTGGAGCATGGCGTAACCTTGAACTTGCTTGCGTTAGGAAACGGTAAGCCCTTGCGCTCAAGGTCTATAATATGCGTGGCCGCAGGAGATAAGTTGCGCAGGGATGTTGACTTACCTGTGCCGCTGCTACCTACAATTCCTATGATAGCTGCACTCATCGTAACGCCTCCTTCAGCAGGTCTGGCACTAAGCCGTTGAGTCGTTTGCCCTCTCGCTTGGCGAGCTTCTTCAAGCGTGCGTGTAGCCGCTCCGGTATCATAACTGCACGGTAGGACTTAACCCTAGCGTCAGTCTTTTTTCTTCCTATTGTTGTTGTCATTTTTCTTTGGTTTGTTGACCTTATTGTGGTCAGAGATTTCCTTCTCTAGTTTTGCTATCTGCTTACGGTAGCCATCGCAGTCCAGCAGTAGCGTGGTTATCTTCATGCGCAGCGCTACAGAGTAGTGCCATGCGTCTATCAACTCTTCGTCGATGGCGTTGAGTATCTGCAAGGGTGACATACGGTACAGCCCCTTGTCTCCGTTAGGGTTATGCTCAGCAATGCCCTTGTTAAATTTAGCTACAGCTTCTATCGAATAGCGGTGCTGTGCTAAGTCTCGTATTTCTTCGTCTGTTATCATGCTTGAAAAAGTAATGGGTCGTAGGTGTTTGTGGTTGTGAATAAAGAATCTATGATAGTCTCGCGGTCTTCCTTGCGTGGCGTAGTACAAACCGGAGAGAACTTACACTTACCGAACTTAGTCTCGCAGCAGGTGAAGTTAGGAAAGAACATATCGTCTGGGTCTTTCCCATCTTTTATAACGGAGCGTAGGTTAGCTGTGTACTGGCTGATCGTCTGGCGTAGGTGCTGCTCAAACTCTTCGAGTACGTGATCGCTGAACGTGATGAACGGCGAGCGTTGGAACTTGTTACGGCCACTACGGTTAAGAAAGATACCGTTGATGACAACGTTACGCTTCTCGTCAGGAAACAGCCGCTTCCATATCATACTGTAGAACATCATCTGCGGAGAGTTTTGGTAACTGTCTAGGTACTTCTCCACTTGATTGAGTGAAGTTGTCTTGTGATCTATGAGCGCAGGTAATCCATTGTACGTGCCGATCATGTCTACCGTACCGCAAAGCACAACGTCGAGTAGCTCACCGTCCGTGATGTAAGGCACGGCGAAGCGCTGCTCCAGTAGCGGCCCGTCTGGGCCAACGTCTGCCTTGAGGCCATCGAACTGCTCGTAGGCCATGAAGTATTGTTGAAGCGTAGCAACAAGATGTCCCATGTTACGGAAGTCATTGTCCGGTACGTGGATGTCATCTTGCTCAAAGTGTTCTATCGCAAGGGCTGTCGCAGCCTTCTCATTGCCGGTAGTGTAGAACTCTTGAAGTGCCTTGTGAAACGCCGTGCCATACTCCATCTTGTGCGACTTAGAATCGTACGTGAGGCCGCGAGCGCCCATGTACCACAAGCGCCGTGGGCAAGCCGTCTGAGTGTAGAGCGAAGCGTCTATCTTAACTATGTAGCGACCGTCGCTAGTCTTCTTTAGTGTTAAAGGTTGTGTCATCGTAGGTTAGCAGGAAGGTTGTCGGATGCGTTGTCGAGGTCTATGCCATTCAGCTTAGCTAGCTCCTGCATCTGATCTTCTAGTGTTTGCTTTTTCTTTTTGCTCATCGCTGAGCTTTTCTTACGTTTAGGTTTTGCAACCGACACGTTAGGGTCAGGCTGCGTTACAGCTAGGTAAGGCTTGAAATGCTCACGTAGCTCGTCATCACTCATCTCTTCTAGCGCTGCGATGTCGCAGTTCAGTAGTTCTTCTATTGTCATTCTTTAATATAGGTATACCAAAAAGCTATGATCACTACCGCCCAGAACAGGCAACCGAAAGCTGATGCGCTCATCGTATGATGCGGAAGCTATTGTCCTTGAATAACATCTCCGCATCGGGAGCCATCGTAGCCAGCGTGTCACGTAGCCACCGCTCGTCGTCATCTGTTAGCGGCTCTTCTATGTTACCGCTCTCAAACATCTTGCCTTCTGTGGCAGATTCTAACCAGCGCACTACGTTATGCCGCCAGAGTGAACTGTCGGTTGTGTGAAACTCTAGTGCTTTGCCTTCGTGGTTCTTACGACGAATCTTACGCATACCACGTTTGAAGTACACTAGAACGCCGGGGTTCTCGTCGTCGTATACGGTACGCAATGCGATCTGAGAACGTAGCAGGATGTAGTCATCTGGCTCGTCAGAGTTCTCCATGTACCATAAAAGTCCGTCGTTTATCTTAACGAATAGCGTACGCGCGGTGTAGCCTGTGCCAAGCGCCGGTACGAATACGTCCTTAGCATCGTTCAGTAGCTTGTCTAGGATGGGCTTGACTGTCTCTGCGCTAGTCTCGGTGTACGATGAACGCTTAACCCGTAGCGGAGAGTTTGCCTTACGCTCAGGTTTCTTGAGCTTACCTACTACAATATCTATAGTGTCGTTGTCCATTTTAGTAAAGTAGGGGAGGAGCGAGTTGCACAAGATGCACGAGTTGCACACTGCACAAAAAACGCTCGCTCCCCTCGCTAGGTTAGTTGCCAGCCATCAGCTCTTTCATCTGACGGAGCAAGTCTGTACCCTTATCGGTATCACCGGAAGCAAACGCAGCTTGCGCCTGTTTGAACAATGCGTTAGGAGTTAAATCCCTAGCATCCGGTTTCCACTTATCAGCATCCTCCTTAGAGAATAGCACACCGTCTGGGTGCTTCTCTTGGTGGCGTGATTGTGCGGTAAGCAGGTCATCTCCGCTAAGCCCTTTCGGTAGCGAGTTCTTGACCTTCGCTCGTATACGACTAGCTACCTGCTGGTTGAGCAACGCTAGAACGTTGGTTTCTCCGATAGAATCTACAGCTTCTGCTGCGCTATCGAATTCCTTCACGGTGAACTTGAAGCCTTTCCAATCACCGTCCTTGTACTCTTGTACGTTATACTGTGCCATTATCTTATGTGGTTATTTCTACGTTAGTGCTTTACATCTGATGCACTTACACCCTATATAAAGCAAGATTCATGCCAAATCTTCTATCTTCTAAAACTTTTTTTCTATCTTCTAAACTGTGCTGGTAATTCTTTTAAAACGTCGTATCGCAAGATCGCTTGTTCTAGCTCACGGTAGTTACCTTCTAAGGTCGCATTGCTAGCGTAGTCTAGGAAGGTATCATAGTCGGAGTCTTCAATACTTTTATCTAGGTTCTCACCTACGTAGTGAACAGCGTCCCATGGTCGCTCACGTAGGGGAGTTAGGTGTAAGTTGAAAGTGGAGAGTCGGTAGTATAGGTCTTTACGAAAGCGACCGGAGGCGATCAAGTCTTGTAGCGGAGCGCAGGTTGCTGCGATAACTCGGCAGTTGGCTGTACGCTCCTCGTTGTCACCGACTCTACGGTACGTGCCGAACTGGATGAAGCGTAGCACCTTGGCTTGCAGGTCGTAGGGCATATCACCTATCTCATCGAGGAACAGCGTACCATCGGCGGCGTGTTCTACGAGGCCGGTCTTGTCTCGAAAAGCGCCTGTGAAGCTACCCTTGAGGTGGCCGAACAGCTCACTCTCAAAGAGCGTATCGGTTACGGCTGTCGTGTTCACGGTAGAGAACTCACCGCTACGTGTACCGTGAAGTATACGAGCGATGAGTTCCTTACCTGTGCCTGTCTCACCTGTGATGAGTACGGGTTCGCTGCGTGGCGCTAGCTTGACGGCAGCTTCTACCGTGCGCTTTGTTGCAGCGTCAACTGTGCTGTAGTCTTGGACTGCTTGCGCAAACGCTAGGTATCTTTCTTTCTCAGTCATGGTAAAGATGATCTGTGAAACCACGGTAGCGGCTGTAGTCTGTAGGCGTAAACGTGTCGAGAGCCTTACGCTCGTGGTAGTGACGACTTAGCATAGCGTCCCAACCTTCCTTGAGTAGGCGAAGCATCTCGGACTTGTCGTACGTAAATACTACGTCACGTTTGTCGTATGTTGTAGTGCCGGGGCTGAGCATAGCTATCTCTGTACCGTCATCTAGATCACCTATCTTCCGAGCTTTACTCTCCGTGCGGAAGTTAACCCTTACTATACTCATCTCCAGTAAGTAGGTTTATGTTTATGAGTTCATCGTCAGCTACCGGACGGCCAGCGCTAGTCGTGCGTAGGTACTGCTCAAATCTGCGTTGGCTGAAACCTACGCTGGGATGGCCTAGCATATCCAGCAGCCCGTTGAGCCGTTCGCGTGTCGTAGGTGTTCCCCAACCTGCTAGCGTCAGCAGTACACCGTCAGAGTCGTCGCGGTTCTTGAGCGCTATGATGTTGTTGTGCAGATAGAGAACTGTACGGTTCTCCTCTACGGCTACTCGTGTATTGTCCAAGTGCCAGTCCACGTTCGCTATGAACGCCTCGCTTGCTAGTCTAGTTATCTTTCTCAT
>Ga0209232_1000924_pt1 | contig 16747 bp, 30 predicted proteins | sample ETNvirenome_2_60_FD_184066 | JGI IMG/M metagenome (GOLD analysis project Ga0209232, IMG submission 184066) | Marine viral communities from the Pacific Ocean - ETNP_2_60 (SPAdes) (version 2) | ecosystem: Environmental > Aquatic > Marine > Oceanic | place: Pacific Ocean | collected 2013-06-22
TTTCGTTTAGTTGCAGATTCACCCCCATTGTCAAATGTCTTTACATTTGTTGGTTTACCACCAACTCCTTGAGCTTTTGCTCTTTTTCTTTTTACTGCACTCTTTTTTTGTGATTCTGTCATTCTACTTGCTTTTGAAGCTGGCACACATTTGGGATATTTTCTTTTTGAGCCATCGGCTTTTTTTCGTCCACACTTTTGAAACTTTCCATCTTTCTTTGGTGCACCAATATCAACCCAATTTTCTGAAAACCACTTTTTTAAACCCATTACATTAGATCTTTATAATAATTACTAGCAGAAGGATTTGTTATTGTATCGCCATCAACATCCACGCTTACTGGTGAACCCATAACAGCGTGTCCTCCAACATTAAATTCGTAATTTGTTTCAGCGAAAATTCCTTTGTTGGCAGGTTTAGGTCCTTTAAAATCTTTTCTCTTTACACCACTTGGATCTTTAATTTTGCCTGCACAAATTTTGGATGCATAAGCGTTTGCATATGCACTTGGGTAAACCTTAAATTTTCTTTTTGCAGCAGCTTTGCCTCTAGCACATAGTTTTGTCATATTTATAACCCCATCTATTTTCAGATAAATCCCAAACTCGTTTAGTTTCTTTTGGAATTTTTACTAAAAATTTATTAAATTTAATTATGTTTTTTGTTATTTGCATACCTCATCCTACTCTTTTTTTGACCTTTTTTCTACCCCTTACCACCTTGCGTTTTTTTCCTGGTGGCGTTGTAATTTGTTTTGCCATTTGCATTCTTGTTATTGCCATGGTATATACCTCGTCTTTCCTTTAGCATCTTTATAAGCTTTTAAAAATTGTTTGCGACAATCATCAGTGTATGACACATGAACCCAACCACTTTGTGGGTCTGATGGTTTGTAAAATTCAAGTATTAATTGATCATACTTGATGTTTGCATGAATCCAACTAGCAAGTATTTTATTATCTAAACCAAATATTTCAATATCTGCAGCTTCGCCTTTGCAGTGTTGAGATTTACTTGAAGAACCTATAGCCTCACTTAAACGAGCTGATCGAAAGCCTGAAGATATAATGACTGGTTTTTCAAATTTATTACGAATTGGTTGAAGAACATTTTCACAAAGTTTTGTTAATGCCAAAACTTGCATCTGATTGGGTTTATTGTCAAACCCTAGTCGAGTTGCTGTTTGTGATTTTGTTAGTTCTGCTAGAGAAAAGTTTTCTGTTAAATTCATAAAATTTATTGATTGGATAAGATATTATCGCCCAAGCACTCCCTATTAATAAAAAAAATAAAAATAGCAACAATAAGATAGAGGTTGCTATAGCATCCAAGATATTACTAATAAACCACATAATACAACAACTATAAGGTCTTTATTGGTTGTATACAAGTCTTTTATCATATCTTTATAAAATTTAATTTTTTCTAACATCTCCATCTCCTCCTTGCTTGGCAAATTCGTTTGTTAGGTGTTTTCCTACAGTTTACATTGTGCATCTTCATTTGTCCACGACTCCTAGCACAATAAGATTTTCTTCTTTTGGATCTAGATTTACTTGGTTTTTTTTCAGTAACAGCCGTTTGTAGCTTTGAACCAGGATTTTTACGCCTGTAAGCTTTTACACCAGCTTCAGTCATTCCTGCACCTGATTTTGTTGGTCTAAAATTTTTTTTATTGCGAGGAGGCATGCCTCCTTCTTTTAGACCAAACAAATCAAGATCTTCGTAATAACTATCCATTATCAGTGTCAGCAGTTATTGGTGTAACAAAAACAGTCACAGAGGTTACATTTGAAATTGTCAAATGCATGTCCGTTTTAAACAAAATACCATCTAAAGGTATGTCCACCTGATATTGATCAGCAGCACTACTAGCTGGAGTTGTGATTACAAGTTTTTGTGTACCACTTCCTCCACCATCTTTAAAAGTTAAAGTTCCTGCACTTGCATGACCAACATAATAAATAGACAATAATCTAGTTCTACCAGACTGTATTGTGCCTGTTGATGTTAAAGTTTTTGCACCTACATCAGAGTTCATGATTTACTCCTATCTGTCTGACGCAGCAAACATATAATCAATTGATGTAACTTTAGTTCCAGTAGCATTACCTGATAAAGACATTGCAGCTATTGTTAAAATTTCATCAGTTGGAATATTATCTGTATGTGTTGCAACTAATTTTCTATTTACAAAAAAGTCAACTTTTCCTGTGCTTTGACAACGAATACTTAATGTAACATCAGTATCATTTGTCATATCAATACCAGAATCTGTTGAAGTTTCTGTACCATCTTTTTCTGTTTTACAAAGAAGTGATGCATCGCCATCATCTTTTTGAAATACAATTCTATCTGTAGCTGTAAGCATAGCTTCAGGATTTGTTGCAAAATTCACAGTAAAACCAAAACACAGATCAGTGTCAGTTACATCAGATGTTCTAACTTTAGTTTCAAACCAAAGAGCTTTATCAGATTGAACCTGAAAAATTTCATTTTTTTGAATAGAAGCACCATCGTTATCTGTGGTTGCTGTTGAATTAAGATTGACTAAACCATTAAGTTGGTCTGCTGCAATAGCTACAGACGCACCTGAATCTTTTACGACAGTCCATCTATGACCTGTATTAGAATCAAATCCAATTCTATCAAAATCATCAAAATAAACCACATAATCTGGGTTTTTATCAATTGGTAAGTTTTCAAACCATTTCTTTTCATTATTTTTTCCTGCGAAAAGAATAGGTCCTGTAAAATGTACTCCTGCCATTTTTTCTCCTAGTTAAAAGATATAGTCCTCTAGGGTGTCTGCCAAGCCAGTCTATATCCAGTTTATATTGTCTTGGTTATTTAATTGTACTCTTAATAAAAAAAAAGTAAATATTGTGTTGACATCACATCTAAAATATGTATAAATAAGATAATAAGGAGAAAAAAATATGGAAAAAACAAAATATTATATTAGCACAGGTGATCAAACAAAGATGTTTACACTTTGCTTTGATGCATTTGTCTATAGTAGCCACTCAAAAACAATGGTAGAGAAAACTTTTTATTTTAAAAATTTGTCAACTGATTGGGAAACAGCAGTAGCTAAGGCAAAGTCGTTGATTGGGGAAGATGGTGTTCTTATGAATGAAGATAAAGCATTTGACCTTAACAAGATTATCAGAAATGGTAGGATTTGGAAACGACCAATTATTATAGAATGTTACCAAGATAATGATGAGTGGTTGCCAAAAAAATCTTGGTCTAAGCCAAGTGTAACTTTTCCATCAAAATTTATTGGTGAAGTTGGTGAAAAAATTACAGTTAAGTTAACATTTGATAATCTTTTTGGTTTTGATACACAGTTTGGTTTTTGTGTTTTAAGAAAGTTTAAAGATGATAATGGTAATATTTTTACAACAACATCTAATAACAAATTATTTAAAGACTTAGAAATTGGTGGTAGTGTTTCTATGGAAGTAAAAGTAAAACAACACAAAGAATACAGAGGTGAAAATCAAACTGTGTTTAGCTATCCAAAATTAATTATAAACTAAGGATAAAAAATGGAAATAGTTTTAGTTTATATAATCTTAGGTTTAGTTGTTTATTTTTGGGAAGGTAAACAAAAATGACAAAAAAATACATACATATAAATCAACATAAAATAAGAAGTAATTTAAAAAATAATTTAAATGAACCTGTTATAACAGTCAAAACAAGTAAACAAAATATCTACGGACACGAAGTAACTATCCTCGGTGAATCAAAAGTATTATATGGAGGGAATAACAAACCAATATTAAGTTGTGGTGCTAGAGTAGTTATAGAAACACATAGCGATGTTTTAGTAGATGGAAAAAAAATTTGAACCATTTAAGATTCTAAATCGTTTAATAAGTAGATAATGTGTTGACATCACATCTAAAATACTATATAAATAAGATAATATTAATTTAACGGAGAAAAAAAAATGAAAAAAAATATAAATACAAATCCAACTATGCTTTATTTTAAACTAAAAAATAATTTAGATACTGCAATTGCTCAGACTTGGGATCAAAAAATTGGTGAATACATAGATACTGGTGAAGATTTTATAGTAAACCATATTTCTAAATGGGGTATCAAACTAAGAACTGGTGATTTAGATCAAATAAATAAAGTTGAATTGTATGAGTCAGGTATGTCATGGACTGTTCACAGATTTCTTTTAAGGAATTTTTTAACTTTGACTAGACAATGTGGTATTGATGATATTCATGTTGCAGAATTTGTAGAAACAATTAAATGGACAACAGCCAAATTTGTATGGTCTGGGGTAGTTTGTCCAAAAACCAAAAAAATTAAACCTGTAGAGCAAATGTTTTAGAATCAAAAAATAAAACTAAACAAAAAAGGGGACTTTCGTCCCCTTTTTTTTACGAAGAAAAAAAAATTTAAGCTGCACCAGGTGAGCCAAAAATTCCTCTTGGATCAGAGAATCCAAAAGAGTATCTCTCTCTCGCCTTAAACCTAACATTACCAGTATCAAAGTCTCCTTCAATAGCAGTTTTGATAGGACTTCTAACGAATTGTTTCATTCCGTTAGGTGCATCCGTCATAATAAAGAAAGCATCAGTATCTGTCAAGTAATGATTAACTCTATAACCTTGTGGCATCATACCCATAGAAGCCATAGCGTTAATATCATTATCAGCAGTACCTACTCTCTGAGGTGACCTTAAAATTCTCTCAGCAGTAAACTGAAGTTCTTTTGGAATAATCAGTTTAACACCCTGCATCGCAATTTTTAGACCTCTCTCATCAACAAATGCAGCAATATCGATTAGAGATTGCTCCAATGAAGTTTCTGATAAATCTGCTGCTGTTGATAATTCGTTTGCGAATGTACCACCAGTAGCGATTGGATGAGCAGTTGAACAAAGTTCTACACCATCACCACCAGCAAAGCTTGAATTAAATGCATTGTTAAGTACATTTGCAGCTTTCACTTGTTTAGTGTTTGCCATAGAACGAGCCAAAGCTCTTGTGTATCTTGCAGCTAATCTATCATAAAGATTATCTTCAATTGCTTCCTCAGTGATAGCAAACGCCATAGCGATTGTTTCGTGAGTGTATCTCGCAGTGAAAGATTCTGTAGCTTGGTCAAAAGTGACTGCACTACCTTCTTCTTTTACTGGAGCACTACCGAAACCACTAAGCATTACTTCTTCTTCGAAAGCTCTATCAGATGCTTCAGATGTAAAGATTTCTGCGTGTTCGTTTTCATAACGATTGTATTCTAAGCCAAAGAGAGCATTTAAACCAGGCTCTAGCTCTTTGACCAATTGTGATCTTGAAATAGCCATAATAAATCTCCCTTATACGCCTGTATCCCCTGCAGCAGCAGGTGGATTCAGAAAATGGTTTTGTATACGAACAATAATGTTTGCGTTTGCAGCACTAGTGTCCTCGTTATTAACATCCTGACATATATCTACAGCTTGCAATGGAATTGCATTCGTAGAATCTGCAGAGCTCGTATCTAATTGCACTTTAGATATGCCAGTTGTTGTGTTACCAGTTACATTTGTTGTTTTATAACCAATAAACAGACCTGCTCTTGTAAAAGCGTCATCTGAATCAATTAAAAATAATGTATTTGGGTCATCAATTACATTTGCAACAATATCACTGGCAACAATGCTACCAGGATAATAATTACTAAATGTAGGTTTCTTCGTGGTTGGATCCGTATAGAAAACACCATTGAAAACTCCTATGGGTTTTACAGCACCACTACTTGCTGTAACATCGTATCTCTCAATGTTACCAGCAGCTACTGGAACAACCAAGTCTCCTTGGAAAATTGCTGTACCATAATTGCTTGCAATAGTATACCTATTTTGGGCGTTATTCCACGGAGCACCATTGAGCGATTTATAAGGTCTAAGACCAAACTTTTCACTTACATTAGCCATAATAAGTTTCTCCTTTTAATTAGGCATTAATATTAAACAATTACTAACAGCGATGGCTTTAATCAAAAAATTATGATTTACGACCACCACCAAAAGTTACACGAGATTGTCTGTTAATGTTAACAGGCATCTCAGGTCGTTGTTCCCTTAAAATATCGTTGTCAACGGCTTTAACTTGGTCAGCAGTAATATTTTGAAAATACTGCTTGCGTTGTTCGACTATTTCTTCAGGTATTCTTGCCAACACAAGACCACCAACCCCAATTAACCCCTGATACTGTCCCTTACGGATTACTGGATAATCATGATCACCAAGATTGTTTTTAATTTCTTCAGCTCTCACAAATTCCCATCCTTCTCTGAGTTTTTTAGATACATTACCTGTATCTTCTTGACCCATGAATTCAGTTCTTATCCATCTATGTACATATCCTTTAGGTGCAGGAGGTGCATCTAGACTTGATGGAGGAGTCCAAGGTTTGTTTCTAACGCTTTTTGTTTCACTTGAACTGCGTGAGGTTCTTTTAATAGTTTCATTCATAATTTTACTCCTTCACGAATTTTGCGTATTCTTCTAGTGGCACTCCTAATTTTTTGGCTATAGCCACCTGTGATCGAGTGAGTGTCACAGTTTTGCGACCTAACTGTTTTCTTCCAGCAGAAGCTACAGTTTGTATCGGTTTGTTATCATTCATAAACTTTTGAGGAAAGTATCCCCTCATTTGTTTATCTACTTCATTGTAATACTCATCAGACTCAAGGTCAAACCCTTGCTCAACTAAGTCTGCGTGAATACCAAAGGCAGCGTTTGTCATTGCTTTGTCCTGACCAAACCAAGCGTTTTTTGTTGCCCAAGCTTTAGCTCTAGGACTAGCTTGTGGTTTTTCAACAGGTTGTTGTTCAGGTTGTTGAATTTTTTGCTCAACAGGTTGTTCTTTTTTTTGCTCTTCTTCTTGTTTTCTTTGTTCTTGAAGTATTCTTGCTTTTTCTTTTTCAACAGACAACTGAGTTAATTTATCATTTGCCTCCATGATTGCCTTCGAATCGTTAGCTTCAATAGCAACTTGTAAATTATGTTTTACTTGTTCTCTTTGAGCATCAATCCTAGCATCAAATTCTTTTGCATAATTATCATCAATTACAGATGATCTTTTTTCAACATCAGAATATTTTTTTTGTAAACCCTTAGCGTAATCTAAAGCAGCTTTCTCTCTTCTCTCGGCTTCTCTAAATTTACGAGTCAGTTGGTCAATTCTTTTCTGAACATTCTCAGTAACTTGATTAAGATTTTCTTGTTCAGGTTTTTCTTCTGTTTCGTTGTCTGTTTTTTCTTTTTCTTTATCGACTACTTTCGATTTAGTGCTTGCTTTTATTGGGTCACTATACCCTAAATCAACTTCACCTATTTCAGGTTTAGTATCTATTTTTTCTTTTTCTTCAATAGCAATATCTGTCTCATTAACATCATCAGTGTCAAGTTCAACTTTATTGTTCTCAGCCATAAATTACTCCTAGAATAATGCGAGGATGTCCTCTGGTTTATTAATAGTTCCAATGATTTCATCATCGTTCAAAATACGATGTTCACCATATTTTGTTTTAAATCGAGCTCCAGTATATCGTCCATAAACAACAAACTGTCCCTCTTTACACCAAGGTCCTGTAGGAAATTTATTTTTATCCTTATAACAAAGGTCACCCAACTTCACAACAAAACCAACGACAGTGGTAAGTTGTTGCGTTTCAAGAGTTTTCTCTGTTAAATAAAGACCACCTTTAGTTTTTTCTTTTGGTTGATAAGGTCTAACTAAAAGTCTATAGCCTACTGGTTTGGGTAATACTTTAAGATATTGTTCCACTTCTTTTGCACCTTTTGGAACTAAAGGTTCGTCCTCATCATTCGGTGGAACGACAAGTTTTTTTTCAGGTTTGATCAATGTCATCTACATCATCCTCTCTATTTTGCAGGTCTTTAAGATCCTGAAGCACAGCTTCTAGAGCTGCGAGCTTGCCTTTAGCATAATGTAGATTGTCCAACTTGTCTATACCATAGCAAATATGGTCTTTAGTTTTATCAATTTCTTTTCTGATGTAATGTCTAATTGTTTGTATTGTTTCAATATCAAGCATGTCTTAAATGTGACTTAGGTCCTAATTTTTTTCTATGTGTAAGTCCATTTTTGTTATACCTTCTTTTTTTTCTTTTTACAAATACTACTTCTACTTTATGAAATTTTTTTACCATAATATATTACAGGACTCCTATAGGGCATTCTATTATTTCTAAGTTTTGGAAATCGTTCACCACTACAATCTTTCAAAGTTAATATTTTAATCTGTTTCGCCAATCTCTTTTTTCCCCCCTTGGACTCGCTATTTGCCTTTCGCATACATGATCACTATGTGTTGTAACAACCATAATCTCTTTATCTGTGCATGTGTAAAAACATTTTACGGAGTCTTCGCCAAAAAAAGGATCAACTCTTTTTTCTTTTGTTAATCTACAAGTTACATGGTATTGATTTCTATCATCATACAATTGACCTTTACCTGACCATTTGTAATTTTTTGTAAAAGCAGAATCACAAAAAAATAATGGGAGCATAAGAGCTCCCATTAAATTATTTTTCAGCACAGGCATAACTGTTAATCTCTAGACCAACAGAAATTTCTGTAATTATTGGTTTTGACCACATAATTATCTCCCTTTGTTAGAAGTGCTGGTTGTCATTGTGACCGCAGTCCACTTAAAACATTTTAAATTATTTTCTAATCTTGGCAATACCTTTGAGTCCAAAAGATCCTGCTATCGAAGCTAACATGCCATAGGATATCCAATCAGGACAATCGTTTTTTAAAAATAAAAACCCTTGTTGCATATAAGGTTGAAGAGCAGGAAAAAATGACGCAAAAAGGATAAAAATAAAGGTAAGCGTCCAGGCTTCGTCTTTCCATGAATTGTCTGATGCTCTCATAGCTGACTCATCCCAATTACCATCTTTTTCAATTTTAGTTTTTGTCGCTTCTAATTTAGTCAGCTCAACTTGACTTTTTAGTTGTGCTTTTTTTTGTTTGCCCTCTATCCATGTTTTTGCCAAACTTGCAACAGGACCTAATATCGCTGTAAACATCATATCTCCTTTTGATAAATAATTTTATTTTCGCCTTTTTCAGCTTCTTTAAAATTATAAGTCTTTAAAAGCATGTCGACAATACCCATCTGTAGGTCTTGGTAATCATCCAAAATAAATAGAGCTTTTGAATCTGCACGAGGTATAAAAAAATTTAATTCATCAATAACACCTTTTGTCGTATGAGGTCCGTCAAAGTGCACCACCTTATACAAACCATATAACATTAAATTATTTTCAACATTAAATTGATGTCCCTCACCCATCGTTTTAAAATAATAATTATCTGTCATATGATAAAAATCAAACTCAGGATAATTTTTATACAGTTCAGAAACAGTTTGTTGTTTCATTTCTTCAGTGTAACCAGCTACAACAATAGCTTCGTTATCATAATGTTGATAACTTAAATTATTATAAGGATCAATAGCAATATGTTTATATATTTGTGGTTTGTGTTCACGAACTGCGTCCATGATCACTTTTGATCCCAACCCTTCCCTTAACCCAATTTCACAAGTCATAGTGACTTGTTCAATGTTTAAACTATTTATGTGTTTTGTTATCAGATCGTATTCTGATGAATCACCTTTTATCACTTAATTCCTATAAATTTTTTGCCTTTAACCTGAATGTCAGATATTCCTTTTATATCACTTTTTATACCATTTTCTCTATGAGGGCAACCTGTTCCACCTTTTTTTAAACCCATAGTTTCTTTAGTTGAAATACCTGTCTCTTCTTTTTTAGGATTGTAAGCAACAAAATTCATTTTATAAGGTGTTATTCCCTCTTGTTGGTAAAAATCACTTTGTGCTTGATTCATTAAATTTTCAAAACGCTGTTGGAAATCTTTTTTAAATAAACCTGTCATGGCTTCTTTAATAACTTTATCTTTATTCTGATTAAACTGTTGACCAAAAAATTCTACAAACTTTTCACCTTGACTTTGACCTCCTTCTTGCATCCCTTGTGGCTGAGGTCCTTTTTTTGGAGGAGGTCCGAAGCGTTTACCTTTCATCTTTTTCCTCCACTTTTATCCATTGACTCCATGTCGGTGTAAGTTGCCAATGATAATTATATTTATAAACATCTTTTTCTTCTTTTTTATTTTTCATTTTTTGGCTCCTGTTCTAATTCTTTAAGAACCTTGGCTCGTGCAACATCTAACTTCTCATCAGCAACACGAATTCTTTCTCTTGAAGAATCTTCAGCGTCTTCTCTTTTCATTTTTTCTAAATCTATTTTTTGTTCAAACTCATTTGATTTTCTATCAGACTCACTAACAAATTCACCAACTTTTCGTTGCATATCCATAGCTTTTAAATCAATCTCTTGTTGTTTTAATTGAACTAATGGGTCTTGTTTGTTAGCATCATTCATTCTTTCAAGTTCCTGTAGCTCGACAGTCAATGCAGCTACTCTTTCTGCAACCATAGACTCTGTATAAGTTTGATACGCTTCCATATTAACCTTAGCTAACTCCTGAAACTCAGGCATTTTCTCCATAATCTGTAATACCTGACCACGAGCCTTGAATGATAAGTGTTCAGAAATATGAGCTTGCAATAAAGCATAAACCATAGGGTTGATTTGCACCATGCGTGTGCGAATAAAAGAAGAATGAGCCATAATATGTGCATCATGACTTTGTAAAGGAAACGCTTTTGGTACTTTCATCTGTAAAGCTCTTGCATTTTCAATCGCTGGATCTAAAGGTTGTGGTATTTCATCAGGTTTTAACAACGCATCGACCTGTTTTGTACCTAACGCCTCATAAACTCGTCTATACGCCTCTCGAACATTGTGAATTTGAGGATTTGACTGTGCAATCTGTAACTGTGTCTGTGCAAGCGTGACTTTTTGTGCCATAGAAAAGACATTAGGGTCAGCAACAGGTATAACATCAACTTCATCACCAAAATCAGCAACTTTTACGAAGCGATTACCTCCATAAACAGCATAAGGATACAAAGGTGGTAGATATGTCGAGAAAACTTTGGCTAATAACCTAAATTCTTGTCTCATAGCATAGTAACAACGCTTGTGAATGGCACTCATGACCCTTGAGCCACGCTCCATGAGAGCAATTGTAGTGCCCACGGCTCTATTTTGTGTATCATTACCTATTGCCATGTCAGCAATTGACGCAAAACGCTGTCCTGCAGCTACGCAATACTGTAATAAACTGAATAATGTGGCATCAGGACCTTTAAATGGTAAAAATTGAAACTGATCTTTAATATTTCCACCAGGTGCATCAACATCTCTGAACTCACCAGGTTGAAATGGTTGATCTTCATCCCTGATTCTTATACCACGAGACTTAAAACCAGCAGGGAGATTGCTTAAAGTCCCTGCATCAAGTAATTGTCTTAATGCTGCAGTGGCAGTTTTACTTAAACCACCGATCATGTGAATTAAACCAAAGCCATAAAACCCTAAACCTGGTAAAAATTTGAAATGTACAAAATATTCTTTGCGTTTATAGGTTTCATCAAAAGGCTGATAGTTTCTGTAGATACTTAAAATCTGTGAAGAGCCTTCATCAATCGTAACAATGTAAGGAACTTTAACATTTTTTGGTGCGTCTTCAATTTCATACTCTTCTAAATCTAAATCAACATGCATTTCTAAAATATTAAATTGATAGTCTTTGTCTGCTGAGGGACTAACACCTTCTATTTCTTGATATTTAGATTCAATTTGGTCATCATCCATTTGGGACGGAGCAATTTCTACATCTCTATAAAAACCACTGCGTTGTTTTTTTAACAATTCATTCTCACTCATTTTAATCACATGAGTAATTCGCTCACAATCTTTTAGATCGGTAGCGTAATAAGGAACAACTAAATCTTCAGCGTGTACAAATTTACTTACAGGTCTTTGCATAATGTCATCGAAATATATTTTTTTAAAAGCCGAACCTGTTAAAGGTAAATAAAATAATAATTGGTCAAAGTCAGGTGTGTATTCTTCCATCTGATCCATGAGCATATAATTCATAAACTCTTTTACTCTTTGTGCCTGTTCTTCTCTCTGAAAATTTACTTCTCCAACAACTTGAGTTCTTACAGGACCATCGCTTGGTAATAATTCTTTATAAGCTTGTGCTTGAAATTGTGTTACGGCTTCTGATAACAAAGGATGTGTTACACCACTTGCACCTTTAAAAGGTTGTCCTTCATCGTTGTATTTAAATCCTAGTAAATCTAATCCTGAAGTATAACCTTTTTCCCAATCTCCTCTAGACTCTTTATCTTTTTTATAATCAGTCACTAACTCATTTGCAATACGAGACAAAACTTGTTCATCAAGATCAGTAGCTACATTCTTATAGAAAGCTTCCATTAATTGTTGTTGAGCGTCAACAACTTCTTCAGGGGTTACCTCTTCATCAGTCTCAACGACTTCAACTTCAAGGTCTTGTTTTTTTTCTTCGCTAGCCTCTTCCTGATTCTCTTCAGGTTGAGTGTTTTTTTCTACAGCCATTAATAAATCCTTGTTTTTTTATTTTTTCCAAGTTTACATTTAGTCTTTACAAACTTTCCTCGTTTAGCTCCCATTTTTTCATAATACATAGGAAACATTTTTTGTGCAGCACCACTTCTTCTTAGTGATTCATTCTTTTCTTTAATCTCACCAATTAAATCACGGCTTTGAAAAACAGGAGCTGGTGGTGCTTTAAAAAAAGCAAAAGGATCGCCACCCATGGTCTCATAAATCTTCAACAGTTTTTCGCCTTTACTCATTCCTGAAGATTCTTGATCCGTGGTCGTTGAATCACTAGCCGAGGCATCAGCAAGACGCCTGTCTTCCTCATCTCTTTTTTGTCTTTGTGTTTTATATTTAAGAACCCCTCTTTTTAATCTTTCTTTTTCTATTTCACTTCTAGAATTAGATCTTTTATTTTTTCTTTCTTTTTCTATCTCACTAAGAGGATTGTAAAAGGGTGTAATTGATTTCATCATTAATAATACCTATATTCCTTCTCTGGTAAATCTTCAAGTTCTTTGTAATCTGAGTATAACTCAATAAAATTACCTTGCCTATACCTTAACACAGCTTGGGTGGTTGAATCAACATAATCATCGTTAGCTCCATTAGGAAAAGCAGCACACTCATCCATAACTTCATCAGCAAACATTTCACCATACGGAAACCACACCTGACCACTTTCAAATATCGGAGCAACTGAATTGACTCTAGTATGTTTGTCATTACCTTTACTCGGAACAAAAGGCACAACAGGAATACCCATGCGTCTAAATTCTTGAGTCAAGGGTTCACCACTTGCTTTTTGTTCTATGATAACAGTTTCAGGTTCCCAATACTTATACGCATCCATCGCCACTGCTTTTAATTCAGGAAAGTCATACTTGCCTCGAATGGCATCTAATAAAATTAAAGCTGGCGTAGCTTCATCAGGATGAAATATTCCCCATGTTGTAATAGCCGAATAGTCGGCTGTTTCTTTTTTACTAAACGCTGTATCATAACTTTGTATAACATGAATTAAATTTGGAACAGTCGCACCCTTCCATGGTTGCCACCATTCTCGTTTTAAAATCGCACCTTCTTCAGATGTAGGATTCTGCATATACTGAGCTGACCAATTACGAATAGGTAATGATGCTTTTATTTTTTCAAGCTCTTCTAAAGACCAATATTCATTCCAAACAGGATTCCCACTCGGTAAAATTGCAGGAAAAGATATTTGTCTCCATTGATCGGCTTTTACCTCAGACTGATTTTTTATGAGCCTCCCTGTTAAATCATCTTCTGCCCACCTTGTCATAACCAATAAAATTGAACCACCAGGTTGTAACCTTTGTCGAGGTCCTGAAGTGTACCAATCAAAAGCTCTCTCCATTGCCATGTCTGACATTGAATCTTGTTCCGTGTGTGGATCATCAATAATCAATAAATCAGCACCACGACCAGTGATGGACGCACCAACACCTGCTGCGTAATACTCTCCACCATGATTTGTTTCCCATCTACCTTTTGCTTTGGAGTCCTCACGAAGTTTCACATCACCAAAAATTTGTTTGTACTGTGGGGAATCAATAATGTTTCGAACCTTAGAACCGAACCTTACTGCAAGTTCTGTGTTATGTGATACTTGCATAATTTTTAATTTAGGATTCTTACCAATCATCCATGCAGGAAAATAAATTGATGCAAATTCAGATTTGGTATGCCTTGGAGGCATGTTTATTATGAGCCTTCCTTTTTTTTCATGGGCAATATCAGTAAACTCTTTTGCTATGATTTGGTGATGTCCCCATTGACTCGGATCTTTTTCTTTACGACATATAAAATCTTGCCACATCTCTTGAACAAAATATAAAAAATTATCCTGACAAAGCTTGATGTGCTTGATCCATAGCTTCTCTACTTCGAGCCTTAATTTATCTGTTGTTAAAAAATCTTTTTTCATGCTAGACTTTTACTTCCTATATGTTAGTATTCAACTTAACCTATACTGTCAACCGACAGTAACATTTTTTTTCTGACCTGAGAAAAAATTAAAAAAAAAATTACCAAAAACCAGAAAATATATGAGCCTTCTAAACCGAGGAGCTTGAATACATTGTCGCATAATATACATTATGTTAAATTTTGCCATTTTATCACATCGGTTAGCAATCGCTCCAAGTTTTTTTCGCTAAATTTACATGATCCAAGGAGCTCGAACTTTATTTCTTGACGCAAGATGAACGCCTGATGAACAAGCCTGAGAATTTTCAGGCTTTTTAGCTTAGGGGTGAAAAGCAAGATAAATACATTACCACCACAGGATAGTCTTTCGATATGCCAATTGATCTGATATTTTGACAGACCATAATTCTTGCTCTCTCCTGATTTTAATTCTAACCAAATCTCAACGCCATTCACACATCCGTTAACATCAGGTATTCCGTTGATTGTACTAGATTCTATTCTGAAAAAATGCCAATCTCTTTTGGTCTTTTGAATCGAGGCAAGATGCCTCCACAATTGTGATTCTCTCATGCCTAATCTTTTTACATTAGATTAGGCAAGAAAGCAAGATTGACCTATAGTTTAAGGAAATATTTGTTAGCAATATTTAAAGCTTGATCCATATTTTTTGTTAAAGGGCAACCTGCATCAGCAAGTAAACAATATCCAGTTTCAACATCTATAATTCTAAGTAATCCGTTTTGTTTTGATCGATAAGCGACTAACTCATTATCTAAAGATTTTGCAACAAAGTCATAGTGTTTTTGAATATCTTCTTTTGTAAATTTTGTGAGCATAACTTTTTCCCTATGGTTTATTATCTTCCAAGTAATCGTAGATAAGATCTTCAATTAAATCCTGAGAGTGAAATATAATATCTCTCTTATAAATATTATGTAAAATTTCTTGTTGAGAATCTCCACCCTCTTCAATTGTTTTTTGAATATATTTTTCTTCTTGGTCAAATGCCATTTGTTTTACTTTGCCCATTATAGATACTCCCCATGATACAAATTAAACTTTGGTAATGTTCTTTTCAGAAAATGTAATTCAAATTCAGAAAAATCCTCAAAGTAAGTTACCATTTCATATTTGTTATTAACAGTATCGAGATAATATAAATCACCATCTTCAACTTTATAAGCAATACCATTTACCACTGCTTTTGTTATTTTATTTTTTTTCATATTTTTCTCCGTAAGAGTTGGGGGAGATTTGTGGTACTCCCCCTTGACCATTTTTATAAAGTTGCTTCCCACTTTTGAATGTAATTTTTCCATTCAGAACCAAGAGCTTTCTTTAATCTGTTTTTGCAACAAGTTCCTAAAAAATGAGCACCTGTCAATTCAACCTTTTTCTCATTTTCATCAGTGCAATCATCTAAATGAGCAACAGTAGTAGCACAACCCTCAACAGTTACTATTGCCCATCTATCTCTGCTAGACTCACAACTAATATCAACTGGTCTACCACAAATTTGACAAGGTTCAGTATCTTTACCATCAAATCTAGAATGACCTGCATACAAATCATAAATGTCACGAGGTCCTCTATAACCTTTCCAATCAACATCTGAATTTATATTAGCTATTCTAACACAGTCAATTTTGTCAAAACTAACCTCTACTTTATTTACTTTACTTACCATTTTTTTCTCCGTTGTTTGTGTGAAAATTCATTTCCTCACACTTATATAATATCACATTTTACAGGTGATACAACCTTTTTTTTATTTTTTTTATTTTTTTTGCAAAAAAAAAGAGAGCCGAAGCTCTCTTTAATTTTCTTATTTATGTTGCTTATTAGCATATTCTATCGATAAGTGCAATCGCATCTTTAAGAGTATTAGCTCCATCGTGCCAATCAATTTCAGTAAGGTCACTATTGTAAATTGCAACCTCTGTACCAATGTTCCAGTGCACATAAGGTTTATCTACACCAGCATCTTGTCTATCGATTATATAACCTTTGTACTTATATAAGCCGTTGTATATTTTTATTTTTTTTTCCATTTTTTTCTCCGTTGTTTGTGTGAAAATTTATTTCCTCACACTTATATAATATCACATCTAATATGTGATGCAAGTCTTTTTTTATTTTTTTTTATTTTTTTTCAGGAGTTACATCAATAATATTTGATGCGTCTTTTATTTTTCCCTCGAGCTCTTCTAGTCT
>Ga0209232_1000926_pt1 | contig 16742 bp, 6 predicted proteins | sample ETNvirenome_2_60_FD_184066 | JGI IMG/M metagenome (GOLD analysis project Ga0209232, IMG submission 184066) | Marine viral communities from the Pacific Ocean - ETNP_2_60 (SPAdes) (version 2) | ecosystem: Environmental > Aquatic > Marine > Oceanic | place: Pacific Ocean | collected 2013-06-22
CTGCTCACAATCCTTATCAGCAACCAACTCATGCTTATTAAGTAAACGTGACTCATATACTTCTACCTTTGGTGGTAGAATGTAACCTTGATCTACTAACTTAGGTGCTGGTACTTGACATATAACCTGACCATACACCTTACTATCATTCATTCCTGCCTTGAAAGGAGTAAGACTATGCTTAGGAGTAGCAGTGAAGAAAAAGCACCGACGGCTATTTGTAGTTGCAAAAAATCTAACAGAAGGGTGAAAATTTCTCTGTACACTATTGTGTGCCTCATCAAAGTAAACTACATCAACCACAATATCACTCTCTTGCAATCTATGTAATGAATGATATGTTGTAAAGATTAACTGATGTGCATTAGACTCATAACATAGGAAGTTATGGTATCTAATATCAGAAACTTTAGTTGAAGAGAAATGCTCTGTTTCACCACTGTGAACGTGCATAACTCTAACGTCGTTAAACTCTCCTGTTTCCAAGAACTCAGAGGATAGTTGCTCTGCTAATAGGATACGTGGAGCGACTATGACAATGGTTGCAATCTCTTGTGTACTGAATACTCTCTTGGCATCCTCTATCATACACATGGTCTTACCACCGCCAGTAGGTACAATTACTTGACCTTTAGGATTGTTTGCCATAGCATCCAAAGCATCAATTTGGTGTGGACGTAATGGCATTAATGAATTTCAACTAAAGATATTATAGCATAAAAAAATACCCTGCATGGGATTATGTGCCAGTTGTTTAACTGGTATAAAATGCTTCTACTCCCATTGGTTTGCCAAAACTAAAATCATATTTCATAGCATCACAACAAACATAATGAGGATGATCTATACTTACACCTAATCTCCTACACATTTCAGAATGATTATCCTCCATCAATTCTACCGCATATAACATATTATCCAATACATGATTAAGATCATGATATTTTACTAACTCATCTCTCAAAGTAATCATAAAATTACCACTACCAGCAGAATTATCTAAAAATGTACTTTTAGGATCTTTTAGATACTCTTCTGGTATTTCTGCAACCATTTTCTTACACACTTCAATAGGAGTAAAAACTTCGCTTGTAGCATTAATCCTATCATCAGATCTTTCAATAGATGATCCTACACTTTTATTGTGATCATTTCTCTTCATACAAAATCAGGTATAGTTCTAAACAACTCTTTGCAATTACTATTAGAAATTTTATTATCTATAGCAATTTTCTTTATTTCTGGAGTATTAAGATATTCTATCAATCTTTCACTTTCTTCCTCTGAAGAAGTCTTTAAGATAATGGTAGACCCACTAATTGCATGTTCATATGGTTTAATTCTTATTTTACCAAATCCTTTACCACCATATTTACTATTCATTACAACTCCATGTTGATTGATACAACATTTGAATTGAGATATATCTACCTTCTGAATTTGCATCTCTCCACCAAATCCACCCATTGTGGTAATCATTGGAAAATCTCCATCCTTTAATTGATTAAGGTTTAAATTTCCACGTTGATACCTATGTGCCATACTATTAGGAACATCAGCAACAAAATCTGGATTATTAAACTTAAAACAAGTATCCTTATCTACCTTAACATTTTTTACTGAACCATCCAAGTAAGTTATTTTTGATAAACCAATATAACCACGTTTCCAAGTAACAATAGCAGTTGGTGTAAGACTAATAGAAGGAAACACTGCTTCTGAAAGTGCTTCTATTGATACAAGTCCTGGAGTTGTAAATAACTTCTTTCTAAATCTAGAAGTTGATTTAGCAAAATGTTTTGATCTAATAATTTGGGAAACATAATCAGAATGATCCATAGACCACTCATAAAACATTGTGTCTAATGTACCAGCACATCCACCCTCAGTAGCACCCTGAACAGTAGAAGTATCAGTATAGGGTGGATTTCCAGTAGCTACCGTAAAATGCATATTGTCCCAAGAATGATAGTCATTAGTTATGTTTATTTTATCAGATATTCTTCTAATTGCATAGCTATGAGTAGGATCATTCTCCCATACATAGATATTCTCTGGTTTATATCCCCTTTGAATAGAAATCAATGAATGATTCCCCACAGGGTCACCCGCAATGAATAATGACATCATGGAAGCATCTTTAAGAAGTATTCTACAGGAACACTCTGTTGAGATTGCCTTGTAGTGGACAGAGCTTCAAGTGTCCTACACTCATCCTTATTCATACTATTCCTAATATCTATGGATGCTTGACTTATTCTATTTGATAAGACCTTGGGACAAATAACATTTTCAACAATACCTTTTGAAACATATCCATACTTATCATCAGTATCAAACACATAATGAGGTGAATTGATAATATCATACACATCATTAGGTTTATTACCTTCCTTAATCATATGAAAGATAACCATAGTAAATCTTTCTAAACATGCTTTGATAGTTTCTGCTTTCTTCATAGCATTTGTCTTATCATGCTGAGTAGAAAACTTGTTATCAATAGTTGCCTTTAAATTACTCTTACCATTAGAACCATTATCATTAATAGAATATGCCTTTGCCAAATCCTTACCCATTGGTTTAATAAAATCATCAAACTCTATATTTGAAAGTTTACTAACATCAAGAGGAATTGTAGAGATTAACTTACTCGTACTACCAACATCTACAGATAAAATCTCACAAATATCATCATAATTTAATTCCTTAAATCCATTGCACCACTCAGTAATAGGCACATAATCTAGTAGTTCATATTCTTTAACTACAGGATTTAATTCACATGAACTCAAGTAAGAATGTCTTAATGATTGAATACATCTTTGAGGAACCATATCAATTACATCCCAATCTTTTTTAGAACTACCACCTCTAAATGCAAATTGTGTCCAGAACTCTAATGAACTACCCTCTGCACAATTCATAATAGTATCAATTCCAGATTGAGTTAGACCCAATACATTCGCAGTACGAGTTAAAATAATAGTTGAATTGTTCTCCTCAATATGTTTGTTAATTGTTTTGGAATCTTCATCAGTTTCTCCAGTAACAACTAATGGTTTAAATCTCGTACCCTTAAAATATTCTACCAATGCATGACATACAGCAACAGATGAAAATGTTGCCATGATATGTGTTGCATTTCTAAGCAATCTATCTTTAGGTCTCAATTCTCTTTGGTTGCCAAATATCTTCATAAAATCAGCAACTACTGAAGGTTCAATAAATTCACCATCTTCCATTGAGAATGTATTCTTCATTGCATCAGGATCATTGCCATATAATTTTTGATATGATGGAGTATCATACTTAGCAGTAATGATTCTCATTGAAGGTGCATCAATTAATCCTAATTTTTTATCTCGTTGCTCTTCAAAATATGAATAAACAAACATACGAGATTCTGAAAAATCATTTAGAAGTTTATATGCTGTTCCAGAAACATATATGGTAGGGCAAGTTATTCTCTTTCTTAACTTAATCCATTCACTAGAATCATATCCTACATGTGCTTCATCATATATTAATAAATCTACATCATAAGGAAGATTTTTCTTCTGCATCCCCTGAACAGTAGACCATAGAACAATTTGCTTATCTGTCTTATACCAATACTCAATCTGTTCCTTCCAATCTTTCACCTCTTGAAGATCAATAAAAACAATATCCGAAAACTGTTGGAACTCGTTAATATCATTTTCCCAAGATTGTTTAGGAGAATTACATCTTGAAACTACGAGATTTAATTTACTTCCTCTTTCTACAATATGAGAAAGAATCATAACAGATTTACCTGCACGACATTTAGCAAAGAGAAGGAATTCTTTCCACTCTTCCCAATTTGAATTAATCTTAGTAACAAACTCTTTTTGTGATGAACGTAATTCTAATCTTTTTCTTGTACTTTTAATAAAGAACTCTTTCTCAACTAAATGCTGAATACTCTCTAAAGTATGCATCTCTGAATCATAACCAGACCATTCACCTCTCTTAGGGAAAGGAATACCAGCAACGGTCTTTAGATGCCTATGAATATCATGATCCTGAATATCTACATTTTCATACCACGCAAGTAATATTACATCTTCACCCCTTGCTCTTAAGTAGGTTCGTAGTTTATTCCAATCACCATCCTTATGTCTTTCCTGATAAGATCTCGTAGTTTGCCCCCATGCAAAAACCATTCTATCAGGAGAGCATACAAAATAGATATTCATTAGAATAAATTAATCTGAGCATACTATAGCATAAAAAAAGACCCTGTGTAGGGTCTTGTGACGGTTCATATTCTGGTTCTCTCGGATCTATACGGGGATCCCAGTAGAAAAATTGGCATTGATGTAGTCGAACGTGGACTAATGGTTTTTTTAATTTCACTTAAAGCTTGTCCTACAAACCATACAAAGGTATGTATAAGTTTTCATATTTTAAGAAGTTTTTGTTACCAATGAAGAACTTCTAGGATATTTTACACCATTAGTAGTAGGATTACGATTCTTTTTATTGGTTGGGGGATAAGCAACTCCATCATCAGATCTTTTCTTTTGATAGAATAACCATCTATTATGAGAATCACCTAAGGTTTGGTATGGATATGTATGTGGATTTGATGCACCTGCATCTCCCACATTATTCTTAGAAATTTCTATAAGATGTTGAAGTGCCTCTGCAGGAGTTAAATTTGGTTCTTGTTCTAATAAACAAGCAAGATAACCACATACTTGAGGAGATGACATGCTTGTTCCTTGTGTAGATGAAAGTTTATAGTAATTACTACTTTCGCTATTACGAAGATCATTAGCAGAAGGAGAATATACTGCTTGAACTGCATATGGATCTTTAGATGCTCCTACTGCGGATATAACTGCCTGACCAGCAGCCCATACATCTACTCTTTTATCATAATTACTAAAATCTGTTTTATATTCATTTTTAATACTATCAACTGCCCCTACAGATATTACATTATCAGTTGAACCTGGTGTTGACCCTCTATAAAAATAAAAATCTGAAGAAGATCCAATAATTGGATCAACATAAACAATCTTATTATCATAATCAGCATCACCATTTCTACTAATAGGTAAACCCATATTACCAGAAGCAGCAACCATAATTATTCCATCAGAAATACAATCCGCAATATCAGCATCAATTGCAGATTGTCTACTAGGAATATTTTTTATAGCTACATTATAATAAACAGGGATTCCATTTGATTCTATAGTTGCTCTTCTTTGTGCATCTGTTCCTGTTACTGAAGTAGTTGTTCCTCTGTATGTAATACTTGAAATTGGACTAACGTACATCCAAGGTTGAAAAGATCCAGATGGATCTCGTACACTTGCAGAATAACCCCAACTATTATTACAAATAGTAGGATTTCTTCTACCAGTTTCAGGATTTATTGGTTTATTATTATGAAAATATCTTAGATAATCAAACATATAATATGTCCACAAGGTCATATTATTTCCACCACCAGCATCACCAGCAAAAGTCATATTGTAAATATTAGCATCTCTTGCCCATCCTTGAGTATTACCACAAGCAGTTCCAGTTGTATGAGTTCCATGCGGATTAGTTAAATTATGATCCGTCCCACTTGTAGGAGTTCCAAAATAATCATAAGTTGTAGGAGTAGTATAACCTAACGCAGAACTATATTGAAACCAATTAAATTGTTTTGCTCTACTTCCACCACTTCCATCTGGATTTACCGCAAATTCGGGATGATCAAACGCAATATGCCTATCAACCATTACAACATCAACATTTTTACCTGAACTCGTAGCATTAATTGTTCTAGTAATTTCAGTAGTCCCATCACTTCCCCAATTAGATACTGTAGCACCATTAATAGACCTAAAAAGACTCCAATTTTTATCATCCGATTCTATTGTTGACTCATTTTTCTCAAAATCACCAGTTTGAGTCCAACCATATTCTACTGGTTCTATATTTGGATCAATAGTTTCAACTGCTAATACTCTGGAATCATTTTTTAATTTTGATGCTTCCTCATCTGTTAGATCGTAATGGGTATTTCTACTATAGTTTCTTCTAAGAGAACATTCACATTGTCGAGATGGAATATTATCTGTTCCTGAAGACCCTTCCATATCCCCATAAAAATCATCGAGATCATTATGGGTTTTAAGAGTTACGATATATTGTGTCATTTAACTCTCCAATTTAAGAACTGTTAATGTAACTGTAATAGTATTACTACCAGCAGTTGATCGCTTATTCTTTACTTTAGCATAAATCGTAGTTGATGGAGATCCATCATCATTCCATCCAATCACACCAGGAGACATTACAAACGTACTTGCACCTGCTGTTGTTGTAAGAACTTCTGCGATTACACCTGAACCAGGACTAGGATCTGTTCCTTCTGCTCTACTATCATCAGCAGTTCTCGTAGTATCATTTGTATATAAAACTACCCATGCAGGTGCATCAATAGCAACCTTTAATAGTGCATATGATTTGAATCCTGTAATGTTTAAATCAATAGATGCATCTTTTGCAATACTACCAGTAGTTCCTGCTTTTGTTGTTCTTGAATCATCAGTAACAACAGTTTGAGGTATCCATTTAGATGATGCACTATCCCAACTTAATGCTTGATTATCTGTTGGTGAACCTGCATTAACATCAGTTAAATCATTAAGTGCATTTGCACCTCCACCGCTAGAACCTGTCGAGATTCCAACCCATCCTACCGTAGAGTTTGGATATACTTCTAATCTATCATTCGTTTCATTGTATATTAATGCACCATCTTGAACAGATGCAATAGCAGTTCTTTCAGTAGATGTGATACTTGGGGGTATCATATATCTGTTAGTGGTAGTAATACCATTTGACCCATTTTGACCAGCATCAGAAAAATCAACTGATGATCTTAAAGATGTTGTTCCAACTCCAACCGAACCAACAATAGTAGAACATTCTAAAGCATCAATTCCAAAGAAATTACTAGAATCAGTTTTAACTCCAATATTACCACCTGTATCTACATTAAATGATAGATTTCCACTATTAACCTTAAATCCAGCAGCAGCAGTCGCATTTATTCCTAATGAAGTTGTTACTTTTGCATTAGTAAATGTAGAAAGACCAGACGCAGCATTAACATTTCCAACTAAATTACCAGTTAATTGAGAAATACTTAAACTACTAACAGATATAGATTGTGCAGTAACATCTCCAGCAACCTGAACATCATTACCAAAATATGCCTTATTTGTTACAGTAGAAGTTCCAACTACATGTAAGGTGTCTATTGGTTGAGTTATTCCTATACCTAATTTACCACCATTAGTTAAGGTCATTAAACGACTATAATTTCCTCTTCGATGCCAGTGGAAATCTCCTGTAGATATACCAGGAGTACCTGCTTCTAAGTAGAAATTAATATTACCAATACCATAATTGAGGATATCTAATGAATTGGCATTGCTATATGGGAAACTTGCAGATGTTTTACCAAATCCTATTGCTCCATTATTACCAGTAGCAGAAGTTGCTCTACCTAAAGTAATAACTGCATTATCTGAATTAACAATTTGAATATCAGTTGAAGGATTTGTAATTCCAAGACCTACTGATCCAAAAGATCCAATACCACCTATAATATTATCAGCACTATAAGCTGCACCTTGAGATAATGCTAAGGCAACACTTGCAACACTTGCAGTTCCAGTTAAATCACCAACAAAACTTGTAGCAGTACATACTCCAGATATAGTTACACCTGCTCCAGTAGTTTCAAATCGTTTAGTGTTTCCATAGAATAATTCAACACCTTTTGTAGGTTTAAAGTTTGCTGATATACCACTTGTTCCTCTAATTTGAAAAATTTCTGAGAGTTGATCAGTTGTACTTGCTAATACAACTTGTATTTCTCCAGAGCTACTGGTTTGTTCGATTACACCATCAGAAGAATTGTTGTATATTTTTAATTTTCCATTAGCAAATGATATGGGAATATCAGTATCAAGACTTATAGTAGTTCCACCACCAACAGCAGTAACAATTCCAGTTAAACCCGATACATTACCAACAAAACTCGTAGCAGTTATAATACCACTAGTTTTAATATTTCCTGTTGTTGAATCTATTCCAACTCCATTACCGCTTTCTGGGTCATTACCAATTTGTAAGTCATAAACAGGATTTGTAGATCCTATACCAATATTAGATGATAATATATAATGCCCAAAAGTAGCAGAACTAAATGGGGATGTAGGTAAATTACTTAAGGTAGATCCATCACCGTAATATGAATTAGCAGTTACAATCCCAGTATTTATTATTGCTGTATTAAGAGTGGACGCAGCACCAGTTATATTGGTTGTTCCTATTCCAACACTTCCTAAGAATGTTGATGTACCAATAACCTGAAGAGTATTAGTGGTTGTAAGACCTGTTACACCAACATCTCCTCTTACATCAAGATCTTTTATAGGAACGGTAGTTCCTATACCAACACGAGTTCCAGCAACAACTAGAACGCTGTCATCAACTTTAACGCCTTCACGAAAATTAAAACTCTTTCTGATATTCGCCATCTATACTATTAGATTTTTAGTTATTTATGAAACTCCTGTAGGAGACTCTGAAGTATCTGTTGGAGTTACATTTTTTCCTGGACCAAACACACTATCTGTAACATGATTTGCATCAAACTTCCATTTTATTGCCGCTTCTGATCTACGAACAGCACCACCATCAGCACCAGCATTACCACCAGCACCTGCACCCCATTCTCCACCTACTCTACCATAACCTTCACTACCTTCACCGTTCTCAACTCCAGTTGTACCATCTATTGTTTGATCTCGACCACTTCCTCCAGCACCAGATATACATTCATTATCACTATTACAACCTTCACCACCCATCAGAAGAATAGTGCCAGGATTATATCTTTGACCATCAACACCCTCAACGGTGCTCGACAATGTTGTTGGGGTTTGAGCACCTTTACCACCTTGCTCACCATTATTTGGTTCTGATCCATCATTTGAAGGATTACTAGCATTACATTCCCTTTCATTTGGTCTTCCATCTTTTCTTGATGAGTCAGTAGACCCAGAAGATTGATTTTTTCCACCTTTTATTCCAGCAGGAAGTCCAGCACCTCCACCTCCTCCACCACCTGAAACGGATCTCTTAGGACTATTCTCCTTTTCATATGCTCCGCCTCCGCCTCCACCTCCACCATAGCCAGTGATAATTCTTCCTGAAGATTTAACTCTAACAATAGTTGGATTAGAATCAGTTCCATATTCTATTCCTAAAGCACCTGATCCATCACCACCAGCACCACCTGGATTAGCTGGTCCTGTTGCATATGCACTACCACCTGTTCCACCATCTCCACCAGCACCCATAATTTTACCACTATCACCAACTTCAACTCTCATTCTTGTACCTGTAGACCAATCAGAACCAGTCCTTAACGCACATTTTTTTGGTTGTTCTGTCATATTATCTGTTACAGGATTTAATTTTACAGATCCCATCTTCTTATCAACTACAATAACAACTTTACTACCACCAGTATTAGAATTATTTCCACTAGGTTCTGGTCTTCCTTTAAATCCACCAATTACTCTAGTTTTATCATTTAAATTATATCTATCTCTAACATTTTGTCTATATTCAATTTCAGGATATAATGTATCTATTTTATAATAATCTACTGCAACATTTAATCTAGCATTATAAAAATTACTAAATTTTATTGGACTTCCTGGTGAAGGAATATCAGTATCATTATTTACACCTGCATCTGAATCTAGAGGTAAAGTAACAGATCCAAATTGTTCAGATACTCTATAATTACCAAAACTTGGTTCAGAATCAGATGTCTCTATTATCAGTTTATAATAACTAGGATTTACAAATAAATTTCCACCATCTACTACTCTGTCTCCACCAGAATATCTTCTGTTACCACTAATTAAATAGGTACCATCAATAGTTCCCATTTCTACTCCATCCTGAACAGCAGTATATACAAGTTCTCCAGTACTTATATCACCAAATATTTTAAGATAAGTAGTAGGACTATTTTCTACCTTTATAACGTATCTATTTTTTGGTGATGGATCATCATATACTCCTTGAAAACGAACATCTCCTCTACTATATCTGTATGTTCCTGATGTTACAGATGTAGAAGTTGAAGTTGCTACATCATTAAATCCATACTTGTAAGTATATGTACCATTTACCTCATCTGCTTTATATTCTTCTACTTTTATAGCATATTTGTTTAGACTTAAAATTTGAGATCCACGAGTATATTTGAAAGCACCTGATTCAATTACACTTCCATCCGTATTAGATCCTACTATTTGCCAATTATAACGAAAAACATAACTACTAACTAATTCCTCAACTTTTAATTCATAATAACTTGGATTAACCCAAGTATTTCCATTATCTACTACTAGATTTCCACCATAATATTTTCTATTACCTATTTGTGTTGGAATTGCTGTTAATTGACCTATTTCTATTCCTTCATAAAAAATAGTGAATACACCTTGAAATAATCTAACATAATTTTGACCAGCAGTATATCCCATTGCAAAAATTGTTGAATAACTATCTTCAATCGATACAAAGTTACCAGATGGAGCACTAAAATTATCATAAAGTGTAACCCAACTAAAAGGTAACTCTACCCAGTTACCAGATGGAGCACTAAACTCATTATAAACAGTATAATAATCACCATTATAATCATTATAAGTCTCCGTCCAGTTTACATTTGATGCATCTGGATATGCTACCCCAAACTCTTCTTGAATTTGAGAATATTTTATCGCTCCTGATCCTTGTAGTGCCATAAGAGTTACTTACCTTTCTTTAGTTCGTCAACCTCATTCTTAAGTTCTTTGATTGCCTCAATTAAAAGTGGAACCAATTTTTCATATTGAACAGTTAGATATTCATTATTACTTGGTGCAGATTTAACTGCCTCTGGTAATACTTGTTGAATATCTTGAGCAGAAACACCAACAAATCTTTGATCCCCCGTATCAATATTGCACTCAACTTTAGCAGTTTCATTATGTTTGTATGTAAATCCAGAGATTTTACATACTTTATCTAAAGGACTATCAATAGGTTCAATATCAGTCTTAAGTCGAATATCTGATGTTAATGCTGTAATATCACCAGTAACCTCTAACTCACCCTCAATTTTAACACCATTCTGATTTGATGGTCCTCCTACGGTTTTTATTACACGAGCATTATCATGGAATATCTCTACACCATGCTGTCCAGCATCAGGTCCACCATTAAATCTAATACCTATATGATCAACTGCTCCATCAGTTAGTTCCCATCTACTATCAGTTTGAACGTATATAGAACCAGCATTCTTTTGAATTAATCTAGTATTACCATTAGCATCATGGCGTACCTCAAAATCAGGAGCAGTTGAAGTATTACCAAAAGTTAATGATGCATCATCATTGAAATGAAGTGCACTTTCAGACTTATCCCATCCTGCATTATAATTAGCACCAATAAAGTTTGTATCACCATTGAATGTGGAAATACCAGTTAGATATGAACCACTTTCATTAACCTGTATCCTAGAAGTTCCATCTTTCTGGATGTCTAATTTACCAGTATGAGCTTGACCTAAAGTGCTTTCTGAAGCATTAATAATTGAATTACCACTAGCAGTATCATGATATACCTCTAAATCACCAGGACTCCAATTAGAAGTAGGTGCATTTTTACCTTCACCAAAGGATGCTCTAACATCATCCTTTATCTTAAGTTGACCACTAAATGTTGCTCCATCAAATTGTGGATCAGTAACTTCAAATTCTCCCTCCATCTTAATGTTACCATTAAATGTAACATCATCATTGAATTTAACAGTATTATTAAATACAACAGGTCCGTCAAATTGAGATAAAATTTGTTTAGAAGTACCACCTTCTACGATAATTCTTTCCTTACAAATTACTTCATCAAATATAACACTTAATCGTGAAGGATTTTCACCTGTTACAGTTGGTATTGGAGCATCGAATGTTCTCTCTTGTCCAGTAGAAGAACTAACTCTCTTATTACCAATGAAGAAGTCACCTCTGTTATTCATACCAGTGTAAACAACAGCACCAGCAGATCTTTCTTGTGATTGTGCTAAGAATTCTTCTCTTTCTGTTAAAGTTTTAACTTGAACTTGAGGTAAACCAGTTGAATAATTACCTGGACCATATCCAACATATTCAAACGTATGTCCAGATGCACGAGCAATAGAAGGTCTACGGAATTCAATAGGTATTAAATCAATCTTTTCAATTAAAGAATATACATCATGAGAACTCTTTCTAGATCCTAAAGCACCACGAATTACTGAAATTTCATTATTAGCAGAACCACTCAAAGATGAAGTAGAAACCCTCATGATTTCATCATCAACTTGCAAATAAGATCCTAGAGGGAACTTACTTATAGTTCCAATTCCACTAGTTGCTTTTAATTTAATCTTTATTGAAGTATCATCAGCACCTGAATTAACAGCTTGTTGTAGAATTAGTGATTCTTTACCATATATAAATGATCCTCTTGATCCAAGATTTTCATTAGAAGCATTTGATGTTTCATCATTAGATGCCAATCCATTCTTTAGAATTAATAAATTTTTATTGCTAAGAGAATCTGTTCCAGGTAATGCAGTAATAGTTTTAGCAGTAAATGCAGAAATACTTTTATCTTCTAGAACAGTAAAATTACCAAGATTATTGTTATTAGTTTTATCTAATATTGTAATTCTATTTCCACCAGATAATCCATGAGGTATATTAGGAGTTGAAGAACTAGTAAGATTTGTAGTAAATTCAGTAATACCATTTTCAAAAAGACTAGAATTGGTTAGAACTTCTACTGATTGACCTACATGATAAACATATTGTCCAACAACAGGGGTATGATCACCTGCAGTCTTTGCAATAGATATTTGTCTGTTATTAGGGACTGATGTGATTCTATAATGTCCATCTGGTTGTGTTCCAATACCAGTTACTTGAACAACATCTCCAACATTGTCAAAAATACCACCTGCTGCAATCGTATATCTTGCATTATCATTACCTAAACCTATTACAGTTCTATCAAAGAATAAATTACCTGCACCATATCCACCACCAGAGTTGGTAACTTCAACAGAAGTTATTGCTTGTCCAGCAACGACCACGGTTGCAGTAGCACCAAACCAAGTACTTGTTTCAGGAGTTGGGTCAGAACTAGTTCCTAATAATTTTACATTATAATAAGTTCCATTATTATATGATGCACCAGCATTACTAATAGTTCCTGTTGCAATACCAGAAATAGTATGATAGGTTTCATTAGTAAAGGTAAGTGTAGCAGATGTCGTATTATCAGATACAGAAGTAATTACAGGAACATTAACAAAATCCTGTAAAGTCTTATCAATAGTTTCTCTAGTTAAACTATGCTTTAAGTAGTTTGTAACAACATCACCTAAAGGACTATTTACTGCCCTTGAAACTGCTGAAGGAGGATTATCATTATTATTATCTCTATCAAGTTGTGGATATAAATCAGTTACATTCTGACTATATTTAATATCAGTAAATTCATCAGGTACTGCATTACTAGCATTTAAAATATATAAATGATATATTCCATCTTGTTGATTTTCAATATATTGTTGTATAGATTCATTTCTATAAACATAGTAGTTAGATCCTATATCATTTCTTTCAAATCTTGGAAGATCAATATTTCTAACTGTAATATCATTTGTAAATGTACCAACATTATGTACGAGACCATCAACATCAGTTACTGAATATTTGAATGTTCTTATATCATCTATTGCAGTAACAGTAAATGTTCCATTATATCCAAGATTTTGGAATCCCTCATTATTAATGGAAGTATTAGTAGAACTTGTTACATTTCTAATGTTAACATTTTCCCCAACTTTTAAATCATGAGGAACTTCTGTTATAACAGTTACTATATCACTTAATACAGAGCAACTACCAATAAGTCTTAAATTTCTATTATAATTATAATCTGTTGTACTTATTCCACTAATGGTAAAATCATCATTTTTTCTAGCACCTGTACTACTAGATTCTTGAACAATAAAACTTTCTTCTGGATTTTTTCCATCTTGTACTTCTTTTGGAACTACAACACGAAGTTTATATATTCTATCATCTAATGATCTAGAATCTTCTACTCTGCTAACATAAGTATCATTTAATTCAGAGAATAATGGATCTGAAGTAGCAGTGGATGATATTTTATCATAAGCAGGATTGGTTGTAGTAATTGAACTATCAACATTATTTACAAGTACATACCATTGTTTCTGATCATTATCCCATTGAATAGGAGATCCAATATCACCAGCTTCTTTATCATGAACTCTACTTTCTATGGATAATTTTGATCCTTTATAAAGTGTTATTGCTTGATTATTTTCAGCGTCTGTAATAGAAGATGCTAATTTAATTTCACCAGCAGCTAAAGTTGAATCTCCAGCACGGGTAATTGCATAGTAAATTTGATGAGCATCAATATTTTCAGGAAGATCAGCAGAGTCACTAAAAATTCTTACAGATTCACCATTTAATAATCCATGAGTACCAATAGTAAATACATTATTTGTAGGTCCAGAAGTTACTTTATATTTTTTAACACTTGATGATGTTCCTTTTGCAACTGTTTGATTAGCAATAGATAATGAATCATATTCATCAACCATCTTTACAGATACTGAATATGTGGTTATCCCAGTATTATTTTTTCTTTCGCCTAAAGGAATATAAAGAATATCATCTTCCTTAGCACCTATACGATATCCTGATATTAAAGAAGGTGGTTTATTATTTTTATTTTTAAATGAATCGAGATAAAAATGACTACTTATACCAACACTTTTGATTTTAGTAGGATCAATTGAAAACCAATCAATATCAGATTCTTTAGATGGAATTGCCTTTGGAGTAATTATATTAGTTACATATGCAGTATTATCCTTTGCAAAAGATTCTTTCTTAAATCCATCAGAGTTTAATGATATCTGACCAAAGTTAGAGTTAGCATTGGTTATAGATGCATCACCACCAGATTCAGTACTAAAATGTCTGTTATATCCAATAGCAAACACAGATACAATTTGCATAATTGCATCATTTGTCATTCTAATATGACATGTATCCCATTTGCTTCTATAGATTGCATTAGAATCTAAATGAAATGCTTTATCAGGATCAATAGATGCTGATCCTGATGATAATGCTGTTCCAGATGGTACTGATGAAATAACATCAATACCACTATATTCTCTTGTTACCTTATCATATTTTACAAATGCTCTATCATCTTTCTGTAGAGAAATACCAGTAAACTGAGCAACAACCATTGAACGGAAACCAGTTGCTTTGCTACCATCAGCATGCATACCGTTCATACCCCATACTGATCTCAATGAACAGTTGAAGATATATGGTGATGCACCATCTACAGTATCAGTCTCAACAGTTATAGTTCCATTAGCAATACTAAGACCATTAGCTACACTACCAGCCAATCCACTAAGAGATCCTGTTACTAAGTATGTAAATTTAGTTTCACTAGTAACACTTTGAACTACTGCTGTAGTATTATATGCTATCTCATCATTAGCACCGAAAGTAATTCCTCTAACTCTTATAGGAGTTCCTATATTTAATCCATGTTTAGTTGCTGTCGTAACAGTACATAATGGACTTACTGTTGTTCCATCTCCAGATATAAAATCAGATATCTTAACTGGATCATTTAAAAATGCACCAACAATTTCAAATTCAGGTCTTCTTGGAGCAAAACCTTCTGAATTTCTAGGAAATTTATCAGTTCCTGGAATTTCTTTTGTAGTTGTAGCGGCATTAAAGGCATTAGATAGTTTTGCATAATACATCTCAAGATCAGTATTATCATATCCAACTACTTTATTAATACCATCAGCATATTCAAAACATGTTAATTTATGATGGGAGAATGTAGGAGCTGATACATCATTAACACCTTTAAAACTAGTGCGATTAGTATATACTTGCCCATCTCCATCAAACATAGAGAACTGCCAGAAATAACATGCACCAGTTACCCTAAAAATTGCACTTTTTGGGGATTCGGTATATGATGCTATAGGATTTGGAACATATTTTGGTCTTACTTTTGTTTTTCTTAAGTCTAATCCAACAATAGAAGTACCACGTGGTACAATAACTCCACCATTTACACTATTAAACTTATAAAGTATATTATCTTCTTGTGTTAAATCAAAATTAGATGTAAGATTTAATGAAAAAGTATCTTGTGCTTGTCCTGCTACAGATTCTTGCCCACCAGGAGAAACAGATGTTGCAGAAGTTGGGTTACTTGGATCTGGTTTAATTGCAAATCCTGGTCTATTATCAATTACATGGTCGCCAGGATAAATTAATATCGTAGTTCGTTCAATATAATCATTATTATCTCCACCAACATAAGAGAATCGTGCTGCTTCAATCAGTGCTCTCTGAATGGTCTTGAAAGGTTGTGCTAACGAATTACCGTCATTACTTATACTGTCGGTTGAGTCAAGATCATTCGGATTAACATAAAGTATCCTTCCTTCAATGTTCTTGATAAAATTCTCTAATCTATTAAGAGGCATCTTCTTATAT
>Ga0209232_1000928_pt1 | contig 16722 bp, 22 predicted proteins | sample ETNvirenome_2_60_FD_184066 | JGI IMG/M metagenome (GOLD analysis project Ga0209232, IMG submission 184066) | Marine viral communities from the Pacific Ocean - ETNP_2_60 (SPAdes) (version 2) | ecosystem: Environmental > Aquatic > Marine > Oceanic | place: Pacific Ocean | collected 2013-06-22
ATATGCACTTGCTACTACCGATGGAGACGAAACATATACAGTTTCTAGTTCTTCTGTAGTAACTACTGACTTTACTAAGGTAGCTAGCGGAACTTATACACAGCCTACCACGTTATCTCCTAGTGGTTTTGCAATTTCAAATGGTTTAGCTAGAATCAATATTACTGATGTTAACTGTCCATTTACGGGATTACAAATAGACCACGCAGGTACAGGACTTGCTTTAGATGTAAATGGTAAAGCAGATATTTCTAGCACGTTAGGAGTATCGGGAGTTTTAACAGCCAACGCAGGTGTAGTGGTTGATAATATAACTATTGACGGGACTACAATTGCTCTTAGTTCTGGGGCTATGACAATTAGCGGTGCAGATGACCTGACCTTAGATTTTGAATCTGACATAAACATTGACGCGAATGGTGGTGATATAAGGTTAAAAGATAATGGAACGGTCTTTGGTGTTTTTTCAAGTACGAATAACGATTTAAATATAAGCACGACAGCAAGTGATGAGGATATAGTATTCAAAGGCAATGATGGTGGGTCAACTATTACCGCCCTTACCCTTGATATGTCATCGGCAGGTGTTGCTACTTTCAATTCAAATATTATTGCAGGTGGAACAATACAAGCTAACGGCAATATATCTACAGCTTCTGATTCAGGTGCATTAAGAACAGGAGCAGGACACGATTTAAAAATTACTTATGATGGAGCTAATGGAGAGATTGATGTTAATTCTGGCAACCTAACAATGGACATTGACGGGTTTTTAGATATAGATGTAGATAATGGAAGTGTTTACTATTCAGATGGCGGTGTTACTTTTGGTCAAATATTTGGAACAAGTTCAAATTTATATATCAAGTCTCAAATTGGTGATAAAGACATAATTTTTCAAGGTGTTGATGGCAGTAGTGCTATCACAGCTCTCACCCTTGATATGTCCGATGCAGGTGCGGCTACGTTTAATTCTACTATAGCGGCAGGTGCGGCAACATTTACGACAGCCGATAACTTAAACGTCCTTACACTGATATGTACAGACGCAGATGCAAACTCTGGACCTAATATTAAACTATTTAGAAACTCAGGCAGTCCTGCTGATGGCGATAATTTAGGTAGAATAAGTTTTATTGCTAATAACGATGCCGCAGAAGAACACAACTTCGCGAGAATAACCGCCACAATTGCAGATGCAAGCAACGCCACAGAAGATGGAACTCTTGAGTTTGCTACGAGTGTCGCTACCACAGAAAACGTGTCTCGTATTCTTATGGGTGCTACTGAAACAGTAATTAATGACGACAGTAAAGATTTAGATTTCCGCGTTGAGTCTGATAGTAACACGCATATGCTGTTTGTTGATAGTGGTAATAATCGGGTCGGTATTGGCGGCTCTCCATCTACACTATTTGAAGTAACAAGCGATGGCAGTGATGCGGCAGGAGCAGAACTTCGTCTTACCCATGCTAATAACAATACAAATGATGTTATTGCTACGCTTAATTTTGCTAATAACACAGGTTCAGCGTGTAGAATACGAGCTTCAACTACTGGTGCGAATAATACTGGTTTAATTCAATTATTTGCCGATTCCGCAGGGACGGACACGCAACTTGCGTCATTCAAAGCCGAAGAAATTGTTTTTAATGAAACCAGTGCAAACATGGACTTCCGCGTTGAGTCAGACGGCCAAGCTAATATGCTGTTTGTTGATGCAGGTAATGACCGCGTTGGGATTGGGACCACGCCCAATGCGCTTTTCCACATCTCAAAAGCAGCTGATGGAACTAAACAAAGATTAACCAGAGGTGGCGTTTCTGAGTGGGATTTTTCTATTAGTAATACATCTGTAATGAGTGGTGTAGGTTCTGGTGCTTTAGAGATTCTTGCGCTAAATAGCGGAACTGCCCAAGAATTAGCAATAGGTAGTGTGAGTGGTGGTACTCCTTTAGTTCATGTAACAACTAGTGGCATGACCATTTCAGGAGCTATTTCTAAAGGTTCTGGGTCATTTAAGATTGACCATCCTCTACCCGCCAAAACCGATACTCATCACCTTGTTCACTCGTTTGTGGAAGCACCACAGGCCGACAATATTTATCGTGGTAGCGTTGATCTGGTGGATGGCGTTGCGACTGTAAACATTGATACAGCGGCAGGTATGACGGACGGAACCTTTGTTCTGTTGAATACAAACGTACAATGCTTCACATCAAATGAATCAGGGTGGACTGCAATTAAGGGTTCTGTGTCTGGTAACACTTTAACAATTACGGCACAAGACAACTCTTGCACCGACACAATTTCATGGATGGTGGTAGGTGAGCGTCACGATCAGCACATGAAGGATGCTGATTGGACTGATAGCAACGGTAAAGTAATTGTAGAACCTGAAAAAACTTAAAGGAGAAAAAATATGGCAATAACAACAACTTGGAGCGTTAACGATATGACGCATATGGACTCAGACGGAGGAGTAATCCTTGTCTATTGGTCTTTGTTGTCGGCTAGTGATGGCACTCCATCGTACACTGCTCAAGAGGGCGGTAAATTAAGTCTTACTTATGATGCTTCCTCATCATCATTTATTAGTTATGATGATTTAAAGGAAAGTGATGTATTAGGATGGGTATATAATAGCTTAATTGAAGGCGAAGAAACTGCTGATGAAGCAAAAAAACGAATCGAAGATGACCGAACCGCAAAAGTTCAAGGTCAAATAGATAGGGCGGCAAGTCAAGCAACAGGATTGCCTTGGGAATAATATTTATTAATAAAGGAAAAATATCATGGCAGTAACTTGGACAATTACAAATTGTGAATACACAAACGACTCAGACAAAGGTGTGGTTCATGCCGCATGGTCTGCAACAGATACTGATGGTGATCATTCAGGTACAGTATCAGGTATGGAATCTTATACGCCTGACCCTAGTGACAGCGGGTTTGTGGCTTGGGATTCACTTGATGAGTCTACAATTACTGGATGGGTGAAAACAACTTTGGGTTCTGATAGAGTATCAGAAGTTGAGGCATTAGCCACAGCAAAACTTACAGAAGCAAAAACACCTTCAACAGCTTGGGGTGTTCCATTCTAATTAATTATTTTTGGTGAGGAAATAATATGGAAGAAAAACAATTAGTAGTAGGAATGTTGCAATTGATAGACGTAGGCACTTCAAGGGGTGCTTGGCAAGGAGCAGAGCTAGAGGCGGTTGCTCTTATGAGAAAAACAATTGTAGAAAAAATTAAAACTTTTAATGAGGAGAGTGACGATGTTGACCAAGATATGGAAGATGTTGAAGAGTCTGTGGACAAAGCCCACTAGTCCAGAAATGGAAAAGGTTTTAAAAAATCCTGCTGAAGATAACTGGAAAGAAGTTAAAACAAAAACTAAATTAAAGGCAGTGCCTAAAAAAACAACTGCAAAAAAGAAACCTGTGAAGAAAAGGACTGCTACAAAAAAATGAGTGAAGCAATAAAAAGGATTGATTCTCATGAAAAAGAATGCGCCCTTAGATATGAAAACATCGAAAAAAGATTAGAAGATGGGTCAAAAAGATTTGATCGATTAGAGCTAATGATCTGGGGCGTTTATCCTTTTATTGTAGGTACAATATTTTTGGCTAAATTATTATGAGCAGAGCAAAAAAATCCAAGTCTAGAGTAAATGAAGCGGGTAATTACACTAAACCTACAATGCGTAAAAGAATGTTTAATAGGATTAAAGCAGGCTCTAAAGGAGGAAAGCCCGGACAGTGGTCTGCGCGAAAAGCTCAAATGTTAGCTAAACAATATAAGGCTAAAGGTGGTGGCTATAAAAACTAATGTGAAGATTAAAGGGGTAGAAATACCTATGTCTTCTCATCCTGAAATTAAAAAGCTTAAAAAAAACTATAACGTACACTCTATGCATGGCAATAAAGTTTGGAACTCTACGTTAGTTTTTCTAGATGCTTTTGATGAAGTAAATGTAAAAGATAAAACATTTGCTGATTTAGGTTGCGGTTGGGGAGCGTTAAGTTGTTACATCCAAAAAAAAGGCGGTATTGTAACAGGGTACGATCAAGACGATAGCGTTAAACCTTACTTTGATTTAATGTGCAAACTTATGGATTCTTATCCAACCTTTAATAATCAAGATATATTTGATGATTCTTTGCCTTTAGATTTTGATATGTATATAGCTTGCGATGTTTGTTTTTGGCGGCATCAAATTGATCAGTGGCTTGAGTTAATAGATAAGCTTGTAGCAAATAAAAAACAATTAATTATGTGCGATCCCGGAAGACAAAGTTTTTGGGAGCTATTAGATTATTGTCAAGTTCCTCATTTTATAGAAAGAAAATTTATTAAAGAGCCTAGAAAAACAGACTCTTACATTACTGTATTTGGATTTTAATATGCCTCTTAAAAAATCTCAGAGAAGCTTAAAGTCATGGACTAAACAAAAATGGCGAACAAAGTCCGGCAAAAAGTCCAGTAAGACTGGAGAAAGGTACTTGCCAGAAAAAGCAATTAAAGCTTTATCTCCGCAAGAATATGCGGCAACTACAAGAGCCAAAAGAAAGGGTACTAAAGAAGGAAAGCAGTTTGTCAAACAACCAAAAAATATATCTAAGAAAGTAAAAAAATATAGGCAGGTGTAATCATGTATGAGTACAAGTGTCATGTCAGCAGAATAATAGATGGAGATAGTATAGAGGCATCAATTGATTTAGGTTTTGGAATTATGTTTAACAGCAAGGTCAGACTTTATGGAATAGATACACCTGAGTCTAGAACTAGAGATGAAGACGAAAAGGTAAGAGGTTTGTTAGCTAAACAGTATTTAGAAAGTAAAATTAATTCTGCCAAGCAAGTAATAATACAAACAGAAAAAGATGCAAAGGGAAAGTTTGGAAGAGTCTTAGGTAGATTGTTTGCAGATGAAATAAATATTAATCAGTCAATGATTGATAATCATCTTGCAGTAGAATATTTTGGACAAAGTAAAGAAGAGCTTGAAGCAGGACATATGGCTAATAGACAAATACTTATAGATGAGAAGAAGATTAATCTTGGATAGCACAAATTTAAAAGATATAGCCGTGATTGTTATGGTAATAGGATTACTTATCTTACTGGGAATAATAACAATTGGAGATTTCTATGTTGCTTTAGCAGAGCATAGACCTGTAGATGAGAGCGTAATTAATCTTTTGCAGATGAGTATCACTGGTATGGTGGGAATCATAGCAGGCTATATTAATGGAAAACCTAAATGTAATAAGGAGAAAGGTAATGAGTGAATCAATTAAGGTCCCATCATGGGCAGTGCCTTTAGTGGCGGCAATAATACCTGCGGCTATCGCTTGGGGAACTATGCAAGCTCAGGCGCAAGCAACAGATGAAGAAATTAAAAAAGTCTCTGAAGTGGTATCTAAATTAGAAACTACTACAACTGACGTAACAGTTCGTAGTAAATTAAATGAGCAAGCAATACAAACTATCGCAGATGGTCTAGCCGCACAGACAGAAATATCTAAAGCTACTGACGAAAAACTTGGAACGCTTATCGAAATAATGCTGAAAGAAAGGCGATAGGTTGAAATTAGTGATTGCATTAGTGATCATTGTCAATGGCGTAGAAGATGATACTAAGAAAACTTTTTTTAAAAATCCTCAACATTGCGAATGGGTAGCGCAAGAGTTATCTCGTGAGCGTAAATATTTTAAGGGAGTAGAACACGCTTTTTGTAGACCTGAATGGGTTGAAGAAGATACACCAGTAACAAATCTTAATGTTGTGCCAATGCCAGTAGAAGAAGATGAAGAGGCTCCATAATGGGATGGTTGCAAGATTATAATGGCGCAGAGACTACTTGGGTACACGTAGTATTACTCATATTAATATTAGGTGGAATTGCCTTGTTAATTTTCTTTGCTGATCCTAATCCTAATGTTATTTCAGAAAGACCTGAAGAATAAATATTTACTGGTCAATTATTAATTGCGGTTTTCACATGACACCAAAAAAATTAGAACCTAAATCTAAATATGCAGAGTATGATTTTGATGGAGATGGTACAGTTTCTGACGAGGAAATCTCCAAACATAATGAAATACTCAAACAAGAGTTAGCAGAAGAAAAAGCAGATACACAAAGAAGAATGGCTTGGGTAGCTATGATATCCATGATTGCATATCCTTTGGCCTCATTGATAATTGCTGAGGATAGGCTAGATACATGGAGTGCAATGAGTGATATGATATTTTTGAGTCAAGCTTCAGTCATAGGTTTATACTTTGGTGCAACAGCTTATATGTCAAAAAAATAGGTGAGGTTATGTTACAAAATTTAATTGGTCCGGCTACACAGTTATTAGATAAGTTTATAGAAGACAAAGATCAGAAGATGGCTTTGGCTCATGAGATAAGCACAATGGCAGAACGCCATGCTCAAGAGCTTGCAAAAGGTCAGTTAGAAGTAAATAAAACAGAAGCGGCTAGCAACAGTATGTTCGTTGCGGGATGGAGACCTTTTATTGGATGGGTATGTGGAGCAGGTTTTTTAGCAAACTTTATTATTATACCAATGGCAAACTTTGGTTTAGCTCTAGGGTCAGTAGACATACAGATTCCAATGATAGACACATCTCAAATGATGCCCGTTCTAATGGGAATGCTAGGATTAGGAACACTAAGAACTGTAGAAAAGGTAAGGAAAGTAAGCAGAGAAAAATGAACATATCAGAAGAGGGCATATCTCTTATAAAAAAATTTGAGGGATGCGAATTAAATGCATACAAATGTCCGGCAGGTGTTTGGACAATCGGATATGGGATTACTAAGTCTGTTAAAGAAGGAGACACTATTACCAAAGAGCAGGCAGAAGAAATGCTCAAGGAAGAATTAAAAGAATATCAGGGTTACATAAATCATTATGTAGAGGTAGATTTAGAGCAATGCCAATATGATTCTTTAGTTTCTTGGGTATTTAATTTAGGTCCTACAAATCTTAAGTCTTCTACAATGTTAAAAGTTTTGAACGAAAAAAAATATAGCGAAGTACCGTTTCAAATTAAAAGATGGAACAAAGCTAGCGGAAAAGTATTAGATGGATTAGTAAGAAGACGAGAAGCTGAGGCTTTATTGTTTCAAGGAAAAGAATGGCATGAGGTGTAATTTTGGCTTTACGAAAATTTTTATTCAGACCCGGAGTAAATAAAGAAGGAACTAATTACTCTAATGAGGGCGGTTGGTTTGATTCAGACAAAGTTAGATTTAGAAAAGGTAGGCCTGAAAAGATAGGTGGTTGGGCAAAGAATACGTCTAATTCTTTTGTAGGCACTTGCAGAAAGATACACGTCTATAAAACAGCAGAACAAACGCAATTTAATATTCTCGGTACTCATAAAAAGTTATTAGCTCAAGAAGGCGTTACCTTTAATGACATAACTCCCATAAGAAGCACAACAAGTGCGGGAGATGTAACCTTTTCTGCTAGTGATGGTAGCTCTACAATTACTGTGACAGACTCTTCTAATGGCGCAGTAAAAGGAGACTTTGTTACTTTTTCAGGAGCCGCTTCACTTGGAGGCAATGTAGTTGCAAATGTTTTAAATCAAGAATATGAAATAGACAGTATTCTTACTGCTAATACTTTTACTGTTATAGCAAAAGATACAAGCGGTGCGACTGTTACAGCTAACGCTTCTGACTCTGGCAATGGTGGCTCTAGTGTAGTAGGTGCATATCAGATAAATATAGGACTTGATGTGTATATATCAAGTACAGGTTGGGGTTCTGGAACTTGGGGTGCAGGAGCATGGGGTTCAGCTAGCGCAATATCAGTAACCAATCAGCTTAGATTATGGAGTATTGATAATTTTGGGGATGATATTGTAGCCGCACCTAGAGGAGGAAGACTTTATTATTGGGATGAGTCTAGCGGTGTTGAAACAAGAGCAGTAGATGCAAGCACAAGAGCAGGTGCAAGCGATACCCCTACAGCACTGTTTCAGATAATGATGTCAGACGTTAATAGACACGTTATTGCTTTTGGTTGCAATCCAATTGGTTCATCAGCAATTGATCCGTTATTAGTTAGATTTTCAGATTCAGAAGATGCAGTAAACTGGACTCCATCAGCAACAAACTCAGCAGGCGGAGTAAGATTATCTTCTGGAAGTATTATTATTGGTGCGCTGAAAACAAGACAAGAAATACTAATATGGACAGACGCAGGGATTGTTTCAATGCGTTTTGTTGGCGCACCGTTTATATTTAGTTTTAACGAAGTAGCAAACGGTATGTCAATGGCAAGTCCTAATGCCGCGGCAACAGCTAGTAACATCGTATATTTTATGGACAACGGAGCATTCTATCAGTATTCAGGTTCTGCACAAAGACTGCCTTGCACTGTATTAGATCATGTCTTTAGTGATTTTAATCAGGGTCAATCATTTAAAGTGTTTGCCGCACCGATACCAGAACACAATGAAATCATATGGTTTTACCCAAGCGAAGATAGCCAAGAGATAAATCGCTATGTTTCTTATAATTACCTTGAGCAATCTTGGAGTATAGGCACAACAAATGATGGCTTTGTAAGAACAGCTTGGAATCCTGCTTACATATTAGGCGCACCGATAGCGGCTAGTAAATTAGATACAACAGATAATAATTATTTGTACAATCATGAGACAGGACACAGCGCAGATGGAGAACCATTTACTGCATTTGTAGAATCATCTGACTTTGATTTAGACCCAGATGGAGAAAGGTATATGTTTGTATCTAAACTTATACCAGACTTGCAGTACAGAGGCTCTAGTCTTTCGTCTAACACAGTTAATTTTATATTTAAGGGCAGAGACTATCCGTTGCAAAGTCTCTCTACAAAGCAAACTGTAGCTGTTACACCAGATTCTACATTCATCAATACAAGAACTCGAGCAAGACAAACAGCTATAAGAATAGAGGACACATCTAATAACTTTAGTTGGAGATTAGGTGATTTGAGATTAGACCTCAGACAAGATGGTAGAAGATAATGGCGGCTAAGACATCAATACCTTTACCCTTGCCATCTCAAGAATATTCTTTTGACGATCAAGCTGTGACAAGAAGATTGACCGAGCAAGCTTTACAAGACATCAATGCAGAGTCAGGAAATCTGCAAACTTTGCAACAGTCAGTAATAAGTAAATCAATAAGAAGACATCAATTTTTATTAATGGGAGCGACAAGTGTCTGATAGCTTAAAAGTATTAGGTCAAGTTGCTCCATCAGCAACAACAGAAACAACCTTATATACAGTGCCAAATAAAAGTCAGACAACTGTCAGTTCGCTAGTAATATGCAATCGTTCTAGTTCAGGGGTTACTTATAGAATAAATGTGTCGGTAGCAGGGGCTACAACAAGTAACAAAGAATATTTATTTTATGACAAGGCACTAGCCGCTAACACTACAGAAGCTCATGTAATTGGCATAACTCTAAATCAAACAGATGTAGTTAGAGTCTACGCAAGTTCAGCAAACCAAAGTTTTAGTTTGTTTGGATGCGAGACAACAGAGGAAAGATAATATGGACCTAAGACAACAAGCTAATAACGTAGCCAACCAAGGTCGATACGGAGACAGTATGTTGTTGCACGTTAATCCTATGGAAATGAAAGGACTAGCGTCAGCCATGCCTTTGACTATAAATCCACAGACAGGTCAACCAGAAGCGTTCTTGCCATTCTTAGCTCCTATCTTAGGAAGTATTTTAGGTCCTACTTTATTTACTACTTTAGGAGGAGCTTTAGGAACAGGTGCTTTAGGTTCAGCTTTGACAGCTTTAGGTGGTAAAGCGGCTTTGGCAAGTGCTGTAGGTTCTGGATTAGCGCAGACTGCGGCTACAGGAGATATAAAAAAAGGACTGCTAGCAGGCTTAACAGGTTATGGAGTCGGTCAATTTTTAGACAAAGTTGGAGGATTGTCTGGTCAGATTGGAGCGCAAGAAGCAACTAAAACTGCTTTGCAACAAACTGGTGTGCCTTTAACCGGAGAAATAGGAACTAAAGCAATTCAAGACGCAGGAGCTTTAGGATTGCAAAAAGCAGGCGAAACAACCGCATCTCAAATTTTTCAAGCTCCAAAAAGTACAGAGATTGGAGACATATTGGGTGGCCTTCAAAAAACAGACGGGTCAGCTTTATTTTCAAAAGATTTAGGTGCAAACGTATTTTTAGAAGATGTTGTTCCATCTGGTTTAGAGGTTGGCACAAAAGCTACGCTAGAGGCGTTAAGTGATCCTAGCGTTTACATTCCGGCAGGCATAGGCATGGGGACAACTGGGCAAATAATAGATCAAGAAAAATTTGAAAGATATATGGCAAACGCACCAGAAAGAGAAAAAGAAAGAATAAGACAAATAATGGCAATGTATCCAGAAGCTATACCAATGCAAGAAGGTGGCTTTCTTAATGATCCCCTAATATATGAAGCAGGTAAAGCTTTATCATTGGATGAAATAAACAAAAGATTAAGAAGGCAAATGACTCCTGCTGAAAGAGCCGCATATGAAAGGTTTTATAACATTTACATGGCAGGCACTCCGGGGGGCATGGAAAGTATGCCCGGTGGTGGAAGCGGTGGAGGCGATGGAAATGATAATCAAGGAAATTATCAATTTGATGGTGGAGATGATGATCCTATAATAAGAAGGGCTAATCCTATACCACAAGGATTCATAGGTGGATTCGCTCCAGAGTTTTCTTACTTTAATAATGTCAATCCATCTGCTACTGATTTAGAGCAAGGAACTAGTAGTCAAGCAGGACTTGGTGGGCAAAGAAGGTTTATGCCTCAAACAGGATCAGGATTGCAATTAGCTAATCGTGATTTATCTGCAAATGTGTATGCTGACGCTTTTGCCAATGCAATCCCAGACTTAACCTCAGAGCAAAGACAACAAGCAAGAGATTACGCATTTCAAGTCGAAACCACTAACGATTTTGATCCGAACACTGAAACATTACCAATGCCTGAATTTTTACGAAACAAAGATTTCTTAAAAGGATTTGAAGCAGGCAACAAAGTTCGTTCTCAAGTGCAAGCCAACCCAAATCAATTTGGAATTGCTACTCCCGGTCAATTCTCTCCAACACAAACAGCAGGATATAGACAGTTCTATGGCTCATCAGCAATAGGAGTTCCACAAGTAATTGACCCTAATGCACCGACTCAAGGATTTTCTGTCAGTCCATTTACCCCTAGCGCATTGCCTCCTCCTATAGCTCCACCGCCAAGTACAGGCACTGACCCTAATCGAGGAAACACAGGAGGAGGAGACACGGAAGGAAATGGAGGTCAAAAAGAAGATACTGAAACTGAAACTGGAGCCGGTGAAACTGGACCCGGAGAAGGAGATCAAAAAGAAGAAACTGAAGGAGCAGGCACAGAAACTAGATTCTTACCTGATTTAACTAGAGAACAGTTTGATTTGATGTTGCAGGGACAAAAAGAATATGCTGATATTAAAAGAAGATTTGAAGATATTTTAGGAATTCCTTTAGAAGAACCTCCTACAGACGATACTGAAACTGAAACTGGGTCCGGAGAAGAAGAACCTCCTGTAGAAGAAACTCCTACAGAAGAAACTCCTACAGAAGAATTTCCTACAGAAGAACCTCCTGTAGAAGAAACTCCTGTAATAGATACACCTGATTATGCACAACAATTGGCTGATCAAGCAGAACTTATCCGACAATTGCAAGAACAAATAGCATCCAATCAGGAGGCTATTTCAGGTATACCTCAGTTTGATCCAACCACTATTGATTTTTCAGATATACAAGGTGTGCCTGATTTTGCAACAACAGATCAATTATTTGACCCGTCTACTTTAGATTTAAGCGGATTTGCAACCACGGATGATTTAACCGGATTTGCAACCACGGATGATTTAAGCACAGCTTTTAGCAATGTTCCTCAGTTCGATCCTTCAACAATAGACTTTAGTGATTTTGATTTTAGTAATGTATTTGATTTTGACCCAAGCGACTATGTAACATCGGAAGATTTATCTACAGCGATTAGTGGTGTCCCACAATTTGACCCAAGCACATTAGACTTTAGCGACTATGTAACATCGGAAGATTTATCTACAGCGATTAGCGGAGTACCCCAGTTTGATCCTTCTACTTTAGATTTTAGTGACTATGTTACTACGGAAGACTTGTCTACAGCTATTGGCAATGTTCCTCAGTTTGATCCTGAAACAATAGACTTTAGTAATGTTGATTTTAGTGGTGTAGATTTTGGTTTCCCAGACCTAAGCGACTATGTAACAACGGAAGATTTATCTACAGCAATTAGTGGTGTTCCTCAATTTGACCCATCTACTCTAGACTTTAGCGACTTTGCAACGCAAGAAGATTTATCTACAGCGATAAGTGGAGTACCCCAGTTTGATCCTTCTACTTTAAGTCTTCCTGACTTTACTCAGTATGCAACTACAGATCAACTGTTTGATCCTTCTACTTTAAGTCTTCCTGACTTTACTCAGTATGCTACTACGGATCAACTGTTTGACCCATCTACACTTAACTTGCCCGACTTCAGTCAGTATGCAACTACTGATCAGTTATTTGATCCTTCTACACTTAACTTACCTGATTTTTCTCAGTATGCTACTACTGATCAGTTATTTGATCCAAGTACATTAGACTTCAGTAACTTTGCTACTACAGACCAATTATTTGATCCGTCTACACTTAACTTGCCTGACTTTACTCAGTATGCAACTTCTGATCAACTGTTTGATCCAAGCACTCTTGACTTTAGTGGCTTTGCTACTACAGATCAACTGTTTGATCCAAGCACTTTACAAACACAGATAGATGATTTGCAATCGTTATTGGATCAACAGGGAGGAACATTGCAATCTGAAAGCAATCCTGCTGTGAGTCCCACTGTGATTGGACCTCTTGTAGGCTCAAAAGGAAATGGTGATTCCATAGGAAAATCAGATGGTGGTAGCTTAAAGACAGTACCAGAAGACAACAAAGGTTTATCAAAATTGCCCGAAGATGTTAGGAATAAAATGGGATACATGAATGAGGGAGGATTAACGGAATCCATGCTTGCTGATCCGCTTACTAATCAAGTGGCACAATTTATTTTAGGCAACGAAACAAATGATGAGGTGATATCGGCATTTATAGAAAAGTATGGTCCTACCTCATTTAGAGAATTAAGAAGAGCCGTTCTTAAAACGCTTGCCCCTAACGCACAAACAGAAGGCATGATAAAAGGCTCATTAGCAGGAGGCATGAAGGATGACATCTTTGGTGTTATAGGAGACCCAGAGAAAAATGGTCAACGAGTAGCTGTATCTCAAGATGAGTTCATTGTTCCTGCCGATGTTGTATCTATGTTAGGAGATGGTAGTTCTGACGCAGGTGCAAACAAATTATATAATATGATGAAACGAATTAGAGAAGAAAAAACTAACACAACAAAACAAGCTAGACCGATCAATGATAATAAGGTAATGCCTGCATGACATCTCAAGTTTTAGAAAAAAATGAATCCATTGCTAAAAATGAACCCATTGCTAAAGGAGCAATTGTTTCTAATAAAAAAGCACCTAGAAAAATAACGCATGGGGTGTTTATAGTTCCTACAAATTATGTAGATGCTCTTTGGCCCGAGGTGCAAGATCAATTAAAACGAGCAGTAAAAAGGTCAAATGGTCGTTGGACAATGAAAGTTTTATATGAAGCTATGACCACTGGCAAACAACAACTTTGGCTTGCTCTTGATGGCAATGAAAATGTTGATGGAGTAGCAACTACAGAAATAATAAAATATCCAAACAAAAAAATGCTTGCAATACAATTCATAGGTGGAAATTATATGAATGATTGGGCTTGGGATATATTAGAAAAATTTGAAAAATTTGCAATAGAGGCTGAATGTGAAGGAATTGAAGCAACTGCTAGGAAAGGTTTTTGGAAATGGCTTAGTCAAGACGACTTCAAACAATCATATGTCGTATACGAAAAGAGGATTATTAAATGAGCAAAGGTGGAGGATCATCAGCACCAACTGAGCAGAGAGTAATATCTACTGATCTACCCGAATATGTCGAACCCTATTTCAAAAGAATTTTAAGAAGGGGTGAAGCAGAATCACTACAACCTAGACAGCAATTTGGAGCAGAAAGACTCGCGTATTTTTCTCCAGATGAACTGACAGCGCAAGCTATGACAAGAGGATACTCGCAAGCGGGAAGTCCTCAAGAGTTACAGCAAGCAACGCAAACAGTTCAAGGTATGCCTACAGGATATAGCTCTGGATACACTGCGCCATCATTTACTCCTTCTAGGCCACCCTTTAGGCCTCCGTTTAGAAGAGGTCTTGGTGGGTTCAGACCTGATGATCCTAATCCGATTAATATGAGACCGTTTCCTAGGCGAAGATTTCAGAGTATGTTCCCCCCAAGGGAGAACCAAGACTACTCAAGATATCTTGATTTCTATAACAAACCCAGACCGACAATTCGACAACCATCAGCTAATGTTACGTCCAATGAGAGAGCATTAGAAGATATTAGGAATAAAATGGGAAACGTGGGAGCAGGTCCGGGACTAATCTCGCTCGATGATCTCCTCCCTAAAATTCAGCCTACTCCTCAAATGCCACAACCATCAATCCCTGCACAAGGCGAGGCTCAAGTTACAAATCAAGCGTTCCTCGACAGGGCGGTGCCAATTCCGAATCAACAGCCACAGATGCCTCCACAAGGTGGCGGTCAAGTATTTCAAGGTGGCGGTGGTGGTCCGATGGGGGGGCAAGCTTTTAGAGGCGGTGAACCTTTACGAGGGATATTACCCGGTGCGCCAAGGCCAAGTCCTATGCCTATGCCAAGGCCAAGTCCTATGCCTATGCCTATGCCTATGCCTATGCCAAGGCGAAGTCCTATGCCAAGGCCAAGTCCTATGCCTATGCCAAGGCCAAGGCCAAGGCCTCAGCCTCGATCTCCTTATGTTCCTAGTTATAATAAATTACCTTTTGAAAGGGGTATCTCTAGGTTTATGAGTCCTTATCAGCAGAACGTAACTGATATAGCAAAAAGACAAGCTGAATCTCAATCAGCCGCACAAGGTGAGCAGATAGCAGAGCAAGCGGCCAGAGCAGGAGGATTGGGTGGATACAGAGAAGCAATTTTGCAAGCTGAAAGACAAAAGAATCTTGGTCAAAGATTAGATGACATACAAGCTAGAGGAAGTCAGCAAGCATTTGATAGAGCAGTAGGTCAGGTAGGCGCAGAAAGGGCGGCAGACCTAGCAGGATCACAGTTTGATCTATCTAGATTGGGTCAGCTAGAAGGCGCAAGACAGGCTCAAGAAAGATTAAGGCAGTCAGGCTTTGATCTAGGTAATCGTGCGGCTTTATCTCGCGCATCACAGTTATCTAATCTAGCACAGCAAAGACAAGCAGATAACCTTGCTAGAATAAATGCACTAAGACAGCAAGGCGCACAGCAAAGAGCATTGCGACAGGCAGGATTAGACATGGCTTATCAAGATTTCTTAAGACAGCAAGACGATACCAGAGGTCAAATTGGTTTCTACAGTTCCTTGTTAAGAGGAGTGCCTGTACAAGCAAATCAAACAGTAAGCACAATGCAACAGCAACCCGGATTATTCCAGTCGTTAATTGGTACTGGATTGGGTGCGCTAGGATTATATAAAGGAATGCAATAATGGCTAACTTAATTGATGTGGCACAAGAATTAGAATATGTTCCAGAGGATCAACTCGCTTCAATGATTGACGATCCTAATTCTAAGTATCCTTCTTTTATGGTTTTATCAGAAGTACAAAGACGCACTCAGATGCGAAAGATGTACGAAAACGAAATGTCAAAAATGAACCAACCGCAAACCACGGTAGCTGAGGAAGCGGTAATGGGATTGATGCAAGGTCAAGGGGCTATGCCTATGCAAGCCGGAATGTCCTCACCAGTTAACTCCCAAGGTTCTGGGGAGCAGGGCATGGCTCCGCCTGTACAAATGCAAGCAGGGGGTCTTACAGACTTAAATTTATTAACCGCATTTATGAGACAAAATCTTGTGGGAGGAAGCACCCCTAATCAAACTTACTCTCCAAATCGAATGAACAATATGTTTGATAAATTATTAATGCAAGCGCAAGCAAATGATCCTGCGGCAATAGCAAATATACAAACATTACTTAATCTGCCAGAATTTCAAGCTTTTAAACAAAAACAACAAGCGCAACCGCCTAGTGTATTAGCTCAATCATTTCCAGATATGAATCAACAGCGTCCATTTGATTTTGGTTTGACTGACTCAGATTTAATGAAAGGTGTGCCAATGACCGCTTCAACTACTAGAGGTCCAAATTTTGTTGATAAAGCAATTGCATCTGCAACTATTCCGGGTGGAGGTCTAGGTGAATTGGGAGATTATTTGACGCAAGGAGATTTTAGTTCTCCTTATGAAGTGGGTCGAACAGTAACAGCTTCAGCTCTTGCACCTTTTAAAAAAGTTATTCGAGATGTAGAGTATCTTGGTCAACCTGTCACAGAATTTACAAAAGGTTTATTTGGAGTAGCTCAAGCGGAAGAGTTGGATGATGCAAATAATTTTCGAGATGCAGTTAATAAAGCAAAGTTAGATTTAGAAAATTTAGCAGATGGAAAAGCGAAAATA
>Ga0209232_1000930_pt1 | contig 16717 bp, 8 predicted proteins | sample ETNvirenome_2_60_FD_184066 | JGI IMG/M metagenome (GOLD analysis project Ga0209232, IMG submission 184066) | Marine viral communities from the Pacific Ocean - ETNP_2_60 (SPAdes) (version 2) | ecosystem: Environmental > Aquatic > Marine > Oceanic | place: Pacific Ocean | collected 2013-06-22
ACCTGAAAACCCTCTCAGCATTGATTATGACTTAGATGCGAACTCTTTCAAGAGAATGTGGGGTGACCTCGCTCCCACTAGTGTACCGTCGAAAGACAACCCTACTGCTCTGAAGGTTGGCTGGGGGGCTCATAGTAAGGAACTAATGCATATTGTTGGAGGTCTACGGCGCCTGAAAAGGCAAGTGCATAGTGACTCACCAGTTCATCAGAAACTCTTGGGTGGCACAGGCCTCCATAAATTATCTCTAGATGAGTTCTTCTATTCCCCCGATAGTCCTTTACAACAACATCTCCATGATGTTGCCCGAGAAGAGAGTAAGCCCTTGGAAGCATTACGAGCACAGCAGGTGTTACAGCATGTCATGTCTGGCTATAATAATGGTGATGCGCGACACCATACCTTAGTGAATCAAATGGTTGGTTATGTGGTAGGTAGTGATGACTACATCAAAGCCAGTGTGGACAGGAGTAGAGCAGATGGTCAAACTGACGCTTTCCAGCACTATGTGGAAGGAAAACCCGCCTCTTTGTTCAGAGACCCCATGCCTGAGGTGAACACTGAGTACCGGGAAGAAGTTCAACCTGCAGCCGGTGCAGAGGGTCCTGAATTGGTGTGAGGTTGAGATATGGTAGATAGAGCATCATTAGAGGCTATCGAGGAAATCGACTGGGAGATGGCCAAGAAGGACTTCAAGTTCTTCTTCGAGGAGATACTCGGGTGGCAGTTGGCTGACCATCACGCCAAGTGGTTCCACAACCTCAATACTCACAACAGGTATTGCGTGAAAGCATCTCGAGACCATGGGAAATCCACTTTGTTCCTCGGCTATCTCCTATGGAAGGTCATATTCACCCCCCGTTTGGACACTATGATTTTCAGTCACAGCCTAGACCAATCCATCAGGCACATGAGGGGTCTCAATGACCTCATCGACTCTAGCCCCATGCTAGCCAAGATGAAGGACAAGGATGCTTGGTCCAAGACCTTCTTCGGTTTCACCAATGGCTCTCGAATCAACGCGAAGTCGGTCGGTGGTGGTGTCAGAGGTGCTCACCCTGACCTGATACTGCTGGATGACATACTCTGGGGGACCACGGATACCGAACTGCAGCGTGTCGCTTCTTGGTTCTACGAGGTCCTAGTCCCCACGCTCCACCACACCTCGCAGTTGTGCGTAGTGGGCACCCCGTTCACACCCACTGACCTATACACCGAATTGGAGAGGAGGGATGGTTACCTAGTCGAGACCTACCCTGCTATCAATCAGGAGGGCGAACCGTTGTGGCCATGGCGCTGGTCCTTGGAGGCATTGGATGCCCGGAGGATGGACATGCCTGCCATAGCATTCACTCGTGAGTATCTCTGTGAGCCGATGGATGACATGTCCAGCCTTTTCCCCTCCACGGTCATCAATGCTTGCAAGGACCCCCACCTTACTCTCATCGAGAGGAGGCATGAGGATGATGACAGCCAGTACTTCATCGGCTGGGACCCTGCTATCTCCTCAGACAGGCAGGCTGACTACACTGTCATGCTAGTCTTACGCAGACCGTCTGATTCACCCGAGACTCTGGAAATCGTACATGTCGTGCGTAGGAAGGGCATGGATTTCAGGACTCAAATAATCGAGATACAGCGTCTGAACAACAAATTCCGCCCTGAGGTGATAGAGTTGGAGGCTAACCACTTCCAGCGTGTGTTCGCTACAGAACTGAGGGCGGATACCGACCTTCCCATCAAGACATTCATCAGTACGAAACAGCGACGTGAGAGCCTTCTTATGGGATTAGTGCTCCGCTTCGAGCGAGAGCAGGTTCGCTTACCGTGGGGGGACGATAGGTCCCGCGACCTCATCAGCAAGTTGGAGCACGAATTACTTATGTTTGGTATGAGCAAGGAAGGGAAGTTGGACAGCATTGCTCGCCACGATGACTTCGCCATAGCGCTCGCTCTGGGCAACTGGGCCACTACCGAGTTCCGTGAGCGCATCATCGACTTGGACTCATTGATGTCGGGGTTGATAGACTGACTTGGGGTAGCAATATCATAGGTGACGATTACGATGCCTACACTGATGAGTTGGATGCAGACCGCGCATGGGTCATCAAGCAACTGCAGCAGCATCCTGTATTCAAGAGTCAAGAGATAGCAGCCCCTTCTTTTGGTAGTGAGACCCCTGAAACAATAACTCCCGGCTCTTCTGCCGCTAGTGATAAATTGACACCCGAGGAAGAGGAAAAGAAGAGGAAGTTAAACGAAAAACTACTATCGGACCAGTTTGGTATGTCTGCCTCTGAATTAATCAAGGACTTGAGGATGAAGAGGAGGGTGCACAAGGAGTTCAGGGATGACATTGATGATGCCATCAAAGCCATACGTCTGGCTAAGGAAGAGGAGACTCACCGGGTACTGGACTCGTTCTCTTGGCTGGATGAGCATCTCCCTGCAGTGAAATCATTCAATCTCAGAGACAAGGACCTTCGAGCCTTGTCGCGTTTCGGTGATGTGCGTAAGGTATCACTATCACAGGCTTGTAATCAATGGTCTGTTGCTAACGACATTCTGACTAAACTGTCCAATGTGGAGGGAGACTTCACTGAGGTTCAGCAGAAGTTGTGGAACGACTCTCAGAAGATGAAGAAAGGTGCCCGGAAAATGTGGAAGAACACACTCCACCAGAGTGAGAAGTTGAGCAAGGCTGAACTCCTCTCCTTGGAGAAGGCTAGTTCACTTCTTGACTATCACGGCCCCATGGATAGTCGTACCATCCATACTCATATGACTGGAGATGATGGTAGGAGCAGAGGTGTGCCTTCAGTACAGCAGATAGGGGCTCTATTGAAGACCTACGGCCCTGAGTATGATATCTACAAGCACAAGAAGCACTGGGAGCGTCAAACTCTCGATAAGGATTTATTGATGAAGGACCCTTGGGCTTATGCTGCTGGTTTCCTAGACGCTGATGGGTATGTCACTATCAGTAAGAAGGGTGAGCCTCGAGCAGGCTTCGTCGCCACTGGTGAGAGAGGGCGGATACATTGCGAGAACCTCTACAAGATGGTAGGGTGTGGTGTTCTAGCATTGGACTTGAAAGTCCATAAGACCAGCAAGCGCAGTCAGCATCGCCTTCAGTTCTATAGCAAGGCTGACATCTCTAAATTATTGAAGGGGACCTTACCACACCTGCATCTCAAGAAGAATCAGGCTCGGTATGTATTAGAGCACCTCAATCTACGGGGCAAGGACGGTGATATCATCACCAAGCGCAGAGATGAGTTGTATCGCTTGGTGAAGTGGGAGAACTGGAAGGATGTTCAGGCAGAGGAGTTGCTCAATGAGTGGAATGTTGATGAACAAGAGGTTCTCTCGTGGGCTAGGCGTGACCCCGAGATGATAGTGAGTGAGGTGGTCTGATGGTCGAGGAGAAGGGCCCAGTCGCACGATTCGTGGAGCGTTTGACATCCACGTTCCGGCGTAAGACCACACCTGAGCCGATTATGCCTCTATGGAAGGCTGGGATACAAGAGCCTGTGCTCGTACAGGGTGTCAGCATACCTGCGTTGTATGCCACAGTCCAAGAGAGCATCATACTGAGAACCACTATCAATACACTGTGTCAGGAGATATTCAGGCGCGGTCATTACTGGAAGAAGAAGTTCCACTTCCAGTGCCAGAAGTGCGAGGAGGAGTACCAGCACGAGGTGCAGGAGTGTCAGTTATGTGGTAGTACTGAGTTTGACACCCCTGATGCAGACCAGATGATGTACCCACGCTGGCTCATCAAGCAGAGGAACGGCATGGACCAGTCATTCATGGACGTCCTTCGAGAGGTGGAATGGGACATGGATATCGTGGATGATGGGTTCTTCGTCTTGCTGAAGGAGTACTACATGAATCCTGATAGCAACCAGATTGAGTTCTTCCGTGTCAAGGAGATAGTGCGTGGTGACCCGACATTCATGCGTATAGTGGCAGATAAGAAGGGGGTCAGGGGTGGTCGCTTCCTAGTCTGCCCAGTCCATAGGGACAAGACCTTCCCCTTCGGTGGGGATGTCAAGAAGTGCGAGACGTGTGATTTGGAGTTGCAAGACGTCCACTTCATCAATACAGCGGGGTCTGGGAAGACCCAGTATTACATAGAGGGGGAGATAGTCCACATATCCAAGTACCAACCCTCGAAACTCTATGGTAGGAGTCCCGTCGCTACATTATGGCGACAGGCCATGACCCTCTCTGCCATGGACAACTACATGTATCTGGCATATCAGAAGAGGAGGATACCCAGAGGGGTCCTCGCTATCACCACTGACAACATCCAATCCACTGCATCCTTCTGGAAGGGCGCTGAGGAGAAGATGGAGCGTGACCCGAATTACATCCCCAAGGTAGGAATCGAATCCGCCACTGGTAGGGGTCGTGTCGAATTCGTGAGATTCATGGACTCTCTGGATGAGATGCAGTATGGTGCGGTTCGTGATGAACTGCGTATGAGAATCGCTGCTTTCTATGGTGTATCGAACATCTTCATGATGGATAGTGGTAAGGGTGGTGGCCTGAATAACGAGGGTATGCAGATTCTCGTCACCAACAGGGCAGTGGAGTTCGGGCAGAAACTCTACGCTCGTGACATATTCCCCCGTATATTCGGTGAAATGGGGGTGACAGATTGGGAGATGACGCTATACCCCAATGAGGAGGAGGACGATGTGACACGACTCAGAAGAGACGAGATGGAAGTGAACATCGCGCAGAGGATGGCGCAACTGGGCTTCAAGCCAGAACTGACTGAGGATGCTGGGAGGGACATACGCTTCTTCTACAAGCAACCTGACCAACAACAGCAGCAACCGCCGCAACAAGGAGGCGGTGGTCCACCGCCCGGAGGTCCACCCCCCGGAGGGCCCCCACCCGGTGGGCCACCCCCCGGAGCACCCCCACCTCAGATGCCACCGCAAGGGCCACCTCCTCAAATGCCACCGAGAGGCCCACCTCCAGCAGCAGGTGCCCCTCAACAACCACCTCCTAGAGCAGCACCTCCTGACATGAGGGGTTTGAGAGGCGCTCAAGTCAGAGGAGGCCCAGCCCCGCAGATGTTCCCCGGACAGATGCTTCGCTCAGAGGATGAGGTGGAGAAGGCACCTCTTAGTCTGGGGGCAGGTTCAGACTCTGAGGGTACAGGCCAAAGGGCTAGCGTGGCCGGTGTTGACAGTTCAACCGCAGCATCAGGTGCACCGAAGCCCAAGAAGAACCAGCGTGGGCATAAGAAGAGCCCGATAGAACAAGCGTTGGATTCAGTCCAAGAGGCTCAGGAAGTGGCGAGTGACCCTAGCAAGAAGACCAAGGACTCGAACTTGCCGGGATGAGAACTTTAATGAGGATGTAGGGGGTGCGCGAAGACATGTCGGACACGATTATCAAACTCGACCCCATGGTTAGGAAACTAGAAACCGCAGTGGGTGAGTTCAAGACCGCTTTGCAGAACAATGACCTAGTGGGAGCACAGCAGTTCCTCAGGTCGATAGCCCAGACCAGTGATTACCTCGCTTCGGATGTGACTTCCATATACAAGTCAGAAGTCGATGGAGAGAAGGCTCAAGGCGTCAATGACATATACGCTGGAGGTGTACCAGTGATGAATTTCAAGGACCAAGGCGCTATCGTCAAGGGCGAGAGGCCTATGGGTTACATCGGACCTGATGGAATCGCATCCAACTGGCAACCACAGAGTGGATTTGGACAGAGGGTTGATTGATGTCCAACGACGTCACCTCCCTAGTGGATGCTCTCATCACCAAGATGGAGCGCATGGATGGTGACATAGGCACTCTACAAGCCCAGAACATGGAACTACGCAAGATGGTCTCCAACCCAGACGCTCTCTTGCAGAAGGCTGGTTTCGTGAAGTTCGGCACCCCGTCCACTGAGGATGTGTGGGGTGACCCTCTCAGAGGGGAGAGGAACGAGGTAATCGAGAAGGCTGCCATAGCCATTGATGGTGTCATGGTAGGTGGAGACATGCCTAGTGACAATGCTGACTGGCATGAGATGGGATGGGATGAGATTCACGCGATGGCTAACGAGGCCGCGCAAGCAGAAGGAAGGCCGGTGGACGTATGAGACCAATGAAAGTAACAGCAGGGGAGAATGCCCCCGATGTCGATGAACTAATAGAGAAGGCGAACAGCATGGATGAGATGCTAACAAAGGTGGCCACTCTGACTGATGACTCACAGATGCGAAACATCACAGGCGTCGAAGAGGCTCGGATGAGCCATTACTGGACCAATCAGACACAGGTCGAAGAGGGTATAGAGTCAGTTTCTAACAGGGGTGCACACAGCGAGACCATCACTTTCGATGAGACGGCGAACCCGCATCAGACTGGTTCGACCCTATCAGCGCATCAGAACACTGCTGGTGGTGAGACTGTCATGAAGGCCCCACCAATGCCTCCCGACATGGGTGGCGGAGGCCCACCCGGAGGAGATATGGGTGGCGGAGGACCCGGTGACATGGACCTCGCTGCTCTACTAGGCGGTGCTGGTGGTGAGGGTGGCGATGACCTACCTGATGACCCGTTGGAACTAGGTAAGAAAATCGAGCAGATGGGCAAGAAGATACAGGATATACTCGGTGGAGGAATGGGTGACGACATGGGTGGCGCTCCTCCTCCCGGTGGTGATGATATGGGTGGCGAAGGCGGTCCAATGCCTATGGCACCCGGTATGTGATGAGGCGGTGGTGGTTGTGTGCGCGAGAATGCCCACGATTACTTCCTGAGTGCTAAGGCTCGCTATCAGAACTCTGGTGACATAGAAGACGCTGCAGAACTCTACTTCGCAGTGAAGAACATGGCCGAGCATGGCCATGAAGTGGAATGGGATGACACTCTGCAGAAGATGGATGCTGAATTAGAACAGGAATATGTTAATCTCCCTGACCCTAAAGGGAAGGGAGAGGTAGATGGTACTAGGGTCACTCAGGTACGAGTCTCTGCAAGAGATGCTGCACGAGCGATTAGGGCATACCCTGCACTCAATCCAGATGCTAGTCACAGTGAGACGGGTAGGGGTCTCCATCTCCCTGAAACTGAGGAGGATTCACGCCCTTGGATGTCATACGGTAAGTGGCGCAGTCACATAAGCGGGGCTGATACTGGGAGGGTGAATGCAGAGCCAGCGTGTTCTGACTTCCCCGGCGGGGAATATGAGAAACTAGTCCTCGAGAGGAGACCTAGACCACCCGGTATGGGTGCAGGTAAATCTAAGACTTACAGTCCTTATCAGGAGGCTGTTCAAAATCTGAACCACCCACTGGCGATGAAGGAGAACATAGGCGCTCTCAGGGAGTTGAGGGCTTCTCGACCTCGACCAATAACAGACCACAGCAAGCCGGACGAGTTCTCCTTGCAGGGTTGGTTTATTGAGACTGACAAGCACCCTAAGGTATATGACCATCTATTGGATTATTATCATCCAGACTCCCCCTTCTACGTCAAGAGCGAGACACATGGTGACCGACGCTTGGATAACCATGCTAAAGAAGTCATCAGTCAATCATTACCTAGTCGGACCTCCAAGGCTGCAGACCGTCCTGCTGTGAAGAACATGATTGATTCTGGCCAAGGCCTGTTCAATCTGGAAGATGATGATGACAGGGAGCGACTCAACCTCATGAGGGACAATGCTGGCATCTATGGTCCGGGCTTGGTAGGTCAGTGGGACGAGCAGACTAGGACTAGGCTCTATGAGTCCAGATATCAGAACTGGTTGAAGGCCTACAACCATATCTTCCCACGTTCGACAGTCACAGAGGGTGATTTGAGGAAGGTCTTCTTGGACCATCTAATGCTTGAGATAGATGGAGTCCCTAGTACTTACGAGAAAGGTGTTGGTCATGCTCCAGTCTGGGATTTACTCTATGATGCTCGTGGGGTCCCCAAATACGATTTACCGAAACCGGGATTGAAGAATGTTAGGGCTGGTTACAAGAGGATATCGTCAAACGAGGATTACTATCGGATGAGGGACCGTAAGAATGCGATGGGGTTAGAGGCACTGAGGTCTGGTTTGCTCATGGTCTCTCCGCAGATGGCAGACCGTTTGCTACTCGCTGACCAACAGCATAAATGGCTACAAGCCTTCCAGAGGTCACCCGCCAAAGTCAAGAAGTACATCCTAGGGCCTGAGTTTTGGAAGAAGGCGAAAGACGAGATTAGCCCTGAGTTGGCTGAAATGTTCCTCAGCGAGTTGATTGATGATGAGACTGGTGAGGAGAAGGTGCTTGATTTTCATGAGGCGACGACCCATGACGGTGAGAAGGCCCCTGCATTTCTCATTCCCGCTTTGGCCCGTTATATGGAGGGGCATCGTCTGGTGTTGAACACAGCCATGGCTAAGTTCATGTGTAACTCATTTGATACCCCACATGAGGCTGACCAGCCTCTCCTTCACCCTAGAGACTCCAACTTGACTAAGGAGTGCTTGTCTCATATGCTGAAGACCGCTGATTGGCAGGTTTTCGGAGGAGACCCTAAAGCGGAAGATGATGAGGATGATTGGGAGTATGGGAAACGGGAAGGAACAGGACCGCAGTCGAAGAGCCCTTCCCGTCAAGCCTTGCATAGGAAGTTGTATAGGAACTCCAATCATTATGACGAAGAGAATGGTCAGTATGATTGGGATACCTCCTACGACATACCACACGAGCCGTGGGGGAACCCATTAGAGACATTCCATGACTTGAACTCTTTCTTGCAAGAGGCTCATAGGAAGAAGATGATTAGCCCTGATGATTTGGTTAAGATGCTCATATACGCAGACTCCTTGCATGATGGTTCGAGGGCCTTCTCCATTAGGCATGGTACGAGGGACCGAGACTTCAGTTCCAAGCGTAGAGGCATGAACCTGAAGACTGCAACCCCCTTACTACATTCTGTGTGGGGGGTACCTGCCTCTAACAGGGACGCTACTAACTTGGAGGTTGAGCACGAGGCCACACCATTCGCCCCCACTCATAAAAGGCTCACCTCGCATGGTGGTCTGGCTTTCCATGCACAAGACGCCCATTGCGCCTTGGGTCAGAGGAATCGTCATGAGATGTTCCCCATCACTCCTGAGATGTACGGTATCACCGATTACAGACCCGTCCTACAACCATTCAACGAGGAGACTGGGAAGGGGGACCGTGACTATGAGAGATTCATCGACGGGTTAGGGAGGGAGGGCCTAGGTGGGGAATTCAAGCGAGCGCAAGACCCTAATCAAACATGGACCAAGGACGATTTCCTCGCTCGTCCTGACCTCTTCCCTACTCTGAGTCAATGGATAGCGAACAATTTCCCTTCCAAGGTTAAATCCAATACGTTCACTGAAAGGGACTTGGCTAGGGCTGATGCTGCAGGTGTGGGTTCTGCTGAGGACCTCAGGGGCTCAGAGTTAGCGAAGTGGCAGAGCATTACTGAGGAGGATATACTCAGGAACGTCCTCATCAACCACACACGAGACCTCTTGCTTGACATGACCCACAAGGAAGGTACCGTCATGGATGACAAGATATTGGGCTCCATGAGGGAACTCATGCTACAACAACTCCCTGACGAGGTAGCAGAAGGCTCTTTGGGGTGGTTACCAGCGAGTCCTGCTCACTTCTCCCAGTACGCTACTGTCATACCCCCTTGGGTAGCCGTCCACATAGCACTGTTGGAACACGTACTCCCACCCAGCCGTCGTATTGACCCTGACCATGATGGCCGTGGCAAGAACGCTAAGGAGAACATCGACAAGCGTTTGGCAAACATGGTAAGGCTGAAGAATGAGGATGCTGCACAGGGTGGGTTCACTAGTCGCTTCCAACAGGCAGTGGAAGCACCTACTCCTCGGATAGACCCACAAGGGTCAGTGAACCCTAAGGATAAGGACACTGACCCTACCTACAGCCCTCACTTCCACCCTTACTGGCAGGGAGTGGTACTCAACATGGCATCCATGTTCTACATTGGTCGACATGACACCATGCGTAATTCCTCGCTCTACCCCTTACTAGCCGCTCAGATGAGGCTCTCTAATGAGCATGGCCATGGTGTGAATGACCTAGGTGAGGGGGATGGTAGTGGTATGCCTCGACGTGGTGAGGGGGGTAAGACTTCACTATCTGCGTCTTTCCTGCATAGGAAGTTGGGACAGGCAGGCCAGACTCAGAATGAGGCGTGGTTGAAGGACTTCGAGGCGAAGCACGCTGCTAGCCTGTGGGGTCTTGGTGGTACTCCCCCATTGTCATATGGTCCCATACACGGAGATGACCATGATGGGAGGACAGTCCTGACAAGGCACTTGGGTAGTGACATGGACACGACTAATGACCCGTATCTAGAGATGGTACGCAAGATGAATATGAGGAGGACGTTAGCGGTCCCCGGCCACTTCACCGAACATAGGAGTCTCTACACTCCCAGTGGGACGATGAATGACCTGTTCGCCATGCTAGCGTCGAGGCAGAGCAAGGGTGGTGAGCATGAGACGGCACTAGGCAGGAAGTTCTCCCGAATAGATGACAGGTACGTCTCTGACCAAGCCGTTGGGCTACAACCTCATTGGAAGGACCTCCTTGCATCACCACAATTGAGTGGTACGGATAAACTAGGGCCTCATTGGTACAAGATGGAGCAATGGGGTGATGGTTGGACGCTACCTCTAGAAGTGATAAGTGCGTCACCATCCGATGACGGGACTGACATCTTTGGCCCAATCAACTTCCTTAGAGACCCTAGCCTCACGAAGCCATTGGAAGGTGGCTGGAGTAATCCAGCAGTCGCATCCCATGCCAATAATCCGGGGGATGTGAGGATGTTTGACATGAGTCTAGTAGGGCCGGGCGTGAAGCGTGGTGATTTACACTACATACCCATGAAGGATAGCGAATACGCCGCTCATGCCGAGGAGTGTCAATCATGCCTAGGGGAGGATTACCTACCTACTGGTTTCATGAACGGCGCTCATGCTAGTGAGGGTGCACCTCCTTGTGATGTCTGTCATGGTACACGCAGGCTCGGTTGGAAAGAGGATTTGGACCTTGACTCGAAGACAGCAGGTCAGTTGGTCAGCAGCAAGAATGCCAAAGCCAGCATGCTCTATGCCATGTTGCATAACAACCATGTGACTCTACCTGAGACTGGAGAGCAGGTTATCTCAGATTTCGATGAGAACGGGGAGAAGTGGGTGCTAGGTCCACATCCTGCTCAATTCGCCTCGGAGTGGGCTGATAATGCCATGTCCTTCGCACCGAATAGTAGCCTTGTCAGGAATGCGTTGACTACGTTGAATGAAGAAGCAGCCCATTCTGTCTTATCCGTTGCGAACCCACAGGCTGACAATGACCCTGATATCATGTATCGGAGTGGGGTGAAAGTAGGTGCCCACCATCTTTTCGTGCGTAACCACATGACTGCAGCCCACGCTCTGCGTACTGCATGGCCTATCTTAGAAGCATACTTCGCTAGTGAGACTCATCCAAACCAGCCCTTGAGCGAGGCTATAGAGACCTATCGTCAGAATCGCTTACAGATACATGACTGGGATGGGAGGGGTAGCCACAAGGCGTACAATGAAGATGTTAGAGCAAGGCGTGCTACTATCTATCTCCTACTCAAACAAGCCCATATGTTCATGTCTGGTGAGGATTCACCGACTAATCGGAAGATAGTCGAGACGTTATGGGATAGCGTGCGACAGGAGGGTGACCAAGAGCAGATTGATAACTGGAAGGATGTCTTCAGCAAGGCTGGGGTCAAGGTATTCGATGATGGCACATTCCATTATACCCCTTACGAAACCCACGCGCCTGTTGCTGCTTACAAGCATTCAGTGAAACAAGGGGCTGACACCCACCCATTGACTAGTTTCACTGCTATGGAGAACAAGGACCATGTACTGGGGAAGGACATCTTAGTTCGCTATCTCGCTAATAGTGACTCTGAGTTTTGCAATGCTCTAAAGGCAGAAGGTCATGACCCGAGAGACATTGAGGGCATACTCAGTACTCTGTATAATGAATTCCCCATGAAAAGCGCAGATGGTAATCACATCTATTCCAAGGAGAATTCCAAGGATAGATGGGGTAGAGGCCGTAGTGATATTGAGGACATTGAACATGCGACACAGCACGTGAAAAACGCACACCCTGATATGTGGTTCAGGGGTATCAAGGGCAAGACTGCACAGATAGACCCCGCAGCCAGAGAACAATACGGTCGTGGTAGTTTCATGTACCAAGACCAATTGTTAGAGCGAGGGCGTAACGCTCGCAGGGCTCTACATGCCATGGACTTCGCTAGAGAGAAGATGGGAGGGGTCGACCGTAATTCTATGTATCACACTTACAGTCCCCTCTTCAGGGCGATGCATCTCATCAAGAGAGATTTGGAGAGCAAGTATGACAAGAATGGCCGTAAGGCTTTCCCTGTTCATGACCACGCTTTGGAGCCTTTCATGGATGCTAAAGATGAAGACTCGCAAATGCAGGCTTTTATGCGGTTCTTCTTCGCACAGGGTCACTACTCTGACGTTCATTCGTATGGTGATACTGAAGTGCTAACTGGAGGACAACGCCCTCGGGTAGGCGCTCATCATAACGATGACTCTTCGGTACCATCGAAGGTGGATTTCAGTAGAGCGAAATTATCTAGTCATTTGTTCAACCCTTTGACCCTAAGGCATTTCGGGGTAGAATTACCTCCTTCAATTCAGGGTGATGGCACATTTGATACATTGCAGCAGAATCGCTATCTCGAATTCCACCCTGATGTCTTGAATGACATAGTGGGGATGCCTCTGGACCAGTCTGGGGGGAACAATTTTGAGCAGACGCCTGCTGCACAGGATACTGAGAGAGGTAATGATTTGCTGATACAAACCTCCATGGACGCTCTTACTGATACCGACTTGTTACTCAAGAGTGGGTCGAAGGACAAGGGGGACCCAGTCCCAGTGAAGGCCATGCATAGAATATTCAAGTTGGATGACTTGGAGTACTTCAAGGGCCTCTCTGGTGATTGGGTCGTCTCATCATGGCCTGTGGGTGAGAGACTCATCGTCACACGCAAGAGCAATCTCGTGAAGGCCAAGGATGCTTACAATGAGACTTACACCCTCTCGAACGAAGTGAAGAAGGATGTGAGGGCTGCTCATGATGCCAACTTCGTCATTGATTGCATATGGGATGGTGACGTCCTGCATATAGTGGACATCCTGAAGGCTGCCGATGAGGATATGGAGAACGAGCATACCAAGCATCGCATCAGGCATCTCCGTGCTAACTTCAATGCTACTGACAATGTGTCCATACCAGCACCTGTGAATACAAAGAGGGTTGACACAGAGGGTTTGAAGAGGTCAGTGAAGGACTTGTTCAAGGAGAAGGGAGTCAAGCAGGTCATGCTCCGTGACGCTGATTCCACTTACATGAAGGGTGAGACTAGACACCCGAAGTGGCTCCTCATGACTAAGGAGAAGCAGGTGGATGTCATAGTGCTTCAGGCTGACGGTGGTGCCACCTTGCTCGGAGTAGGTCCTCTAGTAGATGAGGATGCTAAGAAGATGGGCAATAGGGCTGTCAAGTACGACGGCTCCTATTACATGGATGTCGGCACCATTCCTAAATCTGGTTTGCAGCAAGGGAAGTTCATTACCGTCAAGACTTCCAACGTGGTCTGCAAGGCTAGAAACGGTCTCATGATATTCACGCTTCATGGTGCTAGGTATGTCCGTGACTCCGAGAGCCAAGCGGGTGACAGCCTCAAGACCTTGGAGTTGCTCAGTGGTGAGAATAGTGAGAACGTACCTCACAAACTGAGAGTCAGTAAGGGTAGTGTGCATCTCGAGTTCCCGATTGGCCATGTGGTGTATGACACCGAACCCTTCGGGCATTCCTTCATCGTGAAGTCTGTCGATGCGCCTAGCCCCTACATGGCTACGCTCGCTGAGTCACAAAGGGAGTACTGGGAGCCTCTCGCTGCTGTCTTCCTGAGAGCGGAGGTCGAAACCAAGAAGGCTAAGAAGGCCAATGTTGTACCAGAGCCACCAGCCAATCATGACAAGAAGCCGAAGAAGGTGCTGAAGCCATCAGAGAGGCTGCTCAAGGACCCAGTAGTAGCCAAGCAATTACTCGCTGCTGTGGAGATGCTAGACCAGATTGTCAAGGAGAAGGTGACATTCACTGGACCCAAAGGCCTAGGGATAGACTTCGCCACACCCGTAGAGTCACCATCAGGTCCCACAAGCAATACCGAGCCTTACAACCTACCTGACCATGACCCTGCTCATCGTCAAGAAAAGGGTGGTGATTGCTGGTGCGGGGCGAAGAAAGGACAGATGTGCGAACAGGGTACTGGGGTGAAGATTGACGTGTGCCCCAGATTTTCTCCTCCAGAGAAAGAAAAGAAGAAGAAACACATTAAAATCGACGTTTCGTAGTACTGATTTAAGTAGGATAACTATAGATTTCTCTGCCAATGCTCATGATGGAAGCGCCCATTGAGTCTCCGATATTGCTGAAGGCTAGGTCCAGCGACCTCGTCGTTGCAGGCTATGCTTCAGTGGAGATGATTGACAAGCAGGGTGACCTGATTACTAGGAATGCACTGAGGGACGCCTTCGGTAAATTCATGAAGAGTCCCGGTTTCAGGAACGTACAACTCGCACACTCCAATATACAGGTAGGGGAAGTCGTCCCTGACTACAAGGACACTGCCGGGCGCATGTGGAAGTCCGAGGTGGACGACACTGGTATGTTCGTAGTCATCAAACTACGTGATGACATAGAGAAGGCCCGAGAAGTGGCCGCAGAAATTCGCAAGGGGAACCTGAAGTCGTTCTCCATCGGTGGACAGGCTTTCGAGCGTGTCAATAAGAGCGATGGCACCAGAGGTGACTATCGTGAGATAAGCCGTATGGAGTTGCACGAAGTGACCATTTGCGAGAAGGGCATCAATCCCGAGGCCCAATTTAGAATCCTAAAGGAGGATAAAACAACAGGTGATACAATGACAGAAACCGAAAGTGAAACAATGAATGAATTGCATACTGTGCTGGACCGTTTGTCGAAGCGCTTGGATGATGCTGATGCAGAGGCGACCTTGAAGGCAGCCTCTGATGCAGAGAAATCTGAAGACAAAGAGGCAAAGGAAAAGGCAGAGGATGCTGAAAAGAATGAAGATAAAGAGGCGAAAGAGAAGTCTGAGAAGATGGACAAGTCTGACCTCGATGACGTGATTTCAACGGACTACCTGCAGTGGCTAGAAACCACTGTGAAGTCTGCTGGATACGACCCGACTGCGGCTAGGTCTGCTATCGACAACCACGAGGGCGTCGAGAAGGCTTACCTACAAGAGGGCAAGCACGGCTTTGACCACAGAGGTCAGGGTAGCATCGAGGGTGCTGGTGAGGATGATTCCAGCAAGAGGCCAAAGATGAACTTCGGGCCCGGTGCTACTGGGAACAAGGTCGTCATCAAGGCTGATGACTACATCTCTCCCGAGAACGTGACCACGACTCAACTCGAGGAAGCGTATCAGGTCTACAAGGCTGCAGCAATGGAGCAGCAGTTCAAGACTGACATCGGCAACGAGTTCTCCATGAGGTTCCAGAATGAACTAGCACAGGCAGAGAATGCAGAGGCTAAGGCTTCCTTCGACGCACGTGGACCTCTAGCAGACCTGCAGAAGGCAGTTCTAACCCTCTCTGAGAGGATTGAGAACGTATCAGTCGGAGGCGGAGAAACTATTACCAAGAGCGCGTCCGTCAACATGATGAGCGTACCTGAGACCCGAGAACTGGCAGAGATGTCATGGGACGATGTGCACCGAATGGCTGGCAAGGCACTTGGGGGTGAGAACTGATGGCACGTGATTACGTAAGGACAATCCAAGACATGGAGCGCTACTACTACGGTGGCTCTGCAACTACTGGATACACGTACAGCAGCGGAGACATCCTGAAGGCCGACGCACCAATGCTATCCACGACTGCTGGTACCTACCAAGCAATCTACGGACGCAAGGTGTGGTCGCAACTGAACCAAGAGTTCAATGCGTTTAGCCTTCTACCAAAGAAGCCTTGGGAGCGAAGTGGGTGGAGAATCATCACCGACAAGCCTTCGTTCAATGTCGGTGGTGGTCTGGCTGAAAACGCTACACTACCAGACACAACCAAGCCTTCCTTCCTACACGTGGCTTCCAAGCCCAAGACCATCGGACACGCCTTCGACCTGAGCGAAGTGTCCATGTTCCTTTCCGATAAGGATGACGGTCTAGGCGACGTGCGCCAAGTGCTCAAGGAAGAGATGGGGAAGCACCACGCTGACCACATCAACAGAATGCTTCTACAGGATGTCGAGACTCCAGCCGGAAACGACCTAGAGTCCCTCGACAGGCTAACGACTGACCCCACATCCGGTGTGATGACCAACTCCACTGGACACGTCAGCGCAATGACAGACCACGACCTATACTCAATTACCAGAGATGGTACTTCTGAGTGGCACACAGCCGAGGTCGATGTCTCATCTGCGGCTAACACGAACAGGAACCTAAGCCTGAACCAACTTGACGGGCTCTTCCAGAAGATTTGGAAGCGTGGTGGTAACCCCAAGGTCATGCTAACAGGGTACGATACCCTAATGCGTGTCCAGCAACTCCTACAGAGCCAGCAGAGGTTCATGG
>Ga0209232_1000932_pt1 | contig 16706 bp, 21 predicted proteins | sample ETNvirenome_2_60_FD_184066 | JGI IMG/M metagenome (GOLD analysis project Ga0209232, IMG submission 184066) | Marine viral communities from the Pacific Ocean - ETNP_2_60 (SPAdes) (version 2) | ecosystem: Environmental > Aquatic > Marine > Oceanic | place: Pacific Ocean | collected 2013-06-22
ACATGAAGCAGCAGGTGGTAAATTTATAATGGAGCTAGATACCTTAAGACCTGATTTAATATTTAAACCTGAATTAGATCCTAGATACAAATCATTAAATAAAGATGCTCAATCTTATGTTAATAAACAAGCAACTACTCAAGCACAAAATTGGTTAGCTAATAATCTTGATGGTAATTACAATTATGTTATAAACAGAAGACTTCAGTACGAGTCTGATCCACATAATCCTAAAGTTAGAAATCGTGAATTAAGAAACGTTGCTCATGAAGAATACATGAAGAGACGCCAGCAAATTGAAATGGAACGGGCTAACGAAGATCCTGTTGATAACAATGCTATGGATTATATGGATATTGTTGAATCAAGACAGGGTAAAATACAAGATTTATCACAAAGAATTTATGACCAAATAGGTACTACAGCAGAGTTTGTTAGAGTTGGGCAAATACAAAATTTAATTCAGAATACAGTAGATAAATATGTATTCAATAACGAAGGTAGGGTTAGAAAATCTGTAGATGTTGATTCTTTGGTTAAAGAATTAGAAGCAGATAGAAACATAGGAGAGTGGGTTAGTAAAAATAAAAAAGAAATATTTAAAGTTTTACCACAATTAAGCAAACAAAAATATGAATTTTTTACATTTGATTTGGAAAGCGGTACTATAAACGTTGAACAATCTGGATTAAAAGAAAGAATTAAGTATATTGGAGTTAACCAATTTAATAGTCCTATTGTAGATGTATTTGGCGAAGGTAAAGGATTTGGGTTTTTACCTTATATTAGAACAATACAAAATGGTAAAGTTGTATATGAAGATATATTTAAATACAATCCATTTGCTAAACAAGGAGAGCCTTCATACAATACTACAGGTCAATTAGGTCGCATTGCTATAGAGCTTGCTAAAAAGAATAGTTATATCTATGCAGGTATAAAAGATAAATCTAATCTATTAACAGCTACGTTTAGAGATGGTGGAAGAACCATAGAAGACATAGCTAGGTTTGCACCTAAAGAAGCAGAAGCATTAAAAAGATATTATAAAGAATCAGAAGCTTTATTTATAAAAGATTTAGGTAAAGGTGTTAAGAATGCTGCTGATTTACACAGAAAACAATTTGTATCTAATATAATTTATGAATTAGAACATCATGGATTTACTCGTAATGGTGTAGCTGATTTAAGACAGCTACCTAAAGTTATGAGTAAGAATTATTTTAAAGACGCAATTGATTTTAATAAACGTATGCAAGGATACGTAGAAGCATCTGGTATGCCTATGCATCCTAATACGTTTAGAAAATCTATAGGATCTAACGAAATGCGTTTTATGATTTTGCGTGAACAGGATTTTGTACCAGAACCTAGATTTGAAGATGGAAAATTTAAAGAAGGTTCTGAAGTAGATGGTGGATTGTTTTTTAGACCACAAGTATTTAAAGACATTACACGTGTTATGGGTTTAGAAACAGACAATGTAAAGCCTGTAGTAATGGGTAGGTTATTATCTCCTGTAAACAAAGGCTTAGTGTTTCTCAAAACAAGCGGTAAAAATGCACAAGGTCAAGATGCTATAAACAAAATAATAAAAGATAACAATCTTGATTTTGTGGTATTTGACCAGGGCAATAAAATTAAAGGAGAAACAAGACCTACACAGTTTACCTACGATGCAGCTAAAAACGAATATACCTTACAGGGTATGCCAGAAGTACATAAGATAGGCATAGAATCATTAAGAATTAATCCATCTACATACGAAAATCCTAACGTAAACAAAGGTATTAATTTACCTAGACAATTTTTTATTACATTAAATGAAAGTCAATCGCCTAAAACATTAAGGTCATTTATAGACCATTACTTTAAAGGTTTAGGGGGCGACAGACAAACGCAAGAATTGGTAAGGCAGTTTGAGGAAACTGGCAATATGCAGCCAATAGAAACGTTTTTAAAATCTAGTAGATATGCGCTAGATCAGTTGCCTTTTAACTTTGTAATAAAGCAACTTGGTAATCCAGGTAAAGAAGGAGATGTTATACGCAGAGCATTGCAGCGTATAGATAAAGAAAATAATACTGAATTAGAATCATTTGTATTTGATACAAATAAACAGTATACATTTTTTCATGAGTCAAAAAACAATCTTGCAGGTCTTAACAATGGTAGATATGCAGGTCTTACCTTTCACGAAAAGTTAAGTGATAGCTATACTAATGCAATTAGAAAATACATACTAAGGAGAACAACAACTCCATACTGGAAATATGGTGGTAAAGGTGTTCTTAATCCAGTAACTAAAGATGTATTTGCAGATGCTGATATGATCAAAAGAAGACCATTGAAAGGTCCTACAACAGAAAAGGGGGGAGAAGTATTACTTGATTTATCGTACAAAAAAATGAATGTCAAAGTTGACTTAACACCAGAGCAGATTAAAAATCTTAACGCTATCAAGAAAGGAATCAATCAAGATGGTGAAAGTACTCTTGGACACATTTGGGATTTATACAAAATATCGAAAGGACTTGGTACTCCAGAACAGGCTAATAAACTTAAAGTTGCAGGTAACGATGCTATTAAAAGGCTTGATGAAGCTCTTGATTTACTCGCTATACGTGTTCCTGCTGACTCTCTTAGCGGTATACGTAGCCTTAGATTTATGGGTTTTACAAAACATAAAGGTGCAGGAATTACAACCCATAGAACAGATGATAGATACTTAGGAGGTGCAGATAAAGATATTGATTCTGCATTTATTATACAAGGGGGCAGTAGAAATCATATTAATGAAGTAAGAAATGTAGCATTAGAAAGAAAAAAATGGGATAATACAGAAATTATGTCAAGATTTTCTACATCATCTAATTTACCAACCTATTCTAAATTTAGCCCTTTTCACAGACTAACAGCGTATGCAGCTGGTAGAAAAGGCGCAGCACAAAGAGGTCAAGCAATAGCTATACGTGATGCATTATTTGAAATGTACGCACAAGCTAAAGCTAATAAAGGTGTGTTGGATTTAGGTGATGGATTAAAGTTTAAATTAAAAAAAGGTGGTATAGATAAATTTTTACAAAATGTATATGGTAGTATTAATGTTAACAATGATAGCACTAAATACTATAACATTGCAGGTGTGAAAGAAATACAAAATAGATTGTACAATGATCTATTTACAGCAGAATTAAATGGAAAGGAAATACCTATAGATAGTCCTGTTGTAACAAGAAATAAAACAAGACAATCTATAACTAAATTTCATAGTCGTTATAAAACTAACCCATTTAATGAACAATACAAAAAATACACAGATATAGAATCAAGTATAAAAGACCATGGCAACCAAACATTTTTTGGTGCAACTGGTAGAGAATTTAAGCATGCATTAGAAACTGGTATTTTTGAAAATGTAAGAAATGTAGAATTAGCTAAAGATATAAATGTAAACCTTAGAAAGTCTATTGAAAGATATACAGAAAACAAACCTGAGCAAGATTTTATAAAAGAGTTTTTAGGCATAGCAAATGCACCTGTTAAGAATTTACAGAGGAGTGCAAATCTATTTGACAACATAAGTATTAATCTATCAAAAGCTACATCACAGGAATTATTAATACAGAATGCATTAAAAGTATATCAAGGTTTTTCTGAGATAAAAAGAACTAATCCTAAAGGTATAGCTAAACAATTAGAAAATGTGTATGGCAGAGCTAGAAGAGTTAGAAAAGCATTAATGGAATCTGAAAACAGATACTATACAGAAGCTAGTAAAAATACTTCTATAAATATGCCTGATTTAAATAATCTTATAGCTAAAGATAAATACGCATTAAAGAAATTTATTAAAGATAACAAGTTAAAACCAGATGCAGCTAACGCATTGTACAAGTTTTATGATACAGTATTGCTTACACCAGAAGCTGTTCCTGGAGCTAAAGAACCAACATGGAGATTGTTAAATCCTATGTATGGCTCAGAACAAATAAGCCCTGCTGCTAAGCAAGACTTTTTTATTAAGTTTAATGAGCTGTATAACAGAGTTCCTACAACTGAAAGCACAGCAATACCAAAAGAATTTTTAGAGCCAATAAGCAAACAAGCTAGAGAGCTAGTATTGCATACCGATAAAGTAGATTCAACTATAAATAAAATTGGCAAATCTTTGAATAAAACGTTTGATATGGACAACTATAATTTCCTTATACGAGAAAAAGGAGATAAGGTTGAGTTAAAAAAACTACAAGAAAACCTTAGCAAGTTTCCACAGATAGATAGTTTTAATGAGTTTTTTATAGACTTTACAAAAAGGTCAAGTAATTATTTAGATGCTCGTGATGTTACTATGATAACAATGAATGATGTACGAGCATTGAATGAATATTTTAAATATGGTGAAAGAGGTAAGGGTGATTTTAGGTGGACTAATTGGTTAATAGATCCACGTACAATAGATGCTAGAGAGTTGCAAAAAACTTTAAAGAAGTATGATTCTTACATTACACCTGTCAGAACTGTATCTGGTATTAAAGAAATGAAAGTTGCTAGATACACGTCACCATTAGGTGCAATTAGAGATATGATTAGATTAACGTTAACGCAACAAAACGCAGCTACATCTCAAATACAGGAAAATAATTTAAAGATTTTTGATTGGGCTAAGTATGGTTTGACTTCTAATGACCAGTATACTGTAATGAGATTTATTTCTAACAAAAGAAATCCAGAAGCTGAAGGTACAATTACTCCTAAAGATGAAGCATTTAAATCTAAAAAGTTTAAAGGTAAAACTGGTAGAGAGATTATAGAAGAGTATGATTCTAAATTTACAACGTTCGTTAATGAAATGGGTAAATACATTTATACTTATGATAAGAAGGGTAATAGAATAGATTTTGAAAAAACTATAGATATAGACAATCCTAAGTTTGGTGTTCTTAATGAATATTTAAGATTCAAAAAAGATGGCAGTATGGACTTGCAACACTTTGATAACAAAGTATTAAGACCAATTGTTACTGGAGGTAAACATAAAGTAGTTGGTATAGAATCATTATTAAGGTATCAATACGAAACTGTAATGGAAGAAGTTTTGTCTAAAAAAGGAAAGTCTACTCTAAAAGACAGAATAGAATATAGAAAGAAAAATAAATTTAAAGACTTTGCATTTGGATATATAGAGCCTAGCTCATATTTTCCTAGAACTAACTATGGAGCTACAAGAGCAGATAGAAAGTTAATGTACAAAGATATAGAAAGATTAGTAAAAGAAGGTAAGAGTAAGTACGAAGATTTATTTATATTTACAGAGAATACAAGAAAAGATACAGCAAGAGTTGAAGATAATTTTTTAAATATACAATATGAGTTTAGAGATAAAAATTATAAAGATGTAGGTTACAAAAATAAACCTAAGAATTTATTGCAGCGTGGTGAAGAATTTATACAAGGCTATGATAGAAGACCTAGTGTTATTAACAAATACAGCGATCAAGTAGCTCGCAGTTATTTTAACAACCTTATAGCAATATATGGTAATAAACAAATAGAGTTGTTTAAAACGCAAGGTGGTGTACTTGATAAAGGCTTGACTGGTAAACAGTTAGCTACGTTAAAAAAAGCAGGTTATGAAAATAATACAGATGTATGGTCTGACTTTTTATATATATACTTAAAAAATAGTTTAGGTCACCCTTCATTGCTTACAGATAGAATACAAAAATCTATTGATAAAGGTGACCCATTAAAATTAAAACGTAATCCATATTACATAACAACGGATTACTCAGTTACCAGGGCATTAGAAAAATTATACCAAACAGGTAAATTTAATAAAATGCCTATGTTGCGTAATGCACCAGAAGACCCAGCTGCAAGAAGAGATTATTTAGTGCGTAGGTTGCATGAGCTTGGTGTTATGGAAGCTAAGTATAACCTACTTACACTCCTTGCAAATACAGGTTCTATGATGACTAATTTATATGGTGGTGGTGTAACTACAATAGGTAGTGCATCATTTAAGTCTTTTATAGATGGTAAGAAAAATTCTGTTGTAACAGAAAGATTATTAAAAGACCAAAAAGGTAATTTTACTTTATTTTTCAAAAACGGTAAAGCTGTAAAGAATAGAAAAGATTTACGTAAATATTTTGAAGAAGCTGGTATTTTAGATAACTATTTACAGAATGAGTTAGAATATAATAAAGCATTATCAGATGCAATTACTGGTATGGGAAAGCAAGGTAAGAATTTTTTAAGAGATATTCGTGCTGCATTGAAACGTGGTGAGCGTAATGAAAGTATGCTAGAGATTGCTGAACGATATGGTGTTAAAGATAAAATGTTAAGAGCTGGTGGATTCTTTATGCAGTTCGGTGAACGTGTTAATCGTTTTGATGCTTTTGTATCTCATGCATTAAAAGCTCAAGAACGACTTGGTCCATACGCATCTAATACAAGTTTGAAAGATCCATTTATATTTGAGGCAGGATTAAAAGGTATTGAAACAACTCAGTTTCTATATCACAATGCATTTAGACCTGCATTTATGACTACAGCAACAGGTAAAGTATTAAGCAGGTTTAAGTTGTTTGCATTTCAATCTGTACGTACCAGGAAAGAATTTTATAAACAAGCAAAAGCTTATGGTTTTAAAGAAGGTACACCTGAATACGAAAGATTTAAAGATTTGTTTTTAACAGATTTGTTTGGGTATGCAATGGCAGGTGCGTTCATGTATTCGTTATTCGACACAGCATTGCCACCACCATGGGACTGGATGCAAGATACAGCTGACTTGTTGTTTGGTGACAAAAAAGAACGTGATAGAGCATTTTACGGAACACTACCTAGACCGATAGCTCCGCTGCAAGTTGCACTACCACCTATTGCAAGATTCCCACAAACTTTTGTAGAGCTGATACAAGGTGATTGGGAAAAATTTTCTGATTATACAGTACATACTATGTATCCATTTGGTAGAATGGTGTACGCAACCAAGAAATCATTAGAACGACCAGAGCGTACAATACATAATTTCTTTAGATTACCAACAGATAAAATATCATATAGAATTAAACGTGAGCAAATACGTGAAGCACGACAAGAAAGGATTGATGAGTTTTTAGATGAATAATCCAAATCAAAACCAACAAACTTTGCTAGAGTTAGCAAGAAAAAATAAAAGAAGATTTGCATTTTGGAATCTTTTTCAACCGAATACAGATAGATCTTATGAAGATTTAATTGCAGCTATAAAAAACGGAGACTTAACACTTAATAAAGTGCCTACTAGTCAATGGGAATCTTATAAGAAAAAAAACATGAATACAGAAGGTGATGTTTCTGGTGTAATGGGATATATGACAGGAGACAGAAAAAGTATTAACGTTCCAGATAATGCAACTGATGCAACTTTAGGTCATGAAATGCTTCATTTCTTTACTAGTCATACTAATGTTAATCCTATTAATTCAATTGTTGATAGAAGAGGTGAAGGATGGGGCACTTCTTCTTACAGTTCTATTGGTGAGAGATACAGAAGATTTGATAGAGATAAAGCTGCTGGATGGTTGCCTTCTTTAAATCCATTTGCTCCTCGTCCAACATTACCAGGAAATAATCCATTGTCTGAAGCTTGGAACAAATATGTTGCTACACCAAAATCTGCTATGGAATTTGATAGAAAAGAAGGATATGGAACGCTTTCTGGTTCATCTCAATTTGATAAGTTGTTTGGTGAATTTGGAAATAACTATAAAAGCGGTGGTCATAGACATGGTAAACCTATTCCTACTGCTAATCCTAAACCTGTAGCAGATAAAACACCTACTGGCGAAAGATTAAATTTAAGATATAATAAAGATGGAAAATTAGAATTAGTTCCTCGTACATTAACTGATTATTTAAAGCCAAGATATTAAGGTTATATGAAATGAAAGATAAAATTAAAATACTGGACAATGTTTTTAATAGGACTGATGAAACAGAAATGTCATTTAAAAGAAATCTGTTTATGAACAACCCACCACAAGATCTGCGCAAACATGCTGAAAGCCATGAAGTTCAATGGGGTTCAAGGTTGTCAAGTTATATGTTAGACTACTATTTAAAAACAGATGGTGAAATGAAGAAGCCTGATTTTTATGAAAAAGCAGGATATTCTGAGTATTATTACCCTGACGAACCTGAATATAAAGATATTGAGCCTGAAATAGAGTAAATAGCTTTTAAGCCCTGTAACAGCCTGGTTACGGGCATATCTCTTTATTATCGATACTTACCATTAAAAAAATAAGATAAGGCTTTCTAGCCCTATTTTAACGTTAAAAATATCCACAAGTTGTAAAAAAAAGGCGCAGCCGAAGCCACGCCCTTAATTTACATAAGATTCATCTTTATATTACGTTTTGTAGATGCCATCCATGGTTGAGGTTTGATTAATTCAAGCCAATCTTCCACGCTCGGTATGAATCCAATGTCTTCACGAACGTGTTGCTCTGCGATTGATTTAGTAATAACCTTCTTACCATCAGAGTTATATATATAGACACCGAATTGCTTTTCACATTCTGCAATTCCTTGTGAATGGTGTCTTAATGCTCTGTGTCTTATATCTGCAAAGTGTTCTTTTGATTCATCAAACCATTGGTGGATTGCAAGATAGTCATCTTCTTCACCACCAAATAGTTTTACTGATGATTTACAATGATTATATGATTTCACTAAAACTTAATATGTGGTTTTTGTTCTTCAGGTGTAGCGTGTTGTTCTACAACATAATATGCATCTATGTTTACTTCACCGCTTACAAAATTAATATCTACGCTGCCACCACCACCTTCGTTGTTGTACCAATCGTAAGTTAGTAAATCGTATACAATATCAGCTAATTCATGATACTCATCAGATTTATAACTAAATGATTCTATTTGTTTAGCATTATCATATGGTAAAGCATATACATCTGTAATTTCACCAGAGTCACCGCAACCATTATAATCTACAGTTATGTGGTCATAACCCTTTTCAATATATTTAGGTGCCAATTCTTTAAGCTTATTAATAGCTTTGTTCTGTCGTTTGTTTTGATCTGCTCTCCAACGTGCCATAATATCTTGATATGATTCATGTTCAATTGATGTTGTACTAGGCATTTTGTTTCCTCTTTCCTAGAATCCTACGAAGTTTAAGTTGTTGCATACGGTGATACGCAGCACCGTCAGGTATCATTCTACCTTCATCTAACAGCTTTTCGTAGATTCTTATTATTTTAATTGTCTTGTTCTTTTTCATCGTATTGCTTTACTATTTCCATAGTCTTATCTAGTATATTCAAATAAGATAGTTTAAGAGCACCGTCAATCACAGACTTCGCAATTATTGCTTTGATATTCTGGAGCTTGTCCAGGATTACTTCCTTGCTCGGTTGTCCCATTGTCTTTCCTTCCATAGTTAGGTTCTAATGCATCATAAGTATCTTCATTAAGAACTGTGTTAATTATCTTTTGTATTTGCTTTAATGCATACAATAAACTTTGTTCTCTGTTCATTCTATTCTCCTGCTATTATACCAATGATTGCTAGTAAATCATGGAGTGGAAGTATAACTAATGGGTCCTGTCTATCTTCTTTCAGAACCTGCCAGTCTACTACCTCAGTATTAGGTTTAATGTATTCAGCTACTTTCTTTCTAGCTTTTACTTGTACTTTTAACTCTGGCATTTCTTTGCCATTGTATACTACTGGATGCTTTGCAGCTATATCTACTTCTTCATGGTGACCTAATGCTTGACCATTAGAACCCCATGCTCTGCGTACATCCCAGTTATATTCTTTAAATATGTCTACGATTAATCGTTCTACCCTATTACCTTTTTGTTTACTCATGACCATACAGTTAGTCCTCCAAATACTTCGTACTTATATACTCCCATACTGAAGTGTATATGACCACCTTTATGGTCACCAAAGGTTAAAGTAGTGTGCAGTAATCTACACAATGATACTTTGTATCCTCTGATGTTCTTGGTTCCTACATTTAGTATTTCAAAGATAGGAAAGCCAAATAGTTTTATTTTCATATGTTCTCCTGTAACAAATAAAGGGGAGCCACATACCACGTTTCTCCCCTAAATCTGTTATTCAGCTTGTACAAACTGAAATGTTTCATGGTTAAAATAACAACGCAGCTTAAATCCTGATTCGTCACGTGCTACAATAGATTCTATAACACGTGCTTTAGATTCTGGATTAGGTGCTTGTATACCTAACAGTTTGTCTGATTTCTGTTCTATAGATGAATCACCCTTTGCACTATGCCTAGTAAGCGTACCATCAAATGCTGCACTCTTACTAATATGACTAATTGCAAATATCATTACATCGTATTGTTGTGCAATCTCTTTAAGCTTGCTGACAATCTTCTGAGTTTTAACAAGTGGATCATTTGAATAATCTACTCGTATCTCATCGATTGTGTCAATAACAATCACAGTTGGCTGTAATGTAGTGATTACATCTAATATGTTATTTAGCTCTGGCGATACTGTTAGTATCTTGATATGACCAAGTTTATCCTTAGCATCTTGTATAAACTTAGTGTTGTCTTTAGCGTAATAATCAGTTACTTTTTGCTTGGTTGCACCAAATGCAATCTGACAAAACCTACGCCACATTAGTTTCTGGTTTACCTCTAGAGATAGATATAAACACTTGAACTGATGAGTTTTGGCTACAAGGTTTTGTATGAATGCAGTCTTACCTAGCTTAGTATCTCCTATCATTGTTACAAGCTCACCTACAGTAAACTTGTAACTAGTACCAATGTTGTAGATGTCATTAAGGTCAAAGCTTTTATCTTCGTAGTCACGTTTGACGAACTCAGAGAAATCATCTGACATAGTAGATGCGTTATGCACTTCTATAGTATAGTCCTTAGCTTTGTAAAACTTACAGATAGTATCGCAATGCTCTTCCATTATGTTGTCATTGCAGCTATATCCTGTATGTTCCCAGCTGTAGACAGTATCAAGTATTCTATCTACCTCTTCGCCTACGTTAAAGCTAGGGTCCCAGACACCAATCAGAGCTTTGGCACCTTCTTTTGTAACTCCGTTACGTTTCCAAGCTGACACCATACGCAGTACGGTCTGATGTCGTTCGCCTGGAATTGGACCCTGCTTAAACATTTTCTGTACACAAGTTACATGAGATGTGTATTGATGTGTACCATTAGGCTTTTGAGCAGGCTTTATTGGGTCTTTATTCTCTACGTATACGATATCGTCTTTCCAATATGGGTCAAAGCTATAAGGGTATCTTACCTCTAGCTTACTATGCTCTCGTGGATCTACTTTAGCTTTGCTTACAAAATACGCATAGTTGAAGTTAAATAACTCTTCCTCTGTAATTGGTATCTTGTAAGTATTGTTCTTAGTATTGTATGAATACTCAGCACGTATAAGTCGTGACCTGTCATAGATTATATCTATGTCATAGTTCTTAAACTTATTTTTGAGCGTAAGTTTCATAATATTTGGTAAGTCTTTACGTGGACCTAGCTTGAACAAGTCAGCTACATATATGTGAAATCCAGTACCACTAAACCAAATATCTGTGTAAGCACTCTCAACCTCATCAAGGATATGTGAGTATAAAGCTCTTACGTTAGTCAAATCCTCGTCTTTTACATCGACATCGAGTATTATCTTGTCTATCTCGTAAGTGCCCTCATATTCCTTGATATAGCCATTAAATGATTCATCGTACAAGAACATAGAACGAAACACTTCTGTTTCTGGCTGTAGATACTCCTCTAGTTTATCAAGAGTATCTACATTGCCTCTATTACTAACGCTGCCAACAGCTACTTCTATTAGATTGTTTGTAACACCCATCTGTTCTCCGAACCATTTATGGTGATAATCTTAATTACGTCAAGTTCTGGTATTTTACCTGTTTCTTTAAGCTTTCTCCATGCTCTAGAATATGTACTACCATTGTGCAACTTATTGTAATAATGTTTGCCAAATTTACGTGCATCTTGTTCTATTTCATGTGAAGCTATAGTAATCATATTTTGATTCTTTTTAGATGCAAGGAACTCAATTAAGATGTCCCTTGCAGTCTTTTTACCAGTCACTTATGTCGCTTTCTTTGAACTTAGCTTGTTGTGTTTCCATAAGTTCTGGTTTGTATGATTTAATCCAACCATTAGATACGGACTCTTTGAATTTATTGATCAATTCCGATTTAGGTTTTCCTTGTGCTAGAATATTCTGAAAATCCGAATATTGCAGCTTACCATTATCTTTACGTTTAGTTACATAAGATAATCTTTGGAATGTTTTACCCATGCATTCACTTATAACTTTATCACTAATAGACTTAGACATAAGTTCAGCATCATCAACATTTACACCTAGTTCGCTAAAGAAGAACTTTACCTTCACAGCACTACCAAGTCCTTCGACATCACCGAAGTCATTCTTCTTAAATGACCCACCGATGTACATAACTGGTTGAAAATCTCTGTTAATATCTAGTGTTACGTCAACACCTAAATCATCTTTGTATTGTTTTTGCCATACTTTACCATCGTAGCATGGCTCAACATTTACGATGTTTACTTCGTTAACGAAAACACCTGGCATATATTTTTCCACCATTATTTCTCCTTACGTTCTTTGATTATTGCATTAATTTCTTTGATACGCAAATCTGCGTCTTCTTGTGTAGTGTTAGCGTCATTCATTATTTGTGTAACTCTTTTCTTACCTTGTGGTGATAGATAGTTACTGCGTGACAATCTGTCTAACTTTACACGTTGTTCTGGTGTTATGCCTCCTTTTACTGGCATTTCACCATTAATCGAGTTTGGTACGTAATCTAAATCACGTATGTCCTCGTTTATCCATAGGTCAAGACCAAAACCTGTAGCCATACTAACTGCCTTTGCAACTGCACGTCTAAATGTATTCTCGACTTGCGCTGCGTCTGGATTAGATACTGCTTGGTTTCTGAAATCACGAACTGCAAGATACTCGTTATGTACTAGTTCATCACCATCTACTTCATAGTGTAATTGTACGTGGACCATTTTACTTTGCCCTGTATCAATTACCTGTACTAGTTCGTATCGTGCATTAGGATCTATTTCTTTTAGCTTGTCCCAGCAGACTGCCCAAGATAAGTAATCGAACTTACCTTTTTGTTCTACTGAGTTTTTGTACTCATCATGTCTGAGTATGTGAAAGGGATGTTTTGGACTATCGTCAGTCATATTTACTCCTTATCTGGTTTTAGATATACTCTGAAAAAACATTCGTCTATTTTATCTTCTTCTTTTGTATCAGAAGTGTGCATAGGTTCGTGACCATCGTATATAAACTCGATGTTTTTTTCAGACAGCATATTTAAAAATTCACTATATGTCATTTTTTTCTCCTCATAAAAGACATAAAAGGGGGAGGAAAATCTAAGATAGGAATCCTCCCCTTGCAAGTTTAATCGTAATTAATATTGTTTAGCCTTTACTAAATCAGACCAAAGATCCGCAGCTGGAATCTCTGGAAAATATAAATCACGTTCTATGGTTAGACCGAGTGGTAGTTTAATAGATTGTAGTTCTTTCATAGAAAATGAACCCATTTCTAATCCCATCCAATCTACAATACCCCAAGCGTAATCTTCGTCTTTATCCATGTTTAACAGATACCAGGTACCTGCACCCATAGGATTAAAGAACTTAGCTACTACGTCTTGTTTATCTATGTCTGAACCATACTGATATTGTTCTTTAGCTTTCTTTTTAATCTTTTCTGTTAATAGCTTCATCTAAATCTCTTTTTTTGTTTCTTGCCCACTCATCATCAATCCATCTGCACCAATCTACATAGTCCCAACAGACTGATATTTCGTGTGGCGGTTTATTAAATTTGAACCAATCGTTGTGTTTTTCAAGATTAGCTACCATTTCTTTTAAATACTCTTGCATAGGCAGAGTCATCTTATCACCAAAATATTTAGGCATTAGTCTTCCATTTCTGGTAGACCAAACTGCTTACAAAGCTCGTTATATGTTTCTTGACCTGAGCTTGACATACGTTGGTATTCCCAACCTAAGTCTTGCAGTTCTGCTTTGATTACTTCTAGTTTAAGATGAAGTTTCTCACTAAGGTTACTTAACTCCGTAAAGTCTTTTTGTGTTACTTCCATTTTTTCTCCTGTTTTAAATCTTCTATGCCAGACATCACGTCAACCCTGCAATTCCTAAGACAAAGTTATGAACTTCGTACCTTGATTGCAGCGAACCTTCTCTATTGATGTTTCTGTGAGTATATCTACTCTGTTAACCACTTAGGCATAGAGTTGCTTATAAGTATTTTGTATTGTGTCCGAATGCACAAGAGACGGACACAACAAGGTGTTGATTCACTACAATTTTTATGGGTGATAGGCGAGAGAGTACCTACCACCCACTATGTGCTAACTAACTCCTTAGTCGCAATAAATTCTTAGCATACGTCATCATACTGAGCGTTTGCATATTATCTGCTGACATACTTGAGTTAGTTCTGATTTTATACACGTAATCATTTTCTTCTATAAACTCCTTGAGTTCTCTCCTAGACATTTGTGCTATCATATTGAAATGATCGTGTTTATGATTAGGGATAGACTGCTTAATAAGATAAGCAAACCTATCCCACCTATTCTTCGCTTGGTTCATTAAGTGTGACATAGTCATCCTCTATAGTTACCTTATACCCATCGTGTAGGTGATGCATCGCAGTCATTACTTCGTTGACTTTGACTTGAGTTACTTTGTTGTACTCTTTAATCACTACACCGTTTTTATCAATTACGACTATATTGAATTGGGCTTTGTTTTGAACAGCTTCGCTGACTTTTCTTGCAGCTTTACCAGTAAAACGCAAGGTCTGTGTTATTGCAAAAGACACGTAACCTATTGTTTTACCCAGCATCGCTGCGAATCTGAGTTTGTTCATTATTATCTCCTATTCTTAAGAATTGATTTTTTTCTGGACCTTCTAAACATTCAACACAAAATCTTACAATTGATTTTTCTCTTGTATCATTTGATAGGTCTTTTGTGTATACGTTTATTTCAGTCATGTATTCCCATCCATGTTCTTCACATAATGGATGGTTTGCATATACCTCTGACCATTCTGGTCTAGCATCTAACTCCATATCATGTATATCTGGCATTGTTTTTTCTCCTGTTAAAATTCAATAGGGTTGGCTAATCTGCGTCGTAACGGTGTGTATTGCAAATCAATCGTTCGTATCACAGAGTATCGTGTTAATTCACGTCAACTGGATATAGGAACCAATCACCTGTGTGTACCAACCCTATCTGTCAGGTATTGTCGTTCGTTCACCAGCTAAGCAAAGTACTGAAACAACCTGAGTTTTTATAAAATACATAAATGGGGGTGTAAAAAAAATAGATGGGGGAAGACATTACATCTTCCCCACATCATCTACTGATTAGGTAGTATCAAGAATGAGAACGCTCCTGACTTACTCTTCATAAGCTTTCCATCCTCATATAATGATTTACTATACATATGCATATTCATCTGTGCTAACGTCTTCTTCACTTCCTTCATATCGTCTACATCAGCATCTTTATTGAACCATACAATATCGCCTTGCTGCACTTCATCTAAGTCGATATTCTCATACGTATTATCTTCATTCTTACGTGAAAACCAGTAATTCTTAAGATTACTTGATACGATGTTTATGATTTGATCTATGTTTAGCATATTATGCTCCTTTGTAGTTAGTTAATTGTTTAATCAGAAAAGGGTGTGTGTGGACTTTTTTTGTTGGTATTAAAAGAGTTAGAGCAGTTTAACGAGATGCTCAGCTCAGCTAGATAGCATAGTGTTATGCTTGGGATTTCCCTCTATCTAATTACCAGTTTTCTACTTGACGCTTAATCCAGGACTTTATACGGAATTTAATCACAGCTCTTGCGTTTTTAAATCTTGTCCATATTGACTTTTCTATTTCTGAGCGTAAGCAGCGAACTTCAAACTCTTTATCTTTTATTTCTTGCTTTGCTCTTTTAAGCTCATCTTCTAATCTTTCAATCTTATCATTTGCTTTAAAAAGTCTCATCTTGTAAGAATTTATAGTTAAATTACGCCAAGACTCTTGTACTTTTGATGAGACCCAATAGTCATCATCACAGTTATAGATCTTCTCGTTGAAGATTCTTTCTAAGTATTCTGTATCCATTTTTTCTCTCCATTTTTTAGTTAGTTAAGTTATGTAGAGCTACACATATGCATCATCCTTGAAAAGAGTGTGCGTGTAGCCCTACAATAAATAAGCAGTAACCGACAATACTCCGTTTATGCCACAGCAAGACATAATTCATATGCCACGTGATTGCCACTACAAAGCTTGCTAAATAGGTGTTACTGCTCAAGTTAAATAAATCTTTAGGAGTAAGGACTTGCACCTTAAGAACTATAGTTTATTGAAGCACTATAATTCTCATCACATTTGTCGAGACTATTCTCGTCACCTACTTCAATAGGCTGTTGATACTCCTATGTTTAAAAATATTTAGTAAGTGTAATAAGTTTCTAAAACTCTGTTGTATCCCCTTAGCAATTGTTAGCAATTTAACGTTGATACTTCCTATACTTTTAATTACA
>Ga0209232_1000934_pt1 | contig 16703 bp, 18 predicted proteins | sample ETNvirenome_2_60_FD_184066 | JGI IMG/M metagenome (GOLD analysis project Ga0209232, IMG submission 184066) | Marine viral communities from the Pacific Ocean - ETNP_2_60 (SPAdes) (version 2) | ecosystem: Environmental > Aquatic > Marine > Oceanic | place: Pacific Ocean | collected 2013-06-22
TTCAATCATTTCGGCATAGGGATTTTTGCCTCTAAATCCTGCTTCCATTCTTTCTTTAGAAAATAATTTTTTCTGCTCTGCTGAAAGCGTAGAGTCGAAATTAACAAGGGTTTGAAGGTTAACCTGAGAAGTATTTGGATCGCTTATAGTTGCACCGACTCTATAAGCAGATGCAGAATTAGGCATACCTAAAGAATAGGTGGCGTTATCTAGATTAACTTTAAGTTTTTTTCTTTCGTAATTTGTTTCTTGTTTGTTTTTAAAATTTAATGCTTTTATTTCTGTATCAAACTGCTCAATTACAGGAGATTCAATATTGTCTAAATCAACAACTGAATATTTTTCGGCTGCATCTTGAATAACCTCTAGCCTGGGGCCGGGAGCAACAGAAGGAGGTAAAGGTATTTCAGGAACCTGCACTGGCTCTAGATTGGTTACTTCTTCAACTTCTCCTTGTATCTGGGCTTTTTGAAATTTGTTTTCTTCTTCCAGACTAATTAGATTTTTTCTAGCCTTTTCTTCTCTATCATAAAGATACTGTCTGCCTTTGCTTCGTCCAGACAAAGCATTTACACCTAAATCAGCTAATGCGCCAACTGCACCGCCAATGGTAAATTCATCAAATAAACTATCACCTATTGGCAGTTCATCACTATAAAGTCCTCTTGCAATAAGGTCTTGAGCAAGACTAGCACTTACCTCTTGCAAGCCTTCAGCCGCGCCACTTTGTAATGCAGAGCTTAACTTTCGCCTTATATCACTATACTGCAAGGCATTCTTGGGAACTCTTTTGAACAAATTAAATATTGGCAATACTTCTGTAACGCCAACTAGTCCACCGCCTAACTCAGCAAATGTTTCTGCAACACCACCAACATCTTCTCCTAATTGACGAGAAGCATTAACTCTGTCTGCTTGTTGAGATATACCACTAGGCACAGCCATAGCTGCTGGTACGGTAAACATTGGATTAGCAAATCCAGTGCCTCCTATACCTCTGGCTTTCAATATTTGTCCAACTTTTCCAGCACCCAAAAATGGAGCAAAAGAACCTAGTCCCTCTCCAAGTTTAGTTAACCATTGATCCCTATATGCAGGGTCTGCGGCTAATGAAGATTCTGTATTTAGAAACTCTTGGTATTGCCGTAATCCTTGAACAAGATCACTGTCATTACCTACATCAAATAATGAAGCCGCTCCTAACGGTATCCCAAGAGCAGTTCCTACTGCGCCTCTAGGTATGCCTTTAAGAGTTTCTGCTGCTTGACCTAAAACAGTAGTTTCGTTTATATCTTGACCATAAGTTGCTTTTATTGCTTCAGCAAATAAAGCTCTTTTTGCTGGGTCAGTTGGCACATTAAATTTACTACCATCAGGTGCTGTAAATATTGACATTATATTCTTGCTTCTTCCAGAGCTGCTTTAAGTTGGTCAGCTCGACTTGAAGTTTCTATACCTTGAAGCTTGTTCGCTTTGTCTAGCAGTGCTTGATAAGCAAGGCTAAACCGTTCTAACTCTTCGCCCTCAAGATTTATATTTCCATCGTTAATTGCTTTAGCATATGCTGCATATTGAGTTAATAAACTATTTACTTGTTCTGCTGGAAGAGCTTCTATTTCAGCTTGAACTTTATCTGCTTGCGCTTCGTAAAGTTTTCCCTGTATTCCTTGAAGAGATTTTCTATTTTCTAACTCATCCTCAGTAAGTCTTCTTTCTTGAATATCGCTAGCTAAACCAGCTATACCAGCACCAAGTTCTGACATATTTCTAGCAGACATTATCACGCCGCCAAGTTTAGCTATGTCTAATCCGTCTGCTTGATCTATGTATGATTTAACTTTTCCTTTTAGTCCTTTATTTGCTTTATCATCTGAAACAATATCGTCTATTTTGTTATCTAAATCTTTTTGATTTGTCTGTGTTCCTGCATCTTCAGTTGCTTTAGCATCTGATTGCATGTAGTCGTAAACTTCTCTAGCAGCTAAACCACCTACTGCGCTAGTGCCTAATGCTCTATTAAGAGAAAAATCTCTTGCTGTTTTTGACTTATATGGTTTTGCCCCACCAATATTTTGAGCAAATTTTCCTTTAGGAGAGTCAGCATCAATTTCTTTGCCAGCTTTAGTTTTAACAACTTTTCTAGGCTTGGTGTACAATGGTTTTGTTGTTTTATCGATTACTCGTCCTGTTTTTCTAGCTTTATCTGCGTAATCAATACCTTTTAAATACTTATACGCTGCTGGAAGACCTTTATAAAGAGTTTTGCCAGCTAACCCTAAACCAAGACCTACTCCCGGAATAAATGTGGCTGCATCTAAAGCGGCTGCGCCATACTTAAAGTCTCCTTCATCGTCATAATAAGTTTCTTTAGCATAGTCTTTAGCAAGTTGCCCCAAATAAGATTCACTAACATCATCGTAAAGACCTTCAAAAAATCCAGGCTCTTCTGTTGCTATATCTACCGGCCTATCAACCCCCGTATTTACTTGAGGTAAAGGTTTTTGCTCTTGCTCTCTAGTGCTGGCAAATAAAAGTGCGTCTTCTATTTGAGCTTCAGACATTCCTGTAGGGTCAATTCCTAGACTAGTTAATAATTGTAGTCTTGCATCACCAGTAGCACCTAAGTTCTGATATCCAACTCTGCCGCCAAGACCTTTCTTTTCAGGAAACTTATTTTTATGGGATCGCACCATTTCTCTTAGAGTTGCGCGATTCATTATTCCCATATTGTCAGCAATAAATTTCATGCTTGCTTGTTCGCCTTTCTCCATTGCATCAATATGACCGCCAACAAGTGCTTCTAAACCAGCGTTTTTAATTTGTTCTATTTTGCTTGGTCTATTTATGGCCTTAGAAGCCTTACCTGCAATGGTTTCAAAAAAACTTTTTTCAGCAGGAGGAGCGGGCGGATAAAGTTGATTGTATTCTTTTTGAGAAATTAACTGATTGCTTGCTGGATCACGAATTAAAGAGGTCATAATGTCATACCCTTTATCTCCGCCAAAAGCCATCGACTCTCTATATAAAGGTTCTGTCTTACCTTTATCTGCATATCCTGTTCTGCCGCCAATAGCAGCCATTTGCATTGGAGATGCGGGAGGGGCTGAAGTTGAGAAATCGTTAGCAGGGGTAGCTAACCCATCAGCCGCCATTCCCGCTAAACCTTGAGGTTGAGCAAATTCACCAACCAATTCTTCTGCTACTGTTGTAGTAGGCTTTTCCATTCTTTCAGCGTTATACATTCTTTCCATTTGTGTTCTACGCTGTATTTCACTTAATACCATGTATGACGGAAACCTAGAATTAGGTTCCTGTGCCATCTGTATTAATTGTTCTTTAGGCACATATTCTAGTTCTTCAGCAACTTCTACTAAATTTGCCATTATGCTGCTCCTCGGCCTAACCCTCTATACAGACCTAATCCGCTTAAACCAGCACCTAATGCAGTCTGAAATAGTCCGGGTTGTTGTTGATATGTGCTTATTGTTTGTTGAGGCGATACTGGAACACCTCTTAATAATCCGCCAAACATTCCTAATTGATTTCTTGTAAAGTCTCTTTGACGCAAGAAGTCTTCATAGCCCATGTCCATTCCAGCTTGAGAAAGTGCTCTTTGCTGTCTTCCAATATCTGATAATAATGACATTCTAGATAATGCGTCTTGCTGTATTCCTTGTCCCGCTTGCATCAATCCTTGAGCAGCCGCTAGACCATATCTACTAGATAAATCAAATGCGCTTTGTGTATATTTTTCTTCAGCCTGTTTACCAGCTTGCTCAATCTGTTCAGCAGATAAACCAAGTTTTGCTGCTTGTTGTCTTGCCGCTTCTCCAGCTTGAAAGGCTTGTATATTTTGCGCCCCTGCAACTTGAGCAGCTTGCTGTCTAGCTTGAAAATCCTGTATTCCCTGCGCTCCTGCTGCTTGTCCAGCTTGTTGCAACGCCTGAAATCCTTGAAGACCTTGCGTTCCCGCAGCTTGAGCGGCTTGTTGCATTGCTTGAAATGCTTGTAAATTTTGTGCGCCAACGGCTTGTCCAGCCTGTTGTGTTTGTGCAAATGCACTTTGCGTAAACTTTTCTTGAGCTTGTCTGGCAGCTTCTGATTGTTGTTGTGCGCTAAGACCTAATTGTGCAGCCTGTTGTCTTGCTGCCTGTCCTGCGTTAAATGCTTGCTGGGCTAATTGTTCTTGAGATTGAGCCGCTGATTGCAAAGCACCAAATCTCTGCAAGCCTAACTGCGTTCCCGTAACCGATGATGCTCTTTCTCTTTCTAGTTGTTGTTGTGCCGATTCAAATGCAGCCTGAGAACCTCTTTGTTGTATATCGTCTAATTGTTGACCAAGATTTCTTTCACGCTCTGCTTGCATGATTGCTTCACGATAACCGCCTAAACCACCAGAAGCAGTAGCAGAATCTTGTATTTTAGATGCCGATATATCAGATTGTCTTTTTGCTTCTCTCTTCTGTATATCAATAACATTTTGTTGATATGGAGACATAAAACGCTGTATGTTTTCTTCATACGATAAAGGCGTAAATTGACCCGGCGCATCTGGAGTTGCGTATTGAGAGGCTCTAGTTTGAGCAAAATACCCAGGGTTAAAAGTTCCTGCGGCATAATCAGATGCAAGACTTCCTCCGCCATAAGTAACTGGGCCTGTTGTTGGCGCAGTATAAAGACCAGCAGGGCCAGTAGTCGGAGAAGTATAAGACCTTCCGGGGCCACCAGCAGCACCAGCATAAGCGGTAGGGCCAGTTACAGGTGCTGTATATCCAGAGGTTACATCACCTTGAGTAAATCCAGAGCTTACGCTTCCTTGCTCTCCATATGCTGTAGATGCATCAGCAAATTCTTGGGGTGTTCCTGCCTCTGCAAAACCTCGCACCATTGCTTGAGATTGTAGTTCATCAGGAGAAAAATATGCTAAACGCTGACCGCCATAGGGCGTATAACCTTGAAGTGACTCAGCCTCTCCTCTTTGAAGAAGCCGTTTAAAATATGGTTCTACATATTCAGGAAGGTCTGTGCTGTATACTTTTTGGTCTGTGGGTGCGCTTGGCCCGCCTCCTTTAAACTTTCTCATGCATCTTCCTCGAAATTATATTCATAAAAAGTAGCTGGCTTTTTCCAGCCTTTTTTATCTTTTACCCAATTCCATTGACCATGCCTACCAACACCTTCTATTCCTTGACAATTATTAGCTTTTGCAAAATTAGTTATTACATCAAGTGCCTTTTCAACCCAATCTTGCATATTGTTTCCAGCGGTATGCTCTAAGCACAACATCCTTTTGCCTGTTGGATAATCGTTAAATAAAGTTATTTGAACTCCCGTAATATCTAAACTTCCTGAGTCAAACATAATCCATAAATGACTATTTCTATTTAACAGATCATGGAATATATCTTGGATTCTTGTTCTTCCATTAGATCGACTAGCAGACTTTTTAAGATATTTTTCAACCTTATCCCAAACCATAGTTAGTTGATCCGCAGGAACCAAAGAAACTTCATATTCTCCTGATGGTTCTAGATTCTGGTCATCTATTGCCTCACTCATGCTGGCATAACCTGACTAAGATTTATCATTGGAGGTTGAGTGGTTCCTCCTGTTTTGGCCTGTCTTACTCTATCCATCATGTCATATAGCGCATTAGAGCCAGCATCAGAGCTTCCATCACCTAAAGCAGAAACAACGTCTGCGGGAACAATAAACTCATCTTGAGAAACTGCTATTTTTTCTTCTGCTCCAATTCTTCCGGGAATGTCATCAGCCATGCCGCTTAGACCTTTTCCTTGAATCAATCCTTCTGTTTGGGCATTAGGTACAAGTGATTTTAATACTGTATTTCTAAGTTCTAAAAATACTTCATTACCGTATTTAGCTATAAACTCATTTATAACTTGTTGATTGTCAGTTTCTCCCATAATGAACTGTATAGTTTCTTGTGTTATGGGGTCTTCCATAATGTTGGTTGTTCCGCCAGCATCAAAGTTAGTTCTACCTCCTACTTGTTTTTTATTTTCAAATGCTTTTTCAAAACGATCTTTTTGAGATTTATATTCTTCTGGTAATAATGATTTTTTCATTTTTACAAAAAGTTCATTTCCACTTAGTTTCCCCATAGAAGGATCAAAATCACCTATAGGTGTATTTATGTGGCTTTGAATATTTTTTTGTATTGCTTGTTTTTGTTCAGGCGTTTTAGCCTTATTTAAAATAGATTTCTGCGCTTTTATATAGCGATCTACGTTTTCTTTTGGAGAATAATCTTTAAAACTTTCGGTGTTTCCTTTTAAATAATAATTTTTATATCTATTAGATTCTTGTATTAAGGTTTCCCCTGTTCCACCGCCATCATCAAATCCCATTCTCTCTACAACATCAGGAGCAACTTTATTTAAAGCCTCTAATCCTTTATTAGGCAAATCTGTTTCTCCTCCGCCAGCCATTACCCCGATTCCTCCAGTAAGAAACTGATTATAGTTCATTAAGTTTTCACTTAAACGAGGATCAAATTGACCGCCAAAATTAGGCGCATCTGTTAATAATTGAGGAGTGTTTACAATAGAATCTCTTGGCCCTGCATCTAACCCAGGACTAGTAATATTAAATTGAGCTGCGTCCATTGCTGGCTCAATAATTGGATTAGGAAGCTGGCCTAAATTTCTAACGTCATAAAAATCCATGCCTTCCCTTCCACTTTGCATTAAGTCTGGTCGAATGCCTTCCATTCCAAACTCAGGAAGACCTAATCGGTCAAACTGAAAATCTGTAAGATTCAATAAGGCTGGGTTTGGAGCCATCCCGCTTACATTTGCTGATGCGTCAACATTAGTAGTAGTAGTTGCTTGGGAAGGCAAATCCTCATCTAGAATTACATCGCCGGGATATGTAACAACTTCAGTCTGTCTTAATCCTTCTGGAGCTAAACCAGCATATGCTTCATAAGGGTCTATTGTAGTTTGGGGTGCTACAGCCATTCCGGGCATATTGTAGCCGCCTTTTGTTCCAGCATATGTTTCTTTAAATGTTGGGGCAGAGCCAGCTTGTGTCATTGATGCAGGAGCATTTATAGTTGCTGGGCTAAAATACATTGTTTCAGGCTGAAAACCTGGCATGAAGTTTGGGTTTATATCATACGTTTGTCTTGCAGGAGTAAATCTTTGGAAATCTCCTGCAAATGTTGTGTTATCTGAAGTATCTGGTGATTCTGACGAATTACCTCGCGACCCGCCTCTGCCGCCTCTTCTATATCCAACGCGACCACCGCCAGCCGCCATCATCATATTGCTGGAAGGCCCGGTCATTGCTTGAGCAGCAAGATTAGCATCCATCATGGTGCTTTCATCTGGCTCTTCTTGTTTGTTTCTTCCCCTAATAAGACCATCTGGCCCTAATAACTGAGGCATCATTCCAAGCATTCCAGAATCAGCTAATCCTAAATAATCGCCTGTCTTATATAGAGAATATGCAGGAGACATCATTCTCAAAAATCTTTCTGTAGAATCTATTTCCGTTGATCCGCCTTCATCAAAATTAGTTGTTCCGCCTTGTGCAGTATAAAGAACAGGCTCTGGGTTCATTAAGAAGTTTTGCATTCTGCCTGCCTCTTCTTCTTCCTGCATTCTTGCAAGGTCAGCGGCATACTGTTCTTGAGAGTCCATAATTGCCGTTGGAGCCATACCCGCTGCTGTAGCACCTAAAGCTATTGGCTGAGAAATTCCACTAATTAAATTTTGGGCACCTTGCCCAACACCACCCTGAAATGTTGATTGCAATGCCTCTATTGGGGTTGCTCCTGACTGCAAAAAACTTTGTGCTGCTTGATTTCCAGCAAAACTAGCCCCTGCTTCTATTCCTTTTGATACTCCTTGTTGAGCTAATTGGCGACCAAGTTCTGCTTGGCCCGCTTGATTAAGTATAGAAGCTCCAGCTTGTGTTGTAGAACCAGTAAGAAGAGCAGGATTTGTTGCTGCTATAGAGTCTGTTATGCCTGATATTGCTGTATCTTTAACCGCAGACGCTGCTTTTGCTCCTTCTGCTGCTGCTCCAGCACCTTGCAATGCAGAACCAATTCCATAACCTGTTACACCAGCAAGCAATCCTTTCTTAAAATCTCCTGTAGCTGCCCATTGAGCCAAGCCAGAACCTAAGGCAGAGCCTGCCAAACCTGTCAAAGCTCCAGTAGCTCCCATTGCTCCAAATACACTTGGCCCTAAAAGTGATCCCAGAAGAGGTGCCAAAAATAAAAACGCTTCTGGCTGTCCTGTTTGCGGGTTTATCGTTACTGGAGCTACTTGAGCCAAACTTTCCACTTCTAAAGGATTAACATGCATTAACATAGTGTCGCCATAACGACCTTGAGCCGCTACGTTTTGCGTCTGTTGCTGAATGTTCATATCATCTTTCCTCTTTGGTTTCGCAGCCAAATACATTAAAGCTCATATCAACAGCACTGGTATAAACTTTAAGCACATCTGCTTGGTTCAAGGTGATTCCAATAACTATCGCAAGCGAGTCATTGGCTGCTACGGATTTATCATAATAAAGATACTGTTTGTCATCTGCTCCAGCCCCGGCAACATGAACACTTAACCTAAATGTTATTGCCGAGCCAGTTCTATTAGCAGCCACTATTGAACTAATAGTGGTTTGCGTCATATCAGGAACAGTGTATAAAACTGTAGTAGTAGTTGCGGCTGGGTCTAGCTGTCCTAATACTTTTAAAGAATCAGACATGTTTTGCGCCCATTAATAAAAACTGATGTCTTTTTATTGATTTAGAAGTAATACTTTCTTGCATATTTTGCATTCTAGTAATTTTTACATTTAAATCTTCTATAGACTGTTCCAGTATTCGTCTAGTGATAGCTTCATCATTTTCATCATATTCGCCATTTGGAATTGGCAATGCTATCGTTTTTAATTCAGCCATTATCTTTTACCATCTGGCCTTATTTCCAACCTTAAATCACCAGTGCGCCAACCATATCTTGACCCTGTATTAGATATTCTTATTGCAGCATGTCTGCTTCTGGCTCTGGTATTACTAAATGTTGATTCAGGAGTAACATTTACTGTTTGCAATGTAGACAAACTTTCTAATGGATAGTTTCTACCTTTAATTGTGTAAGTAACAGTATCGCTTGTTGAGTATTGATCTCTAAATTCTACATCTGGTATTAGTTTAGAAATAAACATAAATCGCTCGCCGTCAGGATTTAAATCAAAATCACTAGATTCTATAAATGCAGTAAAATCACTTCCATCATTTGAGTGACCTTTTTCTTGATTATAAAGATAGTTATCATCTGATCCTGATGTCTTGCCAGCCGCTATTGGAAAATCTAAAGATGGAGCTTCTATCCATGCTGTTCTGGCAAATCCATCATCAGTTGTTCCGATAGACCATGCGTTTTCAAGATAATTAAACATCACATATCTGTTTATTTCTGAGCTATCAGATGATGGATAAAACCAAATAACTTCGTTATTGCTTTCTATTGATGCTGCAAAACATTTAAATTGCTGGCCTAAATTTATGTCGCTAAAAACATAATCTAAAATTGTACAAGGAAGCCTTTGAACAGAGCCTGAATAAACATAAAATCCACCCCTATCCATAAAATAAACTCTATTATTTGCACTAACTGCTGCATTTGGAGAAATCAAAGATGGGCCAGACGCTACCTCTATAAATGAAAATATAAATGGCGCACCAACAAATCTCATGGATGTAATGCCTACATCAGTCCAAATAAGTATTTCTTGTCTAGTTTGTAATGCTCCTATTATTGTAGAGCCTTGAGATAGTTGTGTTCCGCCAGCTTGGTTTGTTGCAGTAGGAGTCCAATCGGTTGCACTTTCTGTATCAGACCATCTAACAAACAAAGGATTAGCAGTCGTGCTTCCAATTATATTAGAACCAAAACATATAATATGCCTATCAACATCTGACACCATGACCGACAAAGCAACAGTAGGCGCATTACTTGCTCCAGAAAGATCAGAAAGAGCTACCGCTCTTTGCGTAGCACCAGCGCTTTCATCCCAGTAAAAAATACCACCGCCTCTAATATTTCCGATAAGGTCATCGCCAAAATTATCTTGAGACCACAATCTAAGCTGACTAGATGCAGATATCGGACTAACTGAACCAAAAGTTCCCTCACTCCATGTTCCAGCACCCCAACCAGTGCCTTTTACAAAAACATCTAATCCAATGTTAATTTCATAAGAACCGTCTACTCCAGAGCCTCCATTACCAGAATCGCTAGAGTTTGCTGTAACTGTATTACCATCAGTATCTTTGGCTATGATTTCATATGTATTAGTAGTTAAAACCTTATTAATCACATACTCTTGATTCAATACAGCGGCTGTAATATTTCCGCCCAACGATACAGCTTCTGAAAATGTAACAGTATCTCCAGTTGCTGCTCCATTAGATGAGTCTGTAGCAACAACAGTTGACGAGCCGTTTGTGGCTGAAAACGTAATACTATTGGTAGACGTTTTTCTTATTGGAGTTATATTGTTGTAATTACCACCTTGCTTTATATAGTATTTAAGATGAGTGCCTACTCCAACATAATCTGTTTGCCCTTCATCTCGATACGAATAAAGACTTCTACATGTTCCTTTAAAAGTATTAGTAGTATTTTTTTCCCAACCAGCTAATCGTTCCGGCCTACCTTTTCTAAATCTTATTTTATCTGAATTAAACCAGCCGCCCTCGTTGCTATAATTTGTTCCTTCCCGATTTATTCCAGGCTTAAAAACATATTTGGCTAATGGCATTTTAAACCTCGTACCAATTCTTGCCTTGCCAAAGAAGAGATTCTGCTTCTCTACGTCTAATTAAACCATCAAGAACTTGACCGCCAGCACGATTCCAACGCTTCATCTGTCTAGGAACCTCTTCTACATTTCCAGCATTTAATTCTTTTAATAACGTAGATTCAGATAAATTTGTAGGGCCAAGATTGTATACCCACGCAACTAAAGCATCGAATTGATTCTGCTCTAAATCTGTTTCTACATATTTTTTTACATAGTTTTCAAATTCAACCAAATCATCGGAAAGCATTTCTTCTGCTTCCTCTAAGGTACATGTATCGCCATCAGAAACGCCAGCAGTATGTCCGTACCCAATAGTAGGAACATCTGCGCTGCATCTGTATGCTGTTAATTCGCAGCCTTCAAATGACTTAATCAGCGATATACCTTCTTTAGACGTTTTTAAATTATCATTCATCACTAGAATCCTTTTCTTCATCTAGGTTTTTATAATATTCCACAATATTTAAAACTTGACGCAAATATCGTTTTACTTCTGCCATATTAAATGACAGGTTTTCATATCCTTTTGATGTCAAAGAATACCATACATTAGTTGGCGCATTACCTTCTTCATAATCATTTAAATACTCCTGCATTAACTCTGCATTTAAAACAGTCCACTCAACAGGAACAGTGTTAATTGAATTAGGCAAAGGGGGGTGATAAGTAGGTGCTTTCTTAACAACCGTAACAACTTCTACAGGTGTAACTTCAGGAATACTCCTATTTGGCCCAAACATCGAACAACCACTAACTAGAAGAAGTGCTAAAAATAATGCTATTTTCATCAAACTGTTTTTCATTAGTTATTTTTTCAAGATCGCTTAATACTGATTTCGTTCCTTTGTTGATTATTTTTTCTATCAACTTTGGCTTTCTCACTGACAAAACATCTAGAGAATGCCGAGAAAACTTTTTTCTAATATCAACGACCTCATTTTGAGCGGCAATATTTTCTTTTGTTAAACGCTCTACCTGGGCAACCATTAATTTATGGTTTTGAATTGTTTCTTTTAAATTTTTATTTTGCTGATCAATAGTATTTTCTAGTGTTTTTTGATTTTGAATAGATCGTTCTAACCTTATTTGAAACGTATCCATTTCAGCTTGTGATTTGTCGTAATACATTTTAAATGACCCAGCAAGAACAATAAAAGCAATACCAAGCCCAATGCTTAATTTAAACCCCATATTTACACCAAATAATTAATAGAGTTTTCTTGTCTAGCACGTTCCATTTGTACTTTGTTGTTTTTAGCAATATACAGAGTGCTATCAAGTTGTTCTACTCTTTGTCTTTGTTCTTCAACTTTTAAATTTTCTATAAGTTTTTGATATTTTTGTTCAGCTACCTGCCGCCAAGCAACTTGATTAATTGGTGTTGTTGCTCCTATATCCATTATTTAAAGATCAGTATGACCCCTCCGATTAAAATAAATGCACAAAGCAACCCTATTGCGGTTACTCCCATAATTAACCATATTTGCTGAACCATTTTTTTTCTGGCTGCTGCTCTAGCCTTAATAGCTTCCATTTGCCTTTTGTGGTTAGCTTTCTGCCTAGCTTTGGCTTCTTCCCATCTTTGCAACAAAGCTGGATCGTGGATAACTAACATATCGTGAAGCGACTTTTCCCACTGATCCCTTCTATGTTTAATGCTTTCCAATTTTAATAGTTCTTGAGATGACAGATTGTTGATAACCGAGTCTTTTTTGTCGCGCTCAAAAGAATCCAGCGCGTCACTAAACCCCTGCATCAATTCAACTGCTTTGCTGGCCCCATCTCCAACTTCATTTAATTTATTTATAGCGGTAGATATTGTAGACAGAATTGCTCCTGCTGCTGCAACTGATTCTATAATCATGGTAAACCTCTACGGTTTACGCGACATATAGGCTGTAGCCCCGAAATACAAGCCTATAATAGAAGCCTGACTAAGGAACAACATATCACTTAGAGAAGACAAAGTTGCGAGGCGTTCTTCTGGAACAAACGGAACTAAAGGCAATAATGAATATAAAACCATAGAAGACATGGCAACCCAAGCAATTCGCCTTTGAGAGTCTTGTTTTTCTTCTCGTAAATCTAATTCTAACATTTGAGTAGCCCTTTCAAGCTCTTCATCGCTAACAGTGCCATCCTGGTTAATATCATATTTAGCCCAAATTGAATTTTCTTGCAGTTTTTTAGGCATTTTTTTTCACCTGTTGCTTGCGATAAAACTCAATGTATTCTTTCCAACGAACAAATTGCTTTTTTTCATGTATGTAAAACAAACCGCTATATATGCTCATTGTTAATCCCAAAACTTTTGGTTAGCTCCAGCCATTACAGGGCGACAATATGCTGTAATGTTTTGTTGTTTAATACCGCCCCTACAACGGCTATCCCTGCAATTGTGTTCTATCCAGTATGCAAATTGTTGGCAACGATGAATATCCCTAAACAACATTTGATCTGCGCCTTCAACTACATTGCCTTCTACTATTGTAATTAGCATAAAGGCTAATATTGCGCCTTTCATTCATAAAAACTTAGAAGCTACTATAGTTACAATCATAAAGGGATAAACGCCCCATAATAACATTTCCAGCTTCTTAAACTTTTCTGAACCCTCTTCAAGTCTTTTCTCAATGTACTCATAACGCAAAGCACATTCTCTTTCATGCGCTTTTAGCTCTGTGCGCCTTATGTACATTTCTTCCAGCGCATCAGACATTAATCTGACCTTTTAACAAATCTAATAGGATTAGTTGTAGCTCCATCTTTTGCTTTGCCTATGTTCAAGGCAACCATTTCAATTACTGGGTAAATATACTTTCCCATAAACTCATTATCTTTAGGAGTTGGAGTTACAGCGCAAATAGCACTGCTAATTGTTACAAAAAGGCTAGCATATATAATTAAATCTGCAATAAAACCCATTATTGTTGCTCCGTATTAGCTGCTTCCAGTTGCTGTGAGTACCAGTTAAACGCTGCTACATAAGTGTCTAGTTGTTTTTGATTGGCATTAATTACATTAGTAATCTGCCCAATCTCTTCTCTAAGTTCCTCCATACGAGAAGTTAACATCTCAGGGTTAACAGGTAGTTGAGCAACTTCTTTTTCCTCTACGACCTCTGCATCTACAACTTCTTCAGTGCCTTGTTCCGTCATCTTCTACCTTCCATACATTCAAATTTGCAGCGACAGTTCGCCGTTCTCCTTCACCCTCGAAAGGATAAACCATGTGTGTTAGCCAGCTAGGGAACATCAAGAACTTCCCAACCTCTGGCTTAATAACAAAACTTTGTGGAGGAGCTAACCGCTCTACATCCAATAAACTATTACGTCCATAGCTAAACGCAAGGCAACCATCTGCGTTACCAGAAGAGTTATACAGGCTGTACTCTGGGCTTCCCGCTGTAGGTTGATCTAGTATTTGTTGGGGTACTTTTGTCCAAGTAGTGCAGGACACTCCCATAATGGTCTTAGTCCCATGATCGTGAATTGGGTTATAGTCACGCTCGTAACTGTGTACTGACCACAATTCATCTGTAAGAACTTCTCTTTTGCCTTTTAACGGGTTGCCCGATGCAACACAAAACTGCTTGACGTAATCCATTGCCAAGCCTTGAATCGTCCAGTTAAAGTCTTTTAACTCTTCACATTCGTGATCCATAGTAAGCTGTTGACCGTTAGCTATCTGCCCTACCAACGTACCCGCATGGCTTTTGCGTTCTTGATCTACCATCAACTTGTCTAAGTAATCATTAAGAGTCCCTACCATACTTTCCGATAGCTGTGCTTCCAGCATAAACACCGCTGGTAACGTGTGAAATGTAAAATGTTGCGGCTCCATTAGCTGGGGATAACGTAGCTGTTGTCAGGTACAGGCTCTTTAGGGGGGTTCGTAATCACAGAATCATATTGAATCGCAAATATCTCATCCCACTTTGCTGTTGGGCAAAGAGCTTCTAAATCAGATTTAGTCCAGTCTGCCTCTGCTTTAGGAGTAAAGTTATTGGTAGTTATATCTCCATCAGGGCCGGGGCGTGTTTCAGAAGCGTTAAGAGTTACACTTTTGTCGCTAGTATAGTAATCAGCTTTACCTTCTGTGCCTTGCTCATATTTCATTCCTAAATCCCATCTTACAACCTTGCCATCTTCAATGTATGGAACAGCTCGATTTAAAGTTTTCGTGACAGACATTTCTATTCTCCTTTGAGTTTTTCGACCTCTGCCGAAAGTTCTTGAATTGCTTTAACTAATATTGGAATTAATGCTGTTTCTCCAATACGTTGTCTTCCATCTTCACCGTCTTCAGACCACATATCAAAACCCTCTTTAAAGTCATATCGATCAATCACTTCTTTTACTTCTTGAGCAATAAATCCATGATTATGTTTACCGTTCATTACACGTTCTTCTGAATCAGGATCATGCACTTTCATTTCTGAAGGAACGTCTTTGGCTTTTTTCCATTGGTAAGTAACAGGTCTAAGTTCGTTAATAAACTCAAGACCTATTTCTTCACTCTGAATATCTTCTTTAAGGCGTACATCAGAGGGAGCAGTCCAAGTTGTGCCGCCCATAGAACAAGTAGTATCAGTTGATGAATCTCCAAAGGTTAATGAACTGTTACTTGCTCCTACTACGTTATAACCCAATACAATTTCGTGAGTACCACTTGCCGAGCTTGGTCTTGAAGAAGCGCCAATACAAACATTCAAACTGCCGGTAGTAATTGTAGTACCAGCATACCTACCGAGAAGCGTATTGTAGTCGCCTGTAGTTATATCATAGCCAGCAGTTGATCCTACAGCCGTGTTGTAAAATGCTCCTGAGTCAGATAGAGCCAAAGTGCTATTTCCTATAGCCGTATTTTCAGCCCCACCAGTATTAGCACCATATGCACCTACCCCGACTGCGGTATTGGGTGTACCCGCGACACAAGCATCTCCAGCACCGTAGCCGATAAATACATTGTTGTTTCCTGTCGTTACATTAGTTCCTGCGTAACTACCAACAAATACGTTTTGAACTGCCGTTGACACATCAAGACCCGCTTCGTAACCAACAGCAGTGTTACCAGCAGTAGTGACATTTTTTAACGCACGATATCCTATAGCTACAGTAGTGCCGCCAGTGCCAGTTTTTGAACCAGCTTCGTGACCTACTGCGGTATTTCCGCTTCCTGTGTAGTCACCTAAAGCATTATAGCCAACGGCCACATTGTTACCGCCCGTTAAATTTTCTTCTAAAGCCTGAAGACCTATAGCAATATTGGTTTCACCAGATGTTATTCTCTGTCCAGATTGCCAGCCAATAATTATATTACCTCCATTACCCGTAGTAATTGACTGTCCAGCTTGAAATCCCATAACTGTATTGCCGTATGATGTAGTAAGTTGCTTTGCAGCATCTTTTCCAACAGCCGTGTTTGCATAGCCTGTAGTAGCATTTTCCATTGCCGAACTACCCACTGCCGTATTATCTGAAGCTGTGGTGGCTGAAACTAATGCGTAATACCCAAGACCAGTGTTGTCATCTCCAGTAGTCGCTGCGTTTAAAGCAGCATTGCCAGTAGCCGTATTTCGTGTTCCTGTGGTATTTGTCGTTAATGCCCCTTCTCCCATTGCGGTATTGCTTGCGCCCGTGGTGTTAGCGGCTAGTGCAGCTTCTCCAACAGCAGTCACACCACTAGCAGTAGTATTGGCTTTCAAGGCATCCTTTCCAACTGCGGTATTTTCTGTGCCTGTGGTATTGGCAAATAAAGCATGATACCCAACTGCTGTGTTGTTGGCCGCAGCATTCGTATATAAAGCCCCAGCTCCGATAGCAACATTGTAACTTGTTGTCGCATTTGTATATAAA
>Ga0209232_1000935_pt1 | contig 16701 bp, 32 predicted proteins | sample ETNvirenome_2_60_FD_184066 | JGI IMG/M metagenome (GOLD analysis project Ga0209232, IMG submission 184066) | Marine viral communities from the Pacific Ocean - ETNP_2_60 (SPAdes) (version 2) | ecosystem: Environmental > Aquatic > Marine > Oceanic | place: Pacific Ocean | collected 2013-06-22
ATAGTCCCTGTCCCTGTGGTTACTGTGGTTTCGCGTACTCTATCTTCAATTTTGAACGCCATTAAGCTATCCTTATGATTGCGTTACTTACATCTCCTGTTGGAAAAACTACTTTAAAATTACCTGAAGAAGCTGATTTGTCTGCACCAAAATCTAACACGGCAACGGCAGGGTTTGTAAGACTTGAATTACTCTTATCAGCAGCACTCGGTGTACTATTATAAATCAAAGCTCCTGCTGCCGTTATTGTCACGTTAGAAAAGGTTTCATCTTCAAAATCCATAAATGCTGTTGTACCACTTGTATTAGGGAAGGTTGCACTTACTTTATCTAAATCATTACCCCCAGAGGTATAATTAGTGCCTGATACTTCATTACTTGTAGTGAATGCTGTTGTATCTGCTCCCAAACTTGCACTGCTTGTATATAAAGCTATTTTAAAAGTGTCACCACTTGTGTTTCTAAAATCATGTACTCCTAACAACAGTTCTGCTTTAAATGATGTACACATTGCCTGTGATATAGCCATTACGCTCTCCTTATTTGCTCAGCAAGTTTTTCATATCCTGCATCCTTGATCATATTATATACAGTAGTTCTGTCAGATTTAATACCTTCTTTTACATAATGGGTAATAACTGTATGTAGGTGTTTTTTAAAAGCTCGGGCTTGCTCTCTAATTTCAGGTGCTGCGTTATCACCTACTTCAACTATTTTTTCAACACAAAAGCTCGCTATTTCTTCAGGGGTAAAGCCTCTATTATTAGTAGTGTGAACTTGCACTACTGGAGTTTTAGGTAAATCTAACAACATTATTGTTTACTCCTTGTAACTAAACCAGTTCTATAAGCATCAGTATTTTCTCGTGCTTCTCCATATAGTTTTAATCCTTGTACAGCTTCAACAAATCTTTGACTATAGTTTTGTATTACATCAGCTTCACCTTTCATAAATGTGTACGCTTCTATGAGACTACCATACAGCATAGCATTCGGTGCATTTGTGCTTAACCAAGTAGAACCACCCTCTGCTCCTGCTGTTAGACTCGCAGGTCTGTAATAATAATGCAGTTCAACTGCTAACGCACTACTAGGTGTTGGAGCTATAAGAAAATTATCTACATCAAATAAAGCGTAATATCTAGGAGTGCCTGTAGTTGAAGGGTTTGGGTGGAAAGTTTGTAAAAAATTTACATCTTTGTAATCTAAAAACACAGTTTCACTACTACTATTTGTAAAACTTAATGAAAAAGGAGCCAGGAAATCATCTGGACAAGCTAAAAACTTATTAGAAGAAGCAAAACTAGCTGTAGCATTTTTACGAAATAAACTCAGCTGAACAGTTTTCAAAATACGTTCTTCTGCTTCTTTTATAAAAATACTTAAATTATTTACAAAAGTTGTTTCACTATTTTCACAATAATCTTGTATCGCAGTTTTCAATGTGCCAAATGTAAAACTCATGATATAGTCACCGTTGCTGTGCCTATTTGCATAGTCCCATGAATGGCAGCTGTATTATTAAAAACAGATTGTCCGACTAAAACTTCTTGTGGTTCTTGTCTGGCAACTCGTGGCTCAAACAATGCTTGAGGCTCATAAGGTGCTATATTAGGTTCTAATTGTGGGTGCTTTGGCTCAAAACACTCTGAACAAACTTTTGTGCCTTTCCATTCTTTACGTAAACGTAAATAAGCTACTTCCCTTCCACACCTGTCACAAATACCTCGAGCTTTTTTACCTATTGCATACTTCATGATATAAACGTGTAATAATCCCTACTTGGTGTTAAACTCAAACTAGCTCTATCTCTATCCTCAGCTGCTGCTCTTTCAAACTCTTCTTCATAAACAGCTTTTAACATTTGTATTCTTTCAGGTGCTCTTTTGAGTGCGATATAGTAAGCAAGTCCTGCCGATAAGCAAGGATAAAATCTAAATGGCATATCTAACGTATTCGTAAAAGTATCAGCATCATCCATACGCACAAGTCTATCATATACAATAGAATATGTATCATCAGGTGTTGGGTATAACTTCAACACAGGGTTTATTTGTCTATCAATGTAATACTGGTTAGGTTTAGCTTGTGTGTTTTTATTTGGCACATTTATATAAGCATCACGACTAAGTCTTGTTAATGTCGTATCACTTTGGTTAGTACCTGTGCCAGTTCGGATGATAGCACTTAATACATCTATAGTATCTGTTCCAAGATTATATTCTAATGTACCTGAGCTAGTCGTGGTTGTTGTTTGTTGTATAGTCCAACGATTTAACCCACGATTAGCCCAGTCAGCTAGCATAAGGTTTAGTGATCTTTTGGCTGTTTTTAAATCGTATCCTGTACGAACTTCTAAACCACAGCGTTCAAAAGCTTCCTCAATATAGTCAGCAACATCTAACTCAAAGTCATTTGAACCAGATACAGCCATTAACTATATGGTCCTTTAATCACTTTAGATGCCATGCCACCTTTAGATGCCATCATACGTTTGTTTTTCATACCACCTTTAGATGCCATCATTCGCTTGTTTTTCATACCACCTTTAGATGCCATCATACGTTTTTTATTCATGCCACCTTTAGATTTCATTGTACGTTTACCATTACCGTTTGTCTTTTTTGCCATTGCTTTGCTCCTTTTCAGCATAAAGATTGTCAAAAATCTGATTGACGTCCATAGTATAATCTAAATCAGACTTTGAATAGTGTATATGTTGAGACGGTTTAAAATCAGGAGCACCTTCTCCAGTTTCAAACCATGCAGGGTGTGTAACTCGTACCCTGTTGTTCGGCAAAGCCACGATATTACCAGTCCAAGAACCAGCATCTAACAGCTCAAGCACATGGCTTTGTTTGTGTTGAGCAGGGTCGTCTGCTACCTCACTATCTGTATAATCAACAGTAAAGTAGTATTTAGCAGGATACATTTCTCCACCGATTTTTGCAAGCCAAGGACACGGTTGAGCACGTCGTAATGAATACACAGCATGAGTGTGCGACATACAATCCCATGGTTGAGCTGCAAACACTTCCATTGGCTCTGGAAATTTATCAAAAGCACCATCACCTACTAAAGCAGTAATCGGCATCCTAGCCCACATAGCTCCACCATGAACATTTTGCTCACCTTCCTCAACTTCATAACCAGTAAAAATTACCTGAAAACTTAAACATCTGTTTGGTATAGTTGTAACTGCGATAGCCATCGCAGCTAAATACTCACCATGATATTGCTCATGATTACATGTATATTCTTTGCGTACCCAACATTTGAAATATGGAATATTACTTTGTAAAAAACTCATGTTTTCTTTTTACTTTCTGTTTTCTTCGGTTTTTTCCCTTTGCCAAATATGTGAGCATCAACCTTTGCAGCTTTACCTCCAGTCAACACACTATTTACACGAGCCATAGCCCATTGATTAGGCGAGGTTCCTGGACGATGTCCAGTGCGATATGCAGCTAATCCTTTTTTATATACTCTAGCTAATTGTCCAGCTGTGACTTTTTTACCTTTTGCTCTTGCTTTTGCTGCTTTTGCTGCGAGGGCTTTTCTTGTTTTTTCGTTTAGACTCATGCTTTACCTCTTTTTTTGTGCTTGGCTCTGATTGCTTCTTTACCTTTTTTTGCAATCGCTGCTTGGGCTGGTTTTCCTGCTGCTTTGGCTCTTTGCTCCACCACAGTAAGGATTTGGATTTTCCTAGCAAAAGGCTTATTAATTTTTTTAACTTTGCGAACAGTGCTTTTGGCATCCTCCACAGTGGCATATCTAATAGAGACGGTATCTTTGGGGTTTTCATCTGTATATAACCTCCTTCCTGAACCTTTAGGTTTTTTTCCTGTTCCGACTTTTGGGTCTTTTCTTTTTGCCATCTTTAGCTTTACTCGGTAATATCCCTTTATTTACAGCTCTAGCTTTTTCACTAAACCCTAGTTTTTTTCCTTGTCGTAACTTTCTTCTTATTGTTTGCAGTTTTGCTACCATTTTTCTTTTTCTTTTTTGCTAACGCTATAAAATCCCCTCGTGTAATTTTTTTAGGGTCTCCATATTGTTTTGCTAGTTCAGCTTTACTTAATTTTGCCATTATCCTCTCCTTTTGCCAAATCTTTTTCTAAACTCTTTAGTGTATTTACTTTCCTTAGTTTTACGTCTTTTACCACTGGATGTAAAATCGCTGGCGAATCTGTAAGCACTAGGGTCACTGGGTGACTTTTTTCTATTACGTTCTATTTCTTTACGTCTTTTAGCTTTATCAGCTGAAGATAAACCAGCTAGATATTTCTTAGGTACTTTGCCTTTTTTCTTGGCAGGAGGCTTGCTGATTTGTTTACGCATTTTACCTCGTGTTATAGTCATCAAAAAAATCTCTCAGCTACAGCTACACCAACAATCAGCACAGCTAATCCCCACATACGCATATCTAATTTATCAAGTATTTTTTCTATTCTATCAAAACGACGATTGGCATCTTCTTCATGCTTTTCCAACATTTTTGCTACCTGTTCTGCTTTCATTTTACCATGCCTTACAAGACCAATACCTAGCTGAAAATTTATCTTTTGCAGTATCACATCTGTGTCTCGCTCTAAAAGATTTTCTCCTTCCAGGTTGATCTTTTTTAATTGTCATATTAGGATCACCAAATCTTATCAATTTAACATCTTTGCCTTTTTTCGCTAAAACAGCAGATTTTTTTGGTCCTTTTGGTGTTCGTTTAGGTTTGTTATATCCTGCAAAAGTCTCCCCCCGATAAGTTAATCTACCCGAGGGAGTTCTTTTTACATCAGCCGTTGTAGCCATCAGCTATATTCCTTACGGACTTGTAGCATAACGGTATATGTATCTGCACTAGAATGACCCACTGTGGTAAACAAGATATCCCCTGTTTTCCCAGAGCCAGCATTATTTGGCAAACCCCCAAATGAAGTATAATCATGATACCCACTTTGGTTTTCACCTAATTCAATACAAAACACATTAGATGTAGCATCAAAAAGTAATTGGACTTTCATACCATTACACTGCCACCATATTTTTTCTATGGTGGCTCCTGTGCAAGCAGTGCCATCTGCCAAACTACTTAAAGCACTTACATCTACTTTCGCTACTGCAGATTCACCAGTGCCATCTGAGATGTTGGTAAATTTTAATACGGCTGTTTTTTGACCATCAACTATGGTTTGTGATGTTACAGCATCTGCCATAATTTACCCTCCTAGTTAAGCTTCGTAGCCAAACAGCTCTATTAATAACTTTCCTGCTGTATAATCTGCATCTGTTGTTGCACCTAGAGTTAAGTATAAAAACTCATCGGCTGCTGGAACAGCTGTAAACGTAACAACAGTACCAGTCGATAAATCACCAGAGTTTACCAACAAAGTTTCTGTCAAACTACTAATCGCACCATCTTCTACACCTGTACCTTCAGTAGCTGAGTGTACGTTGATATCTGGGTCACCACCAGCAGGTGTTTCAAAACAAGTCATTCTACCTGCTAAAACAGTTCCATTCCTAGCTGCTGTTATCTGTCCAATGTGACATACATTTGATGTTCCGTCTACACCAATAATATCACCGTTAGCTGTAGAACGTAGACCTGTAAGATCAATTAAAATAGTTGTCTTAATAACACCACCCTCTCTAATTACAGAACTTCTATAAACAGTTCCTGTTCCTCCAGTAATACCAGTTCCTGCTTCAGTCGCTAATGTGTTTGCATCGAGTGATGTAAATCCAGCAGAAGATATGGACATTTGTGTAGTTTCTGTCCCTGTTGCTGCTGCTGTGGCTATAGATGAGTAACCACCCTCAGAACGTAATGTTCCTTTAAAAGTTGTATTTGCCATGTTTATCTCCTTCGTCTTGGCAAGTCAGCTTACGCTGTCAAAGTGATAATTAAAAAGGGGGGTTGCCCCCCCTTTACTTATGCTCCTGGAGAACCAAAAACACATCTTGGGTCAGAGACTCCAAAACTGTATCGTTCTCTAGCTTTGTAGCGAACATTACCAGTATCAAAATCACCTTCCATAGATGTTCTCAATGGTGCTCTCTCAAAATGTTTGAAGCCATTAGGTGCATCTGTCTTGATGAAAAACGCATCTGGGTCTGTCAAAAAGTGGTTTACTACGTAGCCCTCTGGTAACATTCCCATATTTCTAACAGCGTTCACATCATTATCTGCTGTTCCAGATCTCAGGTTTGAAGCCATCAATCTTTCTGCAACAAACTGTAATGCTGGTGGGATAATCAGCTTTCTACCTTGTAGTGCTATCTTCAATCCACGCTCATCAATAAAAGCAGCAATATCAATTAGTGATTGCTCTAATGAGGTTTCATTTAAATCAGCAGCTACAGTAAGCTCATTACGAAAGTTTCCACCACCAACAGTTGGGTGATCAGTAGCACATAGCTCTTTACCATCACCGATTGCGAAACTACTGTTAAAGGCATTATTCAACACAGAAGCAGCTTTGACTTGCTTTGTGTTTGCCATTGATCTGGCTAACGCTCGTGTATAACGAGAGCTGAGTCTATCATAAAGATTATCCTCAACAGCCTCCTCAGTAATAGCAAACGCTAATGCTATTGTTTCGTGAGTGTATCTGGCAGTGAATGATTCATTCGCTGATTCAAATACAACGGCTGCTCCCTCGCCTTTTACTGGAGCTTGACCAAACCCAGATAACATGACCTCTTCTTCAAACGCTCTGTCTGAAGTTTCTGTGTCAAATATCTCAGCATGTTCATTTTCATACCTATCATACTCAAGTCCGAAGAGAGCATTCAATCCAGGCTCGAGTTCTTTAAGGAGTTGTCCTCTAGTTATTGCCATGATATTTCTCCTTAAATACCTGCTATCGTACCATTCTGGCTATAAGCGTAGAAATGGTTCGTAAGTTTAACAATCGCCAAACGCCCAGCAGCTGTCGCATCGCTGCTAGAAGGTGCATCTTCATAGCCTACAATACGTAAGTTTAGGGTGTTTGTGGTTGCCACAGTAGAAACAGCCAACTCTGCAGTTGACTTACCTGTTGTTGCGTCACCAGAAGTTGCTGTCGCAAAGTTAGCATTTGCATGAATAGCAGAATCAGCAGCAGCAGCATCACAGTTAATTAAGAATAATTGTTCTGGATGTGCAGCAACCAAAGCTTTCACTTCAGTGCCAGACTTCACGCTAGAAGTTCCTGGATATTTGTTTGCAAAGACTGGAGTACCATTTAAATCGGTATACTCACAGCCAATAAAAGCACCTAGTAATGGAACAGTTCCACCGTTAGCATTGCCTACTATATCGATCATTCCGTTTGCCAAAGGAATCACAGGTGTTCCTTCGAATATCGTACTGCTCGACCCTGTAGTCGCAGAAGTTTGTAACTTAAAAGTCATCAAACCGTTTGAGTTTGTTCCAGCACCAAGCATCTTATAGGGTTTTAACCCAAAGGCAGCATCAATGTTTGCCATCGCTTAGTCTCCTAATTTATTCAGAGGATTTACTTCCTCCAAAGGTTACACGGGATTGCCTCTCAGGTTTACTGATAGGCATGATTGAATTATTTTCCCTCATTAAATCATTATCAACAGAAGTCATTTGGTCTTTCGCAGCCTGTTGGTAAAAACCATTGCGTTGATCACGAGTATCTTCAGGGAATCTAGCAAGCACCAAACCTCCTTGTCCAATAATACCAGCATGTTTACCATCTGATATTGTTGGAGCTTCAAAGTCTGGGTACTCATCGGCACGAACTAATTCAAAGCCTTCGCGAAGCCTAGCAGATAGATTCTTTTTATCATCGTACCCCATGACGGATTCACGAACCCATCTATGTACAAATCCATCTGGTGCTGGGGGTGCGTCAAGTACTGACGGTGGTCGCCACGGAGTTTTGCGACCTTGTTTTGCTCTCGTTTGCGAGCTGCGTGGAGTTCTTGTATCCATTTTTAAGTCCTCACGTATCTTGTAAAAGCAGCTTTTGTTTAGCATACTCTTCATTACTTATACCAAGTTTACGAGCGATTGCAACCTCAGACTGAGTTAATCGTACTTTTTGTGGTCCACCTCGCTGATTACCTCGGTTTGCTCCACCCACTGGTGGTGCTGATCGTCCGTTTGGTTTTTGCTCAAATTTATGTGGAAACTCTGCTCGTATACGTTTATCAAGCTCCTCATAATAAGAAGGTTCTTTACCTGTCCAACCCTCTTTTTCCACCATATTGTTATGGATACTAAAAGCCACGAGCGTCATAGGTTCATCTTGTCCGAACCATGTATTCTTTTCTGCCCACGCTGCTGCTGCTGGATCCATCTGTTGTGGTTGTGGTGGCACTATTTGTTGGGATTGAGGTTGAGCTGGGTCTGTTGGTGTTGCTTCTGTTTCGGCTGGAGCTTCCTCTTGTTTCTTTTTTACATAATTTAATCGCTCATTATCCTGTGCTAGTTGTGCTAAACTTTTTTGCACCTCCACCTGCATATCTAGATCACCACGATCGATAGCCTCTTTTAATTTTGTTTTTAAAGCCTCATCTTGGTATTTTAACCTAGTTTCAAACTCAGTTATAAAATCATTGTCTGATTTAGTTTGTTTTTGATTTTGTTCCTCAAGTTGTTTTTTTACACCTTGAGCATAATCAAGAGCTGCTTTTTCTCTACGCTCAGCCTCACGCATTTTTGCCGTAAGTTTGCTAATACGTTTTTGTACACCCTCACTATAATTTTCAAGCTCTTCCGTATCTTGCTGCTCGACAGGTTGTGCTTCTTTTTCTTCTTCTTTTGTAGATACTTCTTCGGCAACTGTATTTTGCTCTTCTTCAATCTCTACAGATAATTCAGGTTTTTCTGTGGCTTCTGCCTGTGCTGTTTGCATGGTCTCCTCCATGTTAAATGTGTAAAATATCTTCTGGGCTGTCTATAGTGGCTAAAATTTCATCATCATTTAATAATCTGACTTCACCACCATCTATCCTAAACCGACTTCCAGCGTATCTGCCAAATATGACCCAATCGCCTTCTTTACACCAAGCACCAGTATTACTGAACTTGTTATAATCTTGGTAGGCTAAAGGTCCGACTCTTAAAACATAACCACAAACAGTGCCAACAGCTTCTCGCTCTTGGACTTCATCAGGAAGATATATCCCCCCAGATGTTTTCTTTTTACCTTGGAATGGTAATAATAAAATCCTCCAACCTGTTGGTTGAGGTAGTCTATCTATTGCTTTTTTGGAAAGTTTGCTAGGGTCTAATACCCTATTCTCTTCTTTTACATAGGCTTCAGCTAATTTAGCAGCTTCACTCATTTTTATTTATCCTTTCTAGCAGGTCTTTTAAATCCTGTTCTACTTTTACTATCTCTGCGAGTTGTGCTCTCAGTTCTTTATATGCTACAAAATCTACAACAGCACCGTAACAAATAGCTTCCTCGATACTAGACTTTCGTTGGGACAATACTTTAGTAAGTTTTTCATAAATGTAAAGGTCATTCATCTGTTTCGTCTAACATTTCTTTAGCTGTTTCTAAAGTTTCTTTATTTCTGCGTGTCCAACCTTTACCAAATGTATCAAAAGTATTCAAACTTTCATAAAAGTTTTGCCTAATTTTATACATATCTTCTATGATTAACTCATGGTCTATTTTATCTAATAAAGCTAATGTTTTAGGTCCTATAACACCATCAGGTTCTGCTCCACATATTTTCTGTACAGCCTTACTAGCCCTACCTGTCCCAGAATTAACTGCCCAATCAAACACAGACCAATCAGCACCACTGGGTAAATCATCACATTTACAGCGATCCCAGTAATTTTTCTTATATATCGGGGCTACCTGCTCAACAGTTAAATCTCGCATCTCCTGTTCAGTCACATCGCGACCTACCCATTTTTCATAAACTTTTTTAGTCACACCTAAATTAGTCATACCTCCTGGATCCTTAGGGTGATTGACAAAACCTCCCTCATGCTTGAGTAACATCTTCAAGCACTTATCAAAATTTTCACGCATTATGTTTTCCTTTTCTTTTTCTTTTTTGCTGTTTTTGCAGCTGCTCTAAAATGTGCGTCAGTAGGTGCTCCTTTTTGCCCTTTCTTACGCATCTTTTCACCACGCTTACGTTTAGCATGGATATTCTTATATAAGCTCATTTTGTTAATCCTTTATGCTTCTCATAAGTTCGCAAACCCCCTATCCCTAACATTCCCCCTAGCACTGGCAGTAAAGTCCCCATATCGAACTCTGGTAAATCTGGTATATCCATACCTATTGCTGTTAAAATAAATATAACTAAAGGCTGTATAATAAAATGATAAGCAAACGCGACACCACAAACCCATCCCACAAATGGTCGCCAGCCTCCTTTAAAAAATGAACCACTCGCTGCTTCTGCTTTGTTTACCTCAATTTGTGCCAGAGCTAATTGCTGTGCATGTTTATCAGCCATAGTCGCAAGCTCATGTGCTAATGCAGCTTTTTGATCTTTATCTTCTATAAATTTGTCGAGTAATCCTGTAACAGGTGCGACTAAATTATTTAATAAGCTCATTCTTTAATTATCTCTACCTTTGGCATTTTTGGTATTTCTAAATCTGACTCATCATCCCTACTTGACGGTGGGTATTTATAAGGTTTTCCTGGATCGACATACTCAGCAATTATCCTAGGCACACCAAATATATTCATCTCTAATGTCGCATATTGCTTGGCTGCTTTTTGTTTTTTCTTTTTAGGTGCTGACTTACCTGTTATTTGGGTGCTTCTACTCATTTTTATCTTCCTTTTTTTTGAAGGCATTACTAGCAATGAAAGCTCCAATGATACCCATATTGGAAATTACCCATGTGCTAGCAATACTAGATAAATGATCTACTCTCTCTAAGGGTACTACTGGTAACATCAAAACTACAATAAAAGCTGTAACTGACAATGCACTAAACCATACCATATACCGTTGCTGATCTTCTTTTTTATCTTGGTTTTCTAAACGCACTAAGCGTTCTTTCATCATCAGTTCTGCATCAGTAACTATACCATCACCATTAGCATCAAGCTTTTCTGCCAAAACACTACCTTTTTGTAGCTTTTTTTGTGTCAAGATATGCCCTTAAATTTAATACCTCGTAATGCTGCTCCTGCTCCTCGTGATATTTGCATAGTGCCAGCTCTATCTGCAGTAGCATTCATTAAAGGTGCTCTTTCACCAGTACGTGGACTACCCATCGATCGCTTTACAATATCAGGTTTTATATCATCATCACTTGGTATTCTTACAATAGGGTCTCTCTTTAATCCATACTTTTTTAGTAAAAACTCATCAAGGCTCATAGTATCTTGAGCTGATCCATCAAAGTATTCCTCAGTTGCTTCTTGTAAAGTTTTTCTCGCCATATTAGCCTCCTTTATTAGCTTGTCTTTCGCGAGCTATTGCTGCTCTCATATTTGCTATACCCTCAGTTGAAGCTATACGTTCCCGAGCTAAATCACCTGTTTGTTGTGTTTTCATAGCTTCTAACTGTAATTTATCTTTATCATTCTGGTCATCTAACTGTAACTCACGTTCTCGTAAAGCTACCTCTTGTTGTTTAATTTCAACCAAAGGATCTGTTTGTGGTTGTGGTGGGTTTTGTGCTTGATACTCTGCTATAATCTCAGCTTGCTTTTGTGCAATCAAACTCTGCATTTGTTCAGGTGGCATATTCTGCATATTAGGATCACTCATTATCATAACTTGTGCTTTTAAACCAAGATGCTCATACACATGTTTTTCTAGAGTCATCATTAAGGGAGGTTGCATTTGTGAAACTCTACTATTCATGTACGCTACATGCGTTGCAATATGAGCATCATGGTCTTGTTCTGGAAAAGCTTGTAATCGCCCTTGTCCAGCAGCAGCTTGACTTGCCATTTGGTTCTCGGCAGCTGGATCCATTTGCGTAGGTGTAGGTTCAGGTTTTAAAATTTCATCAATATTATTTACACCTAATGCTTCATATGTTCGGCGATATGCTTCATACAGATTATGTAAATCAGGAGCTGCTGTAGCTAACTTTAATTGTTCTTGAGCTAATACAACCCTTTGCGACATACTAAAAATATTTGGGTCACTTACTGGTAAAATATCTACTCGTTGGTCAAAATCTTGCATTTTTATCTGTTGATCAACACCCACAGGGTAAGGATATGGTGTTGGGTCTTCAGCAAATAATCGTGCTAATAACCTTAATTCATGCTTCATACTCGCATGTAACCGTTTATGCACTGCACTTACGATTCTTGCACCACGTTCTAATAAAGCGATTGTTGTGCCTACTGGCATCTCTTGTTTACCATCACCAACTGCCATATCTGTTGTACCAATAAATTTTTGAGCAGCCGTAACAACAAAGCCCATCAATTGAAATAGTGTTGCAGACGGTTCTTTATACGGTAAAGGCATCAAACTTGTACGTAAATCACCTCCTGGAACATCAACATCTCTAAATTCTCCTGGTGCCAGAGGGTTTTGGTCGTCAGCAATGCGTAAACCACGAGCCTTAAACCCTGCTGGCATATTAGATAATGTTCCTGCATCAATTAATTGTCGTAAATTAGCAGTAGCAGTCCGTGAAAGGTTAGAAAGCAAATGAATTAAGCCAAAACCATAAAAACCGAGTCCTGGAGTGAATTTATATTGGACAAAATGTGGTATTTTTGCCTTATTTGGGTCTTCTTGACGGAAATTTCGTCGCACAGCCAATATTTCGCCATTATTTACAGCCATTGTGACTACATAAGGCAGTTTTATACCTGTATTTTCACCTTCAGCATCTAAATCTGGGTATTCTTCAAGGTCTAAATAGCAGTGGCACTCATATAAAGTTACTTCTTCATGACCACCTGTCTCTTTTACACCCTCTAACTTCTCATAGGCTTCCTTAACATAATCCGTACTGGCTTTATATTCACCAGATATCTCTATATTTTTGTATAATCCACCAACTTGTGCCTTTCTCAGTTCATTTTCTGACATTTTTATTACATGTGTGACTCTTTCAGCTGTGCGTAAATCAACAGCTGTGTATGGCACGATAATTTCTTCAGCTGGTACAAACTTACTTACTGGGCGATTTAAAATATCATCCCTATAAACCTTTTTAAAGGCACTACCTGCTAATCCTAAGTAATATAGCATCTGGTCAAACTCAGGCTCATACTCCTCCATCTCATACATTATTTGATAATTCATATAATTTTGGACTCGTTTTGCCTGTTGTTCTACCTCACGGCTTGTTTCTCCCACAATATTCGCTCGCACTGGTCCTGCACTTGGTAACATCTCTTTGTACGCACCAGCCTGAAACTGTGTTACAGCCTCATTTAATATTGGATGTATTACACCTGTAGCCCCATCAAAAGGTTCAGTACGTGTTTCATACTTTAACCCTAGTAAATCTAACCCTGATGTATACGTATCTAAATATTCTTCGCGACTCGCTTTATCTTCTTCAACAGATTCTGTTATCATACTGCTAATTTCATCTAATGTTTCATCAGATAGTGAGTCTACTAAATTATCAAAAAAATCTGCTGGTTCCTCTGCCGTAGTAGGTTCATCACCAATAATTACCTCTGTACCACCTTCATCATCAGCTTCTATCTCAATACTAACTTCTTGTTGTGGTGTTTCAGCTTGTTCTTCAAATAAATCAGGTAATTCATCTGGGGCTTGAAATAATGAACGATCGACATTTGTAGGTTTAGCCATTAATAATATATCCTTTGTGTCGGTGGTAAATCATCAGGTTCATAATCTTCTGGGTGCTGGATAAACCCACCTTCTCTAAAACGACGCAAAGCTTGTGTAACAGTATCAACGTAATCATCGTGTTCTCCAGCTGGGAAAGCAGCACATTCCTCAATCACTTCTTCTCCCCATCTCGTATCTGGACACCATACTAACCCACTTTCTAATAAAGGTGCAATAGAATTTACGCGAGTAAATTTATCATTACCTCTACTTGGGCTATAATTAGTGACTGGTATGCCCATATTTCTTAGTTCTTGCGTCAGTGGCATACCTGATGCTTTTGCCTCAATTAATATACATTCTGGATCCCAATACTTAAATTCCTCTAATGCCTTACGTCGCAAATCAGGAAAATCCCATCTACCACGCTTCGCATCAACTAGAATAATATTTGGTGGTCCACCTTCCTCTGGGTAAAAAACACCCCACGTTGTTATGGCACTAAAATCAGCATTACTCTTTTTACTGTACGCAGTATCATAGGACTGCATTACATATTCCAATGGTGGTATATCATCGCCTTCCCATGTTTTCCACCACTCTCTTTTTAATATCGCCGATTGCTCACTTGTCGGGTTTTGTTGCCATTGGGCTTCCCACTTACCTATACTCAAACTACCTTTTACTGCTAATAAATCCTCTTTTTTCCAAAACTCCTTCCACAACGGCTCATCAGTTTCTGGCATTAAAGCAGGGAACTCTACTACTTCCCACTTATCGGCTAATATATCTCTCGCTTGTTGCCGAATCAATTTACCTGTTAAATCATTTTCAGCCCAGCGTGTCATTATTATTACGATACTCCCTCCTGGTTGTAAACGCTGTCGCGGTCCACTTGTATACCATTCATACGCATTCTCCATTGCCGTCGGGGATAAAGCATCTTGTTCACTGTGGGGGTCATCAATAATTAATAAATCCGCACCACGTCCCGTTACTGCCCCTCCAACTCCAGCAGCAAAATATTCACCACCCTTTGATGTCTCCCATCGTCCAGCTGCTTGACTATCGGCTCTTAATTCAACACCTTCAAAAATTTTTGAATATTCCTTACTATTCATAAGGTTCCTAACCTTACGACCAAATCTAAAAGCTAATTCTGCCGTGTGCGTTGTCTGCATAATTTTTAATCTAGGGTTCCTTCCCATCAACCACGCTGGTAATAAATATGAACCAAACTCACTCTTCGTATGTCTGGGTGGCATATTAACAATCAACCTTTTTAAATCACCAGTAGCTATACGGTTAAACTTCTCAGCCATAATTCTATGGTGGCGTCCGTTTATAAACTCCTCCCAAACCGTTTTTGTAAAATCCATAAAATTATTTTTAGCTTTTTCACTATCCGTTAAATCCTTTGCTCGGCTCATCAGCAAAGCGTATTTACGTAAGCTATCCTCAGGCACAATATCAAGTGTCATAATTTTTTCTATATATCGAAAATTTTCAAAGGGCAATGAACCTATGACTTTTAGCACAAAAAAAGAGGTAAAAGGAAACTCATTGATGCTTGGGGCTGCTATTATTAGTACAACATAAATAACTTAACAGGAGAAACATTATGTACTTTGACGAAATAAAACAGTGGGTATTACACCGTTGGGTGGACTACCATGCAATACAAGCAAGCCAACTTGACGAATATATTTGGTCAAGCAGGTTAAATAAGCCAAACGCAGTTTACATAAAATTAGACGATAACCGTTACATTGTAATAATAGGTTTTAATGAGGAAACACATGTTTACATAACCGAGCTGCCTTACACTAGTCCAGGAGGTAAAGAACGGCAAAACCCTACCAACCATAATTTTATTATTAACTGCGACGAGGTGTACAACAGCTTTATTGAGTGGTTACAACAATATTAATAATTTTTTACTACCCACATAAACTGTGCAAAACATGGTTTTACAACGAGTAACATGCTGTAAAACCCCTCTCGGGGGGGCATAAAAAAAGCCCAGCAAAAACTGGGCTGAGTTGGCAGTGGGGGACCCATTAAGCCCCCCACGCTAGGCAGTATGTATTTACTTAACTGCTGGCTTAACTACTAGCTTAACATAGCCAGTCCCCCAAGTAGCTGAGCTAGGGCTATAGCCCCCATTAAGTAAAGCATGTAAGCAGTTTGGTTTTTTTGCTGAGTGACCTAACTTACTAGCTTGGCTCAGTATTGCTTGTAAACTGGTATTACCCTCAAAGCCATTTAATAACCAATTTTGTATAGTAGCCCTGACGCCAGTACCAGCTCCACCATAACCAAACGGTACTGGCTTAGCGTCGTCAAGCTTTACATTACTTAGCGGCTCAACGTGTACATTGTGTAAGCTACCTGAGGCTTGCGTATTAATAAACTCCCATAGCTGGCTATAGGTTACTTCCTCACCGTTAGCTATTTGTAGCGTGGGTGTTTTTACGGTCGCTGCTTTAGTAACTGTTTTTGTTTTAATATTTTGCATTTTTAACTCCTATATGTTTGTTTGCAATAACCTAAATATAGCACGTAAAAACTCAATTGCAATAGTTAATTTAACTTTTTTTAACTTTTTTTAACTTTTTATTTTTTACGAGGATGATTGACGACGACACAATGATTGAGGAAGATTGACGATGATTGAGTGAGAAGTGACGATGATTGATGATTATATACATATACACATAGACGTCATTGATCATCTAGGATGGGAGCATCATCCTCTTTCATCGCGGATGGGATGGTAAAAAAAGGGAGCACCTTGCGATGCTCCCTAATTGATTAAGCTTGAACAACTAACTTGATGTAAGGTGTCCCCCAATACTTAGAGGAAGGAGAATAACCACCGTTCATCAAAGCATGTAAGCATGTCGGCTTTTTACGGCTATGTCCAAGAGGAGCAGCTTTATTGAGAACAGCTTTAAGGGACATATCCCCATTAACACCT
>Ga0209232_1000936_pt1 | contig 16695 bp, 14 predicted proteins | sample ETNvirenome_2_60_FD_184066 | JGI IMG/M metagenome (GOLD analysis project Ga0209232, IMG submission 184066) | Marine viral communities from the Pacific Ocean - ETNP_2_60 (SPAdes) (version 2) | ecosystem: Environmental > Aquatic > Marine > Oceanic | place: Pacific Ocean | collected 2013-06-22
TAGATTGTGGATTTAGTAGTGGTGCTAGATTTATTTTAATTAAACAAACAAACGATACAGGAAATTGGTATGTTTTTGACACTGTTAGAGGAATTGTTTCGGGTAATGATGCAGGATTATTCTTTAACAATACTACGGCAGAGCAATCAGCAGACTGGATAGATCCCTTAGCTAGTGGTTTTACTGTAACAGGTGCAGCTTGGGGTTCTGGCGACTACATCTTTTACGCAATTGCATAAGAAAGGAGATTAGTCATGGGACTAATAAGAATAAGAGAAACAGGCGAGGTGGTAACGGAAATAACCTTCCGAACCATGCACAAGAAAACTCGTCCTGTTTTAGAACCAACGCTTACTAAAGAAAGACTAAATGGTCTTGGTGCAGATCCTGTTATGGAAAGTGCTCAAGCTAAAACTACCCCGCCTTACGAGTTTAGTTTTAGGTCTGGTGTTGAAAAAAATTCTGACGGCAACTGGATGACGGTTTATTCTGTTGGGCCAGTGTTTACAGAATACACAGATGAAGACGGTAAGGTACAAACAGTTGATGCTCAAACCACAGCGTATCGCGCTCGTATTGATGCTGAAGCAGCCGAAGGTGCGAGAAACACTCGAACAGCACTATTGGCAGAATCTGATTGGACACAGATGGCTGATACCGCTTTGAGCACAGATAAAAAGGCTGAGTGGGTTACATACCGCAAAGCACTCAGAGACTTGCCAACTGCATCAGGGTGGCCTCATACTCACACCATGCCAACAAAGCCTGAATAATGCCCAAAGATACAACACAAGAAGTAGCACTTACTACGCCCGACATTAACATTCAGCTTCCACAAGCGAAGCCTGAATACAAATCTATGTTGGCAAACATACAGGAGAAAGCTCCTGCAATCGCAAAGGCATCTAGTAACTTTTACAAATCACATTCACAGATGATGAGCGTTACATTAGACGTTACAGCTATTACACCAATACGTTCTATCAAGCATAGCTTGGCTGAGATTGAAAAGACTAAAGCAGCTTTGCAAGAGGGTTACTTCAAGATGAAGAAAGAAGAAGTAAAGCTTAAAAAGCTAGAACGCAAGCTTGAGACTGAGACCGATGATCTTGAGCGTGAAATGCTTGAGGTGAAGATAAACGAAAAGCAAGCGCAGGCGGCAAGCTCTCGTGGCTATGTAGAAGGTGCAGTAAGAAAGCTTAACTTCTTTACCAATCAGTATGACAACCTGATGAAGAAGATCGGTAAGGACGAGCTTACCGAAGAAGACTATGAGCTAGAAGAAGTTAAGTACCACATTATGACTTGCATGAAGCAGGCATTGAACGCGGCTAGAAGTCGTAACGGTCAGATAGATGAGGGTAATCTTATCTACATCTTTGATCTAGGCATCAATGCAGCGCAAGCACAAGCAGAAGTCTTCTCGTATTTGCAGTGGGAAAACTCTATTATCAAAGAAGGCAAAGCACCAGAGCATCAACATACGGTACAGTGGTTAGAGGCTTGTGCAGAAAAATGGGCGCACTGCCCAACAGACTTTGCAAACAGTCGTGGTTTTGATATCATGGACAGAACATCTTTGACTAACACTCCACAGCTAGAGGACAAGACAGATGGCGCATAAAGTAGTAAAGTATAGACTTGAATCAGATGGCACGATCCCCACTTGGTTAAAGTTTGGTGTATCGCAACAAACAGGCGGTATGTATCCAGTTGCAGACAGTGGTACTGCTAGTCCACAAGATTGGATTATGATCGGTATATCAGACGATGGTGCAGATATATCAGGTGCAATAGAAGAAGTAACTTCTCAGTCTAATTTACAAACATATCTTGCTGCACAGGCATCAGCAAACAATTGGACAGACCCTGCTCCAACAGATGAAGATCCAGATGCAACAACTGCTTTTGACGCTGCTGCACATGCAAAACGTGTTTGGGATGATTTAGACGCACTTAATGGATAGGATGCTAAATGCCACTAACCAAACTTCAGTTCAAACCGGGTGTCAATCGAGAGACTACCTCTTACACGAATGAGGGCGGTTGGTTTGATGTAGACAAAGTACGCTTTCGCTTTGGTATGCCTGAGAAGATTGGTGGGTGGGAGAAGTTTTCTGGGTTCTCGTACCTTGGAACAGCACGAGCTATGCACCCATGGGTAGCCTTGGACAACGGGCGTTTTATCGGTATCGGCACAAGCTTGAAGTATTACCTAAATCAAGACGGCGGTAGCTTCTCTGACATCACACCTATCCGTTCTACCACCAGTGCCGGAGACGTAACCTTTGCTGCAAGTAACGGATCGTCCACAATCACTGTGACAGATACAGCACACGGTGCCGTGTCTGGTGACTTTGTTACGTTTAGTGGTGCCGCAAGTTTAGGTGGTAACATCACCGCAGCGGTGTTGAACCAAGAGTATAACATCACAGAGATTCTTACGGATAACACATATACTATTTCTGCCCGTGCCGCAGGAACGTCTATACAAGATATAACTGTAAATGGTGCTCTGTCTCCGTCTCTTGTCAATGCGAGTGGATCTGACTCAGGAAACGGTGGTAGTTCTACCGTAGGTGCCTATCAGATTAGCATAGGTCTTGATACTTCTACCTTTGGTGCGGGGTGGGGCATTGGTTTCTGGGGTCGAGGAACTTGGAACTCTGCTGCAACAACACCTCTAGTTACATCTACACTTCGTGTTTGGTCTCACGATAACTTTGGTGAAGACTTACTGATAAACGTGCGTAATGGTGGTATATACTATTGGGATAAGACCACGGGTTCCGCTGCTCGTGCCGTGAGCCTTGACACTCTGTCAGGTGCTACATCTACGCCGACGATTGCAAAACAGGTAATGGTATCAGACCGAGACCGACATATCATAGCATTTGGTTGTGATACAGAGGCTAATCCGGGTGTCCAAGATCCGTTGGCTATACGATTCTCTTCCCAAGAATCTTTAACCGACTGGGCATCCACAGCAACCAACACAGCAGGAGAGTTGCGTCTCGGTTCTGGTTCAGAGATTGTCACGGCTGTCGAAACAAGACAGCAGATCTTGGTGTACACCGACGAATCCTTGTATGCTATGCAGTTCTTGGGGCCACCGTTTACCTTTGGTGTAAACCTTGTGTCAGAAAACATCACAACGATGGGGCCATTGTGTGCCGTGGCTGTAGAAGATAACGTATTCTGGATGGGACAAAAAGAGTTCTATGTCTACGGTGGTACGGTGCAGCGTCTACCATGCACAGTTCGAGACTTTGTTTTTGATGACATAAACTTAAACCAACGCGAGAAGATTGTAGCTTCTACAAACACATCCTTCTCTGAAGTGTGGTGGTTCTACCCATCCGCAAGCAGTGATACAAATGACAGATACGTTGTTTACAACTACGAACAACAAGTCTGGTACTTCGGCGCAATGGCACGTAGCTTCTGGATGGACAGGGGTATCTTTGATCAGCCGATTGCAGCGGGTCCAAACAACTATCTGTACTCTCAAGAGACAGGATTCGATGACGACGGATCGGCGTTAACGGCATACATTGAGTCCAGTCAGATAGATATAGCAGACGGAGAACAGTTTTCTTTTATCCGGCGTATGATACCAGACCTGACATTCAGAGGATCAACGGCGGGTAGTCCCTCTGCAAACATAACAGTAAAAACACGTAACTTCCCTGGAGGCAATTATCTACAGTCAACATCGAGTGCTATCACCAAATCAGCATCGGTGCCTGTTGAGCAGTTCACAGACCAAGTGCATTTGAGATTACGCGGACGTAGTTTTGCAATGCGAGTAGAGTCTACAGCCTCGGGGGTGGGGTGGCGATTGGGATCACCAAGACTAGATGTGCGTCCTGATGGGAGGAGATAGTGTCACGAAACCTGATCCTTCCGTTCTTCGCGGTGCCACCAACGCAATACGATCAACAATACTTCGCAAACCTAACGCGGAGTTTTGCTGTATATATGGAACAGCAACAGAACCCAGGAGAAGAAAGAGCAACAAAGCTTACACTAACAGACCTACAGACCGACGATTCAGGCTTGGAAAATGGAGCATTGTTTCAACAGGATGGTTTTGTTAAGATAGCATTAATTAATAAACCGCATGTCCGTGGTTCTGGGGCGACAGGTGCGGTAGGAACGGTAACGGTGACAACGACATGAGCGATACAATTCTTATAATGTCCAACGGTTCTAAGTGGAAACCTTCGACAAGTTCTGATACAGTGCATTGTGTAAACTGTGAAAACGCAGTTGACACGCCTGAAGAGATTGCAACTTACCCAGATGGGAACTGTCCAGATTGCGGACAGTCTTGGACAGGAAAAGAAAGGCGCAGCACAAGTATAATGGTAACGGCTCCAGAGGCCATATCAGGAGAGGCGTGATGGCACTAGAAGAAGCAGAAACAGAAAAGAAAAAAGGTGACTTATTTTCCTCAATAGGTGCACTTGTTGGCATGGTTGCCAGTGGAGGTAATCCACTAGGCGCGGCCCTTGGTTCTGGACTTGGTAGTTTACTTAGCGGTGGATCGTTAGAAGATGCACTACAAGCCGGAATAGGTTCTTCTTTTCAAGGGGCGACTACGGGTGTCCCAGGTTTGGCTTTGAGTGCTTTGGGTAATCGTGGAGGTTCACGATCAACCGCAGGTGGTATTGCTAATTTAATTAAAAGTCCTCAAGCTTTACAGTTTGCAGCCATGGCTAGTGGGGCTAGTCCTGCTCTTCAAGCTCTAACTTTAGGTTTAGGGCAGCAAGGTAAAGACGGTAATCAAAATGTAATGAACGCACTGTTAAAAGGTATAATGGAAGAAGAGTTATACAAACAACGCCGTCCACGTTTTGAAAACCTAATGTCAGAAACAGAGTTAGCTCAGTATAGGACTGGAGAAAGAAGACCAGACTACAAAGGAACACCTGTGATGGCAGCGATGGGTGGGTTTATCGAAGGTCCAGGGACAGGAACCAGTGACTCAATACCCGCAGCGATTTATCAAGATGGCGGCAGGGTGCAAGAAGCACGACTATCTGATGGTGAGTTTGTCATGACGGCTGATGCGGTCAAAGGTGCAGGAGGTGGCGATCGAGCGAAGGGAGCCGCCAAGATGTACAGGATGATGAACCAGTTTGAGAGGAGAGCATAATGGCTGAATCTACCGTCAAAAGTATGACGCTTCTCCCAGAGTATCAGGAGAAGTTCTTAAAAGATCTACTAGCCAACATCTACAGAGTTGATGAAGAGACGGGTCAGGTTTCTGGTATTGCATCTAGATCTCCTTTGTTTGGCACCCCAGTCACCGATGCTGATGGCAATCAGATGTACGAGACAGTAGACGGCACGTTTACTTCTGACATAGATTTAGCAAAGAAAGATCAATACGGCACCCCAGTTCTTGCTGTTGAAGGTGGTGTAGCTGCACCAGATGTAATTAGATTTACAGAACCACAGACAGAAGCCATACGTTTGGCGCAAGAAGGTATCGGATCCTTTGAACCTTTTCTAACAGACGCACGAGGTGCATACGACGAAGGACTAGAAGCTGTTCGTCCGACAATCGGGGCGTTTGATCCTACCTCATACAAACAATTCTATGATCCGTTTGTAGAACAAGTCATCGACACAACTCTTGCGGACATTCGTCGCCAAGCTGATATGGAAAGAAACAGAATTGGTGCAGAATCTGTAGGTGCCGGAGCATTCGGTGGGTCACGTCAGGCTGTAGCAGAGCAAGAGCTTGCACGTAACGCCGCAGATCAGATGGCAAGAACAGGCGCACAACTGCGTTCGGCTGCGTTCACTGGTGCACAACAGCAAGCGCAGTCTGCTTTTGAAAACCAGATGAAGCGTGGACAAACAGCGGGTCAGTTGTTCCAGACTCTTGGCACGGGACTCGGTGCTCTCGGAGAAGCATCACAGCAGTTAGGTCAGCGTGATGTAAACGCACTGTTTAACGTGGGTCAGTTGGAACAAGCGCAGTTACAAAGAGAGTTTGATGTACAACGAGAAGGTCAGCTTGAAGAAGCTTACGAACCGTTTGCTCGATTCTCTTTCATGAGAGACATACTAAAAGGTCAGCCAGGTGCATCTACTGGCTTAGTAGCTACAGGTGTACCACAACGTGGTTCTCTAGGTAACATACTAGCGGGAGCCAACACAGCATCTGCTGCTGCGGGTGGAGGACAGTTGTTTGGTTTGGGTAGTTTAATGAATGTAAGCGGGGCTTAACATGAACGGAGTTTATAATCGCAAGTTGTTTATAGATACGGCTAGACCTGCACGTCAGAAACTAGCAAAGATGGGTGGTATTATGGCCTCCTCATCCGATCTCATGCAAGCAGCGATGCCTCCTGTTCAGCCCATGGCCCCCGCTCCTATGCCCATGCCGCAACAAATGCCGCAACCTGTGATGATGGCACCAGTTATGCCTGCACAACCAATGCCAATGCCTACTCCGGCACCTATGCCTGCACAACCTATGGTTCAACAGACCCCGCCTCCTGCACCCACGCAGCCTGTGATGATGAACACTGGCGGTGCAATAAACGAACAACTTAGAGCGTACTCTCAGATGGGAGAGAGAATGGGACGGGAAGCTAGAAAACCCGTGGATGTTTCAAAAGCCCCCACTGTTGAGAAGACAGAGGGAACGAGAGGTGCTCTTGGTATTTTAGCAGAGATGGATTCTGGCGCAGCAGATGCTGCAATAAAAAGATATGGATCACTGGAGGCAGCAGAAAAAGCTCTTAGTGAAAAGGGTCAGAAGATTGATGATCTAGCAGAAAAGGATACAGAGACTGCGGTGAAAGGCACTCTTGAGGCAGCAGAGGTTCCAGACACTCCAGAAGGAAAACAAGAGTTTGCTCGTCAGGTCTTTGGCATGGAAGATGTCAGTGACATGGCGGAGATAGACCGCCGGATTGTGGACGTGCTCCAAGGAAATGCTGTGGGTAAAGGTGCTGATGCCTTTGCAATTGCTACTTTGGCAGGACTTGAAGAGTTAAAGAAAACTCAATTGGCAAAGATAAAAGCAGCGTCAAAGGGATCTCAATATACACCTGAGAGATTTAGACAAAGAATGTTAGAAGCAGCGTCAAAAGAAATACTGAAAGATCCTGATGCATACAATGTATTTAGTGCGGACGGTACAACTGTTGATCCACTTAGAGTTGCTCAAGAAGCATCTAAACTTGTAGAAACTTTGTCTGTCGCTCAACAGATGCAAGCACCGAGCCAACCAAAGCTTACTGTCGTAGGTGTTAATCCTCAAACAGGACAACAAATAGCAGAAAATCCAGACGGATCTGGTGGATATGTAGACGCAGCAACTGGAAAGCCTATATAGTAGGAGCCAAGAATGGCAGAATCAAAGCTACCTCCTGGGTTTGTACCAGTCACACAAAACACGGAAACCTCTTTACCCCCTGGTTTTGTGCCAGTCACACAGCAACCTGTTGAAGAAACAGAAGAATATGAAGGACGCTTCAAAGAGTTCATTGAAGGGGTTGGTTCTGGTGCCACCAAGGTAGTACAAGGTGTTGCTGAACTGGGAGCACTTGCTTCAGACGCAACCTTGGGCACTGACTATCATGAAGATGTAGTAGAGGGCTTTGAGTCTTTTCGTAAAGACATGGGGATTGATCCCCAAGGTCTTGCGGGATCCATAGGTGAAGTCGGTGTTCAGTTTGTTTTGCCTGCGGGTATCGCCGCCAAAGCAGTTGGGGGCATCAATGCTGTAGCCAAAGCAGGCGGTGTTGGTAAGTTTATGTCTCAAGTTGGAGCAGGTGTTGGAGCAGACTTTGTAACAGCTACGAATGACACAACCACAATTGGTGATTTCTTTGAGGGCGGTCCCACAGAAACAGCAGAACTTGTGGGATTAGAAAACGAAGAACGTGCCGTGCAAGGTCTAATAAATAAATTCAAGGTGGGTGTTGAAGGAGGAGCAGGTGTCGTAGCTGCACCTATAATAGCACGTAGTGCCGTAGAGGCTGCTCGAGGGACCGCAGCGGGAGCCAAGATAGTTGGTGAACAGATCCCATTACTGCCAGAAGCAGCCAGAGCGGTGCAGAGACAAACTCGTAAAGTAGGAGACTATCTCGGTAAAGCAGAAGACGCTAGGAGAATGGGACAAGAACAGGGCATGTTTGCAAAAGGTGTCGCTGATACCATGTCGATTCTTCGTTACCGTGGGATGCTACCAGAGGAGGTTGGCGAAGCTCGGTCCTTGATCCCTGGTCTTACTGAGGCTGAAGCACAGGCTGCTAGTAAACTTACAAAAGTATTAGACAAAGACATAAACAATATCATTGCTAAATCAAAGAATGCTACAGATGGTATGTCTCCGTTGACTCGTGATAATATCCTGAATGGTATTGACCAGTATTTAACTTTGGCTAATCGGACAAAAGCTGAAGATGCTTTGGCTTCTTTACCAAAAGAACTAGAAGATCCAGTCAAAATTATGAGGACTCATTTAGACGAGTTGAGTAAAAAGATATTAGACAGCGATTTTATAAAACAAAACGACGTTGTTCAAAAAGCCACAGGTAAAGAACTATCTGAAACAATCAGGGGTAATCTAGGGTCATACATGCGTAGACGCTATCGAATGTTTGAAGACCCAAATTTTAAACCTGATGATCAAATGTTAAAAGAGGCCGCTAAAGGTTTTAAGGCTGACCCAGTGAGTGTTCAATCTGAACTAGAAAATATAGCCAAAAGTCTTTCAGATCCTAGAGGCGTTAGAGAACTAGGTTTGAGTGATGACTTTAAATTACTTGGTCAAGTTACAGATCAACAAGCAGAGATTGCTCGTGACAACTTTTTAAAAAGATACAAAAACAAAACCAAGCCATCTGTTGAGGGTGTTGGTAGAGTAGCAGAACAAAGGTTAAATACTAAACTGTTTGTCAGCAGAGAAAATATCAAAGACTATCAACGTGCTTTGTTGGGTGAGGTTAAGAATCCCTTAGAAAATTATGTCGCTACTGTTTCTGATCTAGCTGAGTTTTCTGCTGTTGATAATTATTTTGGCAGGATTCGTAAACTTGCAGAAACAAACGAGGGAATCGGAAAGATATTCCGTAAGATCCCTCCCAACATAACTGACGAACAAGTTGCTGCATTAGGAGAAGAAGGATTCGTTGTCCTTGGTTCTAAGGGTGCAAATAGTTTTGGTAAGAAAGCAACAGAGGAAGACATCCTTAGTTCAGGGTGGGGATCTCTACATGGATATGCAGTGCCAGAACGAGTGTACAAAGATCTTACTCGATTCGTTGCAGGGGACACGGGCGTAGCAGGAAACTGGGGACGTTCTGTTTACTCTACATTCCTACAAGGAAAAGGTTTTGTTCAGTACGGTAAGACAGTTTTATCTCCAGTCACACAGGTAAGAAACGTAACCACTGCCAGTGCATTTGCTTTGGCACAGGGCAACATAGGAAAAGGTGCAAACCTATGGGAGTCTGTAGGACTTGTTTTCAAAAACTTGAAAGATGCCACACCAGAGCAAGCTCAAAGACGTTTCAAAAAACTACAAGAGCTTGGGGTTGTAAACAGCCAAGCTGAATTAAAAGAACTACAAGAGCTTGTGTCTAAAGGTCTTGGATACTCTGATGATAAATTTATTGCCGGAACACGGGTAAAAGAAAGGACACCACTAGGTGCTAAGTTGGCTGACAATCCATATTATGAGTTTATCAGAGGCACAGGTAAAAAGTTTGAGAATGCATACCAAGGTGGCGATGATGTTTGGAAAGTATACAACTTTTCTTTTGAGTCCAGTAAGTTACGCAATGCTTTAGAAAAAATGGATGATGCACAACGTGCTAGTTACATACAAAGAAAAACTGGCAGATCAATGTCTGCTGAAGATTTTATAGATGAAGAAGCTGCACGTATTGTTCGTAACACTGTACCTAATTACAACCTAGCACCAGAAGGTATCAAGGCACTACGCAAGTTGCCAGTTGGTAACTTTATTGCTTTTCCTTACGAGATCCTAAGAACTGGAGCAAACACAATAGCCAGGGGCATTGATGAACTAGCAGACGAGAGTATAGAGATACAAAAGATTGGGCTTCGTCGTTTGACTGGGGCACTTACAACCTTTTCTATTCTACCTGCTACACTTTCTCAAATGGGTTACGCTATGTCTGGTGTATCCAAAGAGGAGATGGATGCTTATCAAAGATCAATCGCACCTCCTTGGGAAAGAAACGCTCGTTTGATTCCTGTTGGTCGTCAAGAAGATGGCACACCAAAATATGTCAACTACAGTTACTCCAATCCATATGACATATTAGAGAAGACACTTATCGCTGCGTTAAACAAAGCCGAAGAGGGACGTGCTCTAGGCAAGGGTGGGGGTCAGATTGTTTGGGAGGCGGGACAAGAATCTCTCACAGAACTCTTTGCACCATTTACCGAAGAGTCAATTGCTGCTGCTAAGATAAGAGATGTTCTAGATCCACAAGCAGAAAATATTTTTGTAAGATCTTTAGGAAATATTGCAGGGGGTCGAGCAGGACGGACGGTAACTGGAGCTAAAGTTTACAACCCTCAAGATAACGCCGGAGACAAAGTCTCTAAATCTTTTGCTCACATGATGGATGCACTTCTTCCAAGTATTGTTCCTGTGGATGTGCGTGGTGGTGAGTTTGAACCTAGTCGTTTTGTTCGTAGTCTAGTCAACAGCCTTGGGTTAGAAGATGCTACGGGAATCAGTGCAAAAGATCGAATGGGTCGTGAGAGAGAAATAACAACAGAACTCTTTCGTGCGTTCAGCGGGGTTACACAATCAGATACTCAAGCCTCTGATGCTATGAAGTTCAAAGGTTATGAGTTTGCCAAAGCAAGACAAGATGCTTCAAACATTTTCAACTCTGTTGCTCGTAGACAAAACGTAGACTCAGCACAACTGTTGGACGCATACGAAGATGCAAACGAAGCAAGGTATCGAGTTCACAATCAGTTCTATCAAACTATTCAAGCTATGCGAACCTTTGGTATGCCTGACAACAAAATCAGGAAGACTTTAAAGGATGCAGGTATTGGTGGTGTCAATGAGATAATGCGTGGAAGATACGTTCCACTTACTCCAAGTGATTCCGTTCTAAAAGAAATGCGTAGAAACAAAACAATACAAGAGTATCCTCGTGGTGAGATAAGATCTATAATATTGCAGCAAAAGAAAAGAAAGTTTGGAGAACAAAGTTTTCAACCCGCAGCACCTAGACCGCAACCATCTTCAGACTTGCCCCCAGGTTTTGTACCTGTCACTCCTTCCGCTCCTGCACCATCTTTACCATCAGGGTTTGTTCCGTTTAATCAAGGCAGTCTACAAGTACCACAGTTTCAACCGACCCAACCTCGTGCACCTGGGCCAGTGAATCCTGCATTGTTAGGTGATAACCCGGTAACCGCTGCGCTTAATGCACAGATTGCGAACCGTCGTGGGTAATATCTGGATCGTCTTCAACAGTCATCGTTACACCGACACCGCCAAATAGTTTGACCATTTCATCACAAATGTGCTCGGCATCTTCCATGATCTCGTCATCACCTGTGTTGGCAGCAAGATTTAATGTCATGCCCACAAGTTCCATGAGGTGTTTGACCTGCATAGGATGCATGTCTACAAGACCCACTGTTTTCATCTTTTCTGGTTTCATTCGATTTCTCCCCAATTATCTTTGAGTTCATCGTCTACCTTAGAGGGGACTCTCAAGACATCCGACAACCCGTTTTCCATTATGTCTTTGATGTTGTGCGCTTGATCGTCGCCCTCTACTGAGAAGCATAACTCATCATGCACCGTTAGCATAGGCAAAAGTCCTTCTTTGTAGCAATCTGCCATAGCTTTTTTAGTTTGATCCGCAGCCGAACCTTGGATCAATTTGTTTAAGGCCTTGTAAGTAAAGGCTCTTCTTAGAGGTTGACCATATGTTTTCATAGCCTCCTCGTATGGTAATGGTTTCTTATACCCAAAGGATCGAGGCTCCCACAGATGGAAGCGACACCGTCTACCCAACAGGGTTCTGATATGTCCGAACTTATCTGCCTGTCTACTTGCAATCTCCGCAAGGTTCTTAACAAACGGAACCTTCTCTCGGTGTGTATCAAGTAAATCCCCTGCTTCTTCTGGTGATATATCTAACTGCGCTGCAAGCTTACCTTTGCCCATGCCGTACATGATCCCCAGGTTTACAACCTTTGCTTCTTTCCGCTTGATCCCTGCAATGTCTGCCACCATCTGGTGCAGATCCACATCACCTGTGTGGTATTCGTCAACAATCTTATCGACAATCGGGTGCTTGTATTCACCCTTCAAGCTTGCTGCAAAGTGCACCAGTAACCTTGGCTCTTGGCTTGAGTAGTCAAACGATCCCCACTTGCACCCTTGCTCTGGTATAAACAGACCACGGATCAGTTTCTTGATCTCGGGATCTCGTGCCGGAATCTGCTGAAGGTTTGGGTTTGAACTAGAAAACCTACCTGTCACAGTGCCTCCGTCATCGGATCGTAGTTGATGGAACTCGCAGTTGATCCTGCCCTTGTGCGAGTGCTTGATGATTGTATCTATGAACGTGCTATCCGCTTTGTCAAACTCACGCAGCTTGACGATCATTTGTGCAATCGGGTGGGCATGTGTATTGAGATACTGTTTGGTGAATGACGGTGCCCCTGCTTCAGTCTTAGGGTACTTCAGTCCTAGCTCCTCAAACACCGCAGCTACAGACGCAGCCGCCCATGGTTCTATCTTGATCTTTGTCTGTCGGTGGATCTCTTCTCTCAGTTCTTTGCCCTTGGCTTTGAGTAAAGTCTTGGCTTGATCTGCCTTGTCCAGATCCACACGCACACCTAGCTGACGCATGTCACACATCATAGGTATCAGGCTAGTCTCCAGATTCCAGATGCTCCACAGGTCTTGCTTCTCCAGTTCTATCTTCAGCCGCTCCCACAAACGCAGGGTCATACCTGCATCCTGTTCAGCGTACCGTCCGACAAACTCAGGGGGCAGCTTGTACATCTCAGCCTTGGGATCAAAGCCCCACTCTGCTGCTGCAACACGTAGGAGTTTCTCATCCTTGCGCTCATCGAGGTAGTCACGACCAAGGTTGTTCAGACTGTAAGACCAACGGTTCTCGTCCACCACCGCACCAGTAATCATGGTGTCGATGATACGACCCTCTACCTTTACACCCTCGGCACGTAGCCAACCCAGATCATATGTGGCATTGTGCATGATCTTGTCTATGTTTGGTGTTGCCATCTGTTTCTGTAACCATCGGAGTGCAATCTTTGCATCCATGTTGTGACCGTTCTCATGACGGATAGGAAAGTATCCTTCCCAGTCTCCGGCGGCTACGGCTATGCCTACAATGTACCCATCCTTACGCACCCATCCAGGGCCAAGCGTAGTTAGATTCGGGTCACATGTCTCAAGGTCAATGGCTATCTGCTTGTGACCAGTCAGGTCTGGAAACTCTGACGGAATATTCCATGTCAGTTCCTTGCCTTGGTTCATCTGCTTGGCGATGATGTAGTCTTTCTCAAACATCTCAGTTTGTTTCATTGTCAAACTCCGCACCCAGTGCACTGTACCCACACTTGTCGATCCAAGAATCCTTGTGGTCTATGGTTTCTAACAAGCGACATGTCTTTACCCAGTCCATCATTAGAGCGACGTGCTTGGCTGTGATCTTGCCGTGGGTGCTTAATGCATCAGTGACTATGACATTCCATCCCGTTGCTATTCTGTCGAAGTTATCTTTGGCATCACCGTAGTCCTTGGCTCTGTTGCCATTGATCAACTGCTTTGCCGTATCCAAGTAATCGTTACGTTTCATATTTCGTACCTATATGTTTTATCTGACTCAATTAGGTAGAGGTTTTGTTTTGCTCTTGTGACTGCAACATAGAATATTCTGTGCTCGTCCTCGGGATGTTTGCCCTCTACGCAGTTCTTGGTGGATCCCAAATACACCGCTACGTTGTCATCTTCTCCTCCTTTCATGGCGTGGATCGTTGACAACTTGATCCTTGGTTGTTGATATATACTCTCTCCTCGCCGCTCAATGGCGCGGATGTATATCTGTTCTTCCTCTGACAGACGAACCACGTCCATCGGGTGTGTGCTCTTTTCTGCTAAAAGACCATAATCGGATGCTAGTTCCTCCCATGTCAAGGGCTGCTCTGGATCAGCTGCGTCCAGTAACTTTGCTGACCCCCTCTTGACTACAGGATTTTCTCCTATCTTTGGCACCGTCTTGTAGAACTCTTTGATCCGTCCAAGGTACAATGCTTTGCCGCTTGTCAGGTCTGCCCATGTAGACATGGCATCTAGTTTCTTTTGTGACACAGATGCACGACCCTTGAGGCTATAGAAATATCCTGCATCTCCCAGTGCTTCTGCCATATCTTTTACGAAACTGTTGGTTCGAGCCATGATTGTCCACGACCCTTGATCCAATGGCAAATGCCACAGGCTACCCACAACACTGACCATACCCTCTTCATCCTTTGGAAAGAACTCTTTCTCCAGTCTCCCTGGTATGTGGTCGGAGATACGCATAGCAAGCCTCCAGACGCTCTGTGGTAAGCGATAGGACTGGTTGAGTACTTCGACATGGTCAGACGCTTCGATGAATCTCTGAACGTCTACGGAAGTCCAACGGTGTATCGCCTGATCGTCATCACCTGCAATCAGAACTTCTTCCGCAGTCTGTGCCATCTTCTCCACCATCGTCCACTGCAATGGTGTCAGGTCTTGTGCCTCGTCCACGATTAGCAGATCAAGGTTAGGTGTCTCACAGATCTCTATGTACTTGGAGATCATGTCGGTAAAGTCTATCTTGTTTGTCTTCTGCTTGTATTCAATCAACTGTTTGTTGACTTGTTCTAACTTTGAGAAATCCAAAGTGTAATCTTCTTCGTAGTTATACTCAAAGTCCAAGGACTCTTCACGGTAGATTGAACGCATGATCAACTGTAGGTACTTGGCACCCGATCCTCCTATCGAAGGTATCGCAACACCATCGTCAATGGAGGTGGCATCCGCTCCATCAAACGCCACCCCCAACATGCGACCAAGAGTTTTGAAATCCTCTCGGCCCATGACATCAGTACTCTTCAAGCCCAGTCCATGATATCCTGTGGCGTGGAGAGTCCTGAAATGTGGAAAGTCATTCTTTGTCAGGTTAAACTTAGCACATGCTCGATCAACAAACTCCCCGATAGCTTTGGTGGTAAACGATACCACACCTATCCGTGAGGGGTGTACCCCTTCTTGTAGTTTTGCTTCTACTCTTTCTATAAGTGTGTAGGTCTTACCGCACCCAGGCGGTCCCAGTATAAGGGTGGCGTTAGGTATCACGGCGCTTCTCCAACCACTGTTCGATTTCTTCCCGATCCCACCGACTAGCTGCACGTTGTGCATCTATGTTGCCTAGCTTGTATGGTTTAGGAAAGTCGCCCTCGTTTACCCACTTGTATATCGCAGACTCGGAAACACCGAGCCAGTCTGCTACATCTTTAGCTTTCATAAAACTAGAACGGTATGTCATTATCTATCTCCTGTACTGGCAGACTTACTTCACTGTTCTCAAAAGAAGGAACCCACCAGACTCTGACTGTAGTCCTTGATCCATCTTCTTTGGTAATACCTTTGTGTCCATGACATTCATGGTTATCATTTAATCTTTTCAATTGTTCTTGCACCTGTGCCCTGGTGTACGCTGTAAACCTTCTGTTGTGCAGGAACTCCATCAACCCTGCTATGGTAAAGGATGTGTACCCTTGGTTGTCTGTCCATGGTTTACCTTGCAGCATTTCTTCTGGATGCATGGCACGGATCCTACTGGTACAGAACTGGCGCAACAAAGCTTTGAACTCTCCGAACACGGTAAGTTCTTCTGGCACCTCGGACTTGACTCCCTCGGAGTACAGCTTCTGTAATAGCTGTTGCCACTTGGCAGGGCGGATAGTCGGAGGCACCAGTTGCTCTTGCTCCATACATGCACGTTGGAACAGGCTTTGGTTCTGTAGCTGCTCCGTGTTTAACTGGATGCGTTTACCTGCCACCGTCAGAAAATACAGACGTGGTTCCGATAGGATAATCTGCAAGCTTCCGATCTCAAGTGACTCGGCTCCTGCATCTCCGACACCATACTTTGTAGACAGGCACAGTTCCTTGTCACAAAAACTTTTGAACGGTTCCTGTTCACAGGTGTAGAAGTATTCTTTTTTCTCCAGACTTTTCTGCAAGGCCAGAACTTCCTTGGCATCGAGGGGTGGAGAACACAGAGTCTGGTTGAATGTTTCCATCTCTGCTTTCCAGTTGTCACTATGCTTCATCCGGCAGTACACGCCGATCATGAACAGCTTTTTGTTACGCTCTTCTCCCGTTGCTCCATCAGAGAATAGATGTTGCAAGCATGGAGGTCCGTCCTTGAAGTTCTTTCTAGGTTTTTTAGTTCGACCTTTTTCTAGTGCAGCTACCGAAGTTCTCTTGAACTCTATGGCATCCAAGAACTCTTTGAGTTCCATAGCTTCAACCTTGTCGTTGAAACAATACCGTTGCGGTAACTCCGCATTGAAGTACGGAAGGTTGATAAAGTTCCCGACATCTCCACGTTCAGACAGAATCCTATCTTGCTTTGGGAATATCTCACAACC
>Ga0209232_1000937_pt1 | contig 16678 bp, 19 predicted proteins | sample ETNvirenome_2_60_FD_184066 | JGI IMG/M metagenome (GOLD analysis project Ga0209232, IMG submission 184066) | Marine viral communities from the Pacific Ocean - ETNP_2_60 (SPAdes) (version 2) | ecosystem: Environmental > Aquatic > Marine > Oceanic | place: Pacific Ocean | collected 2013-06-22
CCACGGGCCGCCAAAGCGCGCCAGCCCCTCCTCGAACAGTTCGCGGACGCGCGCGACATTGGCCTGGAGCGCGGCGGACATCGGTTTTGGGGTCACGCGGACCCCGACGTTCATCGTGCAATCATTGCGGAGCGCCGCAAAGCCGCTGTGCATTTCGGCGGCGGCGCATTGCGCCCAGGCGCGCGCGTCGGGATCGGCCGGCCACACGCCGTCGTGCCGGTCGGCGAGATAGAGGGTGATGCCGAGCGAATCATGGATGGTGCGCCCTTCGTGGAGCAGTGCTGGCACCTGTCCGGTCGGTGAGAAGCTACGGAAATCATCGTAATTGGCGGGCTTGGTAAAGGGTTCGATGCGGTCGCGAAACGATATACCGAGCGCGCTCATCAGCACCCAGGGGCGGAGCGACCAGCTCGAATAATTGCGGTTGGCGGTGATCAGCTCGTACATGCTGCGCGCTCCTGTGCGACGATGGGGGAGGTGTAGGCGGGGTCGTGCGCGAAGGGCAGCGCGGTGCCCTCGCGCAGCGCCGCGAGCACGCTGGCGAAGTCGCTGCGGGCGCGCCAGCCGAAGCGGCGTTCGGCGCGCGACGGGTCGTAAACGCGGTCGATCCGGTCGGGAAGCACCCAGCCTTCTGCCGCATAAAGTTCGGCGGCGTCGGGGTGGGCGCGCGCGATGACGGCGGGCGCGTCGCGGGCGAGTTCGGCGGCGTCTTCGCGCGCGAACGGCGGCGGCGCCGAGAGGATGAAGGTGTCGCAGCCGATCGCGGGCGCGGCCTCCAGCGCGGCGAGATGCGCCGCGGCGGCATCCTCGACCGTCAGGCGGCGGTTCAGCAGCTCGTTCGCCTTGAGGTTCGGGCCGCTCGGCACCGCATGGGTGTCGTCATCTTCGGGAAAGAAGCGCCCGGTGCGCAGGATCGCGACCGAAATGCCATGCTCGCGGTGGACGAGGCGGCACGCCTGTTCGGCGGCGAGCTTGGTGATGCCATAGATGTTGCGCGGTTCGAGCGGGCCGAAATCCTCGTCCATCCACCACGCGCCATGCGCGCCCGCGCCGTCGCGGACATCGGCGCGCACCATCAGCGAGGTGGTCGAGGTGAACAGGAAGCGGTCGTTGCCCGCCGCCACCGCGGCCTCGATCAGGTTCAGCGTCCCGCTGACATTGACGTCGATAAACGCCTGCCGCGGATAGCGGATGATGTCGGGTTTGTGCAGCGCGCCGCTGTGGATGATCGCTTCGATGCCATGCTCGGCCATTGTGCGGTCGATGAGCGCGCGATCGGCGACGGTGCCGATCACCTGCGTACAGGCGCCGGGTACGACATCGATGCCGGTAACGTCATGCCCATTCTGGCCGAGCAACGGCGCAAGATAGCGCCCGAGCCAGCCTGATGATCCGGTCAGCAGCACGCGCATTGATGATTCTCCTCTGGCTCCTGCACGCGCGCCTTACCCAAGCAGCGGTCCGGCGCGCAACCAGGTCGCGCGCTTCAGCCTTTCGACGCTGCCGCAGCCGGGACGGGCGCCGCGGCGACGCCCGGGGCGGGCGGGAGCTCGCTAAGGTCGAGCCAGCCGGCGTCGTCGCGCTTGTGATAGCTGTCGATCACCGTGAAGGGGATGCGGAAGGGAAAGCCCCAGTCGCTGTTCCACATCGCGACGACGCCCGTCCGCGTCGCCGGTTCGAAAATCATCGTCGCGCGGTAGCCCGAAACCGCGCCCGAATGGCCCGCGAGCCGGTGGCCGCCATAAGTAAAGCTGCGCCAGCCGAGGCCATAGGATGCATCGCCCGTCGCCTGGCGCAACGTGCCGCCATAGAGCCGCGCGGTGCCGACGCGCGGGCGGTGGGCCAGCTGCAACACCGGTTGCGGCAGCACATCGGGGCGGTCGCCCATCATCGCCTGCATCCAGGTCGCGAAATCGACGATGTCGCTTTCGACCCCCGCGGCGGCGGGGACACGCCAATAGGCCTCCTTGACCGCGCGGACGTCGTGCCCGCGATGCGGCCGCGCCCAATCCTTGGCGCCGGTCAGCCGCGCCATCCCATAACCGGCGCTGACCATGCCGAGCGGGCGGAAAAACCGGTCCTCGACCGCGTCGGCGAACGGCTCGTTCGCCGCCCGGGCCAGGATCTCGCTCGCGGTATCAAAGGCGATATTCTGATAGGTGTGGCAGGTGCCGGGTTCGCATTGCAGCGGCGCCGCAGCCAGACTGGCGCGCAGCAGCGCGGGGCTCTGCCCCTCTTCCAGCTTTTCGTCATAGGCGTTTTTGGTCAGGCCGGTGCGCTGCGCCAGCACCTCCTCCAGCGTCACCCGCGCCTCGGCGCCGCCGGGCAGGCGCAGCGACGTGCGCCAGTCACCGACCGGACGGTCCAGATCGATCGCGCCATCGCTGGCCAGCGCCGCCGCCAGCACCCCCGTCGCGGTTTTGGAAACCGAGGCCCAGCGAAACAGCGTCTGCGGGGTGACCGGCGCCCCGGTCGATTTGTCGGCGAAGCCATAGGTCCGCACAAAGCGCAGTTCGCCATCCTCGACCACCGCCACCGCCAGCCCCGCCATTTCGGGCCGCTGCGCCAGGTCGGACAATTGCTGGTCGAGGGCGCGATAGTCGATCCGGCCGCGCCACTCGGCGGCGGTGTCGGGCAGATTCTCCGGCGGCTTGATCGGGATCGGAACGCTGGCCAGCGGCTGGCCCCCGCCAAAGGCGTGCAGACCAAACCAGCCGGAAAAGCCCAGCGCGGCTATCGCGATCAGAAGAAGAAAAAAACGCTGCATCGACCCGTGATTATATTGCGACCTTATCGTTGATCGCTGTCTTAGCCGCGACTGCCGCCGCCGTCACCCCTGGCGCGGTTCAGGGCGCCAGATAACGCCACGCCTTGACCGTGCCGATGGCGTAAACCGCGCCATAGGCAAAGACGATCAGCGACGACCAGATCGCGAAGCTGTCGGTATGTTGCGGCCGCCACAGATGGAGCGGCACAAAGATCAGCCCGCGGAGCAGATAGATGGCGGTGATCGTCACCAGCCCGGTGCGCAGCAACGGCAGGCGCGGGAGCATGCCCGCGCCCGCAAAGGCGTAAGCGGCCCAGATCAGCAAAACCGCGGCGATGAACAGCGTGATCAGCGTCGGTTGCCAGTCGCCGCGTGCCGCCGCGCGCGCCATGCCCTCACCCGCGCCGAAAAAGCGATACCAGTCGGGGCCGCCAAAGATGCATGCGATATGGAGCAGCGCCGCGGCGACCGACAGCCCGCCGCCGATCAGCAGCCAGGTCGAACCGGGGTTGGCGGCGACGTCAGGCACCGGCGTCAGGCGATATAGTGCGCGGTGGTCTTTTCGGCGACCTCTTCGGCGGTGACCCCGGGCGCCAGCTCGATCAGCCGGAACGGGCTGGCATGATCGTCGCGCCGGAACACCGCGAGGTCGGTGATGATCATGTCGACGACATTCTTGCCGGTCAGCGGCAGCGTGCAGGCCGGGATGAATTTCGGGCTGCCGTCCTTGGCAACATGTTCCATCACGACGATGATCTTCTTGACCCCGGCGACCAGGTCCATCGCGCCGCCCATGCCCTTGATCATTTTGCCGGGGATCATCCAGTTGGCGATGTCACCATTTTCGGCAATCTCCATCGCGCCGAGCACGGTAAGGTCGATATGGCCGCCGCGGATCATCGCGAAACTGTCCGACGAGCTGAAATAGGCCGAGTTGGGGACTTCGCTAATCGTCTGCTTGCCCGCATTGATCAGGTCGGCGTCCTCCTCGCCCTCGAGCGGGAAGGGGCCGATGCCGAGCATGCCATTTTCCGACTGGAGCGTCACCGTCATCCCCGCGGGAATATGGTTCGCGACCAAGGTCGGGATGCCGATGCCCAGATTGACGTAATAGCCGTCCTGCAGTTCCTTTGCGGCACGCGCCGCCATATCATCACGCGTCCAGGCCATTATTCGGGTTTCCATTCGCTGTCGGTGGAGAAGGTTTCGCCCCAGCCCAGTTTTTCCCATGGGCCATAGACGGGGTTGGGGAACAGGAACCAGCCCTTGTCCCACAGCGCCGCGGCGGCGGGGCCGGTGGCGAGCGCGGTGCGGGTTGCCGCGGGCAGATCCTTGACGTTGAACTGCTGGCTGAAGTCGCCGAGCTGGTCGCCGGCGAGGATGATGACGCAGTAACGCGATGCGATCGTCGCACGGCGCCCGTCCTTGCTCGACCCGCTCGCGTCGTCGCCCATCAGGAACAAAGTCTCGCCATGCTTGAAGTCGCCGAGTCCGGCAGCACGCAGCGTGTCCTCGCTGCCCTTGGCATTGGCGGCGCTGCGGTTGGTGTTGGCGATGACGGTGATGCCCGCGGCGCGCAGCTTGCCGACCATCTCGACGGTGCCGGGCATGGCGACGGCCTTACCCGCGCCGGTCTTTTCCCACTGGTCCCAGATCTTCGGGTCAAAGGCGATGCCCTTTTCGGCGAAATAGCGCATCGGCCCGAGGTTCCAGATGAGCGTCTCATCGGCATCGAAGACCGCAGCAAAGGGCTTGTTACCGCAGGGTTCAAAACGCGGTGCGTCCATCGTCGCACCCGCGGCGAGGATGACGCTGTCGGTCGGGCGCTGCTGGATCCGCCGCAAACCATAGTCGGCGATCCGAGCATTGGTCGCGCGAACGGCGATGGCAGCCTCGGCCGAGCCGTAGAGATATTGCAGCGCGACGGGCGGCTTGGCGGCTTCGGCTGGCGCAACCGTCGGCGGAGTGGGCGCGGTGGCTACTTCGGCTGGCGCGCTGGCGCAGCCCGCCAAGAGCAATGCAGTGAGGATTGTAGCTGCCCCTGAGCCTGTTCCAACATGCACCGGCAACATCAACTCAGACTTCCTTGCTGGATCGTTTCTATCTCCGTGAACTGGTCACGAAGTTCATCGGAAACGCCATTCACGATTGCTTGCAGTGCTTCTCCCTCGTCGAGCGACCAAGTTCCCGCATAGGCCACCGCGGCGTGTCGGATCGTGTCCGCCATCAAGCATCCAAACATATATGGGTCCTCAAGGCAGTTAGCCGCGATCCATACGCTACTTCCCGCGCCATCCGTGATCCAAATCCGAGCGATCTCGGCCGAATCCTCGGTCAGGGTATCCCCATTTTCCAACTTGATTTCATGGGGGCCCTTGCTGGTCATGCGACGTGCTCGCGCGGACGCACCGTGCGGAATTCGATCTTTTTGTCATACGGCGCGCCGATGATCATGCGTTTCACATAGATGCCGGGCAGGTGGATCGTGTCGGGGTCGAGGCTGCCGACGGGGACGATTTCCTCGACCTCGGCGACGCAGATTTTCGCCGCGGTCGCCATCGGCGCGTTGAAATTGCGCGCGGTCTTGCGGAAGATGAGGTTGCCGCTTTCGTCGGCCTTCCACCCCTTGATGATCGCGAGGTCGGCAAAGATGCCGCGCTCCAGGATATAATCCTGGCCGTCGAAATTCTTGACTTCCTTGCCCTCGGCGACCGCGGTGCCGACGCCGGTCTTGGTGTAGAAACCGGGGATGCCCGCGCCGCCGGCGCGGCAGCGTTCGGCCAGCGTGCCCTGCGGGCAGAATTCGACCTCGAGCTCGCCGGCCAGATATTGGCGTTCAAATTCCTTGTTCTCGCCGACGTAGGACGAGATCATTTTCTTGACCTGCCGGGTGCGGAGCAGCTTGCCGAGCCCTTCGCCGTCGATCCCGGCGTTGTTGCTGGCGATCGTCAGATCCTTGGTTCCCGCATCGCGGATCGCATCGATCAGCCGTTCGGGAATGCCGCACAGGCCGAAACCCCCGGCGCAAATCTGCATGCCGTCAAAGAGCAGGCCGTCCAGCGCGGCGGCGGCGGTGGGATATTGCTTCTTCCCCATGGGACGGCTCTCCTGACGGTTGTGGCGCGCGGACCTTGGCGCAATTAATTCATCAATTCTAATTGTTCTAATTTGTCATTATACATAGGCGATGTCTATCAATCGCGTCGCGCTCTATCACCTCGAAACGTTGCTCTGGATCGACCGGTTGGGCACGTTTTCGGCCGCTGCCGAGCGGCTGAACACCACCCAGCCGACGGTGTCGGCGCGGATGCGCGAGCTCGAGCAACGCTTGGGGACGGCGCTGTTCCGGCGCGACGGCCGCACGATGTCGCTCACCGCGGCGGGGCGCAAGCTGGTGCGCGATTGCGATCCGTTGCTGCGCGACATGCAATATGCGCTGCTCGGGAGCGGCGGTTATGGCGAGGCGAGCGGGGTGGTGCGGATCGGCGCGGGCGAGATCGCTGCGGCGAGCTGTCTGCCTGCCTTCGTCGCGGGGTTGAAATCCGACATGCCCCAGGTCGGGCTTGAGATCGAAATCGACCTCACCGCAAACCTGATCCAGCAGCTGCTCACCGGGCGCACCGACATCGCCTTTGCCGCCGGACCGATCGCGCATCCGGCACTCAAGACCAGCGCGATTGGCGAGGTCGAGCTGGTGTGGCTGGCCAGCCCCGCAGTCGCGGCGGCGTTTGCGGGCGGCGACACCGGCTTGCCGGTCTGGTCGCTCGCCAGCCATTCGCCGATCCACGGCCGGATGCGCGACGCGATCCAGGCGTCGCGGATTGCCCAGAAATCGCTCAACCTGTGCAACAACGCGCGCACGATGATCGACATCGCCAGGGCCGGGGGCGGCATCGGAATTTTCCCGCAGCCGATGGTGCGCGGCGAGGTGGCGAGCGGCGCGCTCGTCGAAATCGGCGCCATGCCCGCGCTCGCGCCGGTCGAGTTTCAGGTGGCGATGCGCGTCACCGACACCGAACCGGTGCTGACGCAGATTTTTGCGCGCGCGGCGAAGCTCGATCTTGCTGAGGCGGGCGTCTAAGTCGAACGGCCGGTATCGATCGGAAGCTGACCTTTTTTCCTCGTCATCCCGGATCAAGTCCGGGATGACGAAAATGTGAAGGAGTGTCCTGCCCCAAAAACGCTGCTCACCGCGCGATGGGAAACCTGGTCATCCGGCCAACGGCACCCCCAGCACCGCCGACAGGTCGGCGAGCGCCTGCTCGCCGCTGGTCACCTTGATGGCGTGCATGCCGAGCCGGGCGGCGGGTTTGCAGTTGATGCCGAGGTCGTCGAGATAGACGCAGGCGGCCGGCGCCACGTCCAGCGCGTCGCACATCATTTTGTAGATGCGCGGATCGGGTTTGCGGACCCGGACCTTGCTCGATTCGATGACATGGTCGAACCGCGCCATGATCGCGGCGACCTCCTCGGCCTTGGCGAAGCTGCGCGCCATGCCGGCGCCGACAACGCCCATCGAACCCGACGGCACGTTGTTGGTGATGCAGCCGAGGGTGAAGCCGCGCGCTTTCAGCGTGTCGAGCGCCGCGACCATCGCCGGGCGGACGGCGCCGGCGAGCACCGCGAGCACCGCTTCGCCCTCGAGCTCATGCCCCAGCGCCCGCGCTTCGGCGGCGAACAAGGTGTCAAAGGTCGCGGCATCGATTTCGGCGCGCTCGAACTTTGCCCAGGCGTTGTGGTCGGGATCGGCGGCGTTGACGCGGCGCACGAAATCGCGCGGCAAGCCGCGCTCGTCCTCGAGCCGGTTGAACGCTTCGAACGGCGACGAGGTGATGACGCCGCCGAAATCGAAAATCACGGTGGTTATCGTCATGGAGCGATGACAATCCCGGTCTTCGGATCGGCCTTTCCCGACAGCATTTCGCGATAGGCGGCGAGCGCCGCGTCGCCGCCGCTGCGCTTGTCGATGCTGGCGATTCGCGGGGCGACGTCCATGAACGCCAGCCACGCCGCGGCGATTTTTTGCCCGAACACCGCGCCGCCCCAGTCGGCGATCCGCTTCTGGCTGCGCCCGGGGGCAAAAAAGCCCTGGCGGTCGGGGCCGGGCAGACCTTCGGCGTCGGCCTGCGCGTCCCAATGCGATTTGCCGACGACGATCGATGCCTGCAACTGGCCGCCGAAATGGCTGTGGACGCTGCGCGTCACCGCGCCATTGCCCGCCATGTCGACCAGCGCGGCGGGGGTCGATGCGTTGAGCGTCATGATCTGGTCATAGCTGATGACGCGGTCATAGATGCCTTGCGCCGCGAGCGCATCGACATTGGCGGCGCTGGTCAACCCGATCGTTTCGGGGCGGTCGGCGCGTTGCTTGAGGGCAAAGCCCAGCCCGATCGCGGTCTTGCTCGATGCGCTGGCGATCAGGATCTGCTGGACGCCATAATCGCCCTCATCCTCGAACTGGTCGGCGATCAGCCAGCCGGTCAGGAACAGCGGGCGGAACACCGGCCAAAAATCATGGTCGGCGGCGCGATAGTCGGCCATCGCCTCGATCCGTTGGTAGTTGTTGTAAATGGGGGGCAGGGCGGTGCGGCGTGGGGTCACGTCGGTGAAACCGCCGGGTCCGGCCTTGCCGACGGTCAGCACCGCATCGCTCGCCATCGGATAATAGCCATAAAAGCGGTCGCCGACAGACACGCCCTCGGCGGCGCTTTCGGTGACGGTCGCGAAACCCCAGACCGGCAGGCGGCCGGGTTCGCCCGGTTCGGCGAAGAAGTCCCAATAGCCCTGATCATTGCCAAAGAGGCCTGCGGGCTTGCCGAACACCGCGTAGGTGATGTTGTTCGCGGTCACCGCATAGCTGTCGACATGCACGCGCACCTGCCCCGATGCGAGCGGGCTGTCGGGGTCGGCAACCAGCCGGGCTTGCGTAATATCGTCGCGATCGATGTCGATCGCCCAGCTCGTTAAACTCATTTGCGGACCCCTCCGATTGTCTGGCCGCTTTCGCGGAATGGTGGACATTCATACAGATGCAGCCCGCGCTGACAATCGCCGCGGCGCGGCCGTCAGCCGATGGCGGTGTCAAACAGCGATCCGATCGCGATCGTCACCGCCATCGCCGCCGCGCCCCAGAATGTGACGCGGACGACCGGGCGAAGCATCGGGGCGTTGCCTGCCCAGGCGCCAAGCGCGCCGAGGATGGCGAGGAAGGCGAGCGATGCCGCCGACACCGTAAAGGGCAACGAGCCGCCCTGATCGAGCAATACGGTCGCGAGCGGCAAGGTCGCGCCGATCGCAAAACTTGCTGCGGACGCCGCCGCGGCCTGTATGGGCCGCGCGGTCATCGCGTCGGTCAATCCCAGCTCGTCGCGCAAATGCGTGTCGAGAGCATCATGCGCGGTCAGTTGTGCCGCCACCTGCTCGGCAAGCGGTCGATCCAGCCCGCGCTGCTGATAGATTTGGGTCAACTCCTCCAGCTCGACCTCGGGATCGGCGGCAAGGTGGCGCTTCTCCAGCTCTACATCGGATCTTTCGGCGTCGCCCTGCGAACTGACCGAAACATATTCGCCCGCCGCCATCGACATCGCGCCCGCCACGAGCCCCGCGGTGCCGGTAACCAGGATCGACGATTGCGCGGCGCCCGCCGCGGCGACCCCGGCGATCAGGCTCGCGGTCGATACGATCCCGTCGTTGGCGCCGAGGATCGCGGCGCGCAGCCAGCCGATGCGCGTAACGGCGTGGGTTTCCTCGTGCATGATTCCCCTCAATATTGCAGCTGCAATCCCGGCCGCGCCCAGCGTGTCTTGACCAGCCTGCCGGTGCCCGACAGGGTGATATAGGCGTCCTGCCGGTCGGGTCCGCCGAACGCGATGTTGGTGGTGAAAATATCGTCGGTCGCGACAAATTCGACCAGCTCACCCGCGGGCGAGATCACCGAAATGCCGCACTCGCCGATCGTCGCGACGCAGATATTGCCCGATGCCTCCATCGCCAGACTGTCGAAGAATTTATAGCCTGCGGGGCGATAGAGCGGGATGCCGGGACCGCCGGGGCCGGCGTCGGCGGCGACCTTGCCGGGGGCGATTATGTTGAACTTCATCAGGCGGCAGGTGTAGGTTTCGGCGGCGTACAGCGCGCTGCCGTCGGGCGACAGGCCGACGCCATTGGGGTTGTTCGACGGAAAGATGACTTCCTCGATAAAACTGCCGTCGGCCTTGGCGTAAAAGATGCCGACGATGTCGTGGCAGCGCGCAGCATAGTCGACCTTGCCGTGATCGGTGAACCAGAAGCCGCCATGGGCGTCGAACACGATGTCGTTGGGGCCGCGCAGGGAGACGCCATGATCGCCGCTCTGGTAGAGCACCTCAACCGCGCCGGTTTCGATGTCGATACGCTCGATCCGCCCGCCCGAATAATCACTGGCGATGCCGTGCGGCGCCAGATAGCCGTTCGCTTCGACATAGTTGAAGCCGCCGTTGTTACAGCAATAGAGCTCGCCGTCGGGGCCGATCGCCAGGCCGTTGGGACCGCCGCCGGGGGTCGCGATGACCTGTTTCTTGCCGCCCGGCCAGCACCGCGTGATCCGCCCCGCCTCGATCTCGACGACGATGACGCTGCCGTCGTCCATCACCACCGGCGCCTCGGGAAAACGCAATCCGTCGGCGATCAATTCGAACTCGGCCATATCCGTCTCCCTTGCGCGTCCGCACTTGCTGTGCTTTGCGGCCATCATGCCCGTTCGTTCGCTGTTCGCCAGTATTTTCTACGAGGCCGATATCGGCTCGCCTGACTTGCTCGCCGAGCTGGAGGACAGCAGCCGCCTGTTTGCCGAGGAGGATGGCGCGGGGCGCGCGTGGAGCCGCGCGCATGGCTATAAGGGCTACACAAGCTACGCCAGTCTCGGCGATCTGCCCGAGCGCGACCCGGCATTTCACGACCTGAAACGTCTGCTCGACAAGGAAGTGAAAGCCTTTGCCAAGGCGGCGCATTTCGACCTCGCCAAGCCGCTGAAGCTCGACAGCCTGTGGGTCAATGTCCTGAAACCCGGCGGCACGCATAGCGGCCATATCCACCCGCACAGCATCGTGTCGGGAACCTTCTATGTCGCGGTGCCGTCGGGGTCGGGGGCGCTGAAACTGGAAGACCCGCGGCTCGCGATGCTGATGGCGGCGCCGGGGCGCACCGCCGATGCACCCGAACATCTGCTGCCCTTCGTCTATGCGCAGCCTGCGGCGGGGCGGGTGTTCCTGTGGGAAAGCTGGCTGCGCCACGAAGTGATGCCGCATAGCGGCAAGGGCGAACGGATCAGCATCAGCTTTAACTATCGCTGAGCGCGACTATATCGGCGGCCTATTCTAACGAAGGATCATCCCCCATGACCGCGACCTACGACGCCGACCTTCAGCTTTTCATCAACGGTGCCTGGCGGAGCGGTGAGGGGCGTGAGGGGCGGCCGGTTTATAACCCCGCGACCGCGGGCACGATCGCCGAACTGCCGGTCGCCACCATCGCCGACCTCGACGAAGCGCTGGCGGCGGCGGAGCGTGGCTGGCCGGTGTGGCGCGCCAAGAGTTTCGACGAGCGCGCCGCGCTGATGCACAAGGCTGCGGGCATCATCCGCGAGCGGGTCGAGCATATTGCGACGCTGCTGACGCTGGAGCAGGGCAAACCGATCGCCGAGGCGCGCGGCGAAGTGCTGTCGGCGGCGGGGCTGTTCGATTATTTTGCCGAGCAGGGCAAACGCATCGAAGGCCGCGTGCTCCAGCGGCCCGCGGGCCAGCGCACGATGGTGCTGCGCCAGCCGGTCGGCCCGGTCGCGGGGTTCAGCCCGTGGAACTTTCCGGTCAATCTGATGGTCAAGAAAATCGCCCCCGCACTCGCCGCGGGCTGCGTCGTGATCGCCAAGGCGCCTGAAGAAACCCCGGGCTGCACCAGCGCGATCATGCGCTGCATCGCCGATGCGGGCATCCCCGGCGATGTCGTCCAGCTCGTTTACGGCGACCCCGACAGGATCAGCCGCCATTTGCTCGCCAGCCCGGTGATCCGCAAGGTCAGTTTCACCGGCTCGACCGCGGTCGGCAAACATCTGATGAAACTCGCCGCCGATGGCGTGAAGCGCATCACGATGGAGCTTGGCGGCCACGCCCCGGTGCTGATTTTCGACGATTGCGACCTCGAAGCCACGCTCGACAAGGTCGTGTGGCAAAAGTTCCGCAACGCCGGACAGGTGTGCATTTCGCCGACGCGCTTCTATGTCCAGCAGGGTATCTACGACGCCTTTGTGAAGGGCTTCGCCGAGCGGACCGCGAAGGTCAAGATCGGCAGCGGGTTCGACGCCGATACGCAAATGGGGCCGCTCGCCAACGCGCGCCGCGCCCCGGCGCTGGCGGCGCTGGTCGCCGATGCCAAGGCCAAGGGCGCGCGCGTGATCGCGGGCGGCGAGGCGACGGGCGAGGGCTATTTCTTCCAGCCGACCGCGATCGCCGACGTCCCGCTCGACGCCGATGCGATGAACCACGAACCCTTTGGTCCGATGGCGCTGATCCGCCCGTTCGGCACCGAGGACGAAGCCATGGAGCAGGCGAACCGGCTGCCTTACGGCCTCGCGGCCTTCGCCTTCACCGAGAACGGCCGCCGCATCAACCGCATCGCCGATGGCGTCGAAAGCGGGATGGTCGGGGTGAACAGCTTCGTCATCTCGACCCTCGACACGCCGTTCGGCGGGATCAAGGAATCGGGCTTCGGCAGCGAAAGCGGGCCGGAGGGGCTGGACGGCTATCTGGTGACCAAGGCGGTGCATATTTACTAATGATTGTCGCCCCAGCGAAAGCTGGGGCCGCTGTCGTCCTGTCAGAACGATGGAGATCCCGGCTTTCGCTGGGATGACGTTATTCTGCTAATCCCGCTCCAGCGCCACGAAATCGCGCCCCATCGGCGCCAGATGCGCGCCGCCATCGACAAAGATGGTCTGCCCGGTCACCGCCTCGGCGCGCGCCAGATACACCACAGCGTCGGCAATCTGCGCCGGGGTCGGCAGTGCCCCGAGCGGCATCCGCGTCGCCAGCCGCGCGACCTGCGCCGCCGAATAATCGTCGGTCGCCAGCGTCAGTCCCGGCGCGACGGCGTTGACCCGCGCGCGGTGTCCGAACGCGACCGCCAGCGTCGCGGTCGCCTGCCACAGCGCCGATTTCGACAGGCTATAGGCAAGCTGATCGGGCACCGGCTGTACGACGCGTTGGTCGACGATATTGACGATCGCCGGGCGGCTGCCTTCGCTCGCCGCGACGAGTGCCTTTGCAAGCATCACCGGCGCAGACAAGTTGACCTGCATCATCTCCGTCAGCGCCGCGGTCGACAGACCGGCCCACGCACCCTCGGCAAACATTGCGGCATTGTTGACGAGCAGGTCGGGCGCGCGGCCGAATTTTTCGATCACCGCGGGGATCAGCGCGTCGACCGCGGCGGGGTCGGACAGGTCGGCGGCGAAGCGGTGGCTGATCGTGCCGGTTTCGGCGAGCGCGTCGGCAAGGACCGCGTCGGCATCGCCCGGGCTGCGCTTGTGGATCGCCAGCGCATAGCCTTCGCGCGCCAGCCGCGCCGAAATCGCGGCGCCGACGCGGTGGAGGCCACCGGTGACCAGCGCCAGCTTTTGCGTCATTTGCGGCTCCGCCGCATCGTGATGCCGATTTCTTCGCCGTCCTCGGCGATCGCCAGCTTGACGATCTTGACCTCGACCTCTTCGACCTTGTCGTCCTGCAGGAACAAAGTGTCGATGATATGGTCGGCGACGCTTTCGATCAGTACGAAATGGACATCCTTAGGAATACCCTCGGTCGCCGCGAATTTCAGGTGCATATAGTTTTTCGACGCGCTCAATGGTGTCGTCGGATCATAATGATCGGCCATCGCCAGCCGCGCGCGCACCCCGATACGCAACGGCTGCGGCAGGTGGGTTTCTTCGGAATAAATGCCGGTCAGCACCTGGGCGATCAGCCCGTCCACCTCCAGCCACAATGTATCGGTCACAAGAAATCCTGTCGAACGCGGGCGACATTCGGCTTTGCATCGCCGCGCCGCACCCCTAAAGCGCCGCCGCATTAGCGAAAGGGCGCGCGTTGGTCGAGTTACTTCCATTGTCGAACATTGCACCGCAGGCGGTCGAGGCTCTGCTCGACGCCGCGTTCGGGAGCGACCGTTTTGGACGAACCGCCTATCGCATCCGCGCAGGCGTGGATGCCGTGCCGGCGCTCAGCTTCGCCCGCGTGGCGGATGGCGCGCTGATCGCCACGATCCAGTGCTGGCCGGTGGCGCACCGCGCCATCGACGGCACCGCGACGCCGCTGGTGATGGTCGGGCCGGTTGCGGTGCGCCCCGACGTCCAGCGCGGCGGGCATGGCCGCGTACTGATGGCGCATATGCTGGCGGCGGCCGAAACCCAGGCCGACGGCGCGCTGATGATGATCGGCGACCCCGAATATTACGGGCGCTTTTTCGGGTTCGATGCTGAGGCGACGGGCGCGTGGGATTTGCCGGGACCGTATGAGAAGCGGCGCCTGCTGGCGCGCGCGGTGAACGGGCATGGGTTGCCAGAGGGCGCGGGGATGATCGGGCCGCGCTAAAGCCGTCGCCCCCGCGAAGGCGGGGGCTGCCATCGGTTTACGCGGCGAAGCTGGTTCAGGTTGCCAGCGGCCCCCGCCTTCGCGGGGGCGACGTGATGGGGTTGCACCCGCCATCCTTCCCCCTATGTCGGATGGATGGTCACCCCCGCGCCTTCGCTCCCTAAGGATTTTGCGCAGCTTTCGCTCACCGAAGCCGCCGAGCTGCTTGCGGCGCGCAAGCTGCCGCCGGTCGAAAGCTGGCACCCCGAGCGTGAGGGCGACAGCTTCATGGAAATCCGCGCCGATGGCAGCTGGTATCATGAGGGCGGACGGATCAACCGACCCGCGATGGTCAAGCTGTTCTCGACGATCTTGCGCCGCGAGCCCGACGGCAGCCATGTCCTTGTCACGCCGGCCGAAAAGCTGTCGATCGCGGTCGAAGACACGCCGTTCCGAGCGGTCGAGATGAAAAGCGAAGGCGAGGGCGACGCGCGCAAGCTCGTCTTTCGCCTCGACACCGACGATCTGGTAATGGCCGGGGCCGATCACCCGCTCCGCTTTGGCAGCGACCCCGACAGCCCCGACCCGCGGCTGCACGTGCGCGGCGCCATCGGCAACGGCCTCGAGGCGCGGATCGATCGTGCGCTCTATTATGAGATCGTCGACATGGCGCTGGCCGACCAAAGTGATCCGCCCGCGATATGGTCGAACAACGCCCAATTTCCGCTGGTCGATCACTGATGCTGTCGGCGAAGCTGCGCGCTGCGCTGGGCAATCTGCTGCCCGACGCGGGTGAGGACGAGGCGTATCTGGGCCCCCCGACGCTGCGCGATGCCGCGGTGCTGATCGCCTTTACCGACCGCCCCGATCCCGGCGTCATCCTGACCCAGCGCCCGCAATGGCTGCGCAGCCATGCCGGGCAGGTCGCCTTTCCGGGGGGCAAGATTGACCCCGGCGACCGCGACGCGATCGACGCGGCGCTGCGCGAGGCCGAGGAAGAAATCGGCCTCGATCGCCGCGACGTGATGGTGGCGGGGATGACCGAGGCCTATCTGTCGGGCAGCGGCTACCGGATTACCCCGGTGCTCGGCGTCATTCCGCCCGACCTGCCGCTCGATCCCAATCCCGACGAGGTCGAGGACTGGTTTGAAGTGCCGCTCGATACGCTGTTCGATCCCGCCAATTATCAGCGGCAGCAAGCGCATTGGCAGGGCCAGGATCGGCATTATTATGACATGGCGTGGCAGGGGCGGCGGATTTGGGGCGTGACGGCGGGGATCATCATCAATCTGGCGCGGCGGATGCCGGCGGGCTGGCACCGGTGACGGCGCTGCCCGACGCCGAATGGCGGAAGCGCCCCGGGCTGCGCCGCATCGTCGCGGCGCTCAGCGCCGATGGCGGGGCGGTCAAGATCGTCGGCGGTGCGGTGCGCGACACGCTGCTCGGGCTGGCGGTCACCGACATCGATCTGGCGACGCCCTTGTTGCCGCACGAGGTGACGCGGCGGCTGGCGGCGGCGGACATCAAGGTCATCCCGACCGGCATCGCCCACGGTACCGTGACCGCGATCGCCAGCGGCGACCATCACGAGATTACGACGCTGCGCCACGATGTCGAAACCGACGGGCGCCGGGCGACGATCGCCTTTGCCGATGACTGGCCGGGCGATGCGGCGCGGCGCGACTTCACGATCAACGCGCTCTATGCCGATCCCGACGGCGGCGCGGTCGACGATTATTTCGGCGGCCTTGCCGACCTGCGGGCAGGGCGCGTCGCTTTCATCGGCGACGCCGCGACGCGGATCGCCGAGGATCATTTGCGCATCCTGCGCTTCTATCGTTTCGCGGCGCGCTTCGGGCGCGGCGCTCTTGACGCGGCCAGCCACGCCGCGGTGGTCACCGCGCGTCAGTCGCTCAAAAGCCTGTCGCGCGAACGTATCGCCGACGAACTGACCAAGATATTGGCGCTGCCCGATCCGCGCGCGATCGTCGGCCAGATGGCGGTCGACGGCATATTTGCGGTGATGCTGCCCGAACTCGATCCGGATTTTGCGGCGACGCTCGACCGATTGCTCGTCAATGAGCAGGCGGCGGGGGTGCCCGCGACGGCACACCGCCGCCTCGCGGCGTTGCTGCCCGCCAATCCCGCCGTCGCCGAACAAGTGGCCAGCCGGCTGCGGCTATCGACGCGGCAACGCAAATATCTGGCCGCGGTGGCGGGACGTCGCGGCGACACCGCGCTTCCGGTCCGGCAGCTGGCGCATGCGATCGGGATCGACGCCGCGCGCGACGTGCATCTGATCGCCGGTGAAGCC
>Ga0209232_1000938_pt1 | contig 16654 bp, 14 predicted proteins | sample ETNvirenome_2_60_FD_184066 | JGI IMG/M metagenome (GOLD analysis project Ga0209232, IMG submission 184066) | Marine viral communities from the Pacific Ocean - ETNP_2_60 (SPAdes) (version 2) | ecosystem: Environmental > Aquatic > Marine > Oceanic | place: Pacific Ocean | collected 2013-06-22
AGAAAAGAATTAAAGTATTTTACTTCTATAATAGCTCCCATATTATTATCACTTATTTATTTATTTTATTACTAATAAGATACTAGACTAGAGGCATTAGTTCTTTGACCTGAAGAGTTGAAATTAGCAGTGTAAGATCCATCTTTTGTATACTCCCAATTAACATTCGGTCTGAAGAAAGTATATGTCCCTGCTACTAACGTAGCGGCTGTTGTTAATGCTAGGTCTGTATATAGTTGAGAAACATATTTTGTAATATGTTCTTTAGCATAATAAGTAGTTCCACCTACATTATATTGATATTGTTGTGGAGTACTTACTCCACCACCATAATTATAATCACCTACTATAAAACCTTGTGTTGCTGATAGGTTCTTTGTAACAGAACAATCTGCATAGTTACAAACTTGACCATTTAAAGCACCCATTGTTATTCTATATTCACCTGGTAAATCAAAAGCAAAAACTCTTTTAATACCTGAAGTTTGACTTGTGCTACCGGTTAATGTTACTTCATTATTATTTCCGCTCACTGATTGAAAACCTGATTCGCCAACTGGAACGTTAGTTAAACCAGTGTTATATTGAGCTTTAGCATTAGTAGTTGTACCATCAACATCAACTGCCATACTCCAGTTTGAAGCAGAACTTGCTCTATATTCTACTGTTAAAGATACAGGATTAAAAGTTTGAGATGTTGTGGAAGGTGTTGTAACAGGGGCATCAGCCCAAAATTGTACGTAAAAAGCTCCTTCGCCTACACCTAAACCTCCAGCTAATTTTTTTCTTATGAATTGATAATTACCATTTTGTTGTGGTGTACATTTGTTGGATGTATTTTGTGTAGCAGGACTTACTAAGCTAGTTCCATAGATATAATTAGCACTAATAGCGCCCATGTCTTGATCTAAATTAGTATAATTATTTGTAAAATAATATCTCACTCCATCACCATCATATAATGGGGTAATACTAGATATATTAAATATACTATTCACCTCTGGTTGACCTATGGTTATATTCAAAGTACAATTAGCTGAGGATAATCCACCTGCATCTGTTACTTTAACTACAACTACATAAGTTGCAGCACCACTTGGAGCGGTTAATACACCTTGGTTATTTGTTGTGGTCATAGTGAACACATTAACTGGAGATGAATTTTGTGTTTGAGAAACTATTGACCACGTTAAATCATCCGTATCTCTTGTTGTATCAGCTGATCCATTTTTACCAGTTAACGTAGTAATAGTAGGTAGATTATTAGAAGTTATTGTTAAACTTCTAGGACAAGTTCCGTCTATTGTCGGAGCTATATTTTGTAGTTGACCTGTTTTAACCGGAGGTGTTGTTTCTACACCACCCGTATCGTATGTAAAACTAAATGTATAATTTTCAATAACCGTTGCATTAGGTCCATAATAAAAAGTATCATTAGTTTTTAATGTATATTCATAGGGAGATGGGCCTGTACCCGCCCCAGATTCAACTAACGTAAACCTACTTGTCATGTTTGTTCCAGCATTGTTAACAACAGACCATTTTCCATTTGCAGGATCTATATCTATTCTTGCATTGTTTATTCTTGCACCAACTATATCTTCACCATAGAAAGGACCAGCTACTGTTGTAGCACTTGCTTGACCTTCGTTTAATGAAAAAGTAAAACCTGTGGTTGTTTGTACTCCACCTGTATCTGTAGCTACCGCTGTATTTAAATCTGATATTAAACCTGCAGTAGATGTTTCCCAATATATATCTAATCTAGAAACTTCAGGTTCTGTTTCAAAAATAGCTAAATTATCTAAAGTATCATATGGCTGTGTTGTATCAGCTAACATACCAAATGAAGCTGTTGTAATAACTTGACCTATTAAAGGGTTAGACTTTGCGTTATAAAACCCATTTAACACCTCTGTATTGTCTATTGTAGCACTAGGTTCATCAAATAAACCTCTCATATCTTGTATAATACTAACTGTATCACTTAGTCTTCCAGGGTAAAACTGTTTATTACCACTTGTACTAGTAGTTATAGAATCATTTTCAACTCTACCAAATAACTGAACAGAGCTTCTAAACTGTGTTTGTTGTGGGCCAACTTCGTTAAGATCTCTAGGTACTTTATTTATATTATCATTTATTAAAGTTATATTAGATAAATCACCACTTACACTTGTAGCGTCTGGATTACCTTTCATAACTCCAGGTAAATACACATTATAGTATTCTTGCTCTTGTTGTTTAACAACTATTTTATACGAGTACCATCCTAAAGGGTTATAGCTTGCACTAGTTTTATCCGAGTTATATAAACCTGGTGTGCCTAATGTTTTACTTACTACAGCTGGTGAATTACTATTTATTGTTTCATTAAATAAAACTTTTAAAGATTCACCTGGCCATTCTGGCGCTGCTGTATCTGTTGCTGTACGATAAGGACTATATACTGTATCAGCACCAAATCCATTTACAAGTTGTGTCGATTGATTATTAGAAAGTATTGTGGTTGATTGTCTACCAAATTTATCAGATAACACTACACCAACTTGATAGTTTCTGTTTTGTTTAACAGTGTGATTAGGGTATTCAGTTGTAGAATAACTACTAGAACTTATAGTATCAGCATATTTATCTGAAATACCTACTTGATAATCTAATGATGCAGGAGGTGTATGTTTGTTTTGAAAATTTCCATATACTACTCTATTACTTATTAACTCTTGAGATTGAGCTCTAACAGGTACTCTATCATAAACCCTAACTAATTCACTTTCAGGTAAAGTTTTATATGGTTTTGTAGATTCATAAGTATAAATAAAGACATCATCTGTTGAATTTGTATTCCATGGTGTGGAATTTTCTACTTTAATAGTATCAACAACTCTTATAGCTTGACCATCAGATTCTTTATATAGAATATCTATTTCAGTAATTTTTATTGGAGAAGTTCCTATGTTTTGTAAAACAGATCTTGTAGCTGGAAGTGGAATAAGTAAATCTATTTTAGTAACTTTATTTTCCATAAAATCTACTACAGTACTTTCATAGGTTAATTTTTCATCATCACCTTTAAAATAACCATCTTGTTTAGGAATAAACATTGACTGTGTAAATGGTGCAAAAATAGAATATTCACCATCATCAAATTTAAATCTATAACTAAACCTTATAAATTTATCTTCTAAAAACTGTGGATCACCTCCGTAGTTAGCATCGTAATAAGGATTAGCATTAAAAGTTAAAACTGTATTATCAGCTAAAGTTTGATTTGCACTCACCACCACGTTGGGTGAACTGTAACTTACAACCGTTGTACCTGCTGTTACACCTGTACCCGTTACTGTAGCACCAATAGCTATTTCACCTGTAACAGTATCTACTGGAATAGTAGTAGTACCCGCTGGGGTTCCATTTACTGCAGCTGTTCCACCGTTAGGAAGTAAAGCTGAAGTAACATCATACATTGTAGTCTCTAAACCTCTTAATGTTAAAGCAGTATTATCAGCTATAGTATTAGCTTTATTAGTATCAAAGCTAGTAGCACTATTTATTTTAGTTACTATAGTACCGCTTTTTACACCTGTTCCTGATACACCTAATCCTAAAGCAACTGTTCCAGTAACACCATCAATTACAATAGTTTTTGAATTATTAACAGCACCATTCACATCAGCTGTTACAACATTTGCTGCTGCTAAAGAACTAACGTTTAAAACTTCTATAGCTTGATAAGGATTATATTTAGAAACTGAAATAGAATCTTCATCTGCATAATAAGTAGGAACCGCGTAAGTGTTAGATGGATTTGTAGCTGTATTAGCTAAGTTAACATTTATTTTTCTAGGTTGATTTCTATTATCTGTCCAGAACAAGAGACCTTCTATAATGTTAACCCCAATGATGGGATTTGTTTGAGAAAAATTTAAAAAAGCACCTTCAACTAAAACCTTATAATTATCACTACCATTAATATTATAGGATAAAATATAATTCTTAGCACTTGGACTATAAATTATTCTATCTTCTGCTTGAGTATCAAAATAATCTGTCCAAAAACTGTATATTGTTGTATTGTTTTCATCAACAAATTGACCTATACATTTTATATTTGGTGCTGCTACAAGTGTAGAAAAACTAACTTGATTACTAGAAAATAATACTTCTTTATTACCTAATACGTTTTCTAATGCCCCTACATCTGAACTTTCTGATCTACTTATCTGAACATTTTGCGCATCGCGATACTCTCCAGATGGTATTAACCTATCGTCTAGGTCTTTATTCATCTTGGACTTTATAAAAGCATTTTTAACTTCAGCCATTTAATTCTAGTGTTTTATCCATTTAGATTTACCACGCATAACTTGAGTTATTTCATCAAGTTTAATATTAGATAATCTAATTTTAGCATTTCTTAATTTAGCACTTTTTTCTCTACGTAATCTTTGAACTACGTATTCAGGTTGGTTTATTCTTGTAGATATTATAGCATGAATAATATAAGAGTACATAGCTTCTTCTGCTAACTTAGGAACTTTAGTATCTAGATCCGATGCTAATCCATCAGAAACATATTCAAGTATTATAAGCCTATCAGATAAATTTGAAGAAAAAGATATTTTACCTTCTCTTTCATTTAAATTAAACCAACCATTTACTTGATGATACTGAGGATCAATACCATATTGCTGGCCTAATCTTCCTCCCCAAAACCCATACATGTCAGCATTATAAGCCCACATATCATTTGTAAAATCATTTGAGTTGAAAAATCCATTAATCCAATTTGTATTAGCCGTATGCCATCTATCTTGAGTTTTAGATTCAGATTCTATATCATTACCAAAACTATCTTGAGTGGGTATACCAGCGGAATCCTGTACTTGTGTATAATAAGGACTCATTGTTAAATTGTTAGCAGGATAAATAGGGTGTAAAACACCTAACCTATCAACCCAAGAACATTTAACAAAATTAACATAATCTTGAGGTAGTACTAAGGTCAAACCTGCTGGTATAGTTAATTCTGCAGATTTAATACTTTTTAAAGTATCATAACTGAATTCTTGCATCGCTCTTTTAGCGTGAAATATTACATCAGTTCTTTTAACACTAGGAATTAATTTTCCTGCTCCTACATATGCAACTAAAAAATTATTAATTACATCATTAAGTTTAGTGTATTGATAACTTCCATAGTTATCTTCTGTGGTTTGTCCATATGCTTTTTCAGCTTCTGTTGAAGCGTACTTACCACCAGTTAATATATTTAATTGTACAACTATATATTGATTAGCGCCTGGCGCTGCTGTAAGAGTAATAGTTTTAGCATTTGTAACTGTAAAAGCTGTCACCCATTCAGACCATGTTCCAGGTATTGCTGTAGGACTAGTGTATATTTTAAAATTATTTAAAGCATAATTTGTACCTGTAGGATCCCAATCCCCTAAATAAAGATCAGTATCGAAACTAGTAGTAAATGATTGACCAGCGGTATTACCAGCATTACCTCTAAAACCTTGTGACCCTTGAAAATACTGTTGTGCATTTTCAGTAAGTAATCCATCGTTTGGTGGTTGTATAGCCATATTCTATTAACTTTTTTGATTTATTTCTGTAGCTTGCTCTTCTGCGGCAGCTAATTGTACAAGCTGAGGATCTTTTATTACGACACCAGCATATAATAATATTTTAATTATTAAGGTAGTTTGTTCTGATTCAGATAACTCAAAATTTTGAGATATAGCAGGATCATAAATATATTGACCTACATTTCCTAAAGAATAACCCCAAACAACGTTTCTAGGTTTTCTTACAAAATCTACAGTTATATCTCCAGCACTTACAATAGTGCTTGGGCTTATATAAAGTTTATTGTTTTCGTAAAGATAATAAGGAAAGCTATTGGTAGCTTTAGTAAGTGGAGATTTTTGTATTTGATAATAATCACTTCTTTGTAATCTTTGTATTTCTGTAGGAATACCTAAGTAATTATAAGTTACTGTTCCTAATCTATAAAAAGAAACAGTTGTTGAAGGAAAAGGAGGGTTAGTAGGTTCAACACCTGAGTATATAACTGTATTACCATAACTGTCTATTATTGGTAAATTCCAATAGGGATTTAATGGAGTAGTAGTGTTATCATATGTAGCATTACCAAATGTTTTGAATGTAGCTATTCTTTCATCTATATTTTCTATTCTATCAGAATAATCTACATCAGCTTGTGGCACACGTAATTGTTGATTTAGATCTTCAAAATATTGTTCAAAGATTTCTAATTGTGACTGAGTACTTATTTTATTAAACTCGTCAGGAGTAATGTATCCTCGTTGTTCTTTGTTTAGTATTGTTAATACAGTACTATAAACCTGATTTACGTTTATTGCCATGTTAATTTTATTATGTTAATAATCAGGTGGCCACATAAGTAACCACCTGTTATTATAATTACCTGTTATTTAAATTTTTTCTCGATAGACTTATATATTTCTACACCTTCGTCTGTCTTTAAAAAAGCAGCAAATGCTGAATAAGGATTTTCATCAAATGGTATTGTCATTAATTTTTTACCATTAGAAGCCCACATAAAATATCTTTGATCATCTGATAATTTTAAAATACCTGCTTCAGTAGCTCTAATACCAAAATTTCTTAAAATAACATTTTCATCGTTAGCTAATTCTATAAATAGGTTAGGATTCTTTTTAGCAAATAAAAGTAAATCTCTTTTTATTTCTTTTGAGCTTAACTTACTTACTTCAGATCCACACTCTACTCTTAATACAGCTTCTGCATGTTCTATGTCCATTGATTTAGCAGCGTTTAACGCGTCTATTTCAAAATTTAATTCATCTAATTCACTTACCGCAACCTTTTGAGGTTCTAATTCTTTGTATCTATGTATTCTTAACGGATGATAAAGAGATAAAAGTTTTTGTAAGTTTTGTTTTTCTTTAGGTACGTTTAAAACACCATCTTTAAATGTTATATGACCCATAGTAGCTTCTCCCATTTGTTCATCTACAAAAACAGAAGATTGATTAGTTGCATACCTTAGTTCTCTTTGAGATCCTGTTTCTTCATCAAACCATAGTAAAGGATGTTTTTTAGTATGTTTACTAGGTATTGTAAAAGTTAACGGAGATCTTCCTCCTGTTAGATAATAGTTTCTATCTTTTATTTCCCAATTTTTAGGTTGGGTTATTTTTTGTTTTGACATAATATAATATAATTAAAAAGTTTAAAAAAAATAAATACCCCCGCCATTTGACGGGGATAATTATTATAGTTGGATTATTTTATAATCCTTTGAATAATACGAAATTATTCGCAGCTTGAGTAACTAAACATCTTTCAGATAAGAAGTTAACTTCCATTGCATCTAAAGATGAAGTGAAAGCACCACCTACTGAACCAGTTAACCACGACTTCATTCTTCTGTCGTCAGTCTGAGAAGCTCTATATCTTACGTGTAAGAAAGGTCTTCTAATGTTAGTACCTAAAATTTGATCATATACAGTTGAAGTACCAGCTGGTATTAAAACTCCTTCGATTGAAGCAGGTCCAACTTGAGCACCTCTTGTAGAAGCATCATTTAAGTATTTCCAGTCTGTTTTATAGAAGTCATAAGAACCTCTTCTAAATCCTGAGAAACCAAGATTTAAAGCCATTTCTTCTGAGTTTTCAAACAAACCAAAAGCAGTACCACCAGCGAAACCACCAGAGATAGATCCTAGCATATCATCAAAATCAAGATTAGAAGATCTGTTTAAGAAAAGCATGTTTTCTTCAATAGCTCCTTGAGTATCTAAATTTTTAAGAATTGCATCGAATGCATCTAAACCAGCAGCAGCACTAAATCCTACTTGAACGTTTCCTCTTGCGTTGATAGCAGCGAATAAACCTTCAGAACCAAGTGTTTGACCAGTTAATGCACCAGGACCTCCAGCAGATAGCTCAGCTTCTACCATAGACATTTCTAGGTAATCTTCAAATCTAAGTCTAGTTTCAGACTCAGCTTTTAAGTACCATAAATATCCTCCAGTACCATCTTCAGTAGAAACTTCTACCCAACCGATCTGAGCTGTGTCAGAACCATTGATAGTATAAGTACTTCTAAGGATAATAGGAGAGTTATGATATTGAGTAAAGTTAGGAGTAACTGTCACTTGTGGATTGTTAACAGCAGCATAAGTGTTAGCACCTACAACAGCGTTAGCAGTTGATGTTCCTTTTTGGAATTCAGAACCGTAAACAAATATTTTGTTATTAGCACTGTCAGGAATTCCAGCAGCAACTAAGGTAGCAAAACCGTAAGGTTCTACAGTTAACTGTCCTGGGTTACCAGCAGCACCAGCTAATCCAGTGTCAGATATTCTAACAAAACATTTTGCTTCGTTTCCGAGATCATCCATTACAACGATTGTTGATCCTGGAGATATTACGTTTACAATAGGGTTAGCAGCATTTGCAGCAGTTACAGGAATAGTAATTGTTCCAGCAGCTGATACAGATGTACAGTCATTGTACGCAATATGTAATCTATTTTGTTCAGACCATATAACCTGATCTGAAGTCATAGGCATTTCAGCGCCTACCATGCGTAGAAATCCTGATAACGTTCTGTTACCATATCTTTCTACTTCTTGTTCATACAATTCCGGTAGGTATTGCTGAGCAAAGTTATTTGAATTCGCACCAGCACTATCAAATTGAAGATAGTTATCCGTTAGGATTTGTTGCGATTGAGAGGGTATTATACTCCCAAATTGTGGAGTTAAAGCCATAATTTTAATTTTTAATTAGTTAGTTAAATTTTTTTGTTTTTATTTTTAATTTTGTTGAATCTAATCCACTAATCGATCTTACTTTTAACCCGTTTATGAAAACGTTACCATCGGCAACTTGCCTAGGTTTTTCACTTGTGATATTCTTAGAACTGTTAACTATAGTTTTTACACCATCAGCTTTCCCTTGTTCATAAAAATGATTAGCAATTTTATCAGCATTCATAGCAGCATATAACGCTTTGTGATAACCATGCGTATCGGAAACAATACCTTTGTCATCAGTATATTTATTAATAAATTTACTAATATCAGTTTGTGTTTCACCAACTTGTGTAGGATTAGAAACTTTATATCTAAACTTTTTTTGCCCAACGTTGAAATCAAACCCTTGAAATTCATCATTAAACAATTGATTAGTTTTAGTTTTAAAATCCTGATGGTTGTTTTCCATCGTCTTTTGTTGCTCATTGTATCTATTGAAAAAGTCCATAGCTTTCTGTTGCTCTTGAGATACACCAGGTCTCAACTTGATTTCCTGGTAATATTTATCTTTAAGAGTTTCTAGTTCCTTACGGGCTTTTGCAACTTCTTCTTTAAAAGCTAGTTTCTTTTTTCTTACATCTCTAGCTTCATCAACCTCTTCGTCATAATTAAAATTATCTTCCATTAAGAAAGCAATTTCTTCACTATTCAAATGAGGTTTTGTTTGTTTGTAGTATTCATTAAGTAAAGATACATCATCTGTTTTACTATAATCATGATTTAATCTTACATAATCTTCTACTGTACCACCAGTGTCTTCCATAAAAGTCACTAGTTTTTCTATATTTTCAGGTAAAGGTTTACCAAGTACTTGCTCGTCTCTTTTAGCTTCAGCAATATCTTGCTTAATTTCTTTAACCTCTTGTTCTTCAGTTATTTCTTGGATTTCAACGACAGAATCCTCTTCTTTGGGTTCTTGTACTTCCACATTTTCGCTGGACCGTACTTCTCCATCCACCTCTTGTATATCTCCGGTTTGTTTATCTTCAGGTAATCCTCCTGTTTCTGGCTCTGAAATGGCATCTTCTTTAGGTATTGTAACCTTTGTAACTTCTGGAACTATTTCTCCAGTAGCTTCTGGTTTTGTTAAATCTACTTTAATTGGATCGTTATTAATTTCACCAAGTTTTTTAGGTGTCTTTTTCTTTGTTTTTAATTTAAAGTCACCTTCCTGTTTAACAGGTTCATTTGTTTTTGTTTCTTCTGACATGATATAATATTATAAAATTAGTAATTATTTAGGGCTAAAAGCTTCTAATCCAAAATCCCCTATGCTATCGTTGCTCGACTCGAAATTTATTGGTGGACCATCATTTTGTCTTTGTTGTATCATTTGACTTTGTTGTGATCCTTCCAATTTAATTCTTTGGTCTTTTCTATTTTCTATTTCTGCTTCTTTTAAAGATTCAGTTTCTCTTTGTGCTCTTGCTAATTCAACATTGTAATTAAATTCTTCAGCCATAAGCATACGTTTTATCTCAGCTTCTGTCTGCATTCTTTGTATTTCAAACTGTGATTTAGCTTGTTCTATATTAACTTTTTGTTCTGTTAATACTTGTTGTTTTTGTGTTTCAACCATAGCTGTTTTTTCTGCTAATTGAGCATTAGCCTCAGCTTGGGCTTGTATATTTCTTTCTTGTATTGCTTGATCTCTTTCTTGCTTTATTCTACGTCTTTGCTTTAACATTTGATTAGCAAGTTTCAAGTTTTTTATTTGTCTTAAATCTATAGCATCTTCTAACTCAATACCACCAGCTTGTAAAGCAACTTGTATGTTTTGTTCTAATTGTGCTTTTTCTTCTTCATCAGGTTCTAGTTCTAAGAAAATACCAAAATCATGCAAAGATAAGTTTTTAATTTCTTTTAACGTTTGTGTATTGTAGACTGAAATACTTTCCATTAAAGCGTTAGCTGTTAAAGGATTATTAAGTACATCAGCTAATTTTTTAGATATGTTTTCACATAATCTTAAACTCATATATAAACTAGCATTATTAATATGTTTTGTTGCTATGTTTGATTGTTGAGCAGCTATTTTTTGTAATCCTACTAATGTATCTTTATCTGGTAACGTACCATCTCTTGCTTCATTAAGTCCGGTTACGTCTCTAATCATCTGTAAATAATAATTATATGTAGATATTAAAGCACCAATTTTAGCTTGACCAGCTGATGAGGTTAATTCTTGTACTGGAACTTTCCCTCTATTTAACTCACCATCTTGTGTTAAAGATCTACCTACAACAGAACCTGTTTGAAAATACATGTTTAAAGCTTCTGCCGGATTATAGTTTGTACCGTTACCTAAATCAACTTCAGCTAAACCATCCATATCTAAAAATACCCCATCTGGTACCATTCTTGAAAGTACTTGTTGTAGTTTCAAATGAGTTAATTGAATCATATCAGCAAAACCCATTGTTTTAGTAACTAAAGATTCTATTCTACCCTTGTACATTCTAGGTGCACATATAGCGTAGTTCATTTCTACCTTAGTTGTATCAGACATAGGTCTAGTCATGTTTTCAGATAACTCCCACTTTAACATTACATCCGTACCTAAAACTTTAACACCTTCAAATAAAACCTCTATACTTCTACTAACTTTAGAAAAAGAATCGGATTGTGGTGGGTTAAATGTATCAGGTTTTTCTAATATTTTCTCTAATCCATTATCTGTTTGCTTTAATTTAAATACTTGATCCATATAAGACTTGTATTCAAAAAATAACACTTGTATAGTATTTTGATCATAACCACCATAACCATATATATAGTTATTATTGCTATTATATTTTTGTAGTTTTTCTAATTCTTCATTAGATATATGAGGAAAATGTTTTTTAACCTCAGGGATTGTCATTGCTTTGACTTCACCTACATAATATATATCTTCAAAATTTGGATCTTCAGTATATGAATAAATCATATACGCGGGATCAACATAGTCGAGTGTTATACCGTTTGAAGCATTAAAGTTTGTTTTAGCGGCAGCTATACCTAATGTAACTAAATCTAAATTAATTCTACGTTTTAATAATTCAAATTTATTTTGTGCTAATACTTGACTAATAGCTTCTTCTTCAGCAATTTCTATTGATTGTTTATAAGATAATTGCAAATGCAATTCCATTTCTTCAATAGTTTTAGGTAAATTTTCTTTTGGAATTTTTGTATTAGATATATCTACACCAGTAGAAGCTTTAACCTGCTCTTGTATTTCATAAGCAAACATATCTTTTGCAAGACCTTCTGCGTATTTTGTTCTTTTCTTTATAGATTCTGGATCTTGAGCATAAGCTTTTATATCATAATCTTTAGCTGATATACCGTTTGTTAATATATCTACAAATTTAGATAATATAGGTACTGGTTTCCAGTCTAAGTTTAAATAGCTTAAGTCACCATTAATTGATAACTCATCTTTATATTTTTGTACAGGTTGCTCTCCTCTTGCGTATAATCTTCTATTATGAAAATCATTAAAGCTTGTTAAGTATCTATTACCATTAGTTCTTCCTTGTGCAAACCATTCTGATTGTATAGCATCAGCAACTCGCTTTCCATACTCCCAAGACATCTTTTCCGCCATAGGTACTACCTGTTCTGGAAATGTGCTATTACTATTATAGTTTATTTTCATTTATCGTATTATTTTTGAAATATCCCCTTTATTATCATACTTTTTTATACCTAAATCATAATTAACTAAAGTTTGTTTAGGTATAGGTCTATATTTATTTTTATTACAAGCCATAATAGCTAGCCCTGAACTAATGGAAGCATCGTGCATTGTTCTATTGTTTATATTAAATTTAGCCCAATCCTGTAATGTTCTTTGAAAATATAAATCACCATACTCGTTATTAGGTTTTAGACCAATAAAATCTTGTATATAAGATTCTATAGCAGCAGCATGAGCTTGTTTTATATCTTCACTTGAATTAGGTATACCACCTATTTCTCTTTCTGTTACAGACAATTTATTATATATTTTATCTGGTCTGTTCATAGAATAACCTCTATATCCTCTTCTTTTAAAATAATATAATAATCTAGGTTTATTATTTTCTGCAAGTATTGGCATACCATAAAAGATACAAGCCATTAAAACATCTTCAAAAAATATTTCTGCTGTTGCAGGTCTAGCTATATATTCAAGAAAAAAATGATTAGCAGGATGATTTTCCATACTAAACTTGGTTAAACCGTGTAAAGATCCATTTGATCCTCTTTTATCTACAGTACCTGATATATCATAACTGTCACAACCAAAAGCTCCCATATGCTCATTACCAGGATATTTTTTACCATTTTTAGAAATTACATTATTTTGTAAATGTACTTCTGGAACCCAAGATATAAAAAATCTACCATTATTTGTAGGGTTAAAAATTACTGTAGTATCTTTTACTCCATTTACCCATTGAAAATTACCCTGTGTTATTATATTACTATTGTTAATATCAGAGTTCCAATCTATTTGTTCGTAAATTTTGGTTAAATTAAATAAAGAAGATTTTGCTTCATCTCTAAAAGCATGTTCTTCAGTTCTTGGAAATTGTCTATAAAATTCATTTAAACCGTCTTGATCTCCTTTTAATCCATCTACTTCATTTTGCCAATATTCTATAACACCTAAATTTATTTCAACACCGTGTGGGTCTTCCACTGGTTCTGTTGGCGTATTAAAGACAGGTACGCCATAAGCATCGATGTATCCTTCGTAGTTCCATTCCATAGGTATGAACAAAGAATATAATCCCGAGCGAGTCTGTCCATTGGCGTTTCTTTGTGTGACGTCTGAGTCATAATAAAGTTTTTTAAAATTATCTCCTCCTTTGTCTAATGCATTTGAGGTACTACCCATCATGCATTTACCAATAATTTTACTACCTAATCGTAGTGTTGTTTTAGTAACTCGCCAATTATTTAATATATTATTTGGCCTTTCCCATTTCCCACTCTCATCATGTACTAATAGTTTTAATTTTTCACCATCGTAAGAGTTATCTCCTGTATTTTTCCAATCAACAGTTGTGTCTAACCCTGTTAACTCTTTAAGGGTTTCATTAGTTTCAAGTTTTCTTCTAGTAAATTTACTTGCAGGAACTCTATATGCTAATTCTGTTTTGGGACGGTCCATACCGTCTTGGATTGGTTTAAAGAAAAACGGGTAATTAACCGAGATTGGTACGACTTTGTCAGTAAACATTGTTTTAGCGTCAGGTCCTGATTTAGATAATATTCCAAATCTTGAGTCTGTTGAAATTGTTGCGCTGTTAACAGTTTCACCTGAGGCCATGAACGAAAAACCAGATCGTCTGTTTTTAAGATAACAAATCCCATACGATCTATCGTCGGCTTTACAAGCTTCCCAGAATATAAAGAATAATCTGTTTGACTCCCTAAAATCTGGTTTCCCAACATCAATCTTGGACCACTGCAAGTACATGTAATGAGTCCCAGTAATATAAGTAGGTTGGTCTTTATTAATAAACCAAAATCCTTTTTCTCTGTAATCAAACTCTTTATCAATGTAATCATACCATGTTTCTTTAAAATCTACATCGTATTCTTCCCAGTCAAATATAGTTTTAATATGTTTAAAAGCTGTAGGTAATGGTGTTCTCTCCCATTTATTATCTTTAAACTTTACTACATCTTTTGATTTTTTAGGTAAAGCTATCCTAAGATTTTGGATTTCATATATTTCACCAATTTCACCAGTTTTTGATATAACGACGATATCATACTCTTTATTGTATCCATATTCCCATTTTTTATATCTATTTAACCTTTTAATTACTTTAGGTTTAATAGGTTCAACTATTTTTAATAATGTTTGCTTATACATTACTTAGATCTTCCTTCAGCAAAACCTCTAAAAGTTTTTTCTTCTTTAACTTCTTTAGGTTTTTCGTTTAATATACTTTCTTCTTCTTGTATTCTTTGTAAGATTTCAAAAGCATCAAATATAGCTAACTTTTTAGTAGCTGCTGCGTTTTTTAAACGATCAGCGGAAATATCTGGGCCAAAATCTATAATAGGTTCTTTTGCAACTTTAATTAATTCTTTAACCGCTACTTGCCCAGCTTGGATTATACTCAGCTTGGTTTTCTTTATCTCCATATTTAATTACAATATCATTTGATTTCATACAATACAAACGCTCTTTATCTACAATAAAATCATATTCACCATATGGTGTATAACCTACAGTGTCTCCCTCGTGTATTCCTAGCGCTTCTAATGAGCTATTACCTATTTTTAATACACCAATAAGGTTTTGCTCTTTTGCAACCTTAAATTTACTTTCGTTTTTTAAGGGTTTTATAAAACATCTGTCGTTTATTGACATCCATTTTGAATTTCTTTTATATAAATATATTTGATCTAAAGCACAAAAGTATTCATTATCTTTAAAAAAAGATCTTGATTTTTTCTTTACACCTTTCATATTATAAAAAGTTCTAAAAACATTATGATGTATTAAAATTAAATCACCTTTTTTTATTTCAGTTTTAAAAGCTAAAGGAACTTCGATTACTTTAGCCACATTGTTTACGAATTTAAAACTTTCAATCTTAGTGTTTAATATTATTTTAACGTTTTCTATCTCTATTTCGTTTTCATAAGTATTACCAAATGGTTCTACTATAAAGTCATATAAACTTTGCATCAATACTCTAAATCATATTCGATGGATATTGCCATGTTAGAATTAAATTTTTTCCATGGCAATATTTCATCTCCTTTTCTTATATGAATATTGTAAGATGAATCTTTAGTATCATGAATAATATAAGCAATTTCATGCCCTCCATAAACCTGTTGACCTATAGAATAATGCATAGCATCAGTTTTATAATCAGATCCAATACTGATTTTTCTTACAACATTATCCACTTTTATTCTTCTTCTTTTACCTCAACAACAGTGTACTCACCTGAAGATAAATTAATGTTAATTGGTCCATACTCTTCTTCAAGTTTCTTCTTAACTTCTTCAGCTTCATTGTTTACTTTATTAAACTCTACTTTAAGAGCACTTTTTTGTATTTCAAGAAAACCAATTTGGTTTAATACTTGACTTACTTTTGTTTGAGATTCTTGAACTTCTTTTAACTGTTCGTCGGTTATTTTTAATTTTTGTTCTTCCATTTTAATTTAATTTAATTTATTTAGTTGATTCTTTAAAGTTATTTTCCAGATGATAGTCTATTTTTGCTTTAAGCTCTGGATGATGGTTTTCATCTAATATCATTGTTAGTATTTTTTTTTCTGCTTTTGTATAACCTATAGTATAGGCACATACAACAGTTACAATACTTAAAGCAATTATTTTAAGTTTATTTTTCATTTAATTTAATTATATTTAATTTTATTTATCCTTGTGAAAGCCAAGTTTGTTTCTTGTTTCTTTCATTCATTGTTGATTGTTTTGTAGGTCTAGGGTTAATTGTTGGAACAATATCCCACTGTCTTTGTTTTCGTTCTAAATCAAGTTGCTCTCTTCGCGTCCACTTTGACTCAAATTGAGTTTTTCTATTAGAACTTGGTTCTACACCAGGAATTGCATTTAAATCTTGATTTAGCCACCAATTAAAAGCTGCTTCGCTTACCTCATCTTGATCTACGGTATTTACTCGAGGACCAAAACCGGATATGCCATCTTGAGCCTGTGCAACTCCACGTAACTGAGCTTTTCTTTTTAATCTTTTATTTATTTTATTTCTATAAACACTCATATAATATAGTTACAGATTTTATTTACTTTTTAAATATACTTGTAACCTTTTCTCCACTTCGTCCGCC
>Ga0209232_1000939_pt1 | contig 16639 bp, 23 predicted proteins | sample ETNvirenome_2_60_FD_184066 | JGI IMG/M metagenome (GOLD analysis project Ga0209232, IMG submission 184066) | Marine viral communities from the Pacific Ocean - ETNP_2_60 (SPAdes) (version 2) | ecosystem: Environmental > Aquatic > Marine > Oceanic | place: Pacific Ocean | collected 2013-06-22
AGTGGTAGGAGTAGACAACTGTGAACTTGCAGATTGGATACATAGAGAGTTAGAATGGGATCAATTGATACTCGAATACTACACTCCTGGTGAACCTAACTCAGGTTGGATACACTGTAGTTATACAGAGGGTATGCCTAGAAAATCTTTCTTGCACGCTTTTAGAGAAGAAGGTAAAACAAAATATAAACCTATATTAGGAAAAGCAAAAGAAATTTTTATTTAAATATTTATGATTCCAATAATCATAGAGGATAATTTTTTTAAATATCCAGAAAAAGTTTTAGAATTATGTAATAAATGTGATTTTGAAAAATCACCAGATGGCAGATGGCCAGGAGCTAGATCAAAACTTTTACATAAAGTTGATGTAGATTTTTTTAAAATTTTTCATAGCAAAATCTTTGCTTTAATATATCCATATCATTATCAAAACATTGACTATGCTGCATATTCATCTTTTCAAAAAGTAGATGGTGATACTTATAAAAATGAAGGGTGGGTACATACAGACCCAGGAGAGATAACAGCAATAGTATACTTAAGTAAACATGAAGATTGTGGTACATCTTTTTGGGAAAGCAAGTCATTTGAAGCTCCAATTCATAATGATAAAAAAGAAAGTATTTATTTAAATAAACTTCCAAAAGAAGAAGAGCTAAAATATTTAAATGAAAATAACAATCAATTTACAAAAGTGCTTGATGTAAAATCTAAATTTAATAGAGCTATTATATTTGATGCAAAAAAATTACATTCAGCTAGTAAATTTACTGATAATGCTGTAGAATCAGAGAGAACAACTTTAATTACTTTTATAAATGGAATAAAGGTTAAAAATGATGTTTTTAAAAGTGGTGTACTAGAAAGTCAAAGAGTAGATTAATATGGCAATATCAAGAGGACAAATCCCAAAACAAATTGAAGGCAAATTGAGAGGCGCAAGAGGTGAAAAAAAGAAAAAAAAACAAGTTAAATACAAACCCTATCGCAAAAAGCCTAAGGACTTCAAAATTTAACCAAAAAGTGGTACAATCTAAAAAATTGTATAACCGTAAAAAGGATAATAATGGCTACGTCAGGGACTACAGCATTTGATTTGTCAATTGAAGAAATAATTCAAGAAGCATACGAAAGATGCGGAATGGCTACAACTAGTGGTCATAGTTTAAAATCAGCAAGAACAAGTTTAAATTTATTATTTGCAGAATGGGCAAATAGAGGAATTCATTTATGGAAGGTATCTTTGCACGAAAATACCTTAGTATCAGGACAAGCTGAATATTCTGTGAGTGCTGGGGTAAGTGATGTTTTAGAAGCTTTTGTATCTACAACTGCAGCTGGTGCAAATACAGCAAACACACAAGATGTATCTTTAACTAAAATAGATAGATCTGCTTATGCTGCATTACCAAATAAATTAGCAACAGGTCAACCTTCTCAATATTATGTTGAAAGAGAAAAGACTCCTAAAATTTATTTATATCAAGCACCTGATGTTGTGACCTATAAAGTTTTAAAATATTACGTAATTAAAAGAATTGAAGATGCAGGTGTTTACTCTAATGACGCTGATGTTGTTTTTAGATTTTTACCATGTATGGTAGCTGGGTTGGCTTATTATTTAGCTATGAAAAATGCACCAGCTTTAGTTCAACAAAACAAATTAATTTATGAGGATCAATTAAAAAGAGCTTTGGATGAAGATGGTCAAAGAGCATCAACATTTATCACACCACAATCTTTTTATCCTACTGGAGTTTAATTATGTCAAAATATGCAACAGGTAAAAGATCATTAGCAATTTCTGATAGATCAGGAATGGCTTTTCCATATACTGAAATGGTCAAAGAGTGGAATGGATCATTTGTTCATTATTCTGAATTTGAGCCAAAACATCCACAGATTAGAAGAAGACATTTTACAGCTGACGCTATTGCATTACAAAACTCTAGAAATATGAAATTTCAACAACCTACAAATAGAGATGGTGTTCAAGCAGACTCTGGAGGAATTTCTGTTGGAGTTGCAAATTTGAGTTTACCAGGAGATTTTGCATTTATTACACAAGGGTCATCAGAAATGAAACCAGCTGATCCATCTGCACAAAATAGAAACAGACAACTTGAAATGGTTTTAAACAGTGTAACAGTGAGTATATCATAATGGCAATAACACATTCAGCTTTTTTAACACAAGTAAGAAACTATACTGAAGTAAGTAGTAATGTTTTAACTGATGCAATTATCCAAGATTTTATAAAATCTGTAGAGTTAGATGTAGCAGGTAGAGTTGATTATGATGATTTAAGAAAGTACGTTACTTCAAATTTTACTGCAGGAAATAGATATGTAATTTTACCTGGAGATGCTATAGTTGTTAGATCTGTACAAATAATAGACAGTAGTAATAATAGAATTTTTTTAGAAAAAAGAGATACAAGTTTTATTTCTGAATTTGCACCTAATGATAGTACAACAGGAACTCCTAAATATTATGCTAATTGGGAAGACAATGTTCAACAAGGACCTGTTATTTTAGTTGCTCCAACTCCTGCATCAGCAGATACAGTTCAAGTTAATTACATAAAAAGTCCACCTGAATTCACTAGTACATCAAATACATACTTATCTACAAATCAAGAATCTATGTTATTACATGGGGTATTAGCTGAAGCCTTTAGGTTTTTAAAAGGACCTATGGATATGTACAACTTATATGAAAAGAAGTATAATGAAGAAATACAAAATTTTGCCCTACAACAAATGGGTAGAAGAAGACGTGCGGAGTATGATGACGGAGTGCCTAGAGTAGTTATTCCTTCACCTTCTCCAAACAAACAAATTAATTAAGGAGAATATAATGGCAATAACAACTAACGCAATATGTGATTCTTTTAAAAAAGAATTACTTCAAGGTAAACACGACTTTGATACATCATCTGATACATATAAATTAGCGATGTATACAAACTCAGCAAGTTTAGGAAAATCTACTACAAACTACACTACAGGTAATGAAGTTACTTCACCATCAGGATACACTGCTGGCGGAAAAGCTCTTGTTAACCAAGGTGTTAAAGTTTCATCTTCAGTGGCAATCACTGATTTTGCAGACTTATCGTTCGTAGGTGTAACTCTTACTGCAAGAGGTGCATTAATCTATAACACAACAACTGATGGTGGTTCAAACACAACTGATGCTGTTGCTGTATTAGATTTCGGTGGAGATAAAACTGCAACTTCAGGAACATTTACAATTCAGTTCCCTGCGTTCACAACATCTGCTGCGATCTTAAGATTAGCTTAATTTAAGGTTCTGGAGCTATGGCAGAGTATACTTATACAGTTACCGTAGCTTCAGGAAACCTATATGGCGGTGGAACCGGAAACGTTTTTTATTTAAACGGTGCAAGAAATTCTACAGGACCAGGCACAGTAAGTTGGGTTGAAGATGGAACTCTTCGATTTGATCAAAGTGCTAGTTCAAATGATAATCACCCATTAATTTTTTCTACAAACACCAGTACCTCTGGAATAATTTCATCTGGAGTAACTTATTATCTTGATGGAGCAAGTAATCAAGCTGGCTATACAAATGTATCTACTTTTAATGCTGCAACAACACGTTATGTTGAAGTAACACCATCCTCACAAACTGATTTTTATTATTTATGTTATGTGCACGGAATTGGAATGGGTGGTATTTTTGATATTACATCTACTACATGGGGAGCATTACAATGGGGCAATGGAGCATGGGGAGATCAAGCTGATATTGATGTAAGTGTTACTGGAACATCTCTTACATCAGCTATCGGAACTTCTGTTGCAGATGCCGAACTACAAGTAGGTTGGGGAGGAGATACTTGGGGTGAAAACGAATGGGGTGATCTATCTGGATCACAACCAGTAGCTGTAGGATCACAAGCAACATTTTCTATTGGTACATTACAGTCTATAACAGCTAATGCTGTTGTTGAACCTTCAGGTATTCAATTAGCTTCATCACAAGGATCAACTATTGGTGGAACATCTGCTGCAGTATCGGTTACTGGAAGTTTAGAATCCATGGGAGTTGGCCAAGTTTCTATAGGTATTGGTGCAGCTACTTCTGGACTAGAAATGTCTTCAAGTATTGGTGCAGCTACTGTTGATGAAAGTATTTTAACTGGAGAAGGTTGGGGAAGAGGTTCATGGGGAGAATTTGCATGGGGTGTAAATTATTCTGTAGCTCCTGTTGGACAAACTTTAACTTCAAGTATTGGAGAAGAAACTGCTTTTACAGATATTACAGTCAATGTTACTGGTCAAGAATTAACATCTACAATGGGTAATTTTTCATTAGTAGGAGATTTTGGAATCGTTGTTTTTGCAGCTGAAGATCAATTAGATTTTACAATAGGTTCTTTAGTTATCACAGGAGATGCATTAGTAGAAGTAACAAGTGCTGGATCTTTGACTGGCTCAATAGGTAGTGTAATAGCTGGACTAAAAACACCAGTAGATGTTTCTGGTATACAAATGACTTCAAGTATTGGCACAATAAATCTTGTGCAAGGAACTACAGAGTCCGTTACTGGCCAAAGTATTGCTATGTCCCTTGGTCAACATGCAGAAATACCAGGTCAAATTATAGGTGTTGGAGGGCTTCAATTATCAAGTAGTATGGGCTCAGTGACTGTGACGGGTATAGCAAATATTCCTGTTACTGGCATTCAAATGAGTGCCACTATTGGTAGCCCTATAATTACTGCTTGGCAAGAGATTAACCCTGGTGTAACTAATACTTGGACAGAGGTTGATTTGGCTGCTTAGATAATGTAAAATAAAAACTTATTAAGGAGAATTTTTATGGCATCAAGTTATTCAACAGACTTAAAACTCGAACTAATGGTTACCGGTGAAAATGCTGGTACTTGGGGAGATAAAACAAATACAAATTTAAATTTAGTACAACAAGCAATTGCTGGTTTTGAACAAGTTACTTTATCAAGTGGTGGAACATTAGCACTTGTTATGTCAGATGGTGCTTTATCAAACGCAAGAAATTTAGTTATAAAATTTGCAACTGCATCAATTGCATCAAGCACAATTTGTACTATTCCAGATTCAATAGAAAAATTTTACATCTTTGATTGTACAGGATTGACTAATCCTTCAAACCTTACAATTAAAACTGCTTCAGGAACAGGATTTACTCCTGATGCTGCAAAAATTTATGCAGCTTATTCTGACGGAACAAATTTAAAAGAAGTTTCTTTAGATACTTTAGGTGGTACTATTGGAACTGCACAAATTGCAGATGATGCTGTAACAAATGCAAAAATTGCTGATGATGCAATTAGAGCTGCACAACTTTCAGACAATGCTGTTATAACTGCTACAATTAACAATGATGCTGTTACAGTAGATAAAATGGCAGATGACGCAGTAGGTGCTGCTCAACTTATTGACACTTCTGTAACTGCTGGTTCATATACTCTTGCATCAATTACAGTTGATGCACAAGGAAGATTAACTGCTGCTTCTTCAGGAACTGCTGGAGGCGGAAATATGGTTGCAGTAAAATATGAAGGTGGACCTGCTAGTGGAACTTACACTGCTAATCCTAATGCAACTAAAGTCGTGGCTTATGTAGCAGGTGGTGGCGGACAAGGCGGCGGGGGAGCCTTTACAGGGCCTCAGGGCGGACCGGGCCAACCGGGAGGAGACGGTGGAGTTGGTGGAATGGGAGCATTCTTCTTTCCAGTGACAGCACCACATACACAACCTTTTTCAGTTGGAGGCACAGCTGGTGCAACGACTTTAGGAAATAACGTTACAGCTAATGCTGGACAAGCTTTAACTGGAGCTGGACCATCTCCATCTTTTCAAGCATCAGATGGATCTGCTGGACAAGCACCGGGTGCAACAAAAGATTTAACAGGTAATAATCAAGATATGAAAATATTTATGTCACCAGACATTGGAGTCGGTGGACAAGGTGGTGGAACTCCTGCACAAGCAGGTAACCCAGGAAGTCCAGGTGGTATGTTTATTTTTGAAGATATAGGAGCATAATAATGGCATTTGTAATTTTAGATAATAATAAATTTTGTAAAGTAGCTAGAAATGAAGCTGACAAAAATGATATGAATATCAATCCTAGAACAGGTTCAGAAGTTGAAATTTCAGATGATGACTTTAACGCGTATGTAACTAATAGAAAAGAAATAATAGTTACAGATGGTAATGTTAGTTATTTTGATGGAGTAGAACTATTTTCAAAAGATGAAGACGAGTTAAAACAAAAATTTAAAAATTTTAAATGGTTAGCTAGACTTTACATTGAAAAAAATCAAGGCACACAATTGACTACTCAGTTACAAAATTATCTTGGAGTGCTTTCTAGTACAGATACATCTTCATTAACTTATCCAATAAACTGGGAAAAACACTGTTCAGAAAATTCAATACCATTTCTGCACGTAAATCAAATAGGTTAATTTTCTTGTAAATAGACTATAAAAATGTAAAACATTTTTATGTTCAACAATATTATTGAATTTAATGCTGCTGATATTTACGTTGATTTAAAACAAGATTATCCGACACCAATAAAAATAAATATTCCAGATTGGTTTAAAAAGTTAGAACATAAATCACAAGCTAGGACTGTAAAAGGATGTATGCCTTTTTTAGATACTTTAATGTCTGGATATTGTTTATACGTGCCAGTAGATTTAGAAATAAAACACAATGTTGATAGTGTAGATAAAGAAGGTAAACCAATCAAAGATAGCTTTGCTGCCTGTCCTTTAGGACGAGGGGCTCATGATCATGGCATTAATCTGAATCATGAGGGACACCCACAAATTCATAATATTGAACAACTAGCAGGATCTCCTCTTGTAAATAAAAATAAAGATTTGCCTTTTTATAAAATATTAAATCCTTGGCATATAAAAACACCACCTGGATATTCTTGTTTATTTTTACCTCCTATGAATAATGCAGATGATAGATTTAGTATTATTCCAGGGATTGTAGATACAGATACTTTTCACAAAGAAATTAACTTTCCTATTGTTTTAAATGGTGATAAATATCCTGTGTTAAATACGACTATTGCAAAAGGTACACCTTATGTGCAAATAATACCTTTTAAAAGAGAAAGTTGGAAAATGAAAATAACAAAATCTAAAGCAAGTAAAAATGCATTAAATAATTTATTATACCCATTTAGATTTTTACATAATTATAAGAAAGATATATGGAAAAAGAAACAGTACAAGTAAATCCGTATGAAGTAGGTCAATACGTAAAAGTTATTGACGGTCTTTTTCATAAAAAGACTATGGAGAAATTTCATAGAATTTGTAAAGAACTAGATTTTGAAGATGCAAAAGTTGGTGGGGGTAATCAATCAGAAGTTAATAAAAATATTAGAAATACAAAAACTTTATGTTGGCATAGATATAGTAAAAAGTTAACACACGTTCATTGGTGTAACTATTTTATTAATGTTACACATGAAGCTATTTATAAATGGTATAAACCTCAAGCACCAGAAGTAGTGGTAGGAAAAACAAATTATATAAATCTACTTAAGTATGAAGAAGGTGGTTTTTACAAACCACATGTAGATCATTTTGATAAAATACCTAGAACCATAAGTGTTATTACGTTTATTAATAATGATTTTGAAGGAGGATATTTTGAAATATTCTCTCCAGATTTACAAATGTCACAAAAAATTAAACCTGAACCAGGTAGAACAGTAATATTTCCATCTAATTTTTTATATCCACACAAAGCAAATGAAGTGACTAAAGGCACACGATATGCTGTGGTACTATGGTATTTATAATATGCAAATAAAACAAATAAGAAAAGATTTTAAATATAAAATAATTAAAAATTTTCTCACAAGAGAAGAATCAAATCTATTAAAAGATTACACAATATTAAAAACAAGACATTATGAAGAGCCTCGTCCTCGTACAGATAGACCTGGTGTAATTGATATATCTTTTTATGGAGATCCTATAATGGAATCTTTGATGTTACAAAAAAGATTGATTATGGAAAAAGAAACTGGATTAGAACTATTACCTACATATACGTTTTGGAGATTCTATACCCAATTATCTGATTTACCTAAACATAAGGATAGACCATCTTGTGAAATAAGTACTACAGTCAACATTAGTTCTGATGGAACTCCTTGGCCAATATATATGGATGGTACTCCCATAAATTTAGAACCAGGAGATGCAGCTGTATATTTAGGTTGTGAAGTTGCACATTGGAGAGAAGAATTTAAAGGTGATTGGTGTTCTCAAGTATTTATGCATTACGTTGATAAAAATGGCCCTCATAAAGATTGGTATAAAGATAAAAGGGTTCATTATGGTTTATCATGTGATTAAAAAATGGTATAATTCTGTATGCCATTAACAAACGTACAAATAGCACCTGGATTTAATAAACAAGTTACGGCTACTGGAGCAGAAGGTCAGTGGACAGACGGTGATTTTGTTAGATTTAGATATGGTCTTCCAGAAAAAATCGGAGGATGGGAGCAATTAGTTAGTGGTACTTTAGTAGGAGCAGCTAGAGAACAATTTATTTGGGCAGACTTAGATGGAAGAAGATATGCTGCTATTGGTACAAATAAATTATTAGCAGTTTATTATGAAGAAGCTTTTTACGATATTACACCCTTAGATACTGCTTTGACAGGATGCACGTTTAGCACTGTAAATACATCTGCAACTGTGACTGTAAATAAAGCGGCACACACATTAGAACCTGGAGATCTATTTACATTTACATCTGTTACTCCTCCTAGTGGAGCTGGTTATACTGCTGCAAATTTTGAAACTAATACTTTTCAAGTGGTCACTGTTCCAGACAGTGATTCATTTACAGTTACAATGGCAAGTGCAGCAGGGACAACGGTCAACGGAAGTGGTTCTGCTACAGTTAACCCATATATTAAACCTGGTAATTTAGGATTTACATATGGTTTTGGTTGGGGCACAGGTCTTTGGGGCGGAGGTCAACAATTATTTGGAACATTAAACGGAAGTTTAAGTGATGACACTGCAGGGACTGGTGGCTCTGGAACATCAATAACTCTAGCATCAACCACTGGATTTCCTACAACGGGAACAATTAAAGTTGGAGCTGAATTTATTTCTTACACAGGTGTGTCTTCAAATGATCTTACAGGAATTACTAGAGGTGTGGCTGGAACAAGGTCAGCACACTCAAGTGGTGCTGGAGTAGAATATTATACAGGATGGGGCGAAGCTTCGTTATCTCAAACTTTATCTATAGATCCTGCATCTTGGTCATTAGATAATTTTGGAGAAAAATTAATTGCTACTATTAAAAATGGAAAATCATTTGAATGGAATCCAATTAACTCAAATCCAAGTGCTTTAACAACAAGAGCTGTTTTAATATCTAATGCACCAACACAATCTGTAATGTCTTTAGTTTCTGACAGAGATAGACATTTATTTATGCTTGGAACAGAAACAACAATCGGAAGTGGTGGCACACAAGATAAAATGTTTATAAGATTTTCTGATCAAGAAGATATAACTGATTATACACCAACTTCTGTAAATACTGCAGGATCTTTTAGATTAGATTCTGGAACAAAAATTGTAGGAGCTATTAAAGGTAAAGATTATACTTTTGTTTTAACAGATACCTCTGCGTATGTAATTCAATTTGTTGGCCCACCATTTACTTTTTCTGTCAGACAAGTAGGATCAAATTGTGGAGCTATTGGTCAACACTCAATTAAATATGTTAATGGAGCTGTATATTGGATAGGTGAATCTGGTGGATTTTTTGTTTATGATGGAACAGTTAAAGCTCTTCCATGTTTAGTAGAAGATTTTATTTTTACCACAAAAGGAGATAACTTAGGAATAAACTATCAAGGTGGAGAGTCTGTCTATGCAGGGTTAAATCATTTGTATGAAGAGATAACTTGGTTTTATCCAAAAAGTGGTAGTGAAACTGTTGATAGATGTGTTACTTATAATTATCAAAACCAAACTTGGACAACAGGATCTTTAGCTAGAACTACCTGGTCAGACGCAGGATTATATGATGTGCCTTATGCAACTGAATTTGAATCAACTGCTGTACCAACTTTTCCTACAGTGCAAGGAGTAACTAATGTAAATGGAGCGACTGTTTATTATGCACATGAAGTAGGTGTAAACGAAGTTGATGCACTTGGTAATAAGACTGCAATACCTGCTTTTATACAATCTGGAGACTTTGATTTATCGCAAGGCGGTGATGGTCAATTTTTTATGAGTATGAGAAGATTTGTGCCTGATTTTAAATTAATTACGGGTAATGCACAAGTAACTATAAATCTAAGAAATTTTCCTTCTAATACCGCTGCATCTTCTCCTTTAGGACCATTTACAATTACTAGCACCACTGATAAAGTAGATACAAGAGCAAGATCTAGATTTGCTAGTTTAAAAATTGCAAACACATCTACCGATGAAAGTTGGAGATATGGCACATTTAGAGCAGATATACAACCGGATGGAATGAGAGGATAATGGACCCTATTGAAAGACAGATACAGGAAGGTTTAGCACGTATAGCTGCACAACCAGGATTTGAAAATTATCAACCTTCATTTTCTGTTGTAGATCAACCTTTAGCCCTAGCAGCTCCTGAACCTATGGGTCTTGAAACAATAAATACTGCACCGGCAAATTTACTACCTGGACCACAGATAGATTTAAAAGAAATATTAAAAGATGCAGCAATCAAAAAAGCAACAAACTTAGCTGCTAAAAAATTAGGAATTTCAACTGGAATGGCCCAAACTATAGGAGGAGCATTAACAAATCCTTTTGGTCTTGCTACAATCCCAGCTACAGGCTTTCTTGCGTTTGGTAGTTCACTATTTAATAGAAAGAAAAAACTAGAAGAGAAAAGACAAGAAAATGCAATTAAGAGAGACATAGCAAGATCAATGCAACAAGAAAACAAAGCGAATAAAACAGGTGGTTATCAATATGGAACTCAAGGCGGCGGTGGTGGTGCTGGCAGAGATTTTATGGAAGGTAGTGGTAAAGCTGAAGATATGGGATCATTCTAATGGCGAGAGTAGATATAGTAATTCCAGAACCTGCCTCAGTTTATACAGAAGAAAACCAAAGACAAATTAATCAGTCTTTACGTACGATGCAAGATAAGTTAAATACTTCTTATCAACAAGAATTAAAAAATGAACAGGATGCTTTTAATTATTTTCTATCATGACAATACAATATAAAAACGCTGGAATTGATTTAACTACAACTGGTACTACCTCTGTTTTAACATCGCCAGCTGGAGCTAGATGTTTAGTAAAACAAATACAGATTGATAATTCTTCGGGTAGTCCAGTAAATTTATCTGTTCAAGTCACAGATACATCCGCTACATCTACTTTTGCAATTTCAAGAAAAGCTATACCAGCTAATACTGTTGAAAATATTATAACTGAAACTTTAGTATTAGAAGAAAGTGATGTGTTAAAAATGACCGCAGGAACAGCTAATGAATTACAAGGTATAATTAGTTATGCACAAATAGATAGATCTCAAGAGAATGGCTAGACAAAAATTTGTACATTTCGTACCTAGAGATAAGCCTCCTAAACGGCCTCGGCGACATACAAAGAGAGTAAATAAATCAAAAAAACGTGGACACAATAAAAAATATAATCGCCAAGGTAGATGATTGATTTACAAAAACTAGAGAAAATAATTAAAGAATCTAAAATAAATTTATGCGAAGAAGATATTTTAAATTTTTTAAAAATAAGACATAGATGGCCTTTTAGATATGCACAAGGCATACCTTCTGTTGAAATATTATGTAATAACGCATATCTAGAATCTACAAGTTTTTTTGATATTGATAATTATTTAAATTATGAAAAATGGAAATATTATTATGACTTGGGATTTACAACAATAATATCTAATACATTAGATCTTACTCAAGAACTTAGAGATCTTAACAAAAAACTTACAGCAACCACTGGTTTAAAAATGTGGTGTAATATGTATTTTTCAAACGTGGGCCAAACACCAAGTTTTCCTTATCATAAACATTCTTATGATGTTATAGTAAGACAAATTTATGGAACTGCAGAATGGAAAGTAAATGATAAATATTTTACCTTAAAACCTAATGACACTTGCATAATTCCAAAAAATGTATTACACCAAGTGTTGACAAAGAATGATAAAAAACTATCTTTAACAATAAATATACAATGACAAATGATATACCAAAAATACCAGCTGAAGCTAAAGAGATAATAAAAAATAAAAGAACTGGCAAAGTTTATGCTACTAAAGCTGACTTTGATTCTGATGTAAACGATCCAAACACAGACACAGTAGCAGAAGATTTTAGACAGGATTTAGAAATAAAAGTCACTAAAGTATCTCTAGAAGCAGCAACAAAAAAATAATGAAATATATTTTTCATAAAGAAAAATTAGAAATAAAATTATCTTGGAGAGAAAGGTTAAGATATCTTTTTACTGGTAAAATTTTATTTGATAGAAAAAGTGCATACTTACATTCAACTGCGTTATTAAAATTAATCACTGAAAGTTTAAAAAAATATGGGGATGGCCACGAACACGGTGAAATAAAATAATGAATCCAAGAGGGGCAACAGAGTTACAAATGGAAATGTTGTATAAACATGTTCCAAAAGAATTATTAGATCAAGTACAAATTTGCACATCAATACCTGGTAAAGTTCCTCTAGACCCCAACAAAGTAAATTTACTTTGGCAAAAAAATTCTTGGGATCAACCTAACTTACAAGCATTTTTTGGAAATAAATCAAGGCATAAAGAATATGATTGGTATGTTTTTAATAGCCATTGGAATTATGAAAAATTTAGATATTATTTTGATATCCCAACAGAGCGATCTGTAGTAATTAAAAATGGCATAGAGTCTTTTCCTATAAGAAAAATATATAAAAAAGGTGATCCTATAAAATTAGTGCATCATTGTACTCCATGGAGAGGTCTCAATATATTATTACGTGCGATGCAAGAAATAAAAAATCCTAATATTACATTAGATGTATATAGTTCAACTCAAGTGTATGGAGATAACTTTAAACAATCACACGATGAACAATTTAAACCACTATACGAACAGGCAGAAAAACTACCAAACGTAAATTATATTGGATATAAACCTCATGAATTTATTACAGAGATGATGCCCAACTATGATATGTTTGTGTATCCTAGTATTTTCGAAGAAACTTCATGTGCTTCAGCTTTAGAAGCATTAGCATCAGGAGTTCATGTAATAACAAATAATTTTGGTGCATTATATGAAACTTGTGCTGAGTGGCCTGTTTATGTAAATTATTCTACTAATTATGAAACAATGGCACGAGATACAGCAAGTGCAATAGAAGTGGCTGCAAGTTATTTACATGAAGAATTTATTCAAGAACATCTTGCAGAACAACAAAAATTTTACAAAAGATTTTATAGTTGGGAAAAAAAGGGTATGGAATGGTCTAGTTTTTTGAAAGGAGCCATTAATGAAAGAAACAATAAATAAAGATACCTACCAAACTTTAAAAGAATTGAAAGTAAGTCCACAACCTTATGAAAAAAATATTACTCCTTTATGGAAATCTACAAAAGAAGTAGAACCAAACCATAGTAATCAGCCATCTTTATTTGTAGCCACACCAGTACATAGTGAAGTTTCAATCCATTATGCACAAGCCTTACTAGAACTACAACAATTATGTTTTAAAAATAAAATAAAAATTACATTTTCTTTAGTTAAATCTTCTTTAGTTACACAAGGTAGAAATTTATGTGTAGCTGGTTTTTTAGAATCAAATTTTAGTCATTTATTATTTTTAGATTCAGATATTTATGTAAAGTCAGAATCAATTATTGAAATGATAAAAAGAGATAAAGAAGTTATATCTATACCTTACCCTCTTAAAACAATGATGTGGGATAAACTGTTTAAAAAAATACAGTCTGGTAATGTAAAAGAGCCTGGAGACTTAATTAAATGGTTAAACACTTATCCTATGAAGGTAGATAATGCAGCAGATATTCGTCTTGAAGATGGTGTTATGGAAGTTACACATAGTCCAACAGGATGTATGTTAATAAAAAGATGTGTGTTTGATAAAATGATTAAGGCCTACCCAGATAAAAACATAGTTCAAAAAACAGTTGTTAACGGAGAGTACATTGATAAACCTAATTTATGGAATTTTTTTGATACCTTACATGACCCAAAATCAAAGACCTATATGGGTGAAGATTTTGCTTTTTGCGTGCGTTGGAAAGATATAGGGGGTAAATGCTATGCCTATGTCAACGATTCTATTATACATGTAGGAGAACACCAGTATGAAGGGTGTTTTGCAGATGAGTTGAAACCGAGGTAGTAAAATGGTATTATTTATATTTAAGATCTTATAAGGAGAATTTATTTAATGCTACAGTTTTTACCCTATGCACTTGCAGCTCTCGGTGGCGTAAGAGGATATCAAGGAGCTAGATCTTCAGGAGCTTCCGGAATAGGTAGAATACTCGGAGGTGCACTTGGTGCTTTTACTGGTTATAATTTAGGACAAACAGGAGGTTTTGCAGCAAACGCAGGATTTCAATCACCGTTTGCACAATCAGGACCAGCTAGCATTCTTTCAAGAACAATGTCAGCAGTACCTGGAGGTGGAGATCCAAATATGTTTGCTAGTGTTAATCAAAAAAAAGGCATAGGCAGTATATTAGATATTTTAAGAAAAGGTGGAGAGTCTGGAGCAGATTTTTCTCCAGGAAGAGTTTCAGCTGCATTAGCTGCAGGAACTTATTTAGGTGGTGCTTTTGATAACGAACCAACAGATATTTTTATGCCAGGTTATAATATGAATTATTTAAATTTAAGAGATAAAAGACCTGGATATACTTATATTGATCCAACTACTGGACAAGAAAAAACATATGAAAAAATGTATGCACCTGAAGAAGCAGGTATAGGAGACAGAAGAATGGGTCCATACTCTATGAATGTACAAAGACTTCGAACAGGAGGAATAGCAGAAATTAAAAAATTTAATGAAGGTGGTATTAATTATTTACCTTCTAAAGTTTCACATGATGAAAATGATGCAACTAATTATGTTAGAGCATCAGGATATGTTGAAGATGGAGCAGGCGTAGGAGATAAAGACGAGGATACAATGTTAGCTCAATTAGCAGACGGAGAGTTTGTAACAAGAGCAGATGGAGTATTAGGTGCTGGTATCATAGCTGGAGGAAATCCAAACAGTATGAAAGATATGAGAGAAAAAGGTGCCCAATACTTTTATGAACAACAAAAAAGATACAAAAGAGTATTTGATTTATTAAAGGATAAAAATGGCATCAGCAAAGAAAAAACAAATTAAACCACTAGTTAGTATTTTACCATTAGAACCTAAAGACATAGAAAGGTTTTGGCCACTAGCAGAATTTATGATAGCTGAATCTTTAGCTTTTTCTGGTAAGTATGCAGATTCTGCTTGGGTAATGGATGAGTTAAAGAAAGATACTATGCAATCTTGGATTATGTTTGGATCTGATGAGTTTGAAGAGAATAAAGTTTTTGGTATTTGTGTTGGAAGAATTGGAGTTATGCCTAACTACAACCAATATGAGATTGTAATATGCACTGGTAAGAGAAGAGAACTGTGGGAGGATAATTTAATTAAAGCAGTAACTGATTTTGCTACAGCAAATAAATGTAAAAGAATGAGCATCATGGCAAGACCAGGATGGGAACGTGTTTCTAAAAAATGGGGATGGAAAAAGAAACATGTGCAACTAGAAAGATGGATATAATATGAGTTTTTTTGGCGGAGGAAGATCTTCACAACCTACAACACCAAGCACACAAACACAATTTGTGAGAGAGGCACCAGGTATAGAAGAAAGAAAAATAGAGTTGATGGACATTGCAAGACAAGTTGCACAACAACCTATTAATTTACCAGATTATAAAGTAGCGGGGTTAGGTGCTTTAGAACAACAGGGAATTACAGCAGCTGGTACAACTGGTGTAGGTGCTCCAACTGTTCAAGCAGGTATCAATCAAGTTACAGGTGCTGCAGCACCAATAGGAGCAACTCAAATAGCACAATATTTAAATCCTTATCAATCTTATGTAACTGATGAAATAGCAAGACAATCTGGTATTATGCAAAATCAATTAGCTGCACAAGCTGTAAGGTCCGGAGCTTTTGGTGGTGCAAGAGAAGGTGTTCAACAGGCAGAATTACAAAATAGAACTTTAGAAGCAATGGGTAGAGCACAACAACAAGGATTTGGAACTGCTTTATCTGCAGCGCAACAACAACAAAGAACAGGTTTGGCTGCTGGACAACAATTAGGTCAATTAGGTATGGGTCAACAACAAATGGCTCAAGGAGATATTAACCAATTAATGCAATCTGGTGGAGTTCAAAGACAACTTGCACAATTGGCATTAGATGCACAAAGACAATCTACATTACAACAACAATATGAACCTTATCAAAGAGCTGAATTTTTAGCTAACTTATAT
>Ga0209232_1000940_pt1 | contig 16627 bp, 20 predicted proteins | sample ETNvirenome_2_60_FD_184066 | JGI IMG/M metagenome (GOLD analysis project Ga0209232, IMG submission 184066) | Marine viral communities from the Pacific Ocean - ETNP_2_60 (SPAdes) (version 2) | ecosystem: Environmental > Aquatic > Marine > Oceanic | place: Pacific Ocean | collected 2013-06-22
TATAGTAAAAGTTTTAAGCATGTACATGATACGCATGTTCCCACTTTCATTGTAGAACTTGGGCATCTCACCAAGTGTTGCAGGATTAAGATCCAAGAATTTATACCATATTAATTCTTCAACTGCTTTAGGTAGTTGTTTACTTGCCGGATTACTTTCAATTAATTCCTTTACCATTTGATCTGCACGTTGCTTGCCAAACACAGGGGTTAAATCATCTTGTAATTGACCTGGGCTTTTGCGTGCTTGTGCTCGATACTTTTTCCATGATGCATTCATGGTAGTATTCTTTGCAAGCTGATCTAACTTTTTTAATCCAACAACAGTAAATACTTTATCAAGAGCTTTACTTAAACCATCCGTGCTTGTGGCAGAATCTATATTATGATCTGCAAGGTTAAAGTATTTTACGAAATCAAAATTCTCTTTCTGATTAAACAAGCTACGGAATGTATTATCAAATCCATTAAAGTGTATTGAATATGCAAGGTCACCGAGTTGGGTTATTGCAGATCCGAAGTTACCCATGACTTGCATGTAGTTTAAATTCTTAACTCCTTGTATAAAAGGACTGACAGTTTTTCCACTAAAGCGAGACTGTATTATCTCACGCAGTTTTTCAATATCCTCTGCTGTATATTTCTTATCACCCTGTAGAAGTCTTTTTGCAACTTGCCCGGCAAGAGATTCATCAACCTCCATCTTCATACCAAGGTCTGCACCTATCCTATCTGTACTACCTTCAAATCCTACTTGCTTGCCTTGGTCTGATGGTTTTCTAAACAAGAATTTTTTACGCTCAGTTGCCATGACTGCACGCTCAATGTAATTCTTTAATGCATCTGCTGGATCTGCATAAGCATCAAGCATTCTATCATCAACTTTTGCTATACTCCTTGCTTTAAAGTTACCTGGTAATGCACCACCAGGTTGCATGGGAAAACCACGTAATACTCTACTTGTAACTTCTGCTGCTTCTTCTGCTGGTATTAGATCAACAGATTCGTATTTATGTTTAACACGATAATCTTCTAGTGCCTGCTCTACTTGATTTCTAGTATCACGAAAGTCATCATTATCATCTAAGAATTTCTTAAAAGATTTGTAGTCTTCTACCTGTCTTGGGAAGTAGTCTTCAATATAACCAACCTCGATGCCACCTTCTTCTCTTGCATAGTCTCTAACCTCGTTAAGTGCCTTACGCATCTCATTAAGTTCGGACTTATCTGTTATACCCAAGTCATCAGTCATGCGAACTATTGCGATGTAGTCACCATTAAGTAAGTTTGTTTTAAACTCACGCAGTTTCACTTTATTACCTTTTAGCCTTTTTGACATGGTGGTAATAAATGGGGACACACGATCAAGGTATTGCCTGGTCTTTATATTTACATTTTTTTCATGTGAACGAAATATAGAATTAAGCAATGGATCTATGTTCTTTAATTTGCGTGACAAAGGAACAAGTGTATCGCTTAAAAAATCTTTTGCATCAGATGCTATTTTTTTAAATTGATTTTGCCTGACATACATTCCTTTGTCTGCAAAGTCTTGTACCTTCTCTGCCTTAACTGCATCTGGTTCTACCTTACTTGGGTTTGCTTTAGCTTGTGCATTTGCTCTTTTAAATGTGGAAGTCTTTCTAAATTTACGTAACTGTCTAGCACCTAAACCCCCTGCAAAAAGCAAAGCTAGTAGCAATGGACTAAACCCTGCTTGCTTTATTTCACTTTCATCATCATCCGATAATAATCCAAGTGTGACTGCACCTCCAGCCCCTGCGGTTAATGCAAACTCACGAGTCATCCCTTGCTTGGCAGCCTTTATAAACTTCTCATAGTTACTACCAAGTTTATCATCTGCCATCCTTTCAGCTTTACTTGCTGGGCCTGCCTGCTCCATTGGCCGATCCGTAAAGTTTATTGCCTTGGTTGGTTGGTCTGCACCACCTTGATTTGCTCGCATGGCATCTTCTAAATCAAGGACATCCATTCTATTGCGCTTGAGGATTCTTTTAAGGTCTGCTTGTAGCTTTGCTCTTTCTTTCTTAGCACCTTTTCCTTTACCAAGTCTGCTATCTAAAATAGCTTGCCTTTGTTTTATGCTATTAAGTGCATCAGTATCACCAATCTTTTGCACACCAAGATTTACTTGCCTGTTTAAACCTTTAAATATTTCGTCTTGTTCTGCGAGTTGCGCATCAAATGCATTCTGTAAATCAGCAACCTCCTTGGTGACTTCTTGCCCTTTTAATCGTGCAATCTTAGAAACTTCTCCTTCTGCTTCAAGAAGTAATTTATTCTCTAACCTTTGAACCAAGTCTTCTGCGTATTGCGTTGTATCTGTAATATCAATTACAACATCACTTCCTGTCCTTGGTTGAGGTAATCCAGGTTGTACTTCTACATCAAGTCCTTCTTGCGAAACTTCTCTTAATCTACGTGGGCCAAGTGTATTAATTATTGGTCTACCCACTTCAAAATTTTCTGCACCACCTGCTTCGTCTACTTTTTCCTTAACTTTATTTACAAGTTCCAACCGGGTCATACCCTCGGTTGCTTCATCAACTAAGTTATCACTTAGAAACTTAGCTTCGACTGCACCAAGTGTGCCACCAAATACACCACCAAATAAGAGTGTGGTTGCAAGTTCTTCCTGTGTTGGCGCTCGGTCTTCATCTATGTATGTTCTTGCTGCAAGTTCTCCTGTTGCTAACCCTGCGCCCTGTGCTGCTCGGGTTGCAGTCTTTGCTACTGCTCCCATTCCAGCAAGTTTTCCTACACCCACACCACCAAGCACAGTAGCTGCACCAAGTTCTCCCAGTCCAACATCGCTTTGTAATCCTTGGTTTATTCTATATTGCTGTGAAAAATAATTACCCAATGCAGATCCACCTGCAAACCCAAACGGACTACCACCTGTTACAAGTCCACCTAATACAGTACCTAGTAGTTCTGTACCTATTATTACACCTGTATCTACTGCGTCTGCTTCACGAGGGTACAACTTTCTGAGTGCGTCATTTCTAAGTGAATTAGATGCTTCAAAATCAATATCACTAAAACTTATATTACCATAAGTATTAGCATTTTGTAGCCTATTGCTTGCCTCAAAATCAATTTCTTCCATAGCAAGATCCTTACAAAATTCCTTGTGAGTACAGACCTTGATTCATAAATGTCCGACTTTCGTCTACTTGTTTATTTATGTTATCAATTCGTGTTTTTTCTTCAGCTTCTTTTTGTTGTCTTTCTTTCTCTTGATACTCTCGTCTTGGAATAAATATAATTTCTTGTTTACCATTTTTATTAATAACAGTTTCAACTAACTCATCATTTCTAAGTTGAGTCACTTTATTAAAAGCCAACTTTAAAGCGTCTATATTATTTAAGTCACGTTGATTAATATTAGGTAATAGTTCTTCTTTAACTACATACTCTTGTGTTACAGGATCAAATTCAAGATATTGCTCAAGTGTAATATACTTACCATCTTCATCTTGATCTAATGTTTTAATTTCTCTTAATCTAGATATTTCTTGATCGATAGATTTAATTTCTTTTGCAAGATTTTGATTACCAGGTATGGTTGTATTTACAGGTCTTTTAAGTAGCTCCATTTGTAGTCTAGTAGCATCAGTTAAAGACTCTGTTCTTTCTCTAGATGCCTTTTGCCCAGCTAAAGTTTCTTTCATGGATTCACCTTGCAGTAGGCCAACATTACCAGCACCTCCTAAACTATCATCAAGTCCCTTTTGTACTTCTTGCCCTCTCTCTAAATTCGATAATCTTAATTTAGATTCAGCATCTTTTGTTGGATCGCTTGCAAAGAACTTTAATGCTTGTGGGTCTTTTGACGCTAACATACTTGGATTATCAAGAAGTCTCCTTGCTGCCGGATTCAGATTTTCTAATTGTACAGTACCATCATCAATTAAACTCTGTATTTCTTTTCGTGTACTATCTAATGCTTTGAATGCATTATCTAAGTTAGTTGCTGACTCCTGTCTTTGTTGATTTAGGAACTCAGCAGATTGTAATTGTGCGGTAGATAAGTCACGTACTAATTGCTTAGATTGCACCTTATCCTTCATAGCAAGCTCGCCAGCTAGACCTTTAAGGTCTGCCATACTCATATCTCCCTTGCTAAACTTTTCTAGTCTTTGGAAATTCTTTTTATCATCTACTTCGTTACCTGTGCTAGTAAATGAATCCATGTATTGTGGAAGCATGGCCTCAATCTCACCTGTAAGTTCTGCACGCTTCTCCTTGTTAAGCCCATACTGCTGAATCATGCCTCCAATCTGTTGCCCCATGTTGGCATACATTTGGCCTTGCGCACGCCCGGCTTCAACAATGGGTCGAGTATCGACCCGTGCAAGCGCTGATCCGTAATTTCCGCTAAAGAATGGTTTTCTTGCCATAATATTTATCTCCTTATTTTTGAGTCCATCCACTTACGGATTACTGCTTTCAAGCGTGGTTTATCTGCGATGAAGTTTGCGAAGCGTTCTCCGTAATTCTTGTATAGTTTAAAGAACCAGCTTGGTGATTCTAGGAACATCCACATACGAAACATCTTCCATGCTGGATTATGCTCGCCATATACTTCTCTTGCTACCCAGCAGAAGAGTGATGTATTACCAAGTAATCCACCTGCTGCTGAACCAATACCACTCATTATACCTGCATTCCTAGTTGCATCTGCTGCAACTTGAGCGCCATACATATTGGCTGCATTAGTTGCTTGGTTTTGTATGTATCCAAGTCCACTCTCTGGGTTGAGGTATGCAGGTTGTGCATTTAATCCATAACCTGCCTGTCCGAATACAGATTGTCCGGCTTGTAAGCTTCCACCACCAGATCGTCCAAGTATTGCCTGGAATGGATCGAGTTGTCCTTGGTTCTCAAGTTGGGATACTCGTGAGGCTGCGTCTAAATATCCAAGCAATCCTTGTTGCCTTAGAGATTCACGCAGTTTCTCGGCATCCATTTGTGATGCCACGTTAAATTGGTCTGCCTGCATGGAGCGAGTATCATCACTTGTCTGTATACCTGCTTCCTGCCCAAGTACAGATTGTGCAAATCCTCGATTCTGCATTCTACGCTGGTTGTCTTCAGCAACCCTTGCCTCTGCCTCTGCGATTGCACCAGATTGGTCAAATGTTCTACCCATCATGGTGGATCTTGCGCGTGCAGCCTCGGCAATTTGACGTTCCTCACGATCTGTTAATCCTTGTCCAAGTGCTTCTTCTGCATCGGACATCAAACCTGCTCGTAGGGCATCTGCTTGTACACCTTGTGCTTGTACTTTTGCAGGATCAGAAATTCCTACTTCTCCAAGTAAGTTATCTTTTTGTTCCTCGATTAAATCTTTTGCCCCGGTCAATGCGGATGTAGTACCAGGTTTATAATCCTCCATGATTTGACCAAAGAGTGGTTCTAAACGAGCTACATCTTGCAGGTCTGCTTCACGCTGGCGTGATAAGTTACCACGTTGTATATCTTCTGCCATTGCAGATAGACCTTTGAACTCACCATCACGGAATCCTGCTTGGTCAGTTGTGTTGACTTGCTGTACAAATTGCTTGCCCACTTCATCTGCAAGTCCAGCGTTCACGTCTGCTTGGGTGGCAGTTTTGGTTTCGTATTGTGTGATGTTTCGTGTGTCACCAAGTAAGTCAATCATACCATCACCTGCGCGTTGTGCGGATTCACCTGGTGTAAATGTTCCAGCTGGTGCTACTACATCATTACCTGATGCATCTTTTTTGTAGATGGGAGTTGCTTCAGTTACTCCTCCTTCTTGTCCAAATACTATGGACTCTGGATAGTCTGCATCTAAATATGTTTGTGCTTGTTGTGGTGTAAAATATTTAGAGTTTTTTACAAAATCTGCTCGTGCTGTTTGTGCTTTTTGTTGTGCGTCATAACCTTCTGAAGACCAAGGACTCGGAGGCACTATTATTTTCTCATCAACAACTTTTCCTGTAGCAGTATCAATTATTTTAATGTCGAGTCCAAAACCAGTTCTCCCAGCGCCGCTCCCTAAATTATAGTGTTCTGTAAACGTACCACCTATAATTTTATACTGACCTCCACCTCCACCACCAGCATCAGCAGGTGGATCTTCATATCCAACAATAATACGTCCATCTGGTGCATACTTCTCATCACTACCACTACCAAGCAAAGTCTGCCTAAGTATATCTGTGTCTGTTTGTGCAGTCTTCTTACGAATTGATTCTTCAAGTGGAAGCAAGGATTCAAGTGACCCTGTACTTGCAAAGTCTCCTGTACCTGTAAGTAATTGTACTTGCGCTTTAAGTGCGTCTGCCATCCCTTCGCCATAACTTGGCTGCTCAGGATAATTAATGTCTGGCCCTCCTCCCATTGTTATTTCCTCCGATTGATTCTATTAAAGTCGTACCACTTAATAGGTTTTTGTTTTAATTGTCTCATCCACCCAACAAATGGCAGTGGGTATGGAATACTATTTATAAAGTCTGAAATTGCATTATCTCCAATGGCAGTTTTTACATACCAGGCATCGGGTGCAAGTACACCCCATTGTTCATTTGGATGGATGTCTGCATCTGTCCTTACTGCTTTTCCAAGCAACATGGTTTGCGGTGTAATGAATACATATCCATAGGCTGCATACGCACTTAAATCCTTGAACATATCGCCCTTGGTTGAATCGTAAAATTGCTTTGCTCGTTCTAGTATATTCATTCTGCGATTATATACTCCTCTGAATCACTTGCACTTACGGCTGCCCCTAGATTTATTCGTAACCATGCTGAACCATTGTCCAATGCCAGGCAGGGACTGCCACCATCTCCATTTGTACAATACACTACTTTGCCCGCAGTTCCAGCAGAAGGTAGATCCGCAACTGCAAAACTCTTTAGCACTACTGTTGTATCGGTTACGCTTGGAACTGTGACTGTTGGCTCGCCCAATTGATTTAAATTTGCAGCCGAAATGTCTACCCCGGTTGCGTATGTAAAACCACGAGTTACTGTACAGGTAATTGCCATTATGCCACCTCACGTCTTGCATTTGCTCCTACACCTATAGCTTCCAAGCTAACATGTCTAAAGCTTGGTCTGCCAGCTGTGACATTGATTTCTACTTCCGCACCATATCCACGGATACGCCCCGTACCAAAGCGGAAGAGTGCTTCTTCTGTGCCATCTGCGGTGTGGCTTAATACTGTGGTACTTGCGTCTGGATCGAGTGTGTTGACCTTGATGTTAAATGCATCTGAATTAACTGTGTTTGCACCCAACTGACCACGCTTCCAACTCTTTACATTGATATCTCCAAATGTGTATGAGCGTGTGACAAGTTTACCTGCAATTGCAGTTGTGCCTGACTCGGATGTACTTCCTATTTTGCGTCCACTATCATCAATGGAATTTTCTTCCATGAGATACCAACCTGTTTTGTTACCTGCGAATAGTCTGCGTCTTGTTGGGTTGCTTCCATGCGAGCAGATTACCCAATCATCTACATGAAATGCCACACTTCCTGCCATTGCTGGGTAGGAGTCAACGCTAGTCCAGGTGCTTGTAAGTAGGTTAAATATGAAAATCTTATTAGCTACTGTTGAACTACCTGTTGGGACTGCAAGATAGTATTTATTATCATACACAATACCACACGCTTTATCTGCTGCTGCAAAGTTAACCTCATCAAATTGATCTTGTATAGGTCTGGTCATGGGTATGGTTTCACCACTAACTTTACTAATAGCTACTCCTAGTCCCTTGGCAGGGTCTGTACCGGGTGACAAGACGATGACCCCATTATCTGATAGGAAGAATGTTTGTGGCCCAGACTGTGCAATTGATTTGCGTGCCACACAACCATGCTGACGGGTAATCTCGTAAGTGTTAGCTGCGGAGGTTGTCGCAATGTTATTTATCATGTGAATGCTATTACGCATAAACACGATTAACTGATCTTCTTGGTATGGAAAAAAGCCTACAAGAAAATCTGCACTTCCTTTACTAATTCTAAATTGTGATTCAGCAGCGTAGTAATTATCTGTGTCTAACAAATCGGACATGATAATTGAATAGTTACTGTCTGTGGGTTGTGGGATGATTAAGCGATTGCGAAAGAATACACCATAATCTGTATTTGGACATTGTATGCGCCCAGCACCTGGGCTTCCATTTGCTTTAATTACAAAGTCATTGCTTACATCTCCATCCCATTCAAGTGGTGTTTTATTCTTACCACGAAACAAGATGAGTTTTTCCAATGCCTGCACAAAGCTCGCGCCATCTGCTGTGGCAACAACTTCACTGCCTGGATAATCAATATCAATGCCTGAGTTATTTGCATCATTCCAAAGGATTACTTTATCCTTGGTTGCAACTACCACATATTCATTTCCTGTTGCAGGATCTGAGTAAAGCGTGGATGCAAATACCATCTCATTCGTACCATTGTAGCTAAGTGTAACTGCACCTGCCAAGAAATCTATACCCTTGCGTACCTCTGCAAGATCACCAATCAAGCGCATGTTCTCGCTTGTCCGTACAAAGCCCGGTTCTAAACTTGTTGCTTCTTTGTATGAATCTATACCACGAAATCCACGATCCCCATCTTGAAGAACTTGGTCATCGAGTCTGCCTAATGTACGATACCTTGCCATTCACTTGTTCTTTATTTCTTGGTAGAGTTTTCTACCCATGTAAATAATTGTGATTACACCTGCGATACATCCAAATAAATCATCCAGGTGTGCGAGACCAAAGGTGGCAACTGTACCACTCATGCCAAGAATTGCAGTACGATCCATCATTAGAACAAACAATCTAATATAATGATACCAACGACAAGTCCGGCAAATATGGTTATCATTTTAGCTTTAGTAGACATGTCCAAGAATTTGTCACGTAATAATTCTAAGTTTCTCATGGGTTACGGGAGGGTGGTTTTACGGGAAAAGGTGCGCGAGTCATGTGTTTTTCTGCCTCGGTCTTTGAGCAGTTACGTGCAGTGCGTTTAGCAATAAATATGGGTATGGCAAGATAACCACCAAGTAATACTGCCGCTCCGATTAGAATCTTTTTTATGTAGGAAGTGAATGCCTCGAAGCCTGTTTTATGTTCCTCCATGCCTTGTGCGACCAAGGCAGATACATCTCCGTGACTAAGTGCCTCGATAGTTTCTTCTGCTTCAATTAGGGCATCTTTGTTTTTAAGTGCTTCACCAGCTAGTACTCCAGCACCAGCACCTAATGCCGCAGTTCCTGGGCCACCTAGACTACCTACTCCACCTCCAGCTATACCGCCCAAGGTTGGGTAGACAGAGCGGAGACTGCACGAAGTCAGGCATAAAGCTAATACTATTATGGCGGTGTATATCATTCAGGCCCGTTAGGTGTCCACTCGTCTGTTGCTAGAATGGTAAGTATTTCAGAATGGGAGTATTGCGTTTTGCCATCTAAGAATGATGGTGTTGTGTTTGAATCAAACTTAACAAAAGTTTTCGTGCCAGCCGGATCGATGTTATATCTTAGCGTGTCAGCACTCGTTTCATCAACTTGGCTAAAATTAACGGAACTAACTTCGTCCGAATTTATTATTACATATTTTCTGCTCATAATTTTATTAGCTTGGGACTGAAGTTGAATAGGTTGGCCCATTAGTTAGTGTTCCGTTATTTCCAGCACTACCTTGATCTGTGATAGTCGTGCCACTTGATCCATTTTTATCTCCCATTCTCCACCAAAGTGCTGGACTGAATGATGAAAGTTCACCAGGTACTCCATTACTTCCACCACTACCTCCACTCGATTCACCTCTGTAAAGATTTGTAATTTGTGCGGAACTTAAACTTGCAGTAAAAATAGATAACTCATCCACTAAGCCAGGGAAATAGTATAACCCTGCTCCACTCCTATCCCTCGCACCGACACGGACTCGATCCGCTGAGAGTTGACTACCATTACCTGAAGAATATGTTGCGAAGTGGTTACCTACATTCGACCCGTCCAAATAAATATCGTATCCAGCGTTTCCACTATTTGTGCTAGAACTACTTGCCCATACAATTGCTAAATGATGCCAATTAGTGTTAATAGTCGCACTAGAGTTAGCGTAAGACCATAAGTGGTAGCCTGTGGAAACTGTAATAACACCATTACTAGCTGGCCCAAATATAGTGTGACCTCCAAAAGTGATACCTTCATCCCCATCACCTAAAGCAACTAAATAGTCAGGTGTACTTTTATCTATGGTTGAGTCTGCTTTGAACCAAACGCTGACTGTACCCACTGTAATGCCTGAAATTGTTCCAGCATCAATATAGTCATTAGTTCCGTCCAGGTCGATAGATGCCGTATTTACAAAAGCTGGAATATCATGCTCTCCCCCAACAATATAGGAATTAGAAGCAATAGGAACTATATTTATTGCGGCATGTTGTCCAGCAGTTGCAGTCTTATTACTGATCCCTGCTATAGTTACACCACTTGCCCCTTCGACTTTTACTTGACCGCTACCACTTTGTACAAGTGTGCAATTAAAACCTGAAGTTAATCCGCTTGCGACTGTAACATCGCACCCACCCGTAGCAGAACAAACTATGACTTTTCCGTTGTCACTATCGCTGAGTGTCCTAGTTGCCCCAGACTCTGCAACTATAGTAAAGAATGCTGGACTAAAATCCGTGCTTGCGGAAGTTGCTGCTGTACCAAGTCCAAGATTACTTCGACTTGTTCCGGCATTTGCAACATCACTTAAATTATTCGATGCCTGAAGATCTCCTTGCGGAGCGGCCGCTACCAGATTGGCAACAGTTACTTTTTTAGTGGTTGCAGTTCCACTGACATCCACGATGGGTAATACATCATCTGTGGCAGGTGTTGCCCCTAAAGCAGGTAATGCGGTTATCTTTTTATTCATTTTATAATTGGGTTAAAATTCAAATTCTAAATACTTGCCATCCTCGGTCTGCATGAATGCACCTGCCTGTGTAAGTAGTACAAGGTTTGGCCCAAAAGGTGGAGTTCCACTTCCTGTGCTTGCGCGCCCTACGCTAAGATTAAGATCGAGTGTGAGTGCCATTAAATGTTGTACGCTATGACTGCACCACTTGTAAGTGTTATGGAACTTATGTTTCCATAAATCGCAGTATTTGCAGCTAGTGTGGTTGCATCTTGCCCGGTGCAAATGTCAGACAAGTTTTCAATATTACTTGTGATACTCGCAATGACTGTGTCTTCCGTTGCAAGTACTGCAAAGAATTTACCTGCGTGAGCTGCAGTATCATTAATGTAAATTCCACCATTTAAACCTAAACCTCTGTATTCTGATGCCATAATATGTTTTTCCTTTTATGCCGAACTAACGGCAGTTGTTCCGTAAGTAATAAATTGTATTGGGGTTGATTGCCCCTCTTGTCTTTCAAGTTTGTCCAACTCGCTTTGTAAAATTGCTTCTGCTTGTTGGTAGATAACTTGTGCCTTGTCTGTCTGACCGTCTGCTTGTAACCAATCTCCATACGCTCCAATCACCGCATACTCGCTAAATACATATGGAAAGTCACTAGCTCCACTTGCATACTCAGGGAATGGTGCGCGGTAATATACCCACACAGGTGCAGTTGATGTGCGGTCTGGTAGTATTGCTTCTCCGTACTCACTCGCACCTGTTACATATACATTCTTAAATGCAATGTCAGATGTTGTGCCACTACCATATGGGTCATTCTCAGTGACCCGGAATATCTCGCTTATAGTTGTGCCAAAGTCCAGGTAGGTTAACATGCTTGCAGTTGCAGTTGCTCCACTTCCTCCACCACCTCCTGTAAAACTAATTGTGGGTACGCCTGTAAATGCTGTGCCATTGTTTGTAACTGCAATTCCATTCACTTCTCCGTCTGCATTAATTGTTGCAGTGGCTGCGGCAGAGTTTCCTCCTCCACCTGCAAAAACTACTGTTGGTGCAGATGTATAGCTCGCTCCTCCACTACCCACTTGCACACTTCGTACACGCACATCTGGTATGACTTGTGTTATACGGGATACAAATGGCCATGCAGTGCGATCCCAGGCTAACTTGCCAAAACGATTAAAGCTGCGTACAGCAGCAGTTGATTCAGCAGTAAGGAATGAATCCACGCCAACCATACTTACTAGGTTGGTGACCATGGTGCTTACTGCTGCTCTTCTCATGCGAAGCTTGGTTTGTCGAAGCCTCCAGATACGAAGGTCTTCTTAGAAAATGATTTGGCTTTGAGATGTGGGTTGTCACGAAAGAACTCATTCGTAAACGCCTTATCGCCCCAACAGCCTTGCTTGTATTGATGCCAGCGGAAATATTCACGGGCAGGTATTGTGCCTTTTAACTGACCTAGTCCTTCGACTTGTCCACCTTCACCATTCTCCTTGCCACACTCAATCTCACGTTTCTTTGCTTCGTACTTTTCTAAGTCTACTTCGTAACGTAAGTGCTTCTCTAGGTTCTTCATGAATTGTGAACCATTGCCTTGTGCCTTGCCCCATTTAGGTATGAATATTTCTGCCATAATAAATTGATGTGGAAAAGGGAGTGACCCACATTGTGGCCACTCCCCAAATCCTAATTGCAATTAAGCAAATTGACCTAAGTCAACGATACGTAATCCGATAACAATTTTACCAGCAGTTGCAGATGCAATCGCTGCGTCTGTCACTTCCAAGATAATGGAGGCTGCTGTGCTTGTTCCACCGACAGGTTGTGATTGACCACCTGTGAATGCATCTCCTGTGTTAAACACAGGTGCAGTCATGGCATCCACATCCAAAGCATCAATGAACTCATCTGGATCACCACTACTTGTTCCTACGTCAATGACGAGGGAAGTTGTACCTGCAAACGCTTCAGCTTCGTATACACCTGCTAACTCAACTGCACCACCTGCTGGTATAGTTGCTATGGTTAATTGACCACCATTGCCGATTGTTTGTAAGTCTTCGTAGGTAGCGGTGTATACATGTGTAAAACCTCTACCTGCTTCATTATTTGATAATTCTGACATATCTTAAATCTCCTTATGTTAAGTGTTATTAGTTGAAATACCCATGCGCAACAGGCGAGAGGCACGCAAGTCCGGCTACGATATCAACAAAACCGCGTCTTCCACCTCCTTGATTTTCAAGCTCAGTTACAGACTCAGCTTTCAAGGACATCATGGATACATACTCAGGATCAATTAAGAGACCTGCATCTGCGTCAACTGCGTCACTTCCGCTTGTTCTGTTGATGAACAAAGATGGAACAATAGCCACATTTCCAAAATCACCTTCGTAGATATTAACTGACAAAGTTATCTTCTTGGATTCTGCGTCTTGATTAACAACGTAAGTTCCGTTGGTAGCTGCAAGTTGACGGGAGAAGTTTGAGATTTCCTTCTTGAGGCTTGGGCCTGCAAGTAAGGTCAACTGTCCACCGGGCATTCCGTTAGCTTCGTAGAGTTCTTGAAGAACGCTATTGAAGGTTGTCTCGGTTTGCGTACCTGTTGTGTCATTAGCAACATTCTGTGCAAAGGCAGGAACGTCAGAAGGTTGTCCACCCACTCCAAGCCACTTTAACATGCCTCGTGTTTTGTAAGGTGCGCCTGCTCCAGAGTCTGCTTGACGATCTTGTGCAGAACAAAATGCACTTTCAATTGAACGCTTTACGTTGCGTACTGCTTTAGACTCAGCGTTTGCAAATTCTGATGCGACACCAGCAGTGTCAACCATCTCTTGCAGGTCTGACACCATAAAGGTATCTCTAAATTTTTGCACGTAATTCCCAATGCGAGCGCGATCAGCAGACTGATTTTTAAAAGCAGTAACATCTTCACCTTCTTCAATTCCACCAAATTCTGGCGAATTTAATTTATCAACTTGAACTTCAAAGAATGTTCCTGTTGCTTTTCCCTTTTTCATCATTGAAACAAACGGTGTTGCTTCAGGTTCTAAAACTGAAATAATATCAGTCAAATCTTCACGATTACCACTTGTATTGTAGGTCGTACTCTTAGCCATATTTATATCCTCCTATTGTGTTTTAAATTTATGCGATTGATCGCTTTAGTTTTATGTAATTTTGGTAGTCTGCTATATTACCTGACTTCTCAAATTTAGCATGAGCAGCCTGTACAGCTTTCTTATGTTTACTTCCCTCGGATCTTGGTTTACTTGCACCTGCTTCTGCACTTGCGACAGGAGCAGTGGGTTTCTTCAATTTCTTGGGTTGACCTGCATTGGCTTGCTTTGCTTTCACTGCCTTTAATCCTTCCACCATAAGCCCAAGTGCAAAGTTGCTGTTGGGTAGGTGATCAACTAATGGTTTGTAAAGCGGACTTTGTTTTACCTGCATGAATACTTTGTAATCCTCACTCTCTCCATCACTTAGAAAGTCAAAAGTTTGAATTGCTTGTTGGTCACTTGCTTGTCTTTCCTTAATCCAGGCTTCTCTTGCAGGAGCATCTTTGCGAAGGATTTTTTTGGCATTCGCTTTGATTCTCCTTAGATCCGCTTTTGTGTAAGTCTTGTCGGCATCCTTGACCACATATTCATTGCCAGCATCATCGTACTCCACTTCGTTTTCCATCCCTTCGTCTGCCCATTCGATAAGCGTGTTAAGGTTTTCAACTTCCTTGGTAAGTGCGTTGACATCATTGACATTATGCAGGGCATTATCTTTTAGGAATGCAGGTTGTTCAGCAGGCACGGGTGCTTGCTCAACTTGTGCTTGGAGTTCTTGGTTTTCAGCAAGCAATGCTTTCTTCTGCGCGGTTAGTTTCCCAAACCTTTTAATTGCAGAAGCATTGAGATGCTTGGCTAATTCCTTAGACTCCTCCTCAGATAATGAATCCAAATCCAGGTCTTTAAACTTTGAAAGAACATCTGAAGGTTGTACGGGTTGCTCATCTGATTCCTCATCTGATTCTTCCGGCTCTTCAGCAGACTGATCCTCTGATTCCTCCTCTTCTTCCGTAGATTCTTCTGCAACGGGTTCGGATTCCTCTTCGGTTGTGGTTTCAGTATCCTCGCTTTGGCGTTTCTGCATCAGAGATGATGCAAGTTCTGCCATTGTTAGGTTACCTTCACCAGACGTTAAACTATCCACAGAATTTTCGGAGGATTCTGAGTCAACCTCTTGAATTGCTTCTTCCATAAGATCAAGGCATATGTAGCCTAGTGTAGCAAAATGTAGTGCAGTCTAGCAAAAATGGCAACAAAAAAGCCCCTGTGACCCAACCCCACGAAAGGTCACAGAGGCATGAGCTATACTAACTATAATCTACCAACCTAGAAAATTATAACTTATAAAAGGTATCGAGTTCCTCGTCTATTGCTTCAAGCTTTCCACACATCATGTAGTGCCTGTTTGTGCTATCTACTATAGCTTTAGTCTGCAATTGACGGATAACTTCTTCTCGCATTGCTTCTCGCATCGCAATGTATTGTTTAAAGTGTGGGTCATTCTTCAACATGGATAATGCCTGGATTGCTTCCTCGGCATCTATCTCGTGGTAGGTTTTTCGTTTACGGGGACTCATTTTGTATAGTTGTATATAATTCCTATTAATAAAAAAAGGATGTCGCAGATAACATCACGCTCCAAAAAAAAGAAGAAGATGGTAAGTAGGGCAACCCACTCTCGTTGAAAGCTGTGCATCCATCATTTTCTTTTGCGTGCAGTCTTAGCTGCTTTCTTAAATGCCTTTGCAGTAGGTGCGCCTTTTGATCCGGGCTTTCTCATCTTCTCACCACTACCTTTTTTTATGCGTTTTCTTTTAGCGTGTATGTTTTTATATAAACTCATTTAACAATCCCATGCTTTGCGTGACCAATAATTGGCACTTAGTTTATTTGTCTTACCTTTAATTCCACCTGACCTTGCACAGTAGCTCTTCTTGCGTGCAGGTTGGTTTTTCTTGATGGACATCTTTGGATCTCCAAAGCGTACAAGTTTTACTTGGTCTCCCTGCTTGGCTAAGACTGCAAACTTCTTGGACTTACCTGGTGTACGCTTGGGTTTATTGTATCCGCTAAATTTCTCTTTGCGGTAGGTAATCATTTTTTCTTACGACCACCACATTTCTTTTTAGTCATTTTCTTCTTAGGTCTTCCAACCTTACTTCCATAAGTTCCTTTTCCCATTGGTGGCATAATCTTATCCTCCTGTTTGTGCTGCTCCTGTTGATCCAAATTGTGTGGGTGCTGCGCCCAACCTTCCAATCTCAGCGTTTTGTTTTTGCTGAACCTGCATTTGTCTTTGTTGCAGGTAATTGGAAATACGCTCCTGTAGGGCAGGGTCTTGTTGTACCTTTTGTGCCACATCGGGTTGAGCTAACCATTGCTGGAATATCTGCAACTTCATCTCGTGGGCATCATTGGGTTTAACATTAGGTGGTACACCAGCATAGATTTCTGCAATAGTCTGTCTCTCTTCATCCATTGCTTTCTGCGATGCGGTTTCTTTGGGAAGCATGATACTTTCCGCAGCACCCGGTAAAATCTGCCCAACTGCAATTTGTAATAATCTCTCGGTATCCAGCGTACCATTCTTGTCGAGTTGTGCGCCAAGTTGTGCAATTGCTTTTACACGTTCAAGCATTTGTTCTGG
>Ga0209232_1000941_pt1 | contig 16614 bp, 25 predicted proteins | sample ETNvirenome_2_60_FD_184066 | JGI IMG/M metagenome (GOLD analysis project Ga0209232, IMG submission 184066) | Marine viral communities from the Pacific Ocean - ETNP_2_60 (SPAdes) (version 2) | ecosystem: Environmental > Aquatic > Marine > Oceanic | place: Pacific Ocean | collected 2013-06-22
CACCACCATCTGTAGCGCCACCACCGTCAGCCCCGTCAGTAGATGCATCTGTAGTCTCAGTATCGCCACCACCAGCGGCACCACCACCAGCCGCACCGCCGCCACTAGTTCCGCCAGCCGCACCACCACCGGCATCGCCGCCTCCAGCATCGCCACCACCAGAAGCGTCACCGCCACCGCTAGAAGACTCCGTGGTTTCGTCAACAACTTGAATTATTTGAGGAAAGATTACGCCAACAGTTACATCTTCAAAAACCAAACTGCCGTCTTGGTTTACAAGAATGTTGCCTTCATCATCTGTTCTAATTCCACCAACACCGCCGCCTACACTGCCGGGGTTGCCAAAAATAACCCCAGCCGCCGCAGGGCCAACAGCATCTATAATGTCTAGTATTTGCTTTCCTGTTACCCCCCCACCTACAGCCTCTGTCGCCATTTCTAAGCCTGTCGGAATGTCAACTCCATCCATAACAGCGCCCTGAACCTGACCAACTGAGTCGCTAACAGCAGAATTAGACATGACATCAGAAAACGCACTGCCTAATGCGGCTGTGCCTGCTGACGTTAATGCTTGGGTTAAGTCAACATCGCCAGTTAATGCAAGCTGAGTGGCAGAGTTAATAATTCCGCCAGCCATACCTGCGGCTACCGTGTTAGAAATAGCAATTCCTTGAGCAACGCCCAAGTTAACAATCCCTTGAGCAAGGGGGCCAGCCAAGGCGGTAGCGGCAATTGTTATTGCAAGAGTACGACCAAGGTTGTCATCAGGTCGTTCAATCAAAGAATAGCCACTGCCATTCCAAGCAAGCTCATTGCCATTAGTGTCAATGATTGTGCTTTGAATGCCGTATTGATTATTAAGGTCAGTTTGAACGCCAGCTTCAACATTATTACGACGATTCATTTCGTCTTGAATAACTGACGATATTTGCTGAGCGTTTGGGCCGCCTCTATTGCCTAAGGCTCGTAAAAACTGCTCATCCCATAGCTGAGAATCTTGCTCCCACCTATCAAGAATTTGCCCTGTATCAACTAGATTTTGCCTTTCAGCAATATACGAAGAATAATTGTCCCAGCTACCAAAAGTTTGTTGAAGAACCCTGTCTTGTTCAAATGCAGACTTAATGTCCGACAAAGTCATATAATCGGCGTCGGCGTTTAACCCTGCTCTATTAGGATGCTCATTACTATAATCAGGGCCGGTGTAGTAAAAAAGCTCCTCGCCTTGTGAATTTACATATCTACCATTTTCATTGCGATCATAGCCGGGACTGGGGCGCTCCTCATAAGTCATGCCCCGTGCCTCGTAATACGACATCATCTGATTTCGTAAGTTGTTTCCTGAGTCAGATTTAAACCACTCAACAAATTCTTCGTATGTTGTACCTGTAAAGCGTTTACTCATTATTCTTTTTTCCCGCTACCAAGAAACAACCCAAAAGCACCCGTCAATGCGCCGGTCATTACCGACACAAGGCCAGCTTGTTCTAACGTAGGCTCAGACAACGCCATAAACCACTCAACTACACGGTATGTCATTATCAACATGGCTAACATCAATAGCCTTGGAATAACGCGCCATGCGTTTAGCTGGTCAGGAGTCATTTTGCCCTCAGCTTCATCAGTTTGTCAGCACCACGTATTCCAAATGACGCAGATACTGCAAGAAACAATAAATACTGATACCAGTCAGGCAAAGTAGATAAAACGTCAAAACTATAACGAACACGATCAACAACACCGGCATCGTCAGCCACAACAGAGTATCCAAGACAGAATAATGGGACTGCGAGTACAACCGTCCAAAACTCGTCTTTCCACGAGTTAGCAGACGCCTCAGCCATTTTTTCTTCCCAAGTAGCAGTGTTGCTAATAACCTGCATCTTGGCTTGATGTTTAGCTTGCGACTGCTCATGGCGATTGTTCATCCATGTCTTGGCTAGTCCTGCTACTGGGCCTAACAGTGCTTGTAGCATCAGTCATCATCCTTAACAAATCGGCCTTTAGCATCACGCCTACGCTTTTGGCCTGCTAACTTTTGAACCGTATCGGTTTCCCATATCCGTATACCAACCCAAACAATAGTAAATAGGGCTGAAAGCGGTGGGAGAATAGCTGAAATCGTGCCAAGAACAGTGGCAAAGCTAAGCATATCTACTACCTGTTTTGTTGGCTCTTCCATATTCATTCTTTATCCATCACCGCTTTTACAATTATGCTAATCAACCAACCTGCAAGACCCACTAATACCGCAATCCACATTGACTTAACTGCTGTATCTTTTGCTTCTTGCTGAGCATATACCTCGCGTTGTCTCTGCTCAGTTACATCCTTAACGCATTGCCTATATTCCGCTACACCTTCATTTCCGTACGCATACTGCAGTAGCGTTATCAGTTCCTTGCGTTGTTGTTCTACCCTCTTCTTTGCGGCAAACATCTGTGCCGCTTCTGCTTCTACTGATCCTGAAAAAACTAATGTCTTAAAAGGATTCTTTTGTTTCTGGTGTCTTTGGCTGGCATACAAAACATCTGATGCATGACCTTGCCACCTAGCTACTACTTGAAACGTATCCTCTATTGACTTGCCCGCTTCGATAAATGCTCTGACCCCTGCATATGCTTTTGTAGCCGCCGCCGCCGCCGTAATTGGGTCGATCATTACTACACCCCATAATTATGGCTTCTCAGGCCAAGTTATCGTGCTGGGAAAACCAGACTGCTGTGGTACATCTCGTAAAGCTTGCCTGTACGTTGCCATAGCGCTCGACATGGTTACATCAGACAAGGCGTAATGATCTGTTTCCATTAACAACGCAGTGCGCTTTGCCCTTTCTGATGCGGCTAACTCATTATTCCTTCGCGTGTCGTAGGCAGTTTTTTGTGCTTCTACAGTCTGAACATCGCCTTTTTCGTCGGTATATTCAGTAAACATTTCACGCTCTACCCAAGCATAGACCCAGTTACCGTTACTGTCTTGTACAGCACCATTACGAACAACAGACTTATACGCCGCACTAGGAGCAGGAGCCGGTGACGCAAGTACAGGATCTACGTTTAAAGCATCATGCACAGAACTATTCCATGCTTTAGGAAAGCTCATGTTTTTATTTGCGGCACGGAGTTCAGTTTCTGTTTTTATTTCTCCGCTTGTTCTATTTCTATATTCTGCCATGTCAATTCCTATGCAATTGCTAAAAAGAGGTAGGTACCGCCAGAGGTGTTAAGTGCCGCTGGTGCTGATGATGTAATTGTGAACCCAGACGATAGTGGGTCGATATAGTCTGTGTTTGTAACGCCTGCCGGTGTGTCGTTCAGTAGTAAATACGGGTCATTACCAGCCACGATGCCGCGCACAGAGTCATACACATACCAATCGCCAGATGTGCCGGAAGGATGTAGTGCAACTTTTTTTATCAAAACAAATCTAGCGCCAGAGCTAAATCCACAGTCAACATTTACATCATTGCCTGTTCCAGAATATGTTCCAATCTTTGATATTCCCGCAGTCGAGGCAAATAAATAAACAATTGTTTTTTCATTAGTTCCATCATAAACACCGCCATTGTTAAAAGTTGTGCTAGTAGCAACAGTGCTGTTAGTTCCCCATATATTAGATACATTATCTTTGTATCCTTCATTATCAAACATAATGTACTGACTATTTGTTAACCCTGTGTACCAAATAATCCACCCGTATGCGCCGTCTCTGTTTTTTGTAATAATAAGTTCTGGAGTTACCCCTAAATTGTGATTTACCGTAATTGCGCTACCTGTACCCGTATACGCTACAACATCAAAGAACCCCGGCGCTCTGCGGAACATCCATGCTTGATAGCTAGTTGCGCTAAAGCTATCCAGCATACCACCCATGTAATCCCAAGAAATAGAGCTTCCAGTGGCTTCTGCGGCAGTGCTAGTGCTATTTAGATATTTATTTCCGGTAAGCCTTGAAAAAAACAAAGATGCATCAGTGGCGGTGGGCCTCTTTTGAAACCCCATGTCAACAATGTGATTGTTTGATTCAAATGCGGGATTTGTTGCGCTTCCTGCCCCATCCATAGAAAACAAATCAGTAGCCGCAAACTCTGATGCTGGCTTGTGGGGTCTGCGGATTGCCATGTAAATATGGTTATTCCCGTTTGTGTTTAAACCGGTAGCCGCGTCTGTAATTTGAAAGCCATTAGACAAAGGTTTTAGAAAAGCGTATGCCCCAATAACAGCGGCCTCTGCGGCGCTTGAGTTTGCTTTTAGCTCTGACGCAGTTACAACGCCCCAGTCCCGCATAGTGTCAAACATCCACCAATCGGTATCACCACTGGTGGTATCTTTAATCATTACCCACTGAGGTTCAAACCCAAGATCAATTACTGGGCCAGTGTTGCTTCCGTTACCCGTATAGCTTCCACACTTAATAATGGCTTCGTCAGAATTTTCTCCAAAATCTTGGGCATCGTGAGCGAATAGGTAGGCTACATAAGTGTCACCGTTATTGTTGGTATTACCACTAGTTCCTACACTAAAAACTGTGCTCGTTGGTGCGGCATTCCAAATAGTAGTGTTATTAAAAGTGTATGATCGTTGATTCAAATGATTATAATAATTATAGCCACCCATACTTCTGTGATAGACCGTCCAGTTAAATTCCTGATCTACATTTTTGACAATAATCATTCCGGGCGTAGAGCCTAAATTGTGGCTTATTGTTCTAGCGGTATCGTTACCTGTATAAGTTACAACATCAAAAAACCCCTCTTGCTTTAAAAAATTCCAAGCAACGAACTCCTCTCCTCCCGCATTAGTCTGGTGAATATCTCCAACAGAAAAACCATTTGAGTTAAAGGCAAGGCCCACTTGAGCGGTCTGATCGCCTTGCCCAAAATCTAAATCGGAGTATAGGTTTTTATGATCACCACGAACCGTGTCATATAAATAATGGCTGTCTGATTGATCTCTATTTTTTATCCACAACAACCCACCCTTGTCGTCAAAATCCATGCCATTTACAACATTGTTGGGATAGGTGTTTAAGGTTCCTGTATACAAAGTAGTCTGAAACACATCATCAACGTAAACCGGATCGTCTGTAGCGCCAGCGCCTGCGAGTAGTCTTAAAGCTCCGTTACTCATTAGGCGAACGCCTGACCGGCAGTAAAGCCGTAATACGTTGTGCCACCATCTCTAGTCAAAAACACAAATACATCCACTCCATTATTGGTTGCAGTAAGCGTTGGTGCTGTTCCGCCTGCCCAGTCAACACTGCCGGGCCATGTAATCGTTCTAGCTGATGAGTCTTGAATAATCTTTAAAACAAACACAGTGGCTGTATTGTTCGCACCGGGATTACTAAAGGTATAAGTAACATTTTCAGTCAGATCGTGTTCCCATACATTACCTAGTTGTAAGTCTATTGTTTTACTAGCACCAGCCCCTATTGTATTTACGTCATCTGTAGTTCCTGCATCAAAATTTACAACGCCAGATAAATTAACAATGTTGCTAGCATCTGCTGTAACAACCTTAGAAGCCGCTGAAGTGCCAAGCGTTGCAATATCTAAGTAATTAAGCTCTGCTGTTGTGGCTGTAACGCCGTCAAGAATATTTAGCTCGGCGGCTGTACTTGTAACTCCGTCTAGGATGTTAAGTTCTGCGGCGGTGCTTGTTACACCATCAAGAATGTTTAACTCAGCCGCTGTAGACGTAATAGACGTTCCTGCAATCTGTAAAGTCGTTGCGTTGACCTCGCCAGATGACCCGTAAACAACCGCCTTGCTGTTTACAATAGTTCCTGCACTAGACCCATCTACAAGATTTAACTCAGAAGCAGTACTAGTTACACCGTCTAGAATATTAAGTTCTGCCGCTGTTGAAGTAATTGCAACCCCACCCAGCGTAAATGACGTAGATGCAGACAGCGTTGTAAATGATCCAGCCGCCGCTGTAGATCCACCAACTACCGTGCCATCCATTGTGCCGCCATCAATATCAGGCGTATTTACATCTGGTGACGTTAAAGTTTTGTTAGTTAGGGTATCTGTTGTTGCCCTACCCACCAATGTGTCATCTGCCGCCGGTAATGTAAGCGTTCTATTGTCACTATAAGACGCATGAGGAGATGACTGAAGCTGGGTGTAGTGAACGTTTGACGATTCACAATAAAACTTGATGTTTGATACAGAACCAGAGTTTTTAAGAACAATTTCGCCAGACTGAATATCAACATTACCATCCAACCTGACCAAGCCAGTTCCATTTGGTGTAATCGTAATGTTACCGTTAGATACACTTACAATGTCCTGACCATTTACATCAAGACTGCCACCTAGTTGTGGCGTGGTATCTTCAACAATGTTGCTAAGGCCAGTGCTGGTAGCAAGGCCGGATACCAGTGTACTTCGAGTAATCTTCTTTAAACCACCACCTGATGTATCTATAGCCAGTAATACATCATCACTAGCAACGCTAGATATTTCAGATAGATCGCCAACAGCGGTCGATGCAAAAGCAGTACCGTTAGCAATCAATAAATTGCCAGACGTATTTGTTGCTGTCTGAAAGGTGGTGCCTTTGACCTCACCTGAGGAGCCATAGATAACACCCTTAGAGTTAACAACTGTCCCAGCCGTAGAGCCATCTAACAGGTTTATTTCGCCCGCTGTAGATGTCACACCATCCAAGATATTTAGCTCGGCGGTCGTAGACGTTACCCCGTCAAGGATATTGAGTTCTGCGGCGGTTGATGTCACGCCATCCAGAATGTTTAATTCTGCGGCTGTAGAAGTAATCGCCGTGCCATTAATAGACAGAGACGTAGGATTTGTACCAATCTCAACGACTGAGCCACTTGAATTTTCTGAATACAGTCGATTATTGGTTAGGTCTAATGCGGGTTCGCCTTGGACTAAATCACTTGCGGCAGGCGCCCCTGATCCATTCTTTAACTTAATCGTGGTTGCCATAACCTACTCCAAGAAACAAACAAAAGGAAAAGGGGGCCGAAGCCCCCGTTTGGATTAGGCAGATGGTACTGCCAGTACGAAGCCAGCCTCTGGGCGATACACCTGAACACCGTAAAGGGTGTCTGCGGTGTACAGCGTAGAGAGGTACTCTTGCTTGTACTGAGTCTGCGAACGAACAGCCATTTGCTCAGCCATAACAACTGCTTCGCTATGGAACAACAAGGCCGCACGAGTATCTACAGACGATGCAGTGTTGTCAGCCGCCGCCTCAATGGTTCTGCAATTAGCGGAAACGTAAACGTCTACGCCATACAGGTTACCAATTAAGCCGTTGTTGACTGTACCGCCAGATACAAAGTCAGATGACACATACCGATCAATACCCATAATGGCGTTGCGCGTTGCGGGCGGAATGATCAGGTTACGACCTTCCATTGGTACATTGTTGTCATCCATTTTCTGGATCATGTCGCGGAAGAAAGCATCCGTAAACTCGTCACCAGCTACCAGAGTGTCATCAGTGTACTGAGTGGTAGTGCCATTGTCGTTGAAGAAACAACCAGTGTGCTGGTAGTCAGTAGCGGCAGGGCTGAATACAACAGCGCCACCATCACCAAAGCCAGTACCAGCCGCATGCAGATCATTGTCTACCTGAACAGCGAGAGCATAACCAGCATCTTCAGTGTAGAACTGACGCAGAGATGACAGAGCCTGTACCTCTACGATGTCCTCAATCAGACGCGAGTATTCAAAGTGCCGGTTAATAGTAACCTGCAACTCTGACTCAGTGTTCGCAATGATTGTTACCGCAGTATCGGCCGACTTAGCGTTGGCATCACCACGAGTGGGCTTAGGAATATGAATAACGTCACCCTTTTTGCCAGTCATAGCTAAACGCTTGACCAAGGGTGCCATCTTCAAGTTCTTTTGATAAGCGGCAATAATTTCATCCGACCAGATTTCTGGTACGAAAGTTGCCGCTTCTGTTAGGGCGGTATTACCACCCGATCCGGGGTAAGTTGCTGTAGCCACGATAAATCTCCTTTAAAGGCTAGCGAACTCGACCCTCCGCATAAGCTTTTAAAAGCTCATCTGACAAAGCAGTGTATCGCTCGGGGTCGGTCTTCATTAATTTAATAATGTCAGCACGACGATAAACTTTCTTCCTTGACCCCTCTACTGCTCCCCGAGCATTGCCTGTACTCGCTGACTTCACTGCACTCTGACGCGCTACCTTTTCTGCCTGAGCAGTTTGCTTAACAACCTGATTCTTCTCTTTCCAGAGACTAAACAACTCGTTAGCGGCATCGTAGTCATACTGCTGATCTGCCTGAACAAACAATTGTGTTCGGACTTTCGACCCTTTGATCCACTCAGCAAACTTTGCATCTTGCAAAATACTTTCCATGTCAGGATGACTGGATTTCAACTGCGATAACGCCGCTTGCTGTCTGTACTGCTGTGTATAGGCTTCCGCCTCTTTGATCTTGGGGTGATTGTCTATTGCTCGGTTTACAGCAGATTGAGGATCAACAAAGAAATCAACATCATCTTTGTTGTCATCTTCCTGCTGAGACTGAGGTGCTTGTTTGTTTGAGAGTTCTGTCTGGATGTAGCCATCAACCAATTCACGCAATTCGCCAACTTCCCTGCGCGTTTCCCCGACTTCAGCACTTTGCTTGCCAGAAAAACGCTCAAGCTCTTGGTGCATCTGCACAAGGTCTTGCACAGATTTACCGCGATACTTGTCAGGAATGTCTGACTCTTGAGATTCTTCCGGTTCTGGAGTCTCAACAGTATCAGCCGTCAACTCTTGCGTAGTTTCGGTTTCTTCTACCTCTGGACGCTCATCAATAAGTGTCGCTCTCGACATCATTAAATAGCCCCGCCTTCAAAAAGGTTGTGGAGATTACAATTACGCAAGACCTTCCTCTCGTCTAGCCTCACGCCCTCGTCGCCCAGCTTCTTCATGTTCCCGCACCCACTTCATGTGCCTGCCGGGAAAATCCCCGGTTGACCCATCCAGTACGAAATTAGAAGCTGAAACGATTTTTGTAGCCATTGCGCCACAGCCGCACCTACTGGCTGTAGTTGTGCCGTCTACAAATTCTTCAAATACATGACCATTCTCACAACGAAAGTCAAATATCTTCATCTTCTTTTTCTAGCTCCTCAAAGCTAGTTTCCATATTTGATTCAAAATTCAACAAATATCCCAAGACTTTTAGCTGTCCTTTGCGAATATAAAGATCTTCCTGATCTTTTGTATTCTCAACGCTATTAATCATCATAGCGTTCTGTCTTAGCTCTTCGATTAACTGCTTCCACCCTTCGGTACGAAACAGGTCGAAATACTTGCTGTAATACTCTTCGGTTTCTTTGTCCAATGAGGCCATAAGGTTATCTCAAAACTGCCTTGTATATTCTTTATAGGAAAACGTCAAGCCTTCTTGGCTTTCTTCCGTCTACGACCAGACGCTGTAACTGCATATTTAATTGCTTTTGGCCCTTTTTTCTTGCGCTTAGCCGCTTCTTTTTCTGCCTTGGTCATCTTAGAGGCAACAGCCTTAGGCCGACAGGCCGGATAAGGACGCTTGGAACCCTTGGCTTTCTTACGACCGCAAGGTTTGCCGGTCTTGATATCAACCCACTCTTCCTTAAACCATTTGGTCAAGCCATCCTTAGATTTAGGCATAAGTGCCACCACGTTTCTTGTAGGTTTTTACAAGCCATGCATTGGCATAAGCACTGGGATATACGTCAAACTTACGTTTAGCCTCAGACTTAACTCGTGAGTAAAGAGCTTTGTTCTTTACGTTATCGGGTATAGCGCCCTTCTTTTTCTTGGGCTTAGCTTTCTTTTTCGCAGGCATTAGTAAGTCTTCTTCTTTTTCTTTTTCTTTTTGGGTGGCATTGACCTAACAACCTGTTTGTTTCTGCCTTTTGAATAGCCCGCCATAAAAGCCTCCTATTTGCCCTTGTGGACTTTTTGAACTTTAAATTCAGCAGACTGAGAAGCGCCCTTATGGGGTTTGTACCCACCAGCAGGATTCTTCATCAGTTTATATTCCTTGCCATCTTTCATCCAATGATAGCCTTTTGGCGCTTTAACCTTCATTTTTAATTACCTCTTGCATTGCCTTTTGCCTATAGCAAGCGTGGCAAGAACCGCAAACAACAAAACCCTCTGGCGTTTCCGCAGGCTTCCGGCATGACCAATACATATTTCGCAATTCTTCTGGCATCCCGTAATAAACACCTAAACTTCTTTCTACCGAAACTTGCGACATAAAGTCAAACGGCGTTGCCCAAACAGCCTTTGTTGTTTTACCCGTTGAGCAGGCATTTAATATTCCGTATGCCTCCGCAATCTCTTCTTTCCCCATGTTGTAATCGCCGGTATATACCGCAACACAAGGCAAAGGCCATGTATTAATTGTCCTAGAAGCCTGAAACATAGCCAATGCCATGTCCCTGCCGCCGGGATAACTAGCCTTCCATGAGTATAACGATGACGAAAACTCAAAACTTCTTTGGTTTTCTTTAAGCCACGTTACACTGTCATAAATGGCTTTACCTTCTGCTCTGAATCTTCCCTCTGAGTTATCCAAATGTATCGCATGAATATGAATATTTTGCTCAGTATGCTCAAGAAGACTCCATGCTAACGAAACACTATCCATTCCCCCAGAAAGCATTACAACTACATTTTCATGTTTACTTCCACTCAAGTAATAAGACTTTAGACACGCATCAATACTTTCCTTAACCTTTAACGAATACTTCTGCTCCAGTGTATTCATTTAACCCTCTTTTGTTGATTACCATTTTTTGCATGACCAATACCTTGCTGTTAGCTTGCTTGGCGGGTCTGTATCGCACTTATGCCTTGCCCTAAATGACTTGCGGCGAGCAGGCTGATCTTTCTTGATCGTCATCTTAGCATCGCCAAACCTAATCGTTTTGGTCTTGTCCCCCACCTTCGCTACCACCACAAACTTCTTCGTTGGGTGTTTCGGGGTTCTCTTCGGCTTGTTGTACCCGCTTACGCCTGCGCGTGCCAGCTTTGGGTCTTTTTTCGTAGCCATCAAGCCTCGCCTCTAATTCGTCTAATTGTGCTTTCAAGTCCTTGAGGCGTTGGCCCTGCTCCCTGAAGGCGTCGTTCACTTGGCTGAACAGGTTGTTGAGTTCGGTTTGTGTCATTAGCATTTTGCGGCTTAGCCTCCACTTGGCGCTCTTTAAGTAACCTGTCTGCCACCTTCAACCTGCGTTCAAATTCTTTATCTTCTTGGTCGCCTTCTTTAAGGTTTCTAGTAATTGCATTAATCATGTCAATTTGCAGTTCTTGTGGTGCAATCTGAGACTCAACTGCAAGTTTGCCTGCTCTAGCCTGCGATTCTGCGGCCTGACCATTCAGGGCGGCAGTCTGGCTTTGTTGCAGTTCTACTTGCGCCTGCTGAGCCATCATCGCCATTTGCTGGGCTTGCGGGTTGGGCTGTGACGCCTGTTGCATTGCCGCAATTAGTTCCTCACGGTTACTGAGGTTCATATTGTCAATAATGCTTTGCATCAAAAGCGGATACATGGGGCTGTCTTGTTGCATTGTCTGCAGAAGCTGGACTAACTGCGTAACCTCATATTCCCTAGCAATAATCCCCAAAGTGCTGGTAGCAGTAAACTTGTAGTCTGCTACCGGATAGTTTTCGGGATCAAACTGCATATACCTATGAGCGGCTTTGGTTACGAAAGGCAGGAGGAAAGACTGCTGGAAGTTAATAAGAGTACGCTTATGGCGCTTGATAATAGCGCCGAGAGACATACTGATACCAGCGGCTGTCGCTTCACCGTTAACCTGACCTGCGATACCAGCAGAATCCACCGCCCCTGTTGCCTGTTGAACCATCTGTTGTAGCGCGGCGGCCTGACCAAATGTAATCTGGTTGACTTGCCCGAAGTTGAACGGCTGAAGTACTTCACGCGGATCTCCATTAGTCAGAATCATCTTGCCGGGGCGGACTTCAGGCTTAGCCCCTCTAGGAAGCCGTGTAGCGTCCACAGCGAGCATTGGGTGAATTGTAAGGCTCAGGGCATCAATACGCGCCCGAAGCTCTGTATCAAGCGCCTTTTGGCTGTTATAGCCTTTCTCGCAAACACCACGGCCCCAGAACCTGCCGGGAACGACATCCCAAGGAAATGCCACTACAGGACGGTCGTTCATCATGTAGGGGTTAACTTCAGCTTTTAAAAGTGTTCCGCCGTTAGCAATCACAACGACTGCCTCGACGTACATAGAATCGCCTTCTACCTCAACATCTTCTTCCTCAAGAAGCTCTTTAGGAACAAGCCCGTAGTATTTGGTTAGACGAACCTTGTCATCGTTATAGATTGTCAGGTCTTGATCTGGCTCTAAATCGGTATCTGCAACGGCAGAATCAATGCGAGCATCCCGATAAACGCCCTGCTCTTGAAGCAGTTCAACGCTATGACGGCTAACAAACTCATCAATCGCCACGCCATATGCATCCTCAACCGAGGTAGCAACAGGATCAATCAAGAAGTTCTGCGGCATGATGGGCTTGAGCTTTACAACCGCCCTATCGGTAATGTTTACCCCGACTGCCTGAAGATCACCGCCCATAATAGGCTCAGTGGCGGGTGCCATTTCCTTGATTTCCTCAAGGACAATCTCACCAATGCCCGTACCAAATACCGCTGAGTTAATCAGACATTCCGCTACAGCTTTGCGAATCTTGCAGGATTCAAAATCCTCTGCGAGCTTTCTACGCAAATACATCGCATCCTGACGTTGGGTATCAACAACGTCATCAGCAATATCAAAGAACTTGCCGCGACCAAAGGTAGCCTCTTCTAGTTCTGCTACGTTTGATTCAACGGCCTGCTGAAGGGCCGGAGAGATAATTCTGGATCTTTCTGAATTTCGCTGTGAGTCTGAAGGGTCCCACTGACCACGCCACAATCTGTAATACTCTTCAAACCTTTCTTCGTAGTTTGATTCGTAATAATCACGCCAGTTTTCGCACTTGGTAATTACCCACTCTTCAAGGGACTGTTGCATCAACAGGGGGTCTGGACTATAGATTTCTTCCGCCATTTTAGTATCCCGAGACAATATCTAAGATTTCATGGTCGTCAATTTCGTACTCATAGTCATAAGCTACCTGAGCTAGTTGATCTATATACGCTAATGCGTCCACCAAGTCATCATGTGTTAAAACATCAGGGAACTGAAACAGTTGATCTAAAAAACGATTGTTCCACTCACCCTTGTTAATTTGTATATAACCATTTTCAAAACGACCCTGTAATGCCCACATTACACGATCTGTCTTCTTCTTGTTTCCGTGGGTCAATTCTTCAATCCTGAAAAACTGCCCATACCGCTTCATCAAATCCGTAAGCGGCGACATTACCGCCTGCTTGGCAATGCCTTTTTCTATCCCAACACTAACAGGCTGATAATCCCTGACAGCTTGGAATATCTTCATAGCCGTTTCATTCAGTTCCCAACGACCATGAATAATGTTCTCAACGTGCCAGCCATTCGGGCTAACCTTAGCAACCGCTATAGCTGTCTCGTCCAGCTTGGTGTTTTTGGTACGTTTTTTGTTAATGTCTTCAAAACCCGCCAAATCCACCGCAATATAGTAATCACCTTCGTCGGGTGCTTCACCAAATCGAATCCAATCTTCTTTAAACATTTCAGAGCCTCTAGCTTCAAATGAAGCCATAAACTCTTGCCTGAAGGCGTAACTAGACATGGATTTCTTGGCTATGTCAATTTCGCCAGAATCCAGCATCGAATTATCGTAACTGGTGAAGTGCCAAGCCTTATAGGTTTCGTCATCCCCTAGCTCAGCATATTTGTAAAGTTCGTAAAAGTGATTACGGCCCATCGGGGTTCCAATAAACAACGCTTCACCTTTTTGGTCTGCAAGGGCCGGTCTTAGGATTTGCTCCCAGACCTCAGGTTTCATGTCGGCGTATTCGTCCATAACAAGGAAGCGTAACGACACACCCCGCATGGTTTCGGGCCTATCAGCACCCTTTAGGCTAATCGTGGCACCGTTGACCAGTTTGATTTGAAGATTGTTAATGTGTGAGCCAGCAATGACGGGATGACCCAGTTCCATCAGGGTTTGCCACATAATGTCACGGGCCTGCCCCTGAGTAGGGGCTACATAAAAGACATGGCCTTTATCTGCTTGAAGGCCGTTGATAATCAACATCCATGCCGCTAGGCGCGACTTCCCTGTTCGCCGCCCAGCCGCAACTACCTTAAAACGTGTTGGATCGGAATATACGTCCTGTTGCCAATCCAATAACTGTACGTTTAAGTCAGCCATTTACAAAAACACTTGGAACATTCGGAGCAATCAAGTTGCCTTTGTCACGATGATAAAGCCAGTTTTTTCTATGAGCTTCAATCAAGTCTTCTTTTGATCTGCCAAAATATCTAACGCCCCATCGCTCATCAATAATTCGATTTGCAAGAGAATCGCCATAAGGCATTATGACTTCAGCAAGAATTCGCCCAAACTTATCGCCTTTGTCTAAGTGCGTCGACAAAGTAACTTTCATGCCTCTTGGTAACTGCCTTTGTACAAACTGTTTTGCTAGTTTGCCAAATTGTTTTACAGCAAGATCCTTTGATCGAATCTCACAAGTATCTACACCAAAAAGTCTTACGTTGCGCTCGCTAAGTATTATTCCAAAGCCTAAATCAATATCGCAAACAATAGAGTCACCATCAATAACTCTGCGTACCTTTGCTTTATAATTGTAAAGGCTCACTTTTTACTCAGACCAGCCAGCGTCGTTTTCGTCATACTCGCCATCCCCATTGGTATCGCAAGCTCGTTGCCATGTTTGCATATTAAACGTGTAGCCCTCATTCCACGGAACATATGCTTTGCACCACTCATGCGATCCAATTGCAAATTCATCTTCAGGGCTTGCAACATAATCCCTAGTAGACCAAGGCTTTTGAGCAATAAAGTATGTGCTCTTGTCCTTAAACAGCTTCCGTTTAAACAACGCACTATGCGGGGTGCTGATATATATCTGCTCATTCTCCCCAAGGGTATAGGTTGAGCCGTCATCGTAGTTGATAACTGTCTCACCAAAAGCAAACATAGAAAACAACATTGCAAAACTTGCCAACCATTTCATAAATACACTCCTTTAGTGCGGTTAATAGACCCAAGCGACTTGTTGGGTATTCCTGATATCTACATGGATAAAGGTTTTGGCTACACCGATACCGGAAAAGCCCATTTCAAAGGCTTGATTAAGCAGAATAAATCGCTCAGCGCCATTGTTTACCTTAATATCCGCCGCAATGCCTTGGGTGTGAGTACCGGGCTTTGCCTTTTTTGCTTCTATGGAGTGTTTAGGATCGCGATAACCGGACGTAATCGTAAACGGAAAGCCACATTTGGCCCGTAATTCGTCCAAACGATCCAGAAATAAGGGGTTCATTTCGTTTTTGCCGGTTTCTTGGCAGTCAAATTCTTCAATCTTGAAGTATTTCACCAGAATTACCGTCAATAGTTGTGCTATCAGGGGATGACGGGGCTATTTCAGCACCACCTAGGTCTACGACCGACGGCTCAGAAACTGAGCCTACCCCCGTAATATTAATTTGGATGGCAGATTTGCCACTATTTTGGATAATATCCTTTTCAAATGCGGCTACTGGCAGGATTCGATCCATGACCAGCTTCCATGCCGCCGCCTGATTCTTGTGTTCATCATCCATTGCGGCATTGAAAATAGAATCTAGGACTTTCTTGGACTTGGGGGAAGCCAACATACGGGCTTTGTATTCGTTAATAATGCCCGCATCGCCTTTAGGTCGGCCAATCTTGCCACGACCGCCCTTGGAATTGTGTCTTTTCGGGGTTTTAGCCGCGATTTCAGCCTTGGTAGGCCCGCCACGGCGCTTAGGGGGTTCGTTGTTGTCGCCAGAATCAAGCATCATCTACTTCCGAATCAGTATCTTTTGCTAATTCTAGCAATTCTCGCAAAGAATCCGCTATATCCGCAAGATGCCTAGCTATTTCTTCCAGCACACCTAAGTCAGACATAGCTTTCCTAGTTAGTGAGTACTAACTTACGAATACTTCTTTTGTATCGCTTTGAATATGGCATAGATCGTCAGGATATAAAACGCCAAAACAGACATAGGAATGCCAATATATACCAGTTCCCAAGGCGATAAGAATAATACCTCCCAAGTAAAGTCTATTGCTGACTCAACATCACTCTGGGCAGGGCAATCATCCACCTAACGATTACATACCCATCATAATGACGGAATACCCACCCATCTTATTCTCAGTTTCTTCAGGGGTAGCCTTAGGATCATGCATCGTAGGGATGCCAGCATCCTGCATAGCCTTAATCTTGGCCTTGGACTTCTCGCACATCGAATAATAATCAATAGAACGATACTCAACCGTATGCTCAGGTCTGCCTTCCATAATCATCTCCTTTTAAAATTACATATATAGTTTAGCCCGCCTTTCCCTCCCTATCCTATACAAGTATTCCGCAATTGCAATACCTTCAGTTTCGGCTTTTTTTGTATGGGGGTGGCAACCACCACCACACCACACGCGCTACCCCCCTCCCCC
>Ga0209232_1000942_pt1 | contig 16599 bp, 10 predicted proteins | sample ETNvirenome_2_60_FD_184066 | JGI IMG/M metagenome (GOLD analysis project Ga0209232, IMG submission 184066) | Marine viral communities from the Pacific Ocean - ETNP_2_60 (SPAdes) (version 2) | ecosystem: Environmental > Aquatic > Marine > Oceanic | place: Pacific Ocean | collected 2013-06-22
TTGAAGTTGTATTGATCGATGTCAATACAGCCCCAACGGCAGGCGTTGTCCTCGTTGATCGGGATGATCCCAATCGACTGTGTACCAGCTAGATGGTTTTCCCAATCTTGCTTGGTCCGAGGTTCGCGAACCACGTTTGCCTTACCCTGCGTCTTGCCGCTGCTAGACTTGGACTCGATTTTAAAAGTCCCATATGCCTGTTTCAGGCCATCAAATATTTCAGCAAATCTACGAATATCCATAAAATCCTTGGTCCGTGCATGGGGCTATCTGCGGAGAGACCTCAAATGCCCCTAACGACGGCACGGAGCGCCGAGTTAGTTGTTACCAAGGGATCTGATCGGAATCATCGTCACCTGTTGCTTGTGCCGCTGCCGGTTGCCCCGATTTAGCGGGTCCCCCGTCCTCATGCTTGACCGTCACCGTTCCTGCACTGATGGCTTGGTGAAAGCTTTTCGCGGCTTGGTACTGACCCGCGTCTTCAATCGCGCCTTCCAGTTCGATCTTCCAGCCGTGCCATACGCCCTTGGAGTTTTCTTCCTTGTTCGTAGACAGGTTGTAAATGTGCGAGAACCGAGGCGGTGTGAACGGCCCGTTTGCACCTACCATGCTTCGCGTGGCGATCATTGAGTTCCACTGGCGCGACTTCTTCAACTGCGTAGACTTCATAGAAATCAATGCGTTGGACCAAGTGCCGTTGTCTTCGAGGATCAACACGTAGTGCTGGTGCGTCTCATCGATGTACTCGCCCTGCATGCCGTCAACGTACTCCTTGTTATCGTCTGCGCTGCGAGTGGTGGATGGTCGCTGATCCTCTGGGCCGAAAATCTTTAAGGGAGCGCCGTTTCCTGACCCCCGAGGTGCCCACATCAGGAACTCTCGCTTGTAGTGACAAGGAATCACCTTGATCGGTGTCTTGCCGGAGTACACCTGCTTTGTCACCGAGTTGATCATGTCACCAAGCTTCGCCTTATCGGCGATGGCTTCGTCCTGATTCAATAATTCAGAGGACACAATTTTCAGAAAGGGTAGTGCCAGATCGTCCTCTGTCATCTGCATACCTGCGCCCGCATCTGCCTCAAACATTGCTGCGCCAGCGACCACAACGTCGCTCTTCTTCTTTTCCGCTACTTTCTTTTCGTCTTTATCAGCCATTATTTTGCCTTTGTAATCGTTGCTCGTTGTCCAACCCATACGCTAAACAAGTCCATGTCTAGCTCCCTACCTTGCTCGACCCGCTCTTTGACCCAAGCCTTCAGCGTCGAGGCATGAACCTCCTGCTTCTGCTCTGGCTCCCAAGCTTTACTTCTCAGTTCCTCGACCAAGGCTTGCGCTTCGTTATCTTTCTCCTTACCAAAGCGCACTGTGACGGTATTTTTTATGATGTCCCCTTCGCCACGCGAGCGTAGCCAATCGAAAGCCGCAGCTTCGTTGTCTTTGCTGATACGCGCACCGTAGGTTTCTTTGATTTCGACCTTGCTCCCGTCTTGCAAGGTGAAGTTGGTCATGCCGATTTCTTGCATTTTGCTAGGCAGATCTTCGTCTGTGAGCTTGAGCAGTTTCTGCTTCGCTTCTTTTAGCTGTTTTTCAAGATTTTTGACCGTTTGATCCGCAGATACGATACTATCTGCGATAGATGACAAAGCATCTAAGCTTCTGTCTCCGGGCAGAGACATAGAAGATTGGCTGTCGGCAGCCATGTCGGCGAGTAAGTCACTCATCGTCTTTCTCCGTTTTTCAAGTTTCAAGCGGCGCTAGCCACTTCCCAAACGAAGCATAATCCCATAATATCGCATGTGTCAAACAATTTAGGCCAAGCATGCAATTTACTTTCAAAACTCAACCTTACGAGCACCAACAGCAGGTTTTTGATGCTAGTTGGGATAGCCGCTCGTGGGCGTTGTTCCTTGAGATGGGGACAGGAAAGACCAAGGTAACCATCGACACTGTCGCCAAGCTTTACTGCGACGGTGAGATAGATACAGCCGTGGTCATTGCGCCGAAGGGCGTGTACGGCAACTGGGTACACAAGGAGATACCGCAGCATTTGCCGGACGATATACCGCTGAAGGTGGTGCAATGGCAACCCAACCTGACGCAGACCTTCAAGGGAGAACTGTTGCAGCTTGCTAACGACAAAGAACATCTCAAGATCTTGGTAATGAACGTTGAGTCGTTCTCAACCAAAAAGGGCGTGGACGTTGCTAAATGGTTTGTGAAGCGTAACCGCAACTGCTTGGTGGCGGTGGATGAGTCTACGTCGATCAAAAACCGTACAGCAAAGCGTACAAAGAACATCGTCGCGCTAGGCAAAGAAGCCAAGTACAAGCGCATCCTGACCGGTAGCCCTATCACCAAGAACCCTATGGATCTGTACGCGCAGTGTGCCTTTTTGGGCACTGATCTGCTGGGATTTGACAGCTACTACGCGTTTCAGGGCCGTTATGCGGTGATCACGCAGCGTAAGTTTGGCAACAGAAGCTTTCAGGACATCACCGGCTACCGCAATCTGGACGAGCTAAACGTCAAGTTGAACGACTTTTCTAGCCGAGTTTTAAAAGAAGACTGCTTAGACCTGCCGGAAAAGATCTATACGCAACGTAACGTGGCGCTTACTAAAGAACAGGAGCGAGCCTACAAACAGATGCAAGACATGGCCCTAGCCATGCTTGAGAAAGGCGAACTGGCGACTACACAGAGCGTTTTGACGCAGATAATGCGGTTACAAGAGATCTGTTGTGGGCACCTGAAGACAGATGACGGCGAGATACAGGCGTTAGACAGTAACCGAATGTCTGAGTTACTGGACGTGATCAGTGAGATGGACGGCAAGGTCATCGTTTGGGCTAGCTGGGTCTACGACATAGAGCAGATAGAGAAAGAACTAGCCAAGGTCTATGGGCCAAGGTCCGTGCGCACCTTCTATGGAGCCACTCCTGCCGATGAACGAGACGAGATTGTGGCTCAGTTTCAAGATCCAGACAGTGATCTGCGGTTTTTTGTAGCTAACCCACGAACTGGGGGCTACGGGCTGACGCTGACGGCTGCTACCAACATGATCTACTACAACAACCAGTACGACCTAGAAATACGGCTACAGTCCGAGGACCGTGCGCATCGTATCGGTCAAACGCGGCATGTTTTGTATGTAGATCTGGTCAGTCCGGACACTGTGGATGAGAAGATCATCAAGGCCCTACGCGACAAGATCGACATAGCTCAAGAAGTCTTGGGCGAAGAAACTAAGAAGTGGCTTATCTAGCTCGGTGCTTGAGGTAGCGAAGCAATACCTCGCTGCTGTATCAAACCAGAGATAGGGTCATTAGGGAACATAGCCGCGAACTGCTGACGCTGTTGCGGGTTTGCTCCGCCTTGAAGTGGGGCTTGAGTAAAAGATTGCACTGGCGGCGGTGGTGCAGGCAGCGAAGCCGGGACAACTGGCTGCTGCTGTTCGAGAACCGCTCGTTCGATAACGTCCTCACGTTGTTGTTGACGACGTTGTGGTTGAAAACCTCCACGCATTTTCATGTCGCGCACTTCTTGTAATTCTTCCAACGTGGCTTCGTCTTCTATAACAAATTCTTGCGCTGGTCGTATACCGATTGCGTTTCTGAAGAAAGAATTCAAAGCTGCCGTCTTCACTGCTTGTTCTTTTGCAAATTGCTTTGCGGTCATGCCAAATTGCTTCGCTTTTTCTACAAAACCGTCCGCTTCAAAAAACCGACTGCCCATATCTACAGAAGGCAAGTTGAATTTTTCGCCCGCCTCCAACAACAATGCCATTGCTTTTGGGTCTTTAATAGCCTCTTGCAAAATATCGTAAGTCGAAGTTACCGGGACAGACTCCATGATGCGCTGTACAAAACGGGAACCGGCACCTGCCGTGATCAAAGAGTTAGGATCTGTTCCCGGCAAAACTTGACCTAACATCGTACCTGCTTTTGCACCCAGCAACCGACTAAACAATGAAACGAACTCATCGCCCATCGTCGTTATGTCTTCGGTGACATCAAAATTAGCAGCCTTAATTCTTTCTTGTGCTCCCTCGCCAACCGTTAAAAGTTGTTGCAGCCTTAATGATTCCGCCTCGGTAAAAACGCCTTCTTTCAACAACACGTTCATCAAGGTTTGATTTGATTGGGGCATGGTATCGAAGAAGTAAGAACGTACCTCCGTAAAGTTGGGTAATCCCGCTATAAGTTGTTTTTGACCTTCGCCGGTCGTGGCAAAATCTTGCGCTGCTTGAAAGATTGCGCCGCGCAAAGCATCATCGAAGTTTTCAAGATTAAAATCTCCTGCGTCTAACCGGTTTTGCACGGCACGAAAATCTGATCCCCCTACCTGCCCCCCTTGGCTAGCTCGGTTTACTGCCGAACGCAAACGACTTAATTCAGTTGTGATCGTCCGCTCTGGGTTTTTGCCACCCCGCATTTGTGTGATTGCCATAGAAGGTTTTTCACCCGTAAAGGACACAAACAAAGGTGTCAGAAAATCTTTTTGAGCCTTCTCTGCTTGAGCAATACTGCGTTGAGCCACGATACCTGCGGTTCGAGCATCTAGTAAGTCAGCCATCAAGCCGGGGAACAAAGCTAATTGCTGCTTGTTGTTTTGAGCAAAACGTTCAAGAGCTTCGCCATTTGGAATGACGCTTTCTAACTCGCCGCGATCATTGAATCTTTTAGTAAAATATTGTGGATTGTCCAACAAAGACCGAGTGACCAGTTCTAGTTGTTGATCAAGCTCTAATGAATTCAAAAACGCATCCATTTCAGCGCCTTCCACTCCGGCCAGCCCACCGGGTGTAGCTTGGTCTGTCAGAAACAACACCGCTTTTCTTGTTTCTTGCATGCGTAAACGAGAGGCATCGTCAGCGCCAGCCAAAATCTTTTGATAAAGCAACTGCGGATCAATGTAATCTTCCCCAGAAGCTTTATCGATTAGGGCCATGTTCGGGAAAGCTCGTAAAAATACGTCGTTTTTGGCTTTGCTAAAACTTTTGGCGTTTTGCACGTGAAACAAGGTATCGCCATCAACCACTTCCGGACCGTTCAAGTCCTGTAATGTGCTGAGATCAGTCAAGTCTCTTTCAACGCCGTTTGCTAACTCGCGATACATTCTTGCGTCAGCTAAACCGGGCGTAGCGCCAGACGCAGATTCTCTAGCTAGCTTGAGTAGATAACTCCTGTAATTTTTTCTTTGCTCGTAGGTCGGATTGTCAAGGTTAACCGATAACTCGTCTAACTGACTTTGCAAAGCTTGCACCCGAGACTCTCGGCCAATGGCGGAAGTGTCTGATATCAACGCATCAATTTGACTTTGTAGGACAGTAGCTCTCATAGCATCGCGAGCTTGCTCGTCGCTTTTTTGTATGGCTTTCGGAAAAATAGTCGAAATCATTGAAGGATCATAAGAATTTCTTGTTGCTTGGATTGCGTCAAAAAAGTTTTGACTGCCGACTTCAATGTTGTCTGGCACAAGATCATATAAAGCAGCTTCTTGTTTGTTCACGTCGTCAAAAACTTGCAAAATTAACGAGTTGATTTTACGGCTGGCATTGTTTACATCCCCGTCAGGAAGCAAGCGGACACCTACTCTCTGAGCGTCGTTGATCATGCCCTGCAACGTGCGGTTGATTTCGTCTTCAAAATACCGTTGAGTCAAAAAAGTAGCGTACTGGATGTCTTGCGGGTTTCCGGTCGTTCGCAAAGCGTTGATCACTGCGCCAACAGCTTGCGCTTGTGCAGCGCGTGTTTTTTCCATTTGAGCACGATACGTGGGACTACGAGCCTCTAAGGTGCCTTGTATGCCCTTAAACACTTCGCTACCAGTAATAGTGGCTGACGAAGGAGTAATCAAAGGAGTTCCATCTTCCGCTTTGAGGCCCGCCAACAAAGGGCGAATGTTTTCGTCGTAATCTTCGTTAGAGGCTTTTAAAAGCTTCTGATATTCAGGGTTTCTAAGCGTTTCAATGATGTGATCTAACGTCTCTTCACTGCCGTCCTTCGGGACTTTGCCTTCCCCAAACTCAAACAAGATTGCACGGAGCGCCGCCCCTACCCTAGCGCGGCCTTGATCACCCTCGAACGCTTCCCCGATTTCGGTTTCTTGCAGTTTATTACGCGCACCGGTGAAAAACGGTACGATGTTGAAAAGACCCGCGAAACCTTGCGCGGTAAGTCCACCGGCAAGCTCTGACCCGATTCTCGCGAAGCCCTCTTGACCTTGGGTCTCCGAAAAACCTGCCGCAGTGGCACCGCCTACAATCGACGGCAGTTCCCCTAACGTCGAAGCCGTTGGGTTTTGTTGGTACGTGCGCAGGAATTGAAACGCGACAGGGTCGGTCATTTCAATGTATCGAAGGTCTTCTGGTGTGACGCCTTGAACAAAGTTTGGGTTCTCAAACAGATTAAAGTCACGGCTACGAATACTGTCGCCTAATTGTTTTAGAAAACCTGACTCTGCGTTTAATGCGATTGCGGTGCCTTTTTGGAGTGTTTTAGGCAGCCCCATGCCCGTTAAGCCCTCGGTCAGAACTTTACCGGTTTCCATATACCCGCGCGCCGTGGGACTTAAAATTTCTTCCTTGGGCAAAAATACAGACGTGGCTTGGTCCGCACCAATCACAGCGGCGGTGCCTGCCGTGAGTCCTGAAATAATTGCTGGAATAGGGCCTAAAGGAGAAGCCGCAAGTGCTCCTGCACTAGCACCAGTTGTAAACGCAGTGCCGCTTATACCACCACGCAACGCACCTTCTGCAAACGCTTCACCCTCCGATATATCTCGCACGCCTTCAGTGAACGCCATGAACACATCTCTAGGCTGTACGCCTGACTCTCTACGCAACTCATCCGCATCCAGTGCAAGCTCGTTCAGAAACACCTGTGCCATGTCGTCAATATTCAACCCTTCTTGTTGCATGGCCCGTAGACGGGGCAACTGCCTCTTGGGTAAACCAACGACATTTTCTAAAATTTCTAAATCGTTTTGCCCGGCGTTTTGACGCAAGTCTTCATAAGCCCCAAAACCTTCCCGTCGATCCACTAAACCCTTAACAGTAGCCTGCAAACCGTGCCTACGAATGATAGAAGAAATGCCCGGCTGTATTTGCCCATCGGACAACTCGACGTCATCAAAAGGCACGATTAAATCGCCTCTAGTAGGCGGTCCGGCATAAGGGCGTGCATCTTTAATTGCTTGCGTCTTGTCGAGGGCGTCTTGCCTCGTTCGGAAAACTGCGTCGTAAGGAGTCATCATTGTAGCTGGATTCCTTGGTACATTTTATCAATGTCATCCATGGCGGGAGAAACGACGGGTGAATCCGGAGTGCTTGTAGCCAAAGGAGTCATCGGTTGACTGCTAAAAGAGGCTTTCAAACGGGTTTCGATCATTATAAGCGCATCAAGAAGTTGTTTTGTCTTTGCCAACTCGTTTTGAGCATTTTGCAAAGCGCCAGACGCGACTAATTTTGGATTGTCTACTTTGGCTTGCTCTGTTTTGTATTTTTGCTCCAAGCGTTTTCTGACAGGAACAACTGCTCTTAAAGCTTGTGCATCCGTTGTGCCCACTCTAGGTTTCAAATCGGAAACAAACTCTTCCGCTGCTTGGATGAGGGCCACTAAGCTCCTTCCTGTTGACTCTTCCCTAGCAAACACCGGCACCAACTCTTTTAACAAGCCCTCTATTGCTATCTTGTCCCGCTTAGACCGAGCACTTGGCGCATTTAAACTAGCCTCACTACGATCCTCAGTGACGAACGAAATATTTTCTTCAATCTGCTCACCCACTCCTGCGACAACGCGACCTAATGCGGCAGTGGTGCCGTAGACCGCTGCGGGATCAAAATCCGGCTGAAAAACCGGGATATTGCTAGCCAGTTGCCCTTTGAAAAACGATTCTAGTGTTTCTGGCGGGAGTTGCTTGCCGCTTTCGGGATCAAAAGCCAGAGAGCGAGCTTTCTGCAATAGCAAGGGAGGTATGCCTGCTGGGCCGATATTTGGGTTATCCGCACGTACCACTATAGCTGCCGCTAATGCGGGGTCCAAATTAGTAGCTAACTCAATGCCCGACTCTGTTTGTTTCGGCTGGAACGTATTGGTCAAACTCGCGCTAAACTTGTTTAAGTTTTCTGCATCAAACGAGTCTTCTGCATAAGCCTTTAGCATTTGAGGTTGAGTAAATACGATGCCTGCGACCCCGACTTCATCGGCGTCTAACGGGACCTCTAAACTGGACGGGGCGGCATCAGCGGTGTCAGTCCCCGCAGCCGTCGTCGCAGAGGCTGCGCCACCGGCGTCTTGCGTTTCCTGAATGTTCCCTAACATTTGCCGCGCTACATCGGTTGGCCCTTGAAAGACGACAGTGCCCGCTTCCGGACCTTCTTCAACAAATAGTCTAGATTGTTCTCGACCGTACTGATCAGTAAAAGGCATGACGCCGTACTTGTTCCTAAATAACCGCCTTGCTTTCATTTCTTCTATGGTCAAATCTTTGATCGCCTTAAACATGGCGAGATTTGAGGCTGCGGCGGTTTCTTTATCAGATTTTTCAGACGCAATTGCTGATTGCAAAGCCATGGTCTTCGTCGCTTGATCTAACTTTCGTTGCTCACGGTCTAGCGCACCGATATCACCGACCAAGCCTTCGCCCGCGCTTGCAAGGTTGGCTAGAAAACCAGACCCGGCTATGTTTTTACCCTTAGCATCGCGTCCGGAAGCAAACTGAAAGCCTGCTTTTGCTAAAGCCAGTGCGCGATCCTTATTAAGGTTTTCATCAGATTGAGAAATTAAATTTTGATAAACGGGTAAGTACTCGTCGTAGTAACCGCCTAAACCAGATATGGCGGGCAGGTCAGACAAAACCCCCGTTTGCCGGGCCAACTGCTCAACTAATTGCTTTTTTGACGGGTCACCTGCCTCCGCCATGTAGACAACTGGTCCGCCAGCCGCGAACTGCTGCGGTGGTGCCATAGGCGCTTGCGCCATTTGTGGGGGCGGTGCCATTTCAGGCGCTGGTTGGCCTTGAGCCATCAAAGCGCCCACGCCTTGACCCATTTCTGCGCCCATGTCGGTTTCGCCAATAACTTGCTGAATTAACCCGCCTACGCCGCTGTCGATAGCGCCTTCTTCCGACATCATAATAGTAGGCTGAACCATGGCGAGAACAGATTCAGGAGTTTGAACAGCGTCTTGCTCACCCACATAAGTGGCAAGTTCTGCTACGCGATCTTGTAAAGGCCGGTCATTACCTCGGATAGAGTTAATTAGCTCTTCTGTGTCCGCTGCCATGTCGATGCCGTCCATGGTTTCAGCAAGGTAATCCAAACCAATCTTTTCGCCTTCTTCGCGAGCCATCAAAACATCTTGTGCTAACGGGTCCAGAGGAGCTTCCGCAGGCATCTGCTCCGGCATCATAGCCATAGCGTCAGCAGGCATCATAGCCATAGCGTCAGCAGGCATCATAGCCATAGCGTCAGCAGGCATCATAGCCATAGCGTCAGCAGGCATCATAGCGCCAATACCGCCGCCTTCTTGCTTCTCAATAACGCCACGCCCCATCAATATGTCTTTCTGAGTGACTTTGCCGTCACCGCTAAGATCTGGGAACTTGTTAGCGCCGCCACCGGCTGCTCGAAACAAAGGTCTTTGAATTACGCTCATTAAAAGGCCCTCGCTAGACCTGCCGCTCCCATTGCCAAGCCACCGGCTGTTTGAGCCAAGCTTGGAGAAGGAGACGATTGTTGGAATACGGCGCTTTGTGATGAAGGTAGCGCCTTAGTCATGTCGCCCAAGAATCCTAGCTGTGCCAGTGGCTGGTTGTAAGCTGCTTGCTCCGCCGCAAACTGGGCGTTCAGCACGTTCTGCGCCTGCTGCTGACCCATGCCACCGTACTGTAGCAGGCTTTGTACATCCGCCTGTCGCTGTTGCTGCGCTTGTTGTCCAAGGGCCGCTTGCTGTCCACCAAGGCTACCTAGCTGACCGGCAAGTTGCCCGCTTTGCATAGCGAGTCCCGCGATACCTTGGCCCATTGCTCCGCGCTGTTGCGCAAGAGCCGCGAGTTGATCTACGTCTCTTTGAGCTAGCTGACCGAATTGCAGTCCTAATTGGCCGCCTTGCTGGGCAATATTTGCCCGTTGTCCAGCCATTTGAGCCAGTGCCTGCTGACCTTGTAAACCCAACGCTCCGCTTGCCTGCGCGCCTTGTTGAGCGAGTTGTGCCGCAGATATACCTAACCGTCCTTGGTTTTGTGCAGTTTGCGCGGCTTGTTGCGCCATCTGATTCTGTAGCTGCTGCGTTGAAATACCCAACTGCGCGGCTTGTTGCGCCAGTTGCGCCTGATTCATTTGACCCGACAAGCCTAATTGACCGCTTTGCAACGCACCGGTCTGAGCCAATTGCTCTGCGCTCAGTCCTAATTGAGCGGCTCGTTGCGCAAGATCTGCCTCTGTTTGACTGCCAGACAAGCCCAGTTGACCGCCTTGTAAAGCTCCTGTTTGCGCCAATTGCTCTGCACTCAAGCCCAAAGCACCTGCTTGTTGCGCCGCTTGCAAGGACGAGCCTGCCCCCGCTTGCCCTAACGATCCCGTAAGCTGCGCCGCTTGCTGTTGGCGAGCTTTAGAAGCTTCAAAGGCTTGTTGCGCCTGTTGCGCCGCTTGCTGGTAGCCTTGTGATCGAAGTTGTGCCCCGGTCCGCGCTTGTTGTTCCAAGACGTTTCGACCGATCTCAGACTCCATGATGGCTCCTCTAGAACCACCGAATGCGCCTGCCGCTGCTTGAGCCGCACGCGCTTCATTGACTTGTTTTTCGCCTAGTCGAGCAATTTCAGCTTGTTCAGCCTCAATGACTTGCCGAGTAAACGGGTCCATAAAGGCACCAATTCCACTAGGGTCGAACTGCCCGGCACTGCCCTCTAGCTGTCTTATGCCAGAAAGTGCCGTGCCCATGCCCATAGCGCCTGCTTGTCCTAACTGACGTTGAGCTTGTGCGGTGGATTGTCGTGCTCTTTGCTCCGCAATCTGCCGTTGCTGTTGAGCGTCTTGTATTCCGCCCCCAATTTGGCTCGCTGCGCCTATAATGCCTCTTTGCCCGGCTGCCGTGGACTGTCTGGCACGCAGTGCCGCTAATTGTTGTGCTTGCTGCGCACCACCGACTTGACCAGCGATGCCGCGCTGCGCTTGTCCCATGCTGCGCATGCCTTGTGCTGCAATCTGACCGGCTCGTTGGCCGGATTGCATTGCTTGTAACTGAGCACGCTGACTTGCGGCCCTTGCTTGATCAGCCGCTTGCAAACCCAGCCGACCTGACTCACCAAGCCCTCGTTGAGCAGCAAGCACTTGATCACCTACGCCTGCTCCAGCGCGTGCAATGTCTGTCGCTGCGCCAGAAAGACCCGTTAAGGCTTGATCCCTGATTCGGAAGGGCGCTGCACGCTGCTGAGTCGCCAATAAGCGCGCCTGCTCTAGCCCGGAAATACCTTGCTGTTGCTGTGCTAACGATTCTTGCAGCAAAGGCACAGAGGCATCTGCAATCAAACCTTGCGCCGCTTGGTTTGCGTCAAGTGCTCCTTCTAGATATGGTTCATAGCCGCCAATACCTCCACGGACAATGTTGCCTGCGGCTAGCTGCTCGGCGGTAAAACCCGCGATACCCTGCGCAGGCGGTGTGATACCTTGCCTCTGAAGCTCCTGAATGTATTTTTGCGCGTCTTGGTATAGCCCAAGCTTATACGCCTCAATTTCTGGCGCTTCACGTACATACTGGGTTGTGGTTGTTACATCAGCCATTACGCTCTAGCCTCAAATTGACGCATCATTCGATACATGGTGTCCATGCCGTCTTCTCGGCTACCTTTACCTGCTCCGCGCACTGCCTTAGCCGTAAACACAAACTCGCCATCAGAAAGCATGGCAGGGATGTCGTCAGAGGTTTCAGTGCCGGGGCCTTCGATAGGGCCATTCATACGAGGGAAGTTCATAATACCGCCGCCCTCTGCTACGTTCAAAGGAGTGGGTGTGAAAGCAGGTACATTAAATACATTGCCCGCCGAACGAGTCACAGTGAACTGCGGCTGTCGGTAAACAAAATCGTCCCCGTATATTCGGTATCGAGACGGGTCAGCGTCGATAAGATCTTGACCGGTAGGTATATCGTCAATGTTGATACCTTCTACCTCTTCAGGCTTGGATAAGGCGCTAAGGCCCAGCACTGCGGCAGCACCGGGGCCGTACTTTCGTAACGGGCTGATTGGAATAGCGCCCGTAGCAATTTGTTTTTCGGCGATTTTACGCAGATTAGCGTCAGATATTACGTCTCTTCCATAGTCAGTTGGATTTTCTAGTCGCAATGCTTCCATCAAACGATCTACGTTTGGTTTTGGAAGAAAAATATCCCCAACCGCAGAAAAACGTTCGCCTAGTCCTACGTCTTTTCCACCAAACACTGTGCGTAAACTTTCGCCAACACCGGGCACAATAGAACCGCTTGCGTCTGTTACTCCAACAGTCCCAGCACTCGAACCGGCTCCTGTGCTGGTTTCAGCGCCCGGCTTACCGTAGGTATTCTCAACTTCCGCTCGAATCTGCTCCTCGGAGAATTGTCCTGTTCGACGTAGAGTATCTGTGTATTCAGCACGAGCAAACGCGTCAGGATCGGTGACTCTTAGAAGCTCTGTCTGACCTATACCCATATTGCTAGCGGTTGCCGGGTCTATAGGTTGACCAAAGGCGGTATCGCTGTAGCCTAAATCACTCAAATCACCCATACCCGCTAATGCATCTGTAGCAGGCCCTGTAGCGCCTTGAGTAGCAGAGCCTTGAACGCCTTGAGTCGCAGTTCCTGCCACCTGACCCGTGGCGTCAGCGGTAGTTGCAACGGTAGTTACGGGAGTTACGGGAGTTACGGGAGTGGCAGGAGCGGTAGCTTCGGTCAAAGAAGGAACCGTTACGCCCTCTATTCCTTGCAGTCGAGCAAGCTCTGCGGGGTTAGTTGCCGCCAACTCTTTTGCGTATGCCGGGTCTATCGTGGCGGTGGCGTCTGCTCCTGCAGGGGCTAGCTTGCCTCGCGCAAAATCCATGCCTTTCGTCGTAAGACCCGCTACGGCGGCGCTTTTTAAGATATCGACCGGTTTACCACCAGAAAGCGTGGTGTTAATAGCCGATTGAGTCATCATCCGCTTCGCACTGTCTGCGGCCCAACCCGCTTTGTTGGCTATTTGTCCACCGGCAAAACTGGAAATACCGCCTATTGCCGCTGCTTTGAGGCTGTCTTTTAAGCTGCCACCTTGAATAGCGGTCGAAGCTCCAGAAACAATCGCACTTGCCATCACCGGGGAGACCAATCCACCTGTTAGAACGGTTAAACCAATCGTTGCCACAACAGGTAGCACTGCTTTGACAATCTTCTTCAAACCCTTGAACAACTTCTTCAAGAAGAATTCAGGCTGACCGGTCACGGGGTTGATTGAGTTAAGCTCGTTACCTACAACGTAACGCTCTGGCTCAATGCCCATGATGCGCATTTCTGCAAAAAGCTTTTCTTTAAGGGCGGGGTTCTGCTCGAAGACTTCCATAGGGATCACAGTCTCGCCTTCGGCGGCGTGAACCATGTATTCGTCTTCGTTGCGGCCATACTCAGCCAGCTTGTCGGCTATTTTTACAACGTTTGTAATGCCTTTGGGTGGCACATCGTCGTCGTCATCGGCCCAAGAGCCGGTTTCAGCCGTCAAAAAGGTGGCGATACCGCCTTCCGGTATAGGAACCTGATCCAGTTCCTCAAACTCATCGTATTTAAGTGCAGCTTGTCCCATGTCCTTAGTATACGCCTATTTTTATTAGAAGAACCAACCTAACCGTGTACGTTCACCACGATAGATCCGTTTGTAATTACCTGAACAGACCCGACCTGCCCCTGCGCCTCAAGAGAAGACGTAGTGTATGGAAGAGGGTCCGACAAATTTATCCATTGATCCCCGTCGTAAAGCTGAAGACGACCTACTGAAGGGTTCCAAATCAAGGCCCCCGCGTCAAACTTTAATGTATCTCTTCGCTCCGTAGTGAACTGCGGCGTCGAATCAGGGTCAAACGAGTCAAGACTAAGCTCTAGTAGGCGAATAGTGCGGTTAAACGTGCCGCTATCTACCTGATCTCCGTTTGGTGCAAACGGCAATCGGCCTTGTAATAGCTTACTCATCGCCTACCGTTCGGCTGTAGATCTAGACGTGTGCCACCAATCCTAAAGCCAACGCCTAAGCGAGCACCAGTAGTCCCATCGTCATCTGATTCAAAGCGAACAACCGCTTGTCGGCCCCTAGCGCGAGTATCAATCTTGGTAGTGCTTCCCGTAAACGCGGTTGTTTGATCCGTGGTCAGTGATTCGCCGGGGAAATTACGAGCTTTTAAAACAAAGTTCATGGTCTGTGTTGCACCGGAATCCCCCGTAAACTTAACGTCTGGAATACAACGCCGAACAAACTGAAACTGCTCCCCGTCACCCAGATCAAAGTCCGCGCTTTCAATAAACACGTTGTCCATCGGCGAATCTTCGTCATCAAAGCCTGTTTCATGACTGAAGATGTAATTACTACTGCTAGAAGTACCTGCCGCACGAGGAAAACTTTCAATACCTTCATCTAGCCACGCGGTGCGCGATAAATTGCCTATGGCCCACGTCTTCTCGACATAGTTGTACGTTACATATCGGTCGATCACGTCTGAAGTAGATGAGCAATAAAACCAGCCTACTTCGTCAAACTGCTTGTTCACAAAGCCAAACACCTGAAAAGACTGTGATTCGTTGAAATCGTCTAGAACATAAGACTTCACGCTGCAAGGGACAGCTTGAACAGAACCTTGGTAGGCATAAAATCCTTTCTTGTCCATCCAAAACACGCCATTAGGCGTATTAATCGCTGCGTTTGGACCTACAAGGCTTACGCCTTCGTTAATCAGGTTTAAGCCAAAGGTCAGCGGCGGACCAATAAACTGTAAGCTGTACAGCGCCACGTCAGTCCAGATTAAAGTTTCTTGCCTTGCTCGAATGCCGCCAATAATTTGTGATCCCGCAGAACAGCGCAGTGAACCGGCGGTGTTGGTTGCCGTGGGGAACCATTCTGCTGGGTTCTCTTGGTCAGAGAAGGCAACAAGCAAAGGGTCAATAGTCCCTGTTCTGGCAGTTGCTGCGTCGTTTATCGGGTCTGCGCCTAGTGCAATGACGTGTCTATCCACGTCGGATACCAAAACTTGAAGAGCGGCTGTCGGCGTGAAATTAGCGCCGGTCAAAGCAGATATGTTTACCGCTCTGTCTGTTCCTAGCGTTTTTGCGCTGGTATCCCAGTAATAGATGCCGCCCGCACGCACATTTGCTATTAAGTCTTCGCCAAAACTGTCCATAGACCACAGGCGTAGTTGATTAAGAGAGCTAAGAGGACTGCTAGAACCCCATCCGCCACTTCCCCAAGCACCCACACTCCAACCTGTGCCAGAAACGAAAACATCAAGCCCTATGTTTATCTGATACGCGCCAACGGTTGATCCACCACCGTTGCCACTGTCACTACTGTTGGCGGTTACGGTAGCTCCAGAAGTGTCTTTAGCCGTTATCACGTAAACATTAGTGTTGGTGATTGAGTCAATCTCATACTCTTGGTTAAGAACGGCAGCAACCACATTTCCGCCAAGGGATGCCGCGCCCGAAAACGTTACAAAGTCGCCTTTTGCCGCACCGTGAGCAGTGTCGGTTACGTTAATAGAGCTTGATCCGTTGGTCGCGCCAAAAGTTACATCACCCGCTGCCGTGGTTGACCGTATGGGCGTTATATCGTTGTAGTTTGTGCCTGTTTGGATGTAGAGTTTTTTTGATGTACCGACACCCAAAAGCTTTGTGCCATCAAGGTCCGTCCAGCCAAAAAGTTTTCTGCCAGTTCCCACAAAAGAAGACGTGATATATTTAACCCAGCCGCCAATTTTTTCGGGCAAGCCCTTGCGAAAGCGCACCAAATTACCGTCAAACCATCCGCCTTCGGCGGTATAATCTGTGCCTTCTTTGTTTATTCCGGGATTAAAAATAAATTTTTGTAACGGCATTAGATATACTCACCACTACGAATCATTTCGGTTACGCGAATCGCTCTCGTACCAACCTGTTTCGCCCATTTACTATCCATAAATTCATCTGCGGCGATATCAAACTGCTCCCGCGACATTGCCTCAAGAGCATTTACAAAACCGCGTAACCTAGTTAAACCAAGATTAAAACAGATGTCGATCATTGCATCTTGCCGCGCTTCGTTGATGCCGTTGAACCAAAAGTAAGCATCCGATAGCTCGTCTTTCACTCGCGCTATGTCATTCGCCAGCAGATATTCGATCTCATCATCAGACAGCCCAAGGCCAGACTCGCTGATATTTCGCCCGACGCCTATGGTTTCGTAGCCAGCAGAGCACAAATAAACCTTAGATTTGACGCCTTCGTGGCGTTTTATCATTTCAACAAGCTTGCTCATTACTTACCAACACCTTTAACGCGCTCAAATGATCTAGCGCCGCCCAACCCCAACATACCAAGAAGAAGCGGCATCATCACGCCAGCATCGGCTTGAGGAATGATT
>Ga0209232_1000943_pt1 | contig 16591 bp, 27 predicted proteins | sample ETNvirenome_2_60_FD_184066 | JGI IMG/M metagenome (GOLD analysis project Ga0209232, IMG submission 184066) | Marine viral communities from the Pacific Ocean - ETNP_2_60 (SPAdes) (version 2) | ecosystem: Environmental > Aquatic > Marine > Oceanic | place: Pacific Ocean | collected 2013-06-22
AAGGAAGCGTTCTATTGAGTTGATGGTAGACTTACATAGGACGTTAAAAATGCGATATGGCCCAGATATTTGGGCTGAGATAGTAGCAGAACAACGAAAAATTGAAGCAGAACGACAACGGTTATACTATGCTAGGAAAGAGTTAATACGCAAATGGACAGAAGGAACACTAGTCGTTTTAGCGTGTATTTTAAGTGTAGGAATTGTACTTTTATTTATTTATATTGCAATGAACCGAGAGCAATAATATGGCAATAGACCCAAAATACGATATAACACAACCATTAGATGACCCACAAGATTATTCTGGTATGTCTAGCAATGTTTTATTTGGCAACGAAATGCGTGACAGGCCGAATAATTCAATCATGATGCCTAGGCAAGGAATATTGGGCGGTAGTAATAATGTAGGAATGTTAGGTGCAGAAAATGCAGCCGCACAAGCCAAACGAATTTTTGATGAAGGGCAAATGCGTGATAGGGAGAGCATAGAACGATTACGAAATAGTATAGGTCGTACAGAGCAATTTTTAGCTGATACACCTCCACCTCGTCCATATACTAGAGCCGATGCGTTAATTGACCGTTTAAGAGCATTTGGTACAGGTCGTGGCGGTTCTAAAACACGCAGAATATTTGATTCCCTGGGTCGTGGTCGTGAAATGTCGCAGGAAAATGCGTTATTACGTCGTCAACAAATGAGTGATTATTTAGGTTCTCAATCTCAATTAATGGAAGGTTACAACCAATTATCGGGATTAGAAAACCAAATAGGGCAAAACCAAATAGTATCAAACTGGATTGATACATTACCAAATGCACAACTTAGAGCATTATATTATGGAAACCCAGAGTTAGCCCGTGATGAATATATTAAGAGTGTAACAGATATAAACAAAGTAACTCCCAGTGATATTACTAAATTACACGCTAGAAATGAGTTGTTAGGTTTATCTGATGAACAATTAATAACTATGGGCACTAGCAAAGCATCGTTAATGAATTTTCCGCAAGGAAGCACATTAGAAGTTACTTATAACCCTTTAGCACAATTTGATGAGCAAGGTTTTAGTATTACACCAAATTCTATAAAAACAATACAACAAGGATTTGTGCCTGCATTAGAAGAACGTACAGCATCAACAGCAACAGGATTAACAGCAAAACATGGAGAGCTAAAAAAAGCTGATGGATTAATAGTTTCAGTAAATAAAAATGATCCTATTTATAAAAACCCACAGCCAATAGTATTTGCAGAAGGCAAAGGATATGGGTTTATTACTAATGTAACTAAAGATGGTGAAAAAGTGGATGAATCGTTTATACGATTTATTGGTGAAGATCCTGATTTAAGAATGAGAGATGAAAGCACATTTAGAGCTAAAACGTATGATGCTGCGAAAATTCAAACAGCAGTAGCAGAATTAAATGTTGAAACTAAAGGTATTAATGATTTATTAAATTATGTATCGACAGTAGGAAGTAGTCCAGTAGGTTTTAATAGATTAGTTAATCAGTTCACTAAAAATATTTCTACGTTTTTACAAAAAACTGCTGGTCAAGGATCGAATGATTTAACTAAAGAACAATTAAAAACTGTTCAAGGACAAGCCCAATTAAATGGTTTATTAGGACAGTGGAGAGAAGATGTTGTTGGCCCTGGGGTTATGACAGAATATGATGCACAAAGAGTAATTAGTGCTTTGGGTGGCGATTTTAATTACACTCAAAATCCACAAGCAGTAGCAACTATTTTACGCGATATATTAAAAGAAAAATATGCTAAATATAAATCTAAACATAGCATAACATCGACAATAATAGACACAACTAATGACATTCTTTTGTCAGATTATAAAACACCAGATTTAATAACAATTCCAGAAGATGCGTTTGATTTGGCATTAACTATGCCAGATTACCTAAATACATTGAGAGATAGAAAAAAACGCGATATTAATATTAATTCTAAAGTATTGGAATTAACGGAAAATTTACCAAATATAGAAGGTAAATTAAAACCACTAGTCATAGAGTTTTTAAAAGAAATGCAACGGTAATAATATGAGTAGCACAATAAATCAAGATGTAAAAGATGCAATAGCGAAGGCGTTAAATCAACAACAGCAAACTACCGGAACCAGTTCTAATATTGCTACAGGATTCCGAGGGACATTGGAAAGCATACCGTTAGCGTTAGAAGATATTGTTAGTGATGCACGATTGTTTGCTGGTCGATTGGGTGGTGGCAGAATGAATCCATTTGAAGGATTGCTATCAATGGCGAAAGTACGTCAACGGCCAGATGCACAAGAATTTTTAGAAGGACGAGAAGATTTAAAAAGAAGAATTGCAGCACACCGACAAAAATATGCAGCTAATCAAGAAACTGGTGGAGGTTTGGTAGGTAATTTGTTGGGTTATGGATTATTAGCAGGCGGATTAGGTGGAGGAAGAAATTTATTGCTTCGAGGAGCAAAACGACCCACTACCGTAACAGGGACTACTGTTCCAAAACTAGCAGCTACAGAAGCAGCATTAATACCCACATTAGGAGATGACCCATTTAGTTTGGGTGATAATAGAATGGGTAATATGTTATTAGCAGCCGGTGTAGGTAAGGTAGCAGATAGTGTACTTAATCGTTTAGGAAATCGTGTTACTACAGAAAGTAGTAGAAGGGCAAAATTAGCTGCGGATCCAACAAATATTTCTCCGGTCACAGGATTACCATTACCAAAATCAGCACAAGCAGATATTACAGAAGCTGCTCAAGTAGCTCAACGAGAAGGATATGTAATTGATCCTGTTATTATAAGGGGTGGGGATACCCCTGCGGAAATAAAATTAGCACGATGGGGTTCGGGTGCTGCTGATATGCGGCAAAACATGACTAATATTAATCAAATGGTAACGAATAATTTAGCAAGAAAAGCATTAGGATTATCAGAAGATGCACCATTAAGATCCAGTGTAAATGCTCGTTTAACAACTTTAAGTGATCAATTTGAGGATTTACGACAAACAGGTTCTAAAGCACAGAAGTTTAAAGAAACATTGCTTAGAGATTATTTTAAAGTAGATAATCCTGATAATCTTCCATCATATGATCAATTTTTTAAAAGTGTAGATGATGCTAAAGCATTTGATAACTTTATTAACGAAGCAAGCAAAATACGAATACGCCCAGAATCAAAAACTAAATTAGAAGGATTGTTGGAAAGGCGATTGAAGTTACAACAAACTTTACGAGGAGTATTAGGAGACACGCATAACAATATTATTAATGATATGCAAAGGATTATAAATAAAGATGTTATGGATCCAGATATGTATATCGACACGATGCAAGCATTACGACAAGCTAAAAGTAAATTATATTCAACAGGCGATTCAGAAAGTGGTCGAATAGCTGGAGAAATAGCGGATATTTTAGAAGACAATGCAGAAACGTATTTTAGCGATTTAAGCTCAAGATGGGCAAATAAAGAAGTACCATTACCAGAAAAATTAACTTTTAATGAAACAGGACAAATTATAGATGATAAAGGTATTCCAATAGACATAGAAGTTCCCGATTTTGCTAGTTTAATAAATAATTACAACAAGACTAGAATTGATTACGCAAAAACTAATGCAGTAAAAGAATCGTTATCAGGTGATAACGTAGAAGCCAAAAAATTGCATAAAATCAATCAAGATAAAAAGTTAACAGATGAACTACAAACTATTGCAGATACCTATGAATATTTTGGGGCTGGCGGTACTTCTGGTAATCGTAGAGATGCAGTAATGAATTTAGGAAACATAGATACCAATTTAGCATCTGGTGGTTTGTCAATGTATTCATTTGCATCAACTCTTGGCCAAATGTTAAGGCCGTTTGGAGGGGCAGTAACTAGAGCAGTAACTACTCCGAGTTCGTTAATAACAGGTTATATAAGCACACAACCGACAATGCGTAGATCATTAATAGCCCCAGGATCAAGAGCACAACGATTAGCAACACCTCAAACTTTAGGTTTGTTAGATAGAACCTTGCAATTCCCGAATGTAAAAAGAGCGTTAAATGCTCCACTAGTTCAAAGTGGTTCACGACAATTACTAGCACCGGCATTAGGGGCTGGAACCTCAACATTTGCGGTTGATCAAACAGATTTATTATAATGGCGACTTCTGGTTCTCTTATTGCCCAAACTAGGCCATCGAATACTACGGCTAGTACGGCATATACTGCTACTCTTAAAACGTCTATTTCCCGCATTATAGTGGTCAATACCACAGGGTCGGCTGCCACTTTTCGTTTATTTCACGATGACGATGGGTCGACCTATGACGAAACAACCGCCGTCGTCTGGGACAGCAGCATAGCTAGTGGTGGTTACGTTGATTTACAAGCCTATTTGGACGCAGGAGCGATAACTATAGCGGTATCTGGAACGTTAGGGGTACGGTCTGGTACGGGCAATGCTTTGACGTTTAATGTTTATGGTCAGGTTGAAGACGCTAGATAAGAAGAATCAGTTAACGGCGATTGGCGATTTCTGCCGGTCTATTTATTTTTTGATTATATTGTTAGTGACGTTAACGTGTATTTGTGGGTATTTAGTGGGTACGTTGTTGTGGTGGACGTTTGAAATTTAACTAATGTGCTGTAATGCCCAATGTGTCCAATGTTTACGCAATTCGTTCTCTTGAGCTTCTATGTCTTGCCAATAGGTGGGATTTTCACGTTGTTTAATTAACTCTTGTAGTTTTTCTTGTAGATGTTCAATCATTTCCTCATATTGTACGCGACTGATCTTACGCGACGTATTGGATAATTGACGTAATTCATCAACTACTTCTGAACCATACGTGTTAAGCATAAAAGGAAAATATTCCGCACCGTTTCCACCCAGGTTAATGTTGCACCGGTAACATTGAGGGTGAATATTCCGAAGATCCCACGCGGTAGCATTACCTTGTGCTTTCGCGATAAAGTGACCAGCTTGCATTTCTTTATAATGTCTAGTGTGACCGCACGTTACGCATGAGCAATTATCGTCAAAGTCTGAACCGCGTAAACGAACATATAAACTGGTTAACTTCCATAACTTATTGCGTAAAGATGTAATTGTTTTAGTTTTGGCCATAAAAATTCCTTACATAGTAGAAAATAAACGACTTTCGTATTCTTTATTGTTAATTCCTTTTCTCCAGATAACCACAGCACTAGGAAATGGAGCAGAATTAGAATGATTGTTAAATTTTAAACGCCCTTTCACAAAACGAATATCATCAGCATATAAAACATAATCATGCCACCATTTAGTATCAGTACGCGAGGGTATCAATGCAACAACAGTCGCATCTCCCAAACAAGCAGAATCGTATGCTTTTTTTATCCATTGGTTAATTTGTCTGCCGTATGGTGGGTTCATCCAACAAATGCCATGCCAGTGTTGTTTTAATCCATCGTCTTGTTCCGTAAAAAACGTTGAGACTTTAGCATTGTGAGGGGACGCACATACATCCAGTGTAAAATTAAATTCGGCGTGTAAACGATGAAAAAAAACCGAAGGAGTAGCCCAATCACTTTTGTCAGAAGAAAAATGAACACTCACGATTTACGTTGATTAGCATTAATAGACCGCCAAACATCAACAGTCATAATAAGCCGTTCTCTCTCTAACATTAATTTCATTCGTTTAAATTCAGCCTCAACGAGCTTATCTTTAGCCTGGGTGTATACATCGCTTTGTAACGCTACACGTTCCTTTTCGGCGATGGTTCCGGTGTCAGGTTGCCCTTTAGCTTTCGCTATAGGAAGACCCAATTTAGCGGAAGTGTAATCAGCACAAGAACGAGCATATTCCGCATCGGAATCTGGTAACCGTTCCAAAACTTCATCTATATCTTTTTCATTTGGTAAATATTTAAACCCCACAATATCCCTCACATTCATCAATCATAATAACCCCTATTTGTTTTTATGTGTTTTCTTCCAGTTTTCGTATTTGGTGGATACCGTATGTGTTCCTTGTAGGTTTTCATCTCCGAATACGGGAGAGAATTTAGGTAAGTTTTTGACGATTTTGTTGGCGTTTATTTGGGCTTCTTCGGCGGTTCTGTAGACTCCCAGATTCTTTTTGGTGTTGCGATCCCAAAGCGTATACCGCCATTTATTGTTCCCTATACTGCTTTTGCTGATAGTAAATTTACCATTATTACTCGCCATCCAGTATTTACCTTTAATTGTCCATTTCATAGGTCGTCTTTAGAACAACCTAGTAAGATTGCTCGTAACTCCTTGACCTTTTCAATATTCTCCTTCAGTTCTTCCTTGCTAGGTTCGTGAGTTAATTGGGGGACATATTCTTGTCTCGATTGCCACCCTTCACCGGCGAAACACATTTTGCGAAATTTCGGTAATGACGGTGGCCAATCCTCCCCACTTTCTACCACATTCCGAATACCACGTTTTATGTGTTTAGGGCTAAGACCATGTAATCCCACTATCCAACTAGAACAAGGCTCCTCGCCATATTGAGACACGAATTTACTACCGTATAACTCAGTCAAAGTTACCCAAAGCGTAGATATTGTCTCTGTGGGCAGCCTTGGCTTTTTCTCGTACTCGCTCGACGGCTGATTGTTTTTTATTAGATTCTGTATTCGCTCCATATCGGCAATCTTCCTTTTTATAAACTGTGAGCCATTCCGACTCCATGGCACTTTCGAGAAGCAACACTGGATCGTATCCTTCCAAGCGAAACCGTTCTAGTTTATTCAAAAACATACGTTGGCTTCTTATTGTAAACTTTTTGGTCTTTTCTTCTCGCCGGTAGGCAACAAAATCCTCCCACAATGCCACCGGCAAATAATCGGGTGGATCTAATATCTCGTTTTTCATGTTATCTCCTTTATGTTCGCCCACAATTCGCCATTTTCCGGTGAAGGGCATTGGATATTTGTCTCCTTATCCTACCTTCAAAAGCTCAAAAAAGCTCCGGTCATTCTTCCGTATGATTAAACTCTTTCGAGCTTCACCGGTGGGGCGACATGGCGGGTCGTATATCCCCTAGTCGGCTTTTCTTCCTAGCAGCGACCGACAAACGCTCCTCGTATCGTCAGGAGTACGCGAAATTGGTTTTTTGGAATACTTTTGATAGACTAATTTTGTCCGAAGCTCCCAAAAAAACCCCGTTTCGGATAGCGGTGCGATCTCTCCAAAGGTCGCATCGCACTTTCAACTACTGCATGAAATCTGTCATGCTTTCATAAATTAAATCAGAACCTAGCTCAGTGATCACCCAGGTCGTCGCATTTTTCTGCGAATCAGTACATTTTCGTATTTCGGCTTTCTCAACCAAACCCAATCTTTCAAGGTCACTTAACCGGCGGTTGGGAGTATGGAAACAATCGTATAATTTGATTTCGGGGAACATATCGTGGAGGAGATAAGCGTATTCCCTCGCAGTTCGTCGAGGATGCTCATGTACAACCTTCAAAACCTTTTTTCGTAACAAGGTAACTTTGGGCAGAATATCCATCGCGGATTGATGGCTGGTGATCGGGTCGGTGTTCCGACGCAAAAATTTGGCTTCCAAATCCATAATAATCTCCTTTATTTTTAATTTGATGTGGGGCTTCATGGTCGCTAAAGGAGATGTAAATATACGATCAATCCGCCCCCAGGAAATAGTTATAGAGAGTTTGCACCATTTGGATTCGCGGGTTCGTCGTTTCCCGAAAACTTAACTTCTGTAAAGTACGGTACGGTATTTTTGTTCGTTGAGCAATGATCGGTAACTGGCCTTTCCGCGTGTCCATCTCCATCAACACGTAACCCAAAATGTCTCGTTCTCTATCTTTCATGATTTCGAGAATATCTGATATTTCTGAAAGATGCAACAATGGGTTGACCCGAAAGTGGGTTCATGCAAGAATTGACACCAGAAACCGTTAAAAAAGGAGATGAATGTGACTGAAAAGAAATTACGACACCCGAAAAAGGGGTACGAATTATTCCAGAAAGATCCGGTAGAAAAGAAAATTCTGGAAACCATCAAAGTCTACAAACACTTGTTCTTCGATCAACTGCCTCAAAAAGTGAAAGATGAACTGATCTTTGAATGTGCCGCAAATCACTACTGGTTCGTGGATACTAGTCCCGAAAGAATCATCTACGCTATGCGAGAAATCCACAAAATTGAACAGCCAACGATGGAGATTGCCGGTTGGGCACGATTGCATTTCTTGTATGAGGAAACATTGAATAGCTTGCGAAAAGATCATAAAGATTTCGTGTCTAGCAAATATGATCATTTGGTGGATATGGAAGTAAACGAGATTTGGAAAGATAAACTAGGGAGATGAAAATGGAAAAGAAAGAAGCAAAGGAAAAGATCAATGATTGGGTCAATGACAAAATCGAAATTCTTGGAATGGACGATAACACTGAAAAAAAATTTCGAGATAAAATTGTGAAAAAATTAGCAGGAGATGACGATGAATGATAAAACACTGTTAGGCAATTTATTTGCCAATTTAGGCGTAGTCGAGGGGGTGGATACATGGGATTGCCACGGAACGCCAGTCATTAGTCACAAAGCCTTAGAGCGTGTGGCGGAACAGCGAAATATAACTTTCGACGACCCAGTAGTCATTGAATCCGACCCCGAAAAGAAGATTTGCGTCATGCGAGGTAAAGGTCAAATGTGGGAAATGATAAATGGTCAGCCCAAACAAAAGGAAGCCTGGTCTACCGGTGAAGCAACCCCATATAACAACAAAAATACTTACCCTTACGCGATGGCAGAAAAGAGATTGAAAGATCGCATCATTCTGAAATTAGTGGGGGTGTCGGGGTATGTGTATTCTGAGGATGAGTCGGACGATTTCAAACGTCCACCGGCAAAACTGTCGGAAACCAAATTTGCCATTCTGATGAACAAAGTCAAAGAATTGCCGGAAGAGTCAGAAATTCGTGGACGGTTCATGAAAAAATACCCCACAAGGGATGCCATGGACGATTCAAAATTTGATGAGATTTGGAAATTTTTAAGTAAAGGAGAGAACAATGGAAATGTTAAGCGAAAAGGAGCTACCACAGGGAAGCGAAAAGTGGTTAAGGTTGAGGGAGGAAGTGGTCAAAACCGCGACCAGAACACCCCAAATAATGGGGAAAAGCCCGTATCTCAGTAAAAAATATTCGCCAGCAGTAGCGACCGCCCGATTGATTCGGGGGTTGGACGAGGAGTTTGTCAACGCAAAAATAAAAGAATCTATGGCGAATGGATTGGAGAAGGAGGCTGATGTTCGAGCGATTTTGTCCGATCAAGGTCAAAAATTTGAGCCAATGACGGTAATAAACGACGGTTATTTGGCTTCTCTCGACGGTGCAATAGTGGAGGATGGTCGAATTTCAAAGATTCTTGAAGTCAAAGCTCCCTCCAGTGAAACGTCCCCTACTCTTACTCATTTGGACAAGGGAGAAATATGGGATTTGCATTTTTATCAGATTCAGCACCAGTTAATGGTGACTGAGGCTGAATGTGCAACGTTAATCATAGTGGATCCGCGTGATGGTGAATGGAAAGAATTCGGGATAGAACCCAACCCCAAAATTCACGCAGAAATCAAACAAGCCTGGGAAGAAATGTGGTGGTTGCTAGAATGTGACGAGGAAGATATGACCGATTGTGTCCCGATTTCTCACGATCAACGTCCATTGTTAGAAAACTACAAACGGGCATTAGATAATTTGTCACAAGCGAAAGACGATTTTGCCGATGCTGAAAAACAAGTAATGGAAGCGATTCAATTAGGCGAGATCCCCATCAATTCGGAGGGGTTCCATTTGCGAATCGTGGAAAAGGAAGGTCGAAAAGGGTCGACTAGTTGGAAACGATTGGCGACTGTGGAATTGAAAAAACTGAACGTGAACGTCGCAGATTTGGAGGTTGAATATAAAAACGCCGATAGCGAGTCAAAAATTAAAATCGAGGATTTAAGAAAATGAATGAAGCGAAACCGTATATTTTTTCGGGAAAAGTGATAGTCAAAAACGAAATTCAAGAGATTTCAGATAATTTTAAAAAACTGGAAATGGTAATCGACACCGGTGGGGAATATCCTCAAACCATTCCAGTAGAGGCCATTAATGATACTATTGATTTATTGAACCCCATCAAAAGGGGCGATTTAGTGGAAATCACCGCCAATGTGAAGGGTAGACAAGGGAAAGGAAAATTTGAACATCGTCATTTTCTTTCGTTGGCTATTTGGAAAATTAAAAAAATTGGAGAGGATGTACCGGTGGAGGAAAATGACTTTATACCGGACGATCTCCCATTTTAGGAGGGAACAATGGACGTATCGCGTTATTTTGATAAAAAGGAGCTAATTTGTCAGTGTGGGTGCGAAACTTGCGAGATGCAACCGCATTTTTTGGAGGCTTTAGATAAATTGCGAGAGGATTGGGGGAAGCCCATCGTTTTATCGTCTGCTTATCGTTGTCCTGATTACAATGACAAAATTAGCAGTAGTGGTCGCGACGGTTCGCACGTTTTAGGTGTGGCGGCTGATATCCGAATTGACAGAAAAAATGCTTATGAATTGTTGAAACTTGCTATCCCACGTTTTAACGGCATTGGCATCAATCAGAAGGGTACGGGTCGTTTTATCCATTTAGACCTCAAAACGGGCGATTTACGCCCCACCATTTGGAGTTATTAGATGATTATCAAGCTAATTTTCACCGGTTTTATTATTTGGTCGGCGTTAAAGCAATTCGGCATTATTCAAAAATATTCCGATAATTATCACGACCGAAACGTGACTGTCATTGACCACAAAAAAAAGGGGGAATAATTCCCCCCCTATTGATTAACCACTTAGGCTAGAAGATAGCACTAAATAATACTGAGAGAGTGCGAAACACCCCAATAAAATGACGCTAATAGAAACAATGGCTAATGCTAGTGTTTTGAAATCAGACATTTTTTAACCCCTTTATTTCATCTAAAAATCGTTTGAAATCGCGGTTTTTCATCGCTCCAGCCACGCCACAAATCACCCCACCTTTTAAATGAATAGTTATTTTCCCACCGTCGTTAAAGATTCTTGTAATCGTTTGCATGATTATCTCCTTTATATTTTGATTCTAATTTTGCCGAAATGGATTGTTGATTTTAAACCCCTTTTCACTTGAAACGGCTTATTAAATCGGTGAATTTTGCCTAAATCGTCGGGAACCATTTTTGGATGATCCTCTAACAGATCAAAAGGGATAGCTCCCAACGTCCCAGAATCCACGCTATATTCGCGTTTATTTTGGTCTAGAAAGCCACCATCACCGACAATCGTTGCCACCATAGCGAGAATTTTCCCCTTTATAGAGAGAAAAACCGGATTTATATCGTGGTTTTCTCGACGTTTCATATATTCGCGAAAAGCGAAACGTTTATTCTCCTCCGACAAGAAATAACACGGATCCCCGACGAAATAACGACCGGAGGGTAAAAAATGCAAGCATGACATGACCCAGGCTTTAACCTCATTTAAGGTATAATCGCTCATTTCTGGAAAATACTTGTTTCTCGCATCTTTTAAATTGTCGTAGTCGGGCAGATTCAAAAAAGACCCAAACAACAAGAGGCCGGTTTTCGGCGTTTGTGTCATCCCATCAGTTAAAACCACGTTAACAATCGTATGTTCTAAATCGGGGGAACGATTCACTTGTCCAGCAAGATCGCGATCTCCCGTTTTACTTAATTTAATCAGCCATTGGTAACCATAGGGATCCTTAAAAAGCGTTTTATGCTGTTTATTCACAATTCAATCTCCTTTAAATATTGTCTAATTTATCAAAATAATGTTTGGCCATTCGTGCGGACTGTCTCACGGTCAATCTGCAAACGGGGGAACCGGCGTTTTCCATATCTTGGAGATGATGTAATAACCGGTTTAATTCATGTTCTAAGTTTTGCATTAACTGCTCTTTTTCGTTTTCTCTGTTTATGTCCACGATAAAATCTCCTTTTTTTAGGGGTGTATAGGTAAGGGTGGCCACGGTTAAACGCGACCACGCCCCGATTTGGCGGTCGTTTCCCGCCTAATTTACGTTTTTATAACCATTCATGCTTTAAAGCGTATCCGTCGTCAAACAGTACACGGGACAAGGTATAGACAAGATGAAACCCCATATCCATTCCGCACCCTCCGACCTTAAGAGAACGATCTTTGGTCAATGTCCAATCCAACGCCTCCGAAATAAGGTAGTTGAAGTTTAAAACGTCAATTTGACGCTCACCCCGATCGGAGGGTAACAACGATCGAACAGTTAAATGGCGGGTCATGCCAGACCGTGAAACGTGTTCGCACGTTGTGTAAAGGGTGTCGCCTTCTTGAATCATTTGTTTTAAAGCATGAATAGAAGCTTGTTTTTTCTCTTTATTAGTCACTGTGATATCTCCTTTTATTAAATAACCACAAGGGATCCCACCCCGTAGAATGGGATCGATCTGGTTACTTATTTTTAAGGATAATTTGACCGGCCAATAATCGCCGTTCCTCCTCCCTTGTGTTTAATGCTCGAAACATTTTCAAGGCCTTCACCATGTTTTTAATAGCGAATCGGGGTTGATTCCCTACGACCTTTTTAGCTTCTTCTAGTGTCATAATTACTTCTCCTTTGTAAAATAGTGACCTAATAAATCTTCAAAAATTTCGGAACAATGGATAAATTTTTCTTGTGCCTCCTCAGTGTAAACTTCATCGCCTTGATCATTAATGGTGGTTACCGCGTCTAAGGCGGAATATTCCACCATTACGCCGGCTAATTCGCTGTACAATTCCACCCATGTTTCAGAAGGGATCTTGATTTTTCCCATGATTATTCTCCTTTATTGATTGGCTGCAAAAAATGCCCTAGCGAATCCGCGAGGGGTCATTGATCGCATTTCTTTAGTTCTCTCAGATTTCCCACCGTATAGGCGGTGCATTTTGGAACCGTCAACCGGATCAACCGGTTTTTTCTCCGGTTCCTGAAAATCGCCCCATAAACAAGTGCGTTTCGTATAGGCATCTTCGGCGGGATTGTCGCACCAACCGCCAAATTCGGCGAGATAATACTCGCCACGGTGAAAGCCTGAATCAGTCAAGCGTTTACCTTCTATCCAAATACGGGATCTTTCCAATCCCTTGTTTTTTCCTAGTTTAGTTTTCATGGTTTATCTCCTTAGTTAACACAAGTAATCCCACCCGAAAGGATGGGATTTATCTATTAACTAGGGTCATAGATAACAAGTAACAAAGGAATGCAAAGTATAGAATTGAGTAGAAAAAAACTAATAAACGTTAATACTGAATCAATATAAATCGATTGATCGATAAACATCGCCGTAAAAAACAAAACACAACATAATTTTAAAAATGATTTAAACATTATAATCCCCTTAACAAATTCTTGATCTAGGTATTCCGAAAGCTTCACCGGTAGCAGTCAACCATACTTTCTTAAAGTGAGTGACCTTTCGACCGTCGCACATAAAATAAGTTTCGCCTCTTTCGCGGGGATTGAATCGAATCGGCGTAGCATCTTCGGGGATAGCTACAGTCTCATTCTTGAAGGTAACTCTATCTGTCTCAAACCATGCAAAAACACTACGCTTCCCACCGGCTAAACAGTCCTTAAATTTCTTAGTGTCAGACCGCACGTTACACGTCACGTCAAAGGCGACGATTGATTGAATGTGGCCTTCTACCTTCCCATTCCTCCTAACAGACCAACGATTACCACTAGACTTCTTACAATTCAGATTCCTATATAAATTCATCATGTCTACATCTCCTATATATGTATCTACCAGTATACCCTTAAAAGGGTGTATGTCTACACTTGTCAATAGCAAAATAGCAATTAATTTCACGGGTGAAATGGTCGGATATTCAAGGGATTGTGATTGAATTCAATTAATGAAAGGGTGAAATTAGGGGGAAAAATCTCTTTCAACGTTTCTACGCTTAAACGGGGGGAGGAAAGGGGAAGGCGGGAAATCGCCTCGTTGCTAGGTCTACGTTGATTTTCAGGGGTGGAGATACTAGGGCAAGGGGTAAGCGTTTTATTTGCAGTAGCGAGCGTGTATAGCGGTGGGTTTTATGCCACAAATCTGTGGTATGTTTACAACAAATAGGGGTGTGGTTTTTGTGCCAACAGTATGATGCAATGCACAAATCTTGTGTGCGGTGCAGCAAAACAATTTATTTCTAGACCCCCACCCCCAGGGGTTTTTAGGCGTAGGCTTGGAGCGACACAAAAAAAATTCTACAACTTTCACTTACCCGTTCTTGGGTATACAATATGTTTCATGTGAAACACTGAGGGTTTGATTATGGGTGATGTAATTAACTTGAGGAACGCATTTACAGAAGCGGAGCGTGTAACGCACACGTTACCAATTAACAAGGATTGGGAGGCTTTTATACCGAAGAGTAAGTTATTGCAGATTAGTGCTGAGTTAATTTTGGGTGTTAAGGGGGTTCGTGAGCGTTGTGTAGAGGATTTGCATGAGCATATGGGTTTGTATTACTTAGGGGATGGCAATAGTCCCCCGAATACCCAGGTTGGTTTAGAGGCCTTTGCGGATATTGCGAGGATGTATGTTTTAACGGAATTTTTTAAGACGAGTACGGATATGATGGAGGAATCGGATTTTAAGGATTTTGTATTATCTGATCCTAAGTTAAGTCGTATTTATAAGTTATTAGTGGAGTATTTGAATGACGCAGATTGTTGATCAAAAGAAATACCAGTCAAATCGCCGGTATATGGCGTGGGCATCATTAGCGATGATATTAGTCACTTGTATAGCGGTACTTGCGTTTCCGAGCCGTTTTGAACCGGCTGAGAGCATTTTAATGATGTTGTTAGGGTCATTAAGTGCAGTGGTAGCAGCGTATTTTGGATTTAGTCATAAGAAATGATTACAGATACAGAATATAGTCGCGAAAATCCTTCGGATTTTTATAAGCGGTGTTTGGAATATTATATTCAGATGCACTCTACGACCAAGGCATTTGATGGGCGTAGTATTAATAAGTTTGTGTCTATTATAAAGACGTTAATTAGGAATCATCATTGTAAGACGTTATTGGATTATGGGTCGGGTAAAGCGACGTTATATAGTGAGGATTTTGGTTTATTGACGGATATTATTGATCACCCGTTACAGGAATATTGGGGTTTAGATAAGGTATTTTTGTATGAACCGGCAATTAAAGGGTTAAGGGTGTTACCGCCTAAACCGGTAGATTGTGTTATATGTACGGACGTTTTGGAGCATATTCCCGCACAGGATTTACATTGGGTAGTAGATGAGATGTGTAGTAAAGCAACTGAGTTTGTTTTTTTAAATATTTGCACATTTCCGGCTATGAAGGTTTTTCCAGATGGTACGAATGTTCATGTAAGCGTATTTGAGCAGGATGACTGGCTTATTTTTTTACAAGAAAGACGTAAACATTTTGAAGATTTGGTAATTTATGTGTATTTTGACGTATTAGAGAATGATGAAACGATTAGTCGGGCTTATAAAATAGATAATTATACGCCGGAGCATATTGATTTTAAGATTAATCGTGTAGAGCCGTTATCTATACAAGGAGGCATATAATGCTAGGTTTTTTAACACCGATTGCTAAAATTGCCGGTAGTTTGGTAGAGGGTCAGGTAGAAAAGTCTAAAGCCAAAGCAAAGGCCACGGTAGCCAGGGCAGAAGCGGAAGCAGAAGTGATGAAGGTTGCTGCTACGCATGAAGCTGGTTGGGAAAAGATAATGGCAGAAGCCTCGGCTGGTTCGTGGAAAGATGAGGCATGGACTATTTTATTTATCATTATTATAGGGGCATCATTTATTCCGTGGTGTAGACCCTATATTTCTGAAGGATTCCAAGCCTTAGAGACAGCACCGGATTGGTTTACTTATGCGATGTACGCTTCTATAGCGGCCTCGTTTGGTATTCGTGGCATTAAAGGGATGAAAAAATGACTGTTAATTATCGTGGAGAAACGTTTTCGGGTTATAACAAACCTAAACGGAGTCGAAAAGGCGGTAAAAAATTCGTAGTATTAGCTAAAGTAGGCGATCAGACTAAAATGATACGGTTTGGCGATGCGAATATGACGATTAAAAAAGACCAACCTAAACGGCGTAAATCTTTTAGAGCCAGACACAAGTGCGATACTGATCCACCATCAAAACTTACAGCTAGATATTGGAGTTGTAAAAAGTGGTAAGTTACGATAAACCGATTACCCAATCGTCAATTATCCCACCAGAACGAAAACCGTTGGTCAAACCACAAGAACTGGTTAAAGAAGTACCACCACCTAAATCTACTAATCAGGTAGATAAAACCGTGTAATGGCTAGAAAAGTCCCTAAAACTAAATCAGGAACCCCTAAAAAATATATATCTGGGGCTAAAAATCCTAAGAAAAAAGAACAAGAAATACGTTCTACTGCAAAAAAATATAAACGTGGAGAATATATTGATATTCAGGAGGTAAGTCGCAGTCGTGCCGAACAAGCCAAAAAGAAAACCAAT
>Ga0209232_1000944_pt1 | contig 16578 bp, 41 predicted proteins | sample ETNvirenome_2_60_FD_184066 | JGI IMG/M metagenome (GOLD analysis project Ga0209232, IMG submission 184066) | Marine viral communities from the Pacific Ocean - ETNP_2_60 (SPAdes) (version 2) | ecosystem: Environmental > Aquatic > Marine > Oceanic | place: Pacific Ocean | collected 2013-06-22
AATTATTGAAATGGCTGCCCCAATTCCGAGTAATACAAATTCATTATATTCCATAATATTTATTACACTTTAATAGTCAGATACTTTCCAATGTGCTTACTGAGCAAAAAAGCTTGCCGGGTAAGTTTCATGCGTTCTTCCCCCTTTTTTGAACGAGCTTTCTTATAAAGCTCAACAATAAACTCGCTATCGATTTTTTGTACGATTCGTACCGTTTTTACATTGTCTTCCATATACATATGTACACGGGAGAGTTGCGGGAGATTAACCGTCTTGAGCCTTTTTCCAGTTTTCTTTGGAGGGGCGTTCTTCTTTTTGACACTTTTTGGCTGAAGGGTTTCTTTTACAGTATTCCTTCTTTTTTCTTATGTTATCAAAAATATTGGAGCCTTCGGCGTCAGATTCATCCATGCTCTCAACCTCTTCATCTTCTCCACCCTTCGTTACATTAGTAACGCTTTTTTGAGACCACATCTTACAAGACCAGTAACGAGCTTTCCATTTTGGACCGGGATCGTCGCAACTATGACGGGCTCGAAAGTTTTTACGTCTCTTCGGGTCGTCACGCTTGATCTCCATATTTGGGTCACCAAAGTTTACCTTTACCACATTACCTTTATCGTTCTTTACATATACTGAGAACTTTTTGGGTCCCTTGGGGGTGCGGAAAGGCTTGTTAAGCTTTTTACCCTTCTGGGCTTCGGCGGCAAAAGCATCATGACTAATTTCTTCCTCACTACCTTCATAGCGATTTCTTATCTGCTCAGAGAAGTCTAGTTCCATATCATTACAAATTACACATAGAAATATATAGGGTCCGGATTTTTTTTGCTTTTGCCATTAATTTAAAATGATTGTATTCAAAAATGAAATTGAAAAAAACCACCCCCCGCCTAAAAATATTCTGTGTGTTGTTTTCTAGATCTAAAATAACGGGAGGGGTATATTGCCTTAATATCATTCTAGTTCCTAGCATTTTTTTTCACTTTTCCTTGACAAAGCTCGCTTTATCCTTTAGATTGTAGTTATGTTTAAGGCACTTCCATATACTCAAGATATCCACGACCAATGCAAGGCACTTGATGACATCAAGGGTGGCGTTACCTGCAAGAGCAACATCCCATCAGATCCTGCTTGGAAGGGTGTTGTTAAGCGGTGGCAAGCTCATCGCTCAGGCAATCTCTATGCTCTTACTGTAAAGAACAGGTCAATGGATCATACCTTTGTTGTACATCAGTACGGCAAGAATGCTTGGCAAGCAAGTCTCCGCTACTATCGAGGATTTGATACTCAACGCAAGTCCTCAAGGGGTACTTGGATATGGCAATGCACCAAGGTAATCAATGCACAATTACTGCAAGATAATTCTTGACTTTTGCCCTTTTATCGATTAAATTATACTTATGAATAAAGCACAAATAGAATACGAACTGAAACGAAAAAAAGCTGATCTTGCTTGGTGGTCTGAGCATAAGCAAACAATCTCTGCCAATGACGAGGCGGGAATGGTTGGCGTTTGTGACCTGCAAATCAATCATGCCCGTGAGCGTATCGGTAACCTCAAGAGGTTACGCTTTAACCTTCATTGCAATGAGCAACTTTAATATGAAAATAGAAATACCAACAAAACCCTTGACAATAATCTCCATAGCAGTCTTGCTATATACTGCCCATGTGGTGGTAATGGATTGGCTTAGGTACTTAGGTTAACAACCTGCCATAAGTCGTTGAGGCTTAGGGGTTTACGCAAACCCCGGCCCGCCGGCTTTGCCGGAAGTCGTTGATATACAGCGACTTATGCAATAGCCCACAATATAACACACTTTCCCAAAAAGTCAAGTAAAAAGCAAAGTTTTTTGCAGTTGTTTTGTGCAATAAAATAGTTGAAAGTTTTTCTTGCTTTTTGTCCTTTTTTGGGTTACATTGTATGTATGAATAAAACAGAACTGAATCAAAAATTTGAAACGCTTAACCGCAAGGTCAACTCTCTTCCTGTGGGTAGCCCCGAATACAAGCAAGCTTGGCAAGCTCGTTTTGAAGTCTCTCGTGAGCTTCGCAACTTCCGTTCCCTCGATGGTGACAAGTGCCGTCTTCATGACAAAGCTTTTAAGATAGTTGAGCAAAACGCTTGACATCTAGGCAAAAATACTTTACTTTTATACTTATGAACAACGAAGAAATATCCGCAGAAAATACTAACGAAGACGAAGTCGAAGACATCGTAACCTTGCCACCTGTAAGGGTCAACGACATCGTAAAGCATCCCACGCTTGGAGAATTTCAAGTCGTGGGCAGTTCGCCACAAAAGGCAATTTGCCAAAGTGACCGAGGAGCGATCTACTCGCTTGCGATGGGTCATCTGTTCTTGTCGCAATTCCGATTCCCTCACGCTCCCAATGTTTTTCTTCATCGCCCCGAATAAGGGGCTTGACTTTCACTCTTCAATCCTTTAAGATTCTTTACATGATACAAAACCTAATACTACAACGACTCAAACGCAACGCTTCAGCAGTTGCAAAGTTTGAAAAAATCCGCAAGGCAAATGAAATCGAGCTTGCTAATCCTCGCCCAAAGCTTTTGCCCCCGAAGTTCTCGCTTGCCGAGATCGAGTTTCACCTATCAATCCAAAACTAAAACACCATGACAAGAAAACACTTCGACTCTGTCGCTCAGTCTCTTAACCTATCTTACCGCAACGCACCAAGCGAACAAGCCGAGAATATCCTTACGGCTCTTGCTTGTAATCTTGCGGACGAATTCGAGGCTTTTAATCCTCACTTCAACCGATCCAAATTCTTAGCCGTAGCCTTGGCATAATATGGAAGCATCAATCTTTTGGGCAGTTGTCGCAATCGGCTTCTTGCTCCTCTAAAAATTTCGTTTGGGATGTTTTGCCCACCCCTTCGGGGGTGGGTTTTTTCGTATCATCATATCATGATGCGTTGATGCGTTCGGCTAGTTAACAGCGTGCCGTAAGTGCTTGACTATCAAGGGTTTACGCAAATCCCGGCGGGCCGGAATTTTCATAAGTCGTTGATAGATAGAGGCTTACAACACTCCCCGCAAAAGGATTGTGCAATAAAATAGTTTAATTTTTTTCTTGTGTTTTGGGCATTTTGTGTTACATTATACTTATGAATCAAATCAAAAAGAAAATCATCGACCTGATAGCGGATAGAGACAAGCGTTCCGTAAGTGAGGTTACTAATGACATTAACGCTTTCGTGGAAGACATGTTTGAAGATGTCAATGAAAATGGTAACTTTGGAAATATAGTTGAATGGAAATACGACTTCTCTTGTGCCTTTGACATTGACGAAGAACTCTATGAAGAATTCTTTTGCGTTGGCTTATGGGATTAACAAAAACCTTGACAATATCGAAAAAATCCTTTACTTTAAACTTATGACACAACCAATAGCACCACACGCAGGAGAGATCAACTTCGCTAAGACGCTGATCGCATCCGATCCAAGAACAACGCTCGAAGAATTCGGGGAAATGGTCTATCAAGAGATCAAGCATTGGGAATTACCCGATGGAGAAGGCTTTCATCCCGATGAAAATTTCTTCCATGAGTTAATCGAGGAAGATCTTGCCGAGCTACGAAACGGCTCGACCTTTAACGAAATTATAGGTAATTGGCGCTATCGCTTGAATGAGTTTTGGCACGACTACGCTACAGGCAACTGCTACTAATCATGGGCAAGATTCAAGGCGTTAAAGAGATCAAAAAGCGTTTAGGCGTTAGCTTGCTAGTCGCAAAAGAAATGTACGAGAATAGCGAAGTGTCTCCCGTTCTAGTCGTAAGCGAGGAGTCAACTCAAGGCAAAGGCTTCAGCAAGAACTTTGTGGCTCATGACAATAACCACGATTGGAGTATGCACGAAGAAGGAATACCACGCCTTAGATGCTCGCTGACCTATACCCAAATAGTTCCCACCAAAGACGATCAGATCATCATACCTTCCTAAGTCGTTGATAATCAGTAAAGGGTTTTCCCTAAACCCTTGACCGTCAAGGGGTTATGGCACGCCCGGGGCGCCGGCTTTGCCGTAAGTCGTTGACTGGCAAAGACTTACAACAAAACTTATACAAGTCTCATGCCAATTCATGCAATAGAATAGTGTAAGAAAATAGTTGAAGGTTTTTCTTGCGTTTTCGGGTTTTATGGTTTAAGTTATATACATGATTAAGAATGATAAAAAAGTAAACGGCTTTATCGCCAAAGTTAATATCGTTGACCGCAAGACGGGCGACATCGTAGGACGGAATCAGATCCTCCGCCTAGATCATCACGATTCGGTTGATGCCTTGAATCGTGACCTTGCCAAGTTTGGCTTGCCTCGCAAGTTTCAATTCATCAAATGGGTTGCATAAAAACCCTTGACAATATAGCAAAACTAGTTTACTTTATACTTATGATCAGAAAAATAGAAATCCACGAGTTTTCCGACTCAATCCGTTTCACTATTCATGGAAGAAATTCCCGAGGGGATTATGTGCATACTCGCTATGCGTATAGCCTCAAGGAATTCAACGCCATTCTCAAGAATGAGCTTGCCGAGGCTCGCTCGCTTGGGCTTGAGCCACAGATCAAAAGGTCGGGCGAGGGCAAGTTCGGTGGGATCACTTACAAAAACCTTCACTTGCTCAAGCAAGCATCTTAACCTATAAAAATTATGTTCATACTAAAATCAATTCTCACCCAAGCAGGATCTGTTTGGCAGGTCGAATCAATCGCCATGCGTGAGCGTGACGCAAAGCGTCTCCTCAAGCGTCGCCAAGCTACCAATGACGGCAGTCGTCGTTACGGCTTGTTTCCCGCCTAAGTTGGCACGGGAAATGAGTCAATAATCCCCTAAGTCGTTGAGCATCAAGGGTTTGCGCAAAACCCGGCGCGCCGGCTTTGCCGGAAGTCGTTGACTGTCAAAGACTTACGACATAATGCATACAGGTTGCGTGCCAACTTCCCGCATAAAGAGCAAGAGAATTAAGCAATAAAATAATCGAAAGTTTTTCTTGCGTTTTGGCGACTGTTGGTTTAAATTGTATACATGAAAGTAAGAAAGACAATCATTATGCCGAAGAGCCAACCGCACAAGCGGAAGAACAAAGTCTTGCCACGCAAGGCAAAACATAGAAAAAGTTTTTCTTGACTTTTAGCTCAACCTAGTTTACTTTATACTTAACAAAACAAATTATGCATTATCAAATAAAACTCATTGGAATAGATAGATCACCACGCAAGCCATGGCTTGCTTTAGGCATGGACGGAAACTTTCACTTTAGCGGATTCGATTACGCTTACAAGTTTGACAAGTTGGGAAAAGCCAACGAATGGCTCAACTACCTAAAGGGTTGCGGTAAAAAAGTCTTCATGACTTGGCACGATGGCAAGAATTGGGGCGAAGTCAATCGTGATGTCCTTGCCGACATGAACCCAACTTTCTTTGATCCTTTCAAATAAAGCCTTGACTCAATCGCAAAACTAGTTTACTTTTACAATATGAATAACGAAGAAAATATCTCCAAGATCGCCCAAGCGGTCGCCAATGCTAATGCCAACGGCAATGCCGTTCCTGCTCGCTTTGCAGGTCTACTCGATGAGTTAAAAGCCGAGACTCTTACGGAAGATGTCGTGGTCAATCATGGCTTGCTTCAAGCAACTTCCCATGATGTCAATGAAGAGATTGACGGATGGAAACCTTCCGAGGAAGTTGACTTTGACGCAGACGAGAATCTCGTTGACATGGACATTGTCAGCGGTTCGTTCCGTGACATCTTCAACGACTAATCCGATGAGTGAAGCACATTGGATCTTAACCAAGCTAGGCGGTAAAACAGGAATGCCTGTAATCTGCTCAAGCCATCATCCCGACTATGAGCGTGAGCAATACGATGTCCAAATTGGGCAAGCTTGCTTTGAAAGAAATTGGTACGAAGGCAAACTTGTAAACATTGCCGATAACATCAGTCTGACCGCAGGTCATGCCGTTTTCGCATTCAAGGAATCACTTAACGAGGAAGGGATCGCCATTGACTTTTTGACTAAAGCCTAGGAGCATAGAGTTTGCCGATGTGGCAAGACGGGTTGTTTTTGCGTTCGCAGGTTGTTACGCGTTCGTGGTTCGTTCCTTAAATGAACATCCTAGCAACTGAACCCCCTCGACCTTTTTTTTCCTTTCGGGTCGGGGGGTTTTTCGTATCAACGCATCATGATATGTTGATGCGTTCGGCTACTTAACAGTCTGCCATAAGTCGTTGACTATCAAGGGGTTACGTAAATCCCGCCCCACCGGTTTTGCCGGAAGTCGTTGAATAACAACAACTTACAGCACACACTTGTATATATAGTAAGCGCCGGAGTTTTATATATAGTAGTAACTCAACTTTTATATGTTTTAGTAACTCACTTTTATATATAGTAGTGAATGACTTTTATATATAGTAGTAAGTGCCAACGCTGGACTTTTTAGGGTAGTTCCGGAATTTTCAACTTTCTTTGTCATGGACATCATATGTCCTTCTCATATGTTATACTGTAAGTATGAATAATGATCGACACCTACTCTTCCAAAAGGTTCAAGCCGATATCTTCCTGCACAAGGAAGTTATCAGAAACGAGAGCGACCCTGCTCTTGTCAAGATCTCTCGTGATCTGCTCAAGCAGAATCAAGAATGGCTTGCTGAATGGCAAGCCCAACATAAAGAAACAGCAAAAAAGAATTTGCGTTTTAACTAAAACTAGTTTACCTTATATATATGAATAAAGTCGTTATACTTCACCTCGAGTCTCGGATTGACTCAATTAATAAAGCCATTGCGGAAACCCGTGCTAACGCCACTTCCGCAACTAAAGCAAATGTAGAGATGGCAATTGAAATGCTTGCTCTACCTGAGCTTGAAAAGGTTCAAGCTGAGCTTGCTGAGGCAAAAGACAAGGTCGCAAAGATGACCAAGTTTCTCAATAACCCAATCTTCAACAAAAGGAAATAATAATATGCAAACCAAATTCAAAAAGGGCGATGTCCTAATCTCACGAGACAATAAAGTCTTTCAATTCATTCAAGCCACCAAGCACGATACGCTTGGCACTATCGCAATGGTTCGCCCATACCGAACCAACCGCAAAGTAGGCATTCGTTTCGAGGATGTCAAACTGCACCCCCTTTTCAATTAAGGGGTTGACCCTCACTCTTAAATCCTTACTCTAGTACTTATGGAAAATGAAAATGATTCACTCGACCGCACCGCTCACGCTTACGGAATGACCGACCTCGACATTGAGGAAAGGGAAACCGTCCTTGCCGAGATCTACGCTCAGCAAGTCATCCGTCGCAGGATGGAAGAGGAGGAGGAGTAACCCACAAATAACCCATCAACGCATCATGATATGATGATGCGTTTTTTTTCTGCCCGCGTGAAATAAAAGCTTGACAGGGTGGGCGGTTTGTGGTATAGGGCGCGTGCCGTAAGTCGTTGACTATCAAGGGTTTGCGCCAAACCCGGCGGGGCAGGATTTCCATAAGTCGTTGATATACAAAGGTTTATGGAAAATTATACGTTTAATAAATAATTGTACGCTTAATAAATAATTGTACGTCTTAAAAAATTGCACGCTCAAATAATTTTATTGCGCTCTATATTTAGTCGGGTCTTATTTAGTCCCTCCCTATTTCATCCCTTCGGTATTTACAGACTCGGTATTTCGGGGCTAGAATTTCAAGCTTTGCAGTCTCGTATTTCGCTTGAGCCAACGACGCAGAGGATGGAACGCTTTAGCTGACATATGAGCAAGGTATTGCTCACCATTCTTTGCTAGAATCATATAGCCATTAGCCGTTGCCCGCACCTCATTGATATCAGGACATTTCTTGATTTGTTTTAATACTTTGCGAGTTCCACTTTCTGAATGTTTCATACTAAGACATTAAAGCTATTCCCGCCTAAACGCAAGAATAAAATACTTTTTTTAACCGGTTGCTAACCAAAGACTTAGGGAAATCCCGGTCGGGGCGGATTGCCCTAAACCCTTGGGCTACAAGGGTTTAGAGCATCTCCACATAAAAACAAACAAGCAAGCCCAAGGCAAAAGGATGATGATGTCTGAGATCATTTAGCAAGTATCCCTTCTATTACAGGGTTGGCAACGAGATTGCGAATGGCAACTCCGTCTCCGTATTGACTACCCTTGACGACAGACTTAAAACTGCGAGTGCTATACTCGTAGAATGCAGAGACAACGACCCCTGCTTGGTTCACATAGTTGAACCATAACTTGTCGCCTTGGCGGTTTACATTTTGTGGCTCGTAGTTAGCCACGGCTTTAGCTTTTTCGGTGAATGACATTTCTAATTGCATGATATTATTCTTGTGTTTGTGTGATTATATTGCCCATTGCTCGGCAACTTGTATCCAATAGCAGACATTGGACGGGTCTTGGTTAATTTCTTCGGCATCGCTAGTGATGACTCCCTTTTTTACGAGGGAACTAACGACTCCGCTAAGTTCCTTGCCATCGAAGGGAGCAATCTCATGTAGCCAACCTGCGTTCGGTTCGTCCATGCCTTGCTGAAATGCTTTAAGAGCGACTTTTTCTTTTTCGGTGAGTTGTACTTTATCTATCATAAGTATAATGTAATCGAGTTTGGTTTAAATGTCAAGATCCAAATCTTTTCTGTGGTCATCTCTTAGGTTGTGAAGCAAAGTGACCCAAGCAAAATCATTGAGGTGTGCTTGATGCATAAGGCGAGTAATATCGATTGGTGATTGATAGGCGAGAACATCATCACCAAGAGTCAAGGGAAGCATGGTCTTTCTGCCATCGTACCACATTGCGACTTCGTAAGTGTCGTCATCAATGTGACCATAAAGTCCATTGCCATCGTTGAGGTTTTGGACAACTGAAATCTCGAATTGATCTCTTGACCCGAACTTGAGTCTTGCTTGGCGAGCCTTTCCATCGGCAAAGCTTGGGTGAGTTTGAAAGCACAAATCATCAAAACCCTTGAGCTTGCTTTTTGGAGCAGAGGCTTGATAATCTGAAACTGAGTTTGGTATATCGTAGTTAATCATGTATATAATAATGACAGGTTTGGGGGTAAAGTCAACACTTTTTTTTAATTAGTAGGCTTGTGTGTCATAAGTTGTTAGCCATCAAGGATTTATGCAAATCCGGCCGGGGCGGGTTTTCCCTAACCCGTTGGTTATCAACAACTTACATGGGCCAATGCCAAAGCACCACGCAAGGGAATAATATGCCCACCCCTAAAATAAATACTAATTCAATCATGAATTTACCCCTTCCTTTACAAATCCTGTCGAATCCTTTTTGGCAAGACCCTTTTCGATTAAGCCAACGACCACTCCTTGCTTGTCAAGGAATCGTAAATCCGACTCATCACCATCGACAACCTCAACACCATTCCAAGTGTCAGGCAATTGGTTACGAAAGACCACCGCAACATTACCGCCCATTTCTAGAACTAGCTTGGCAATCTTTTCGTTAGACTCAGAGCAGGAAAAAGTCAAGTGGTAATTACTAGGCAATTCACCATTGAGAAAAGCTTTCATTCTCTTGAATGACTTTGTATAATCATAAAATTGAGTCTTGCCGTGTTTCTCAAAGATAGTGACCCCATCCTCGTTTATGATGTTTTCCCATTCAATGTCGCTTGTAAGGTTGGGGCGAAATACTGCCATCATTCCCTTTTTGCTTGCCGACTTAATCGTGGAAGTAATTTCCTTTGATAGCTTTGCAAGGAAGTCAAACCTTTGCTCAAAGAAAAGCTTGGTCTTTTTGATACGGGAATCTTGCGTGTTTTTCATGATTCCACGACCTGCCGTGTTAAGGCAAGCCATAGTGCAACCTTTGCTTCTCCATTTGCAAGTTTCATAGCCCGACAAATTTGCAGGTGCTAAGTGAATGCCTTTGGTCATGTAGCCGAGGGCTTCGCCTTTGATAATTTTGGCATTTCCTGCCGTGAGTAGAGTTTGCTTAATCATGTAATAAATCTAATGGAATTAGCGTTGAAAGTCAAGGTTTTTCTTAGCAAAGTCTAAAGAGAAAATCTTCAAAGTAATCGGGTTCAAGCCCGAACTCTTGCACGAAATCGTTTTCCCATTGGAAAGGATCACCGCCCTCGACAATGTCAGCTTGCATTTGCTTGAAAAAAGTTACAACTTGTTGGACCGCCTCGGCTTGCGTTAAACCATCGCGGGACATTAGGACTTTAACTGTTTCTTTCATATAATTAAGTATGGCAGAACTGGGGCTAAAGTCAAGTAAAAAAGTGGACGATATGCAAGTCCTTGAGAATCAAAGACTTATGGCAAAGCCGGCCGGCCCGGATTTCCCGAACCCCTTGGTAGTCAGAGACTTACAAGTCTCTGATCATTTCATCGAGTTGCTCGACATCAAGCCCGCTATCGTTGTAGGCTACGCGGTCGGGAGTCTCGGTATATCCCACCTCTCGCATTTGCGCTACGAAGTTTGCGTAAGTTCCGCACTCTTTGGCGAATTCATACATGCCCTGATCGTTGCCGATCCACAATGCCACATTCCAAGTGGCGTGATTTTTCCATCCGTTATAGCTCATGCTCTTTCCTTTCCTATTGTGTATGGTGAATGCTCCTTGAGGCGGTCAAGTCCTCTTTCAAGCTCGTTAAGAATCCAAATAATGTTTTGCAATGGTCGAGGCTCGAAATCCATTGGCTCTCCGTTTTTTAATATAATGTACATGTCGAATTGATGATCCATGATTATAGGTTCTCCGTGTTGTGTCCTGCTCTTCTCATTGAATGCAAGGCTTCTTGCTTGGTCATGTTGAATCTGCTCATAAGATACATAAGCAAATTGTTTCCCGTTAGTTCTTGATTGTTGTCGCTCATAATTTATTCTTCCCAATCTACTTGTTCTTCGTTGATGTCGCCATATACTTCTTTATATAGACGCAGGAGTTGCTCGTTCTCTAAGAAATCCATCTCGGAGATAATGCATTCGATAATTTCGGTTTTAGTAATTGTTTCCATAATATTATTCCTCGTCTTTGTTCATAATGAAACCTTCAAAGAGAAAGTTTTTCTCGTCTCTTTCCTTGCATAGCTTTTTTGCCATGCGAAGAGCTTGTCCCCTCCCTTTTACTTGGTCAACTAGGTAACCGCCAATTTTAACATTGAAATACTGACGGAAGTTTAGGTTTTTTGTTATGCTTATCATTCTATAAATCTAGTTGAATTTTGGTTAATTGTCAAGGAAAAAAAAGGCGAGTCCCTATCGAGGCAGGAATCGAACCTGCGAGAGTTTGGCGAAGACTGCAATCCTCTGCTTCTCTCATCTCCTCCGATTTGCAGATCGGTAGAACTCGGGGACATAAAGTGATTATCAAAAGAACTAAATACACAATAACCCCGATACCTAGAAAACGCAAGCAAAAAAATAATCTTTTTGAAATTGTGTCGTAAGTCTTTGTCAGTCAGGCGTTTATGAAAATGCCGGTGGGCCGGGATTTCCCTAAGTCGTTGATAGTCATTAACTTATGACACAGAAACATAAGCTATGCTAATTGCACGCAGAAATCCATGCAACAAAAAACCCCCTCCGTATTTGGAGGGGGCTTATTTAAAAGGCTGACCTTTCCTTATTAGAAAGGATCGTCCTCGTAAATGTCGGCAGGTACTTCACCATTGACATTCCCTGCAATCTCAAGAGGTCTTGCTTGCTCGACTGACTCAACAGGAACAAGCTCGGCTTCCTCGACTTGATCGAAGTTGAAGTCGAACCCAACCTCAGAGTCAAGCACGGAGTGCAAGGCATCAGAGCGATTAGGCAAGGCAACCAAGTTCCCCTTGTACACCTCGGTAAAGGCATTATAAAGGGAATTCATGTTGCGATCCCAAAATTCGGGATGGTCAGACTTTTCCCATTGGTCAACGACATCCGTTACCTTGGTCTTTGGGATTGCCCCTGCTTGGTAGGAACGAATCACAAGATCATTGACTTGAGCGTTGCCCAACTCGAATTGCCTGTAAGACTCGATGCGTTTGTCTTGCCCACCCCAAAAGGTGAACAACTTGCCCAAGGTGCGAGCGATGACTTGGTCAAGCTCGGCAAAGATGTTCTTGGTGTGCCTACGAGCCAATTTCACAGTATTAGTGAAAATGAGGTTGTCGCAAACAAAGGGAGCATCACCTGCACAAAGTCCTGCAGGAAAGCACTTGTCATGGGCATTACGCAATCCAATGACAGTCCCTCTCTCGGCATTTTCCCTCGTGGGATGAGTAACCTCAAACAATCCGAAATAGCGTTTGCCACTTCTAGCAAGGTTATGAGATTCACCGACTACCTCGAAACCGCCTTGCTCAAGATGGCTACGAGTCTTGTTAATCAAAAGATCGTGACTGATCGGTTGATACGAAACGGACAAAGAACCATCTTGATTCCTCTCCTTGCGATACTCCACTTCGGGAGTGTTGACGGACTTGACTTGGTCAAGGTCAACGACTTTATGCTCTCCTCCGCAGATGCGAAGATCGATTTTGCTTTTTGAATTAGACATGATTATATTCTCTCAGTTATTGGTTGTATTGTCAAGGGTTAATTTCTATAAAATCCTATGGTTTTATCTTGGTTAAGTTGTTCTTCCTGCTCGGCTTCCTCCATCATTTCATAAGCGGTAGCTTTTTCGGCAATGATCTTAAAGGATACACCAATTAAGCCAAGAAGACTTTTGGACTCCTCATCAAGGTTTCCTTGCTCTAAGGCAGGTTCTATTAGCATTTCCCCAATCATGGACATTCCTTTTGCCATTATATCATTAGCGCAGAGTTCATCATTGGACGAGTATTCGGGATTAATATTCATAATTCTTTTTGTGTTTTGGTTTTCTATTGTACTTGATTAGATTTTTGTGAGGGCGAGCTTTAGTGAAAATCATTGTTTTTCTAATCTTTATCTCTCTCACTTTCATAATACAATAGTAAGGCAAGTTTGCGCTAATTGCAAGCAAAAAAATAAATTTGTGTGCAGTTAAGTAAAAGTGTGTCATAAGGTGTTGATACTCAGGGGTTTATGAAAATCCCGGCGGGGCGGGATTTGCGTAAGTCGTTGATTACCAAAGAGAAAGCCCCCCGATCCGCTTGGCTTGGATCGAGGGGCTCATGAACAAAAGATATTTAAGCGAGCTTATTTATGCGATTAAGTTTCCTTAATGCCTTGTCATGTTGATATTTAAGGTCATGGTAAGCTTGACCGAATCTTTCTTGAAGTTCGCGTTCGCCTAGCTTATATCCTAGCTCACGCACGACCATTTCGAGTTTGTCCTTTAGTTTCATGCTTTGTTCAAGCTGATGATTCTGTCATAGCGAAAGGAGCGAACCCCACCTCGATTATGACAAAAGGAACGAAAACCTGCGGTGCGGAGACATTCTCTCACATTGCCGAACTCGTTAGAGTGGCGAGGTTTTTCGATGGTGTACATTGCGGTGCGACCATCCTTGGTTCGATAGACAAGACTATACAAGGGGTTGAATAGTCGTTTGAGTTTAGCTATTAGCTTCATTCTTTTTTTCCTCCATTACGGGATTGATGTTGTAGTGATTGTAAATGTCCGTTGCTTCCTCTGCGTTAACGCATTGAACGGCAACTATGTCTCGACTAGTGTCGGGATGCCAAGGGGTGGGCGACTCCTCAAAGTAAACTGCCCATTGCTCGGCATCCATATCGTATTCGGGCAAGCCCATTGGCTTTCCGATGCAAACTGCTTCTATGTAATTATTCATTATAGTGATAGTCTTTTGAGTTTTGGTTCGTAGTTGTGAAGGGTTACTCCGAAGTGAGATGCAAGCTCGGCAATCAAATCGTTGTAGTGCCAAGTGTCATATGCGTGGTTAAGCAATGCTTCTTGTTCATCTGCGGTGTGACCATCTCTGAGTTCGTCATAAATCTCAAAGATGTTCATGTTGCCATCCCACATATTCACTTGCCATTCGATGTCTTCTTTTGTTTTGTTCATAATAGTATTCTCTCAGTTTTGGGTGGTAATGTCAAGGGCAAATTCAGATTGTCTTTGTAAGGATTCGTAGTCATTAACATCCGCCTCGCCATGAGCAATTGCTTGCGCACCGCCGACAAAGGAATTAACATAAGATTTTTCCAAATGAGAAGGATTGTCAGGAGCTACACAGTAGTTCTTGGACTTTGCTTTTTCATCCCTTTCTTGCCTTTCTTTCTTTTGTAGTAATGACAAGGCATAAGCATTGAGCTTGAGACTACCAACGACAGGATTTAGTATTCCATCCAATTCTTTATGGACTTGGCTTGCTCCCATGTGGTAACCGCATTTTTCAAGAACAGTCTTAGGTCTTTCCTTATAAATTTGCCTAACAATAGGAAGAGTATAAGATAAAGGGACTTTTCCTTTAAGCGCAATGCTAAAACCTTTTCCTCGGTAAGTAATTTCCATGCTCATTGTATTAAACGGGTTGAAGTGCTTCCTTGTAAAACTCCTCGTTTACTTTGCCGTCATCATCACGCACTTGAAATTCAAGGCACTCGGCAGGGAATACATGACAGGCATCCCAATCATAAAGAGCAGAGTCGGTGGTGGACGCATTTTGATCACGATACCAAGTTGGAGGATTAAGAGGTTGAACAACTAACCCAATAAACCCATGCTCGACAAAGTACTTGAGTACCTTTGCAACTCCAATGCCATTGATCTTAACTGTCACTTCTGAGTCAACGGCAGGTAAAGGTTTGTTTGCTACCCATTGAAGGCTTTCAAACTCCGTGTAAGTCCCTTTAGGGCGTGAAATGCTGTGGGTTTCTACTAATTCAGTTTTAATCATAAGTATATTCTCTCAGTTTTTGTTGGTATTGTCAAGGTTTTTCTTGTCAAGAGTATAGCCCTTGGAAATTGTATTCGCCTTATCGGCATTCCTGACGATGTTAAGAACCTTCTTCCATGTAGAATTTAGATCCTTCATAAATTCATTAGTTGCCATTTCAGGGTATACATGGCTTATGTCGTTTGGCTCGTAGACATTAAGGACATCGAAAATTATCCCCAAATCTTTTTCAGTTAAATTATCCATTTTGTTGCGCCTTCTCGTTGTACTGATCTACGATGCTTGCGAGTCGAAGAAGTTCTGCTTGGATATCCTTCTTTGCTTGAGCGTCTGCTTTTGGGTTCTTCAACACCTCAACCATTGGAAGGATGAGTGCTGACCATGTAGGAGTTATATCAATCGTTTTCATAAATACAATTATGACATACTGAGCCTAAAGGTCAAGCTTTTTTTCATAGTTAAGTAATGTTGTCGTAAGTGCCTGAATACCAAGAAGTTAGGGAAATGCCGGCAGGCCCGGATTTTCGTAAGTCGTTGATACTGAAGAACATCGGGGTCATTGTTAACCATTAAACGCGGGCATGAAAAAAGCCTACCTGCGATGAGATAGACTTTATTTCATGAAATTCTGTTTGTTATTTACATGATCTACAAATCTCTTTTTTTATTTTTCCGGATTTATTTTCATTAAGAAGCAAGTTTATTCTTCTATATATAGATATCCTATTAAAGAAAGTGCTAGCAAGGGAATGTATATTCCTAAGTTTGCAGGGTTAAAGGCTATTAGTGCCACTATTGATCCTGTAGCGAGTTCCATGGCTGACATATATTATTTTATGGTTGTGATTATAAAGCGTAAGACGCAAACACTTGTTTGGACTCTAGCTTAGCGTAATTTGAATGATAGATAGGTTTTTTGCTATTCTTATCAATAAAAGTCTCATTGTTATAAGGGTTGTAAGTTACGGCAACTCCGACCGATCCGTAAGCACCCATGCCTAGGTGGTCAATGTATCCACTAATACCTGCGTGGACATTCTTGCGTTTTTCTTTAAGCACTCGCTCTCTGCCCGCTTTATTAACACGAAAGGCGCAATCCCACAATTCGATCTCTGTGGCGTGCGCCTTAACTAGTCCATCTTGTTTTACTGACCAACAGTCTTTATGCAAATTCTTATATACAAAAACTTTTCGTGCAGTATCAATATGGTATCTTTTATCTTCTTGGTTTAATTTAATCATGTAATAACTATGACATATACACGCACGATTGTCAAGAAAAAAACCCCCCACCTGCGCTATACAGTCGGAACAACAGATGGGGGGTTTGGAGGAGGGAAATAGATGTGGGGAGAGACTACTGAATACTCTCAACTTTTCGGCGTGAACATCAGTTCAATGTTACCTACTTCGAACCACAAATCAGACATGGTATTTGTCATCGGCTCATCCGATTGGACTCTACCGCCCCACCACAGGGGATCTGCGTACCTTAGCCCGCTCACGACAGGCTCATTCGGTCACCCACAGGAAGGATTATAAGCCCTTCCAAAGTCAATAAAATGTAAAAGATCAATTAGCTTTATTTGTTTTATTTGAGTTAAGCTTTCTCAATTTTGAATATACATAGTATACTCTATTATTTGTTATTTGTCAAGTATTATTTGAAAGAAAGTCATTCAGCTTTTATGTGGTTACTGAATAGGTGATGAAAATAACCAGAGGACA
>Ga0209232_1000945_pt1 | contig 16571 bp, 19 predicted proteins | sample ETNvirenome_2_60_FD_184066 | JGI IMG/M metagenome (GOLD analysis project Ga0209232, IMG submission 184066) | Marine viral communities from the Pacific Ocean - ETNP_2_60 (SPAdes) (version 2) | ecosystem: Environmental > Aquatic > Marine > Oceanic | place: Pacific Ocean | collected 2013-06-22
TCTTAAGTGGAACTTCAAGTCATGGACAAATTTTATTTGGTGATGCTGATGATGCTGATAAAGGTGTATTATCTTACGATCAAGGTACTGATAGAATGTTTATTAGGGTTAATGGTAGTACTGATAAGTCTTTTATTGTAGATACCAACTCCAGAATCTCACTTAGTAATAATGATAGTGGAGGCACTGGTGGCTCAGATGGTACAAGTGGAAATACTTTATTTGGTGCATACGCTGGTTTAGCAATAGCAGATGGGGGTGTAGATAATAATTTTTTCGGTCATGCCGCTGGAAATAAGCTCACAACAGGTGATTTTAATACGGGGTTGGGAACCTTTGCTGGTTTTTACAATGTAACAGGAAGTCGAAACACTCACGTTGGATATGGGGCTGGAATGGGGGGACTTGCTGACCAAAGTAATAGTGATAATACGTCAGTAGGTTTTTCAGCTTTAAAATTAATTAGAGATGGCATAGATAATGTGGCGATAGGGGCGTATGCAGGAATCAATATGACCACAGGCTCAAGCAATGTGTTTATTGGAAAGTCATCAGGAAATGCCTACAATAGCTCTCAAGTAACAGCAGTTGGTGCATTGTCGGCTGGTTCAATTACGAGTGGTAATGGAGATGGCACTACGGCTTTTGGATACTATGCTCTAAAATCACAGACAAGTGGACAACAGAATACCGCTGTTGGCTCATTTAATTCTGATGATATTACTACAGGTTCATATAACACAGCGATTGGTAGGTCTACTCTTGCAAGTTTAACAACAGGAAGTAACAACATAGCTATTGGAAGAGCAACTTTTAACACTTCTGCTGATGATGAATCATACAATATTGCTATTGGTAATGGTGCATTAGGAAGTGCTAAACAAGATGGAACAGTAAGTGCTACTAATAGAGAAGTAAAACATAACATTGCAATTGGAAATGATGCTTTAACAGGAGGAACTTTAGCTGGAACAGATCACCTTGAATATAATATAGCAATAGGTTCTAATGCTCTTAATTCTACTGGTGCAAATGCTCAATCTGGCACAATAGCTATTGGTTACAACTCCCTTACTGCACTTACATCTGGAGGCTCAAACACTTCCGTTGGATTTGGTTCTATGGATGCTCTTACAACTGGCTCTAGCAATACAGGTTTGGGAGATAGGTCTTTAAGTGGAACTGATGATGGAGCAAATAATGTTGCCGTTGGGGCTTTTTCATTGGAATCGGGAAATTGTGGAGATGGTAATACCGCTGTAGGAGCTAGTTCATTGCAACAATGTACTGCTAGTGGAACAGTTGCTGTTGGATACAAAGCACTCAGAGTTCTTACGTCTGGGGCTGAAAGCGTAGCCATAGGTTACCAAGCTGGGTTAGCACTAACTACGGGGGATGGCAATACAGTTATTGGGTATGATGCTTTTAAATCTGCTGATGGTGCGGAGGGTTCAAATGTTGTAATAGGTAAAACTGCTGGTCAATCAATTAATCATGATTCTTCAGCTCAAAATGTTATTATTGGAGTTGGAGCAATGAGTGGAGGTACTGCTCAACAAGATAAAAATGTTGCTGTTGGTTATTTTGCATTAGGCTCTATTGGAAACAATGCTCACACAGGAAGTACAGCAGTTGGTTCAAATTCTTTAGGAAACGTAACAACAGGAAATGGAAATTCGGCTCTTGGATATAATAGCGGAGATGTCATTACGACAGGAACAAATAATGTTATAATTGGTTCTGGTGCAGACCCATCAGCAAATAGTGGAACTAACCAAATTGTACTAGGTCAAGGTGTAACAGGAACTGGTAATAATGAAATAGCATTAGGTAATACCAGTATATCAGCGATAAAAGCACAAGTTACAAGCATTACTGCTTATTCATCTGATGAAAGAACAAAGAAAGATATAGCAGATTATGATTTAAAAGGTGTTGATTTTATTAAAGAATTACAGTTGAAAACATATCTGTATAAAAATCCAGCAGATTTTCCAGATGAAATAAGAGATAGTAAATGGGATGAGGATGGAGTAAAAAGATTAGAAGACCCAACAGAAACACAAGTTGGGTTGATTGCACAAGAAGTTGAAGAGGCCCTTGCAAAGCATGGTATTGGAAATGCAGAAACTTATGCACCTACTCAAGAAAGCGGTATAAAAACTTTAACTTATGGAAATCTCATTTTTCCTTTAATTAAAGCAGTTCAAGAGCTATCTGCAAGAGTAGAAGAATTAGAAAATAAATAACAAACAAGGAGTCAATAATGGCTAAAAAAGAAAAAGAAAAGCCAGTTATTAATCTTGATGGTAAAGAGTATATCATTGGGGATTTAACTGACGAACAGAAAATAATGGTACATCATATAAAAGACATACAAAACAAACAAGCATCTAATGGTTTTATTGCAGATCAATTAAAAGTTGGTCACGATGGATTTGTTAATATGTTAAAACAATCATTAGAATCTGAAGAGGTTAAAGAAGACTAATGCTTATAAGGAAAAGTTCTCAGGGTCACGATTTGAAGTTGTATAGGAATACAACTCCTAATGCAGTTAGGACAAGGAAGTATCCAGATGGTACATCAGAGACCCTGACTTATCCTGCTAGTAAAACATATTTTCTTGTATTCAATGGTGAAGTAATACAGCGTAGCGATAATTGGAATACGATTGAACAGGCATATGTTGACAAATGCGATGATGAACATGGCGGAGGAAAAGGAAGAATGATAGTTGGAAAACATAAAATAGTAAACAATATAATAACAGAATTATGAAAAACCCTTTAACAAAGTTAGTGTCATGGCAGTACCGCACAGGTCAACTAGATGGATGGACTTCGTATCACTTAGCCGCTGGTGCATTTTTTTGTAAGATATTTCAATGGCTGGGTTGGACAGATTTTTGGTGCGTAATGGGAGTGTTTATTATAGGTGTGCTATGGGAAATTTTTGAATGGATTGTAGAGGATTACAAGCCGTATAACACAAAGGAAAGATGGGCGTATAATACTGCGGCTGATTTAATTGTAGAAACAGGTATTGCATGGTGGATGGTGTTATGAATAAAAAGATTAAAAAATATAAAAATGGAGACTTTAAAGTTGTTTACACAAAACCGACTACGTCTTACAATATTTCTGTTCGCTACCTTTATATTGATTAGTATTGCAGGATGCGAAGGTTGGTCTATCATGGGGTATGCCCTTGATAAGTCAGTAGATAGCACACAGGTAAAACTACAAGAGATAGATGAATGATAAGCCTAAAACAGCTAGAAGTTATCGAGGCAGTATTATTGATGATAATGCTGTCATTTCCCTTAATATTAAATGGTTGGGACAGATCATCTTACTTATTGCTGGGATCGTATATGGTTATTGGCGTATTGAGTCTAGATTGGTTGCACTGGAGGATAAGGTTGTTGTTGCAGATGAACAGATTAGGGATTTGGTTGATAAACATATCTTGGCAGAAAGGACTGAAAGAGAAGAGCTGGCAGAAAAGTTAGCTTTCTACGAAAAAGAATTTAACATTAACCCGTTAAGCTGGGGAAAAAAGAAGAAAAAGAAATGAGTGAAAAGCAAGAGTCAATAAAAAGAGAACAGGCTCTTGTAATGCTTGCAAGGAATTACGGTAATACGCAAATTGCTGAAAGAATAATTAAACAATTTTTAAAGTGCATTAAGGAGTAAGGATGGATTTTATGGCAATATATGGCGAAGCTGGTATGATTGGTGTAGTTGGTGCGATGTTCGTATATCTTGTTATATCCTTGTCTAATAAGTCAGCAAAGCAACAAGAGGTTCTAGAGAATTTAAAAGTCGAAAACAAAGGACAGTCTGAAACTTTGGAAAACATGGAAGGAATGATAATAAAATTAATCGGTAGATGGAACACTTCAGATGATAAATTAGATCGTAAATTTGATGCAATTACAAAAGAAATAAATGACTTAGATAATCAAGTATCAGAGTTAAAAGGCTCTATGAGCAGAATAAATGGCAGACACTAAAAAATTAAATAGGTTGAGAAATAATGGATAGTTTAAAGGTAAGTGGGATAAGCACCAGTTTAGGTTTAGTATACTGGACAGATATAATATCTGGTATATTAATGTGTATTATGTTTGCAATTAATATATATTATTTAGTATTAAAAACTAAGAAAATGAAGGAGTCTTAAATGGACATTAAATCAATGTTAGTAAAGTTAGCTGAAGATCAAGCAGAAAAAATGCAGGATGAAGCATTAAAGCATTTATCTTCTGATGAGTTTACAGAAACGTTAGCAACGAAGATTAATGAAAAAGTAAACATACCTTGGATCAACGAAGAGAAAGAGCAAGAGCTTTTTGAAAAGCTTGTTGATGTAATGACAGATATGTTAGAAAATGTATTTAAGGGTAAGTAGTATGAGAAAATTAATGACAATGTTAATAGTAGTCGCTTTGTCAAGTTCTGTGTATCCAGAGTATCACGAACAAGACAGGTATTCCTATAGCGAAATTAAGAAAAAGAAAAAGAAGAAGAAGAAGCTCGCAGAAAAAGGTAAAAAGAAAAAGAAAGGGTTTTTCTCAAAAGCATTTGGTTCTAAGTAATGCCTAAACAGTTTTATACAATACGGGATTGGTCTGGTGGTATGAACAATCGTAAAGACCCTAGGGATTTGCGAGAAAACGAATACTCTTTTATTGAGAACATGTCAATAGATGCGTTGGGGAAGATAAAAACTATAGGCGGTTTATACGATAAAAACGCTGATTCTGATGGTGATACAAGCTCTACTCCTCTTACGGAGCATTTTGTTACGAGGACAGCTAATATATTAGGTGGCGGAGGTTATGGTTTATATTACTTTGAATCTGACCACAGTAAAAACGCAGACCAAACAATTACAGAAACAAAAAGCGGAACAGCCTTAACGATTGGGACAAGTAATGGTAATATTAGTTTTGTTCGTGTCCAAACAACTCCTGACATACCTGCTGATATTCCTGATTTACCCGGATAGAGTAAGTTAAATATGTCTACTCCTTCGTCAAGTTACATGTTGTTAAAGGGTGGTACGGATAATGGTAACAGTACCATTTATACCGCTGATGATTCCGCTACTCAAAATCTTATTAAGATTGGTGACATCATCAAAGTTACTGGAACCGCTAGCAATAATGGTATTTACACAGTAATAGATATTACTACAGATGGTACTGCTTTAGGTAGTACAGGGGATGTGTATTACTCTCTAAAAGGTTCTGCATTGACAAACGAAAGCTCTGCCGGCAGTACTGACCCAGAAATAGAAGTTATTAGAGAACCGGGTGATAAATTGCTTGCACTAGGGGACGTGGACGGTGCAAACAACATTGATGTGTGGTCTAATAATTCAGCTACGGATTATTCTAATAACAGCTCAGGAGATGATGATGGTGGTTGGACAACTGAAGCAGTTCATGTTACAAAGACGGGTGATGATGCACAATATATTTATTATTTTGTAGACGAAGCGGTTAGAATTTGCAATATAAATGAGTTAAATAATTCTCATATTATGTGGTATGGATATATTCAGCGACAGCAGTTTGGCTCTTCCGGGACTCCGGGTATGACTTTTTCTGGTTGGCAAGCTTTTAGGAATTTTTTATACCCACCAAAAACTGCTCATGGTATTTTTTCTTATTGCTATGTAAACTCTGCTGATACAGGTGGTAGCGGTGGCACTAATCCAACTCTTGGTGACGACCCTCACGATAATACAGATGCGACTAATTACTATAGCGACAATAGAGGTGTTGCTTTTGCAATGAAAACATCTACCGATTTAAGATTTAGGGCAAATAATACAGGTTTTTCTGGTTTTTTAAATACAGATGTCAAAACTTTTTTAGGAAATGCATTAGACGATGCCGATGATGTTATAGATTTTGGAGGAACCAATGGGGATGGTGGGGCTACATTAATAGATAGTGACGGCTTTACAGCTAGTAATGCTACATTTGTTGTTAGTAGTGGTGTTGGTGTATTAACGAATAGCACAACCGCAAATGGTAGCGTTTATTTAAGACTAGCTTTAACTGCCAATAAACGATATCAAGTAAGCTTTGATCTGGCCTCTAGTAGCAACGCTAACGGTTCTGTTTCTTTAAGTGCTTCAACTTCTTATGATAGTAACTCTGCTTCTGGTTCTATTAGTTCAAGTGGTGTCAATAACAATACATTAACAGCACCTTATCATGCAGATGGCTCTTCTACTGCTTATCTTCATTTAAAAGTAGAATCTACAACAAGCGGACAGCATGCTGATTTTGACAATATTACAGTAAGAAGAATTGACGTCATAGCTCTTGAAGATACTAATCCGACAATGGTTACCGATCAATTTAATGTAAATGACGTGATTACTATAGGGGAATCTTTAGGTACGTATCCAAAAGAGTTTATATTTGGAGCTCTTCAAAAATCTACGGGAGGGCCAATGACGGTTCTTCGGTCGTATGGAGGAAAGCTTGGAGGGACTGCCCCTCATGTATACGCAGATGCAGACACCCCAGTTGTTTCTAGGGGGTTAGGTTTTAACATTGGAGTATCGGATGGGACAGCGGATGGAGACTGGGGGGCTGGAACGTATGAGTTTTTTCAAACAAAAGTATATGATGGCCACCAAGAATCTTTACCTGTAAAAATGGGAGACGGAGAAGAAACTACAAATATAGTGGCTGGTACGCATACATCAACAGGAGGGAAGGCTTTAAGAATTTCTGTATATGCCGATGTTGGTTATAATGGGCGTATGTCAGGTGCTAGGGTATACACTAGAACATCTGGCTCAGATGATGATTTAATTTTACTATTAGATATAGATATTGTAAAGGGAGTGAGGACTACTTTAGATGGAGACCACGTTTCTTGGTCTTATCAGTCTGGTAAAGGTTATTATATAGTGGGCCCAGCGGAAGGAAACGCATCTAGTCCTAATTTAGACACGTACACAACTATCAATGGATTTAGCCCTGATGTTCATTTCAGTTCTTTAGGTGGTACCAATGAGATATTTAAGACTTCGGTTATTGCAAACAGAAGAGCTTTTATAGCAAATGTAAAAACCAAAGAATCTACAGGTGAGTTAAAGCGTTATGGTGATAGAATTATGTATAGTGAAATTGGAAAATTTGATACATTTCTTAGTCATAATTTTATTGATGTTTCAAAGGGTGACTATGGTGAGTATGTTGCTTTAGAAACATTTGCAGATCGACTATTGGCGTTTAAACATAACATTATTCACATTATAAATATTGCAAGTCCTAGTGTAGCAAGTTGGTATTTAGAAGACACAATTAAATACAACGGTGTACAGTTTTCTTTTAGCGTTGCCAAAACTAAAAATGGCATTGCTTGGGTTTCTGACGATGGTTGCTATTTGTATGATGGTGCACGAGTGACAAACCTTATTGATAGGAAAATTGCTGTTAGCAATGCTTCTTACTCTAATATAGATGTTACATGGAATGATTGGTATAGAGGAACTGCTTTTTTAAAAGATGTTATGTTGGGTTACGATCCAATAAGCAATTCTTTGTTAATGTTTAGAAGTCCGAATGATTCAACAAATAATTCTAATACAGGGTGGATGTATGATTTTGATACTGGAGCTTGGGTGTATCACACAGGTATTTTTACAGACAGTACGACATATACAAATTTTATTACCGACTGGAATAATAATTTAACAACAGGGAGGCAGGCTGGGTCTCTTGTTGTATTTGAAAAGTTTTTACCAATAAGCAAATCTATAACTAATCAGCGATTTGTCACAAGGGATATAGATTTTGGAGTACCCGGTTTGACAAAAAAGATTTACAAAGTAGTCGTTACTTATAAATCAGACGGCTCAGAAACTACTCCTTTTACATATGCTATAGACGGTAAGCAAAACTTTTCAGGTGATGGCGGAGGCACATTTACTGGTAATTTTGTAGACACTTCAGGTAAATGGGACGTAGTTACTCTAACTCCTTCCTCTACAATTTCTTGCCAAAGTATACAAATTAAATTTGTATCTCCAAGTGCAGGAGTATTTGAAATCAATGATATGTCTATTCAATATAGAGTTATCCGTAATTTAGAGTCAACTTAATGGCTATTAACGATAGGGAGATAAGGAAGTTAATTAACACAAAGCAAAGCTCTATTGAGTTTGAAGGAATCCCTTCTTTAAATGGTATGCTTGAAGGGCAAACTGCTATACAAAAAAAATCAAACTCTCAGCTATCTTTATATAGAAAACAATTTGGAAAGTTGTTTAAGTCTCATATGAGTGCGGATGGTAATCAATTCATAGAAAAGAATTTATCTGTAGAAAAAAATTTAGAACTAAAAGGCGATTTAAATGCTAGTGGTTTATTAAATGCAAATACGCTTGTTTTTAATAGGGGGCCAGAGTTAACAATAGCGAGTGGTTCAATTACAGCCACCCATTCTTTTCATTTAGTAGACACCCAAGGAGATGCTTCTTCAGATAACTTAGACACTATTACTGCTGGTACGACTGGGCAAATTTTAATTTTAAAACCAGCAAATGGGTCTAGAGATATTGTCATAAGAAGCGGTGAAGATAATATTTATACATCAGGAGACACTAGCTTTACAATGAATACAGTAAATGATACAGCTATTTTACTAGCAGATGGTTCGGATTGGTATCTTATACTATCAATAAGTATATGATACTTATTAAAAGTTTTATTAAATTCAAAGGAATTATACCATGATTGAACATTCCTCAAAGTCAAAAGGTTATTTACCTGTAAAATCCGGCCCTAATCGAACAGGCTTTTATATGGGTAATTCAAACAGTCTTATGGAAATGATGCAAACTGGCGGACAGCCTAGTCGTGGTGCGGCTATGCTTGCTCAAGCTACGCAAAGACAAAGCGATATAAAAAAGTTAGAGGCTCAACAAAGAGCAGAAGCCAAGAGACAAAAACGTGGTGGTTTGTTTGGTAGTATTGGTGGGGTAGCTGGTGGCTTACTTGGTTCAGCCGCATTAGGTGCATTGGGTGTAGCAACAGGCGGTTTAGGTTTACCTTTGGCGGCTGGTCTTGGAACGGCTTTAGGTAGAAGAGCAGGTGAAGGTATTGGTGCAGGTAAAACAAGGAAGGTGGATGCAGAAGGAACGGTGTTCGGTCAACAAGATTTTAGAGACGTAGAGCAGGCTAGTAGGGATTATACTAGAGGTATGGGAGAAAGAGCTATAGTGTCTGGCTTGAAGTCTGGTCTTACGGCTGGACTGACTCCCGGTGGAGGCATATTTGGAAAGGCAAAAAGTTTTGGAATGAGAAACATGCCAAGACAAGCCTTTCAATCAAATATACCTCTTACACCTGTAACTGATATATCATTTAGACCTACATCTGCTGATTTGCCAAGTGCAGTATCAGGTGCAGAAGAAGCCTTTTTAGAAAGCTTGCCTGCAATGGACGCTTCTAACGTAGATAGCTTGTCTGGTTTAATTGGTGGGGCTCAGGACTCTGCTCAGGCTTTAGCTAACAAGCCTCAAGGGCTAGAATTTTTAGGCGATTCTGAATTTGGAGTACCCTTAGAACCTCTAACTTTTGCAGGAAGTTCTGGTGTGGATGCTTCGGATACAGACCTTTTAGGTTTGCTTTACAGGAGTCAACAAGGGCCTGCCGAGTCTGGTGTTGGTTACAATAGAGGAGCGTTGTTAGATGAGTTGCTTTCTGTGTCGCCATACCAAACCAATGTAATTGCAGGTAGGAAAGATGGCGGTCTTATTGCATATCAATACGGTGGAGGAGTAGGAGACATACAAAACATTTTACAAGATGCAGGCATAACAGCAACCCCTCAACAACTGGCTTTATTTGAGCAGTTTGATCCTACAGCTCTTAATAGGATGGCTGAAGGTCTTCAAGACAGCTTATTGTCTGGAACACAGCAAGCACAGCAAGCACAAGCTGGAACAGGATTTGCAGGTTCTGGAGCAGTGCAACAGGCACAGGTAGAACAAAGAGAAAGAGCTGGTGAGCAGATGGCTCAAGCAACGGAGGATGCCAGTAAAGCTTTCGCATCTCAAACCCTAGGAGAGGCGGCTGGTATGATAGGGCAGGGTGCTGAGTTTGGCACTGTGCGAAATCAAAGTCAAGGAACTCAATACATGCAAGCTCCCACAGGAGATTCAAATTGGAACCCTCCTGCTAACCCTATGGATTCAGCAAGGTATAGCTTTGAAGGAACTGATTTTGTGTACTCTAATGGAAGATGGATAGATGCAAAGGAATATGAAGACGATATGAGCACTTACTATGATGATATGTATGGTTAAAGTGAGGTATTAAATGGCAAACGGCCCTAGAAGTATATACAGTAGAAGACAGCGGTTAGGCCCTGCCCGATACGACAATCCTCTTGCAGACTTTTTAGATAACCTCCCCGGTTATGTAAATCAATTCCAACAGAATCAGTTAGCACTTGGTAGACAGCAACTTGCAGATAAAAGATATGAAGATTCACTGGAAAGGCAGAAAATGATGGATGATTTTAGCATGGCCCGTGCAACTGGAGATCAAAATGTTATAGCTGGTGTTCTTAGAAGGTACGGTAGATCTGATGAGGCAAGTAACTTAGAAAAGTCAGCCAAGATATTTTCTGATATTTCTGCTGATTACTCTGATGTTATAAATATGCCAACAGAAGAAAAATATTCTAATTTGAATAAGGTAAAAGATCTTATGGAACGATCAACTTCTTTAATTCCTCAATACGCATCTGACAATTCTGGTAGGGGAATGTATATAAGAAACATGGTTAAAGATTTAAAATCAACCATTACTAATATTGAGTCTACTGCTGGGACTTTTAGACCACTAAAAGATTACACAGCTACAGATCAATCAATGTTTAATTCTTTTACAAAAGCAAGAGATAAGTCACAAGAACGCTTAGACGAATTAGAGCCTAGGGTGCTTAGTATAATTACTAAATATAAAGGTAATCAAGAAAGAGCAAAGAATGATCTTATGTATCAACAGATACAATCTAATATTTTGTTAGAACAAGATAAAATATTAAGATATAACCAAGGTATGTCCAATATACAATCAAAATACAGGTATCCTGAACTAGCTGATCAAACTATGACATACTCAGAAGAAACTGATTTTGTGGTAGATAATGATGATTTAATTTTAAACAATCCAGATTTAGCTGAAAAGTTACAGGTCTGGTTAGACGATCCTGATAATAAAGATAATTACAATATATTTAAAAGTGCCGCTGATGAATTACTTTCGATTGATAAGAAACAGGACACAGAAATTAACAGTGAAACAGAAGTTGTTAAAGACGATAGGCAATATGTGACAAGTGGTTTATATGGAAAAGGTAGAGATGTTCCTGTTGGTGATAAAATTATTGAGAGTTTAGTTAAAGGTATTGGAGATGTTGCTAGTGGTCTTCCTTTACCAATTCCCGGTGGCCCTATTTTTGGACAAGATGCACCAGAAGAAGATGCTGGTGCATCTTCAGTTAGGGTTGTTGGGCCAACACAAATTAGCGATCAACAAGCTTTAGATATATTAGAAAATTTTAAATAATAAATATTACCATGTCTAATCAAAACGATAGTTTTTCATACTACTCAAATCTAATAGACAGGGCATCCAACAATCAAAATAAATATCAGGGATCTGAAGATATGTTGCAATACTTCAGTGATCAATCCCATCAAAAATCACAGGGTGTAAGCAATGATTTTAATTATTATGAAAACATTGCAAAGCAAGTAGTTAGTGACGAAGTAAATAAATCCTCTAAGGATGAGAAGCTTTATGGTTTTGTACCCGGAGAATGGCTTCCGACTTGGGCTAAGGTGGGTTATAATAATAGCATTGAAGGCTTGGCTTATCAAATAGCAACGGGTGATAAAAAGTTTGATATTTCTCGTTACGAAGAAGAAAACATAGGAGTTGTTGGTGATGTATTATCAACCATCACATCGTTCTTTACTTTGACAGACATAGGTACAATGGCGGCTGGTGGGGGAATTGGTGGTTTTGCTGTTAGAGGTGCTACTAAAAGAGCCGCCGTGTCAGCACTTCAAAAAGGTTCTTTTTCTGGGTTAAATCGCAAATTAGCAACAGATGTAGTTGAAGAGCTTGTTGAAACTAATGCTGTAAAGGCATCTCAGGTTTTATCAAAGCAAGGCGGGGTTACTACTAAGACTGCTAACGAATTGATAGATAAAATAAAGCCAATAGTATCAAATCGCATATTAGAAGAAGGTGTAAAAGGTGCTACTGGCTTAGGTTTTTACAGTGGTTTGCAGTCTGCATTAGGTCAAGAAATACAAACTGGAGACATTAGTTTTATACAGACATTGGCCGATGCATCTAAAGGTGCTGTCTTAGGTGGTGTTACAGCCGGGTCTGGAAAGGCCATGAATAACTACCTTATAAAAAGTTTAGGTACTCCGAAAACAGCAGTAGAGAAAATAGCTTATACAACTGCTACAAAAGCCCTAGAAACTGCTGAGTTTGGAACGCTTTCCCCGGTAATGGAGGGAGAGTTGCCAAAAATAGATGACTATATTCATGCGGCTGGCGTTATAGGAGGTTTGACATTAGCAAGAAAGGTTCCAAAAACAGCAATGAAACTAGCTGGAAAAGACAATCCTTTGTTGACAACAAAAGATACCGCAAAAGCATTTGCAGAGGCAAAGAAAAGCACGGAAGCCAAAGAGGCTGTTTGGTCTGACAGAAAAGGGGTAAAGTTAGACAATGTTGAGTTTCAATCAAAAGAAACCCCTTCAGGCAAACAGGTTGATTACGTTAAAGCAAGAGACATTAAAAGTAACAAAGATGTAGAAATATCGGGGACTGACTTTACAAAGAGAGGATTTGCTAGGTCTAAATCTAGAGTTAACATGAAAAACTCTCAGCAAATAGAAAAGTCTAGAAGGCAAGAGGTCTTTAGTAGGTTAGGCAAAAAAGATTTAAATCTAAATACTCAAGAAATTATAAATAGAGTTGAATCAATAACAGGAAGAAGGGTTGATACGTCTAAGGCTAAAACTGGCTATTCACAAATGACTCCAATAGAAAGGGTAAAATTTTTAGACACTTTGAGAAAAGAGAGTTTGGCTAATAAAATATTTAAAGAATTTAAAAGGGAGGTGTCTGATGAATACTTAGTTCCCCAATCTGCTGTTTATACTAAAATGATACCAGAATTTTTGAGGCAGTCTAAAAACAGAGCAGTAAGTCAGTTTGGCATCAGTACAGTAAAAGATATAAATAAAGCAGACTCTAGAGGGGTTGTATTAACAGGGACAAGTCTTCAAGAATTGCAAAGTATTGGATTGTATAATGGAGGGTTTTTTAAAAAGTTATTTGGTCAGGTTGAGGTAGAAACTCCTACCGGCATAAAAAAATTAAGAACTGAAAAGCAGGCTAAAGAATACTTTGAAGGACTTGGTAGAAGGACACAAGATCCAGATAGGCAGAGCGATGTGGATGTTGAAAAAGTAAGGTCTTTTTTAAACAAGCAATACTCTCTATCAAAAAAAGCAGGAGTTCCAGTCGTTGAGTTTCGTAAAAACTATTTTCCAAATAAAGTAAAGTCAGAATATTTAGATGTATTAGGCAGTGATATATTTAAAATTATATCTCAAGATGTAAGCTTTGAGGGAAAGGGATTGTCTAGTAAGCCACTAATGGTTGAAAAGGTTAATGCATTGATGCAATCTAGAAGCATAGATCAAAAAACAAAAGATGCGTTAGAGCACATCGCTAATGTGTTTCAAGAAAAGGCTAGGAGTCAAAATAAAAGACTTGATAAAGATAGAGCTTTAGCAGAGGCATTTTCTACTCTCAGGGATGACGTACTACATCAAAGGTTTAGCATTATGGGAAATGTAGAAAAATCTAGAAAATATGAATTGCCTGATTATATGTATGAAAGAGATGCAAGAATTGTTTTAACTAGGTACGCAACAGACTTGGCTAGAAGGATTGCTTATGTTGAAAACTTTGGCCCCAAAGGAGAGGTTATAGAGCAAAGACTTTCTGCGTTAAGAAGTTTAGCAAATCAGGCACATGTTCAAAGAGATTACACAAAAGAAAAACTATTAAGACAGGAAGAGAAGTTTTTAGACCAACTTTTTGATACATTTACTAATAAAATAGAGGTGAAGCCTTCTAAAAATTATGACCCTAGAGCAAAAGATTTTTTATCTACTTTAGTAGACTTTGAAGTTGCTACTAAAATAGGTCTTGGATATGCAACTATACCAAACTTAACGCAAACTTTAGTATCTACCGCTGTAAAAGCGGGGTACTGGAATACATTTAAAGGTGGTTACAAACTATCAACTGACAAGCAATATAGAAAAGAAGTTGCTAGGTCTGGTTTATCTACTTTAAGTATTTCACAGATGATGTATGGATTAGAACCTACTGATAGAAAGATGTCTAGAATAGCTGATGGGGTTACAAAAATTAGTTTATTTCAAGGAATAAATAAAGTAAACCAGTATGTAGCGGCGGCGGCTGGTAGAGAATATATCAATAGTTTATTGAAAGCAAGAAATAGTAGGATAGGGGCTAGGAGTAATTGGGCCAAGGCAAATCTTAGGAGATTGGGTTTGTCAGAAAACATATCTAGAAAGGAACTTGTTAGAGAAGAAACTGTAAAAACACCTGAAGGTAGAAAGACGATAGCTACCTCAAAAGAAGCTGAAGCTGTTTACAGATTCGCAAGGGATGCACAACTACAAAAAAATGTTTTAAACGATCCCTTGTTTTTTAATGATCCTAGGTTTAGGCCATTTATTTTATTTAAAAGATTTGGCTATAAACAATTTAATTGGATTAGAGAAGAGCTTGGGTTTGAATTGGCTAGGGGTAATTTCTTACCAATGTTAAGATTAGGTGCCGGAGGTTTATTTGGATCTCAGTTAGTTGTTTGGTCAAAGAAAGCGTTAAATAATTTTTTTGCAGGAGAAGATGAGGTCTATGATGAAAGCAGAGTATTCTTACCGGGACTACCTCCTAATACAAACATAGATGTAATGGGAATAGATGTTGAAACAGACATGTCAAAATATACCGTAGGTGATTTTCTTGATCACATAGCATCCGTAGGTGCATTTGGATTTGTTACTGATGTAATAGCTAATGAAAACAAATTTAGAGCTTTAGAGTTTTTATTTAAGCCTGCCATTATACAGGATGCATTAAAGGGGATTGATGCATTTCAAAGGGTAGGTAAAGATTTACATACTTATGGTATAGGAGCATACAAAAGATCCCCTAAATATTTTGCACCCATATTAGGTACTGTTCCCAGAAGAATTGCAATGCAATTTGAAACTCCCGGTCAAAAAGAAACTTATACAAGATATAGAAAAGGTATTACTAGGAGCAGAATATTAGACCTATTTATAGAAGATAGAGAGCAAGAAGCATATCGGGTTATGGATGCTTGGAATAGATCTAATCCAGAAAATCAAATCTTCTATGATGACGTTGATCATAATGCAATATTTGATAGAGTTCAAAAAAAATACGAAAAATCATTTAACCCTTAGCCCTTTCGTAAAACTCTTCTGCATATTCTGGAAACCCATTCTTATTCCAGAACTCAGCTAATTTCTGAAAATATTCGTTGCCAACCAATCTGCTACTTAAACAACTTGTAATTAAATGTAATATTTCATCTGCCTGTTCTTTTGGTAGTGCATCTTTTACTTCTGGCTCTTCTTTTAAATCTCTTTCTGTTTTACCATCGCATCTCATCAAAGGTCTTTCTTCTCCATGTAACTTGCAGATCATATATAAATGACCACCACCTATTTCTGATACGTGAAAATTATTACAATCTTCTTTAATACAATGATATGTTAATGTCTCTCTGCTTCTACCTGAAAAATCATCTAGTATATCCATTACTTATTTCTCCTTATTGATAGTGAAAAATATTCATCTTTCTTTTTTCTTGTATATGTAGACCGTTGACTCTTTGTCATCTTCAACCAACAGTCAGGAAGTGATGAAACTAAAGTATCGTAACTGCCAGCAACACCACAAAACATTTTAGATTTATCATCATTTTCTTCTGTTTCTGGATTGTAATACGAAAATCCACAAAAACCACACAACTTATTTGTTTTAGTGCAAATTTCAAACATTGCCCTCAAAAAACCCCCTCTATATTGCCGAATACGGCCGTAAAAAAACTTTTTGGATATAAGTATCGCTTAAATAAAATACGTTGAAAAAGGGGGCTGTAGCCCCCCTGATCATTAACAAGCACTAGAATGGCGTATCTTTTTTGTATTCGTCTTTAAACTGGCCATTAAGATACCTATCTCCCTTGTCGGTTTCGTTAATCCATAAAGAAAAGTCTTTCTTCTTCCCGTTTACGATACCGTTTCCAGTATAGTCAGGCTTTTTATCGCCATCTTTTTTGAACTTGTTTTTCCACAGCGTAAAGCTGTTTTCTTTTTGTTTGTATTCGGCCATTGTGCCTCCTAGTTATGGGCAAGCTAAT
>Ga0209232_1000946_pt1 | contig 16570 bp, 11 predicted proteins | sample ETNvirenome_2_60_FD_184066 | JGI IMG/M metagenome (GOLD analysis project Ga0209232, IMG submission 184066) | Marine viral communities from the Pacific Ocean - ETNP_2_60 (SPAdes) (version 2) | ecosystem: Environmental > Aquatic > Marine > Oceanic | place: Pacific Ocean | collected 2013-06-22
TGTCTATTACCTCTTAGTTTTATATCAACTACATCAGTATTACCATTACTGTAAAGGTTTTCATTTACTGATAGGTCATCTGCTGTCAAAGAATTGAGCAGGAGAGACTTAGGTAATGAAGAACCAGTTGGAGCTGTATCTAGTTCATCTATAGTAGAAGTACTTTCACCTGTTACAGCATCAGTCTTCTTACGTCCTACATAAAACTCACCTTTGTCGTTCATACCAGTATAAACAACAAGTCCACCTCTAGTTTGAGTAGATTGTGCTGCTAATTGTTGCTTATCTGTAAGTATTCTATCTTGCGACTGAGGCATCGCAGTAGAATAGTTACCTGGACCATGACCAATGTATTCAAATGTATGTCCAGAAGCACGTAATATAGAATATCTTCTTGATTCTACTGGTAGTACCTTTACTTTCAGTGCAGCAACATTCTTATCATGATTAGTTGCATTAGTTCCTAAAACACCCCTAATAATTGTATTACAATCTTTATTAGATATTCTTACAATTTCATCTTCTATCTGCAGGTAGTCTCCTCTACGAAGCATACCTGTTTCAAGTAGTGAGATAGATGATGTAGTTGTGGTAAGACCTGTAGTTAGAGGTGTTGTAACTCCACCGTATAATGGAATAGTCTGATTGTTACCTCGTGCTGAGATACCTGTTCCATGAGCAAATGCACTCGTACCACTAAATGTTGGGGAACTTCCTAATACTCCAATGTTTACATTGATAGAAGATCCATAACCTATTCTGTCAGTAACATAATGAGTACCATTATATTCTGCGTTAGCTCCAGCAATTACAATCTGATCTCCCCGTCTTAGACCGATGTCAGAATATAATGTAACTGTAGCAATACCACTTACAGAATCATGTACAATATTGTTGACTCCAGTAGAGACACCAACATGATAGATAAATCCACCAGAACTTGAATCTACTCCAGAACCATCATATACAATTCTTTGTGGTTCAGTAACTGAAGTAATTTTATGGAGTCCATTATATCCAGTGCTTCCTACTCCAACAACTTGAACAACATCACCAATATTATTGTTGATCTTATCGATTCTTACTGTAGCATCTGTTCCAGAAGAAGCAAAAGGAACATCCTTGATAGTTACAACATCATTTACACTATATCCTGATCCGTGATTGTTTATAACAACACTAGCAATAACACCTAATGAATTGACTGTAACATCAGCAGTTCCACCTTTACCTGTACCACCTGATAGATTTACATTGAACCAAGATGAAGATGCTTCATAGTTAGTACCACCATTTAGATCGGTAACTGATAGAATAGAATTAAACCCATGCTCTACACCTGCATCAACAAACATGTTTGACCCAGAAGTTATAGCACCAGTTATACCAATACCAATGTTGGTCTTCTCTAAGAATGAATGTATACCTTCTCTAGAGATACTATTTGCAGGATCATTTGATTGAACAATACCTATATCATCACGTAATGCATATGACTTAGCAGCATTAGGATCATCATTAGGGTTATCTAAATCTGCTTTTGGTTTTATATCATTAGGATCCTGTGGGAAATAGTTACTTGTAGTAGAGAACGGTGTTATATCAGGTTGTGCTAAGTATGATAATAATGTTACATCATAGATACCATCCTGAATATCCTTCTTATACTCCTGAATCTGTTCATTAGTGTAAACCTGATATCCAATACCAAGATCACGCTTATTAAAGAATGGTGTAAATGTTCTACCAGAACCAACAATAGACTGATCATGTCTAGTGTATGGTATATTGGTAGTAATAGTTGATATACCACCTGGATTAGTGTTTATACCAATTCTAAATGTTCTCGCATCATCAATTGATAAGACATCAAACAATCCATTATATCCAGTATTGGCAGTACCATCAGTATTTTCTGTACTTCTAACTCTTCTTATTTCTATTCCTTGCCCAGTAGATAATCTATGTGAGAATTGAGCTGTTAGAATACCAACCTTAGTGGTAGAATTCCAAGTTGCATCAACAATAGTACTATCAACTCTTAGATTAGATGTAGATGATATAACTGTAGAATCATTCTTGTAGTTAGCATCATCAGGATATGATCCAGACTCAGCAATAGAGAACCCGTTATTTGGTGGGGATGCTACTGTTGAATCATCAGGTATAATATACCTAAGTCTATAAATTTTCTCTAAATCTTTTCTATTATCACTCGTTCTTTCAATAAAGGTATTGACAGTACGTGGCGTTATCTTACTTTGATTAGTTACTATAGCAGATCTTAGTGTATTAGCAGCTCCTACGTTAATATACCAACCAGTTCCACCTTCATATTGAATTGGATGGCCTGGGTCACCTGGATTTTTAGATTCAACGGTTGATACTATACGTAACTTACCACCAAGATTGTTTATACCAGTAAGATTACTACCAGCAATAGCATTATTGAAAGTTGTGGCAATCTTTACCTGATCATTATTCAAACCATTACCAATAATATAATAATCTCTACCATAATCTATACCATCAGGTAACGATCCATTATCAGAATAGAATCTTACATTTTCACCTTCAACAAACTTATGAGTATCCTCTAAAGTAAGGGTATTACCTGAAATAGAACTAATACCAGAAGAACTACCAACAAATATTTCTTTCTTACCAGAACTCCAAGTATCAACATTGGTATTAGGACCTGGCATCAATACTTCTGCACCATAAGTAGCGTTCTCTATGGTACAGTATAGTTTTTCATCTAACTTATTACCTACATTGAATCCACTAGCAGTTTTATCTGGTAATTTATCTTTTTCCGAATGCCCCCAGATGAATAGTTTAGTATCAGTAGAAATACCAACAGTTGTCTCAACATCAATAGACTGCCAGTTTATGTTCTCAATAGTAGAGAATGTTTTCTTTGGTGGAACAATACTAGTAATGAATGCTTTATCATCTTTAGTGAATGCTTCTTTTCTAAATCCATCAGATTCTAAAGCTTTAGAACCAAAGTTTGAATTAGAGTTGGTGATAGACATATCACCACCAGAGGTTGCATTGAAATGATGAGCATATCCAATAGCAAATACTGACACCAACTGCATTACAGCATTATTGGAGGTCTTTACATGGTAATGTTCATATTCTGGTTTATATCTTGCTAAACTATCAGTATGTAATGTAGTAGTTGTTCCTAAAGTTGCTTGATCTTCCCAAGCACCAGAGGTTGTGTTATACTTTACAAAAGCATTATCATCCTTCTGAAGAGATATGCCAGTAAACTGGGCAACAAGCATTGACTTGAATCCAGTTGCTTTGTCTCCATCACAATTCAAACCACACATACCATATACTGATCTAACAGTACAGTTGAATACGTATGGTGAGGATGAAGTTACAGTATCACTCTCTATTGCTACAGTAGGAGTCAATCCACTAAGACTAGGAGTTGCTGTAGTTGTTGGAGTAGTTGCAACAGTGTAACTGAATTGAGTATCATCAACTATCTGTGCTACAACATGACTGCCATCATACTCAGCATTGTTTACACCAAATATTAAGATAGGTGTACCAACAGCAAGTCTATGTGGTGACTTTGTTTGTACTGTTACAATAGATGTTGGAGTTGTAGATGATGAATCAACACCTGAGTAAATATCATTTATCTCAATATCACCTATTTGAGAAATAGCACCAACAATTCTATTCTCATCTATAATCTTCTCAAAATCATCATTGACTGGGTAACTAGGTAACGCACGACCACTATTAGTACCATAAGCAAGAGTTAGCTTATGATAATACATGTCTAAATCAGTATTACCCTTACCTGCAATAGTATTATTACCATCAGCAAATTCAAATACTGTTAGTTTATGGTGTGAGAAATTAGGAGCATATACGTTATCAGTATAATCCTTGAATATTCTATCTGATCCTTCACCATCAAATATAGTAAATCCATGAATGAAGCAAGCTCCAGTCAATCTAAAAATTGCTGAATTAGCAATAGTAGTATCTGTTGGATCTGGAATATATTTTGGTCTTATCTTAGTCTTTCTTAGATCATCACCAACTATAGATGTACCTCTTGGTAGTATTACACCACCATGAACTGAGTTGAAATGATATAATATGTTATCAATATTCTGAACATCAAAATTAGTACCAATACCAAACTCAGTTATACTTTTTGATAGACCATTAACATCTGTAATATTAGCTGACGTATCTATTTGATATCCTGGTCTATTATCAATGTAGTGTACGCCAGGCGACACCATGATTGTAGTCTTGTCAAACTTATCGTTATCTTTTCCTAATTGGTATGAGAATCTCGCAGACTCTAAAAGTGCTCTCTGTATCGTTTTGAACGGACGAGTTCTAGAGTTACCAGTATTACTGATATCATCCGTTGCATCAAGTTCTTCAGGGTTTACGTAAATTACGTTCCCCTGAACATTCTTTAGAAAATTTTCAAGTCTGCTAAGTGGCATTACTTATTAATCCTGACACCATCTCTTCAACTTATTTATACCCCTTGATTCTAGACTAATTTGATCTTTCTCCAAGGTTTATAATTATCGTTGTTAGTTAAAACTTCCGCACCATTGCCATCCTTAGATAAAACTTTAAAAATATCCCTCACCTCTTCTCTAAATTCTAAATTTTTTGCATAATTCCAGAATGGAGTATCATATATTGAACCTGAATGATAATTCCATAAAAATAAATTTTCCCATTTCCACATCATATGTAAAATATTGTTTACTGCATATTCTTTAGACTTACCTCCTATAAAGGTTTCTAGTGCATATCTTGTAATAGCAGTATAAACACTTGTAGAAGATGCTTCCATTGGTTCTACGAAAGAATGCCTATTTCCATTTACAAAAGTTCTTTCTCCAACAAAAGGATCTTTCACCCAATAACTATCAAAATCAATATAATGCATTGGTTCTACTTCAAACCGTTCTACAAAATCTGAAGTAGCATCTTCTTTACTGGTTATATCACTATTGTACATATAACCATAAGATGTGTCATTTAGATTTGGAATCTCAAATGTCCAACCATTAGGGGTAGCAATATGTCCACTCCACAATGAATTTGCATTTATAACGTCTTTTCTGGATATTATTGCAGCATTTAGTGGATTTATAGCTTTTTCGTATGTAAGAGAATCAGATTTTCCTCTACAATCAATAATAACATCACAATCCAACTCACTTTCAGGATCTACAATATTTTTTTCCGTCACCTTAAATTGCTTAAGACCCAAAATATACTCAGAGAATTTTTTCGGGATATAATGAAATGCGTTTGCCCAAAAGGTATCAGCACCCTCAGTCTTTTTTACATATTCAAACAAATTATCGGGTGTGTACCCACTATAATCATCAACAAGACGAGGTGCTTTCAAAACTGGATGAAAGTTCCACTTATTCTCAGTTCCCCAATTTTCGTAAAAAATACCAGTTTTTAGAGTAGCACCTGTTTTTTCTACAAAATCATCCCAATCTTCTACAAATTCAGATATCAACTTTGTTGCAGGTCTATTACCACCCTGTCCGACTTTTTCTATTGCTATGTTTGGATCATAACATATCTCTACCTCTCCTTCAATATCAAACTGTTTAAAGGATTTTAAACATTGCAGTGCAGAAATACATCCACCATTACCTGCACCAACAACAACAATTTTCATAATTGATCCTTTAAATATTTTAAGAGATCATTCTGTCTGATATCATTCTCCACAATAGCTTTCGTCTTTTCGGCAATGTCGTCCAAGATATTAACGTCAAGACCTGCGAATGGTGGAATGATACCAAGTATGCGAAGTAATCCATCTACAAATAATGCTAGACAAGTGAACCCAAGGATCATACTAATAATAGTAGCATCCCTGTTGTGCTTACGCATTGACTCTTCATCTATTGCTCTTGCTTCAGCAACAGCAGCAGCTATCATCAGATCAACTTCTTCTTTAGTATAACAAAGACTTTTGATCTTTTCTTCTGTCATTGTATCATACGTATACTATATCTAGCTCTTCATCTATACCGTCTGCACTCCTTACAACTTGTAATACTGACATAAACTCATCTGCACTATCGCAGGTAACTGTTTGACAAGAACCATTAGATCCAAAAATATCAAACTTTCTGGCAGCAAGGTTGACTCTAACCTCATCCACAAATTCGTCAAATTCTAGTCTTTCAGTCATGGGTTTTTTAGTTTACAACCTATTCTAGCATGGATGCTCAGATATCGCAAGGAATATCATTCACAACAGGAAGTGGTTTACTGTCAGCAGTCACTTCATAGTATGCTTTGATAGGTCCACCAGCAGCATTACGAATGATGACTCTTGCACCATACTGAACACTATTTACAAATAATTCTTGAAATACTCCGATTGGGGTAAGTTGAACGTGAATAGTTTCTGGTTCAATATGTCCTCTCCAAGTCTCTGGCAATTCAATAATACCATCAACACTAACTGTACCACGTACTTCCATAATCTTATGAATTTTCATCTAGTATAGCATGGTTGTACCAGAATGACAACACAAATCTTTCTGAATTTTCAACCTGAGAAACATAATGTAAATACTCAGCATTTGAGAATACTATAAGTTTACCCTTCTCAGGTTTTACCTCCATGTGCTCAAAGCAGGTATGACCACCAGTATAATCATCATTTAGATATAACATTGCTGCAAATACATCTGGGTTATGCTTATTATTATCATCCACATGAGGTTTCATAAATGTACCAACTGGCCATCGTATGACACCAACGTAATCTAAGTTTGATGTAGTATCAAAAGACTTACAGATATCAGTTACTCTCATAACTACCTCATCCTCTGGTGGGATAACAGTTGGATCTACGTTCCCACCATGATATACTGCTGTATGATTTTTCCACTCAACAGTAGTAAGATAGGTATCTCCACCTCTAGTAGAGTTACCATAAGGCATTTCTTTATTATTTGCTTTAGATAGATTGATGAAGTGTTCACAAAGTTCAGGGGATAAAAAATTATCCTCAATATAAATCAGTTTTTTCACGTAGTCTTAGTATTAACTCCTGTCTTATATTGTGGGTCATCATAGTCTGGATCTGGATAGTCTTCCCAAGTATCTCCTTCATACTCTACAACTAAATGATTGACATCCTTACGCTCACCATACACATGGTAGAAACAATCAATAGGAGTCTCAGGTATGGTATTAGATTCTAAGACTATCTTCTCGTTATCAAAACTCTCCACAGTTATCATCTGTGGTACTCCAATATTCTGTATCTGTACCGTAATACTATCAGCATGTACTAGATCTTTCCAATGAGAAGGTAGTTCTATAATATTACTGTCCTTCAGTCTTCCTCTATAATATACAGCAACCTCTGGTCCCTCAATACAGGCATACCTTAGTCTGCTACCTTTACCTTTAGATGGATGAACCATATCAAATGGTTTTGGTCTACCATCTGCTTCTTGATGTCTTGATTCTAATCTACCAGTTGATAAACAATCTACAGTACCAGTAACATACACATTACCATCAATGTATACATGATCTGGTCCTTGTTCTCCTACTATGTTAACGTCACCTTCTATATCAACTGCTCTTCCACTAGCATTTGGTGACCACTCATCTATATCAGTTCCAACATTCAACGTACCATTACCACTACCACTATGACCTCCAAGATAAGTAGGTCCAGCAACAGCTAGAGTACCTTCATAAGGTCTATCACCATTCAAATTATTCAGTGATCTATCATCTGTTTGTGGTTCTTCTAAACCAATGTAGATCTTATGTGCTTGTATGTCGGGTATTCCAGCCATGTTATCCTGAGACTACAGTTTTTAGTGGTGCAACAAGTATATCTATTGCAGTACCAAACGTTGTTGGTACGAGTTGAGAAAGTGGTTCATGTATTCGGACAATATTTCCTACAATAAATGTCCATCCTTCTGAGTGTGTAAGAATACTACACTTAGCATCAAGCACAACATTCTCTGCTTGCATTATAGCACGATTATCAGCATCTATATTGATATCATGCTTTGCTTTTAGTGTAATATCTCCATCGTCAGAGTTATTTGCTTCCATTCTAATATCATTTGCTTCAACAGAGAACCTACCATCTGCTTGTATTAGTATATCACCAGCAGATTTTATTATAAGTGGTGCTCCATCACATACTTGTAGTATACTAGAACCCTGTTCTGCTGTAGCATCATCACTAGATCTAAGTTCAAATCCACCGTCTACAAAGAAACGTACACCTGCAGTAGATCCACTTTGAAGTGCTACTGCTCGATGTCGTTGTACATCTTTATCTCGTTCTCTTCCTATAACAAGTTGACCATCCTCTGAATGGTTTATGATAATAGGTGGTACATTTGCCATTAGAAACCTCTTGGGCAATCAACAACCCTAATAAGTGTGATGTCTTGAGTAATAGGATCTTTATAATCCTGTCTCTTCACAAATTTAGTTATAGGTCTTATTATAGCACCATAACCAGTCTTTGTATCAATAGATAAGGTGGGTATTCTTGTAAAACCAGCATCAGTAGTCCCAACTGATCCTATAATCCTACCTTTAGGATCAACCTTGAGTCTCAATGCACCACCATTAGAAGTCTTGACCATATCACCATCACTATACTTCATTCCAGTTCCTAGTATCTGTATACCTGTTACTTCACCAATAACATCAACACCAGTTTGATCTGAAGTAGAATCACTTCCTACATTACCAGTACCACCACCAGTACCATCAGTCTGATTTGGATCATCTACAACACCAGTGGCAGGATCAACTCCACCAGTCTGACCACCTCCAGTTCCAAGTATAGGATCCTTACTAATTACTCCACCCTCACTGTCTATAGAAAGACCATCATCTGTTACTGCTATAGTATCATCAATATTTTCTATAGGCCCTAAGTATCCACCACCAGGATTTGTAACAATAACATTAGTTACTTGACCATATGTGGGTGACTCAGGATTTAGATCCACATCAGCAGTACCAGTAGCACCCTTACCATTACCACAATTATCTACAAAACTAACAAACGGTGGTTTGGTATATCCAATTCCAAGATCATCCATGCTAACACCAACTACCTCTCCAATAGAGTTTATAACTGCCTTACCTGCAGCACCAACTCCACCACCACCAAACAATTCTAATTTAGGTGGACCACATTCTTTTTGGAATGGATTACAACCACCTACCAAAGCACTCATAGGTCCACCAACAGGTAATCCCAATGCATTTAGTGGGAAGTTACCTGCTACTGATGTTATGTTACTACCCAATCCTTTTATATTTTGTAAACCACCTGCTATATCTAATCCTAAAACATCACTTATAGCACCTCCACCCAATGCTCCACCTATTGCATCAAGAGGATTATCAAGTGCATTTTTTATAGTACCAATACCAGGGAACATACCTTCAAGTCCACCAAGAGCCATATCACCTAATCCACCCATACCACTCAATCCTTTAGCAAGACCCAACATCCTACTTGGATCTAATTTCTTCTTAGGATCTGCACCTTGATTAGTCTTCCAGTCAATTGGATCAGATTCACATTCTTGACCCTCACACTCTAAGAACTTCAAACCAGTCTGAGCAATTTTCAATGCCTTATCCATCATAGATGAAAAATCTGGCATAGAAGCACCACTCAAACCAGATATAGCACCCATTGCTGGAGCAATTGCTGATTGTATTTTATCTGTAATGTCTGAGATCAAACCTCCGATAAACTGTTCTGCTGCACAAAGTGGCATCTGAACAAGGTTACCAACCATACCTTTCAAGAAATCACCGACAAAATTCTTCAACCCATTTATCAAATTTTCCATCAAACAATATGCAGTATCCTGTTGTTTCTTTACTTCCAAATTCTTGATAAGATGAGAAGGGTCTAAGAAATTAACAGATTCATTCACTTTCTCATTGATCTCCTTGAACATCTCCTTTCTAGCATGTCTAATAGTGGCAGAAAATCCACCTGATATCTTTATAGATGCTTTTTCAATCAACTTATCCATATCAACAATCCTGTTTATAACAGGATCTATGTAACCATCCTCAAATTTTTCAAGAGCACTAACCTCATCAGTAAATTTCTGAAGAATCTTAGATACATCACCCAGTGCTCCTTTAGGATCAGCACATTTTTGTGCTACCTTTACCTCATATACTTTGTTATCATAATGTTTGTTTATAGTACCAACAAAAGTATCTTCCTCTTCTGTTGGTAACGGATCCTCTTCCTCCGAGGGTTTTATATCATTACCAGACTTTTCACTATTACCACCCTTAGATTTATTTTTCTCAGCATTAGCTAATGCAACAGTCTCAGAATTAGCTTCACCTACCTCAAGTAAATGAGTTGGTTTATCTGTTATTAGTGGACCACCAGTTTTGATTCTTTTTTTATAGTCAGAGAATGTTTCACCTGCTTCTCTAAGACCAGATTCACCAACTGCATCCTCTGGTTGTTCTATAACTTCAGTATTACTATCAGGAAGACCACCATGATCCGACTGCTTCTTACCATGTGTAGGAGTTACATGCTTTCCTGTCTCTATACTAGCATCTGCAGTAAATGGGGCGAAACCACTGGTTCCCTCCTCCATCACTTTTTCCCATGTTTTGAATGGAGTTATATTACTATTACTAAAGAACGACCCTACAATTACAGGTTGTTGTCCATCCTCACCATCCAAGAAAAATCCAAATACAGTCTCACCACCCTGTACTGCAAAACTAGTTCCACTATGATTATGTCCAGCACCCATACTAGGTGGTACTAAAAAATGAGCCCAAGGTAAGTCTGTATCGTCTATACCACCCTGATCTTTATTTTCAGCAGGGTGGTGACCTAAGATTCTTACCTTTGCTCTGTATCCATTATTAGTATTCTGATTGTTCTTATCACGCCAAGCTTTATCAGCAGTTACCTGTCCAATAAACCAATGGAAACCGTCTTTACCTGAAAAATTTATATTTGATCGTGTTGCTTCAAGCATTAGTCATCATACACTCTACATTCTAACGAGTCGGGGTGGTTATCACAATATACTTCTAAATGCTTATCCTCATGCCTTGTATGCCAATCATTAATCTTACCCTCATTAGGTTCTACTTCTGATTCATCATGTGCATGGAAAGCATCATTGTGCATTTCTAAATCCTTTTCAGAGTATTCAATCATACCATGATTGATATGCTCCTTATGATCTTTTGGATCAATATAAACCTCATGATTGAGATCGTGTTCTGGAGTCTTAGTTGTCATGTTAGCGTCCTTGGTAAGGTAAGAAAGAGTCTCTTACTAAAGTGAGACCAGTGAAGTCACCAGTTGCAGATCCAAAGTCATGTGCTAATCTAGCAATCATATATCTACCAGAAGCAGGATTTACACCCTTTCTAGTTTCTTTTTCAATATTTAGCCTGCTAAATTGACAATCAATAGTTTGACCAACTCTCAAATTCAAATTCATAGGAACTGTAATATTCAAGAGTTGAGAAAACAATGCAGCATATCTAGCAGATGCTTGAGATTGATATAGAGCTTGATCTTGTGGAGTTTCTCTTTTTTTACCACGCCAATTAGGAGTCATAGTAGCATTGTCAAGTGTTCCAAATGTTATTCTAGAATACTTATCAGCAAATGCATCTGGAATTAATGAGACATCATTTGCTAATTTCAAATCTTCTGTGCTCTCCTTGGCAGAGTATTCGGAGAAAACTGGTTCCCTCGTCAATATATTATAATAGTAATTTGCTGTCTTGTATGCTCCAGACCTCAACTTTTTTAGGACATCGTGACTTTCAGTCCAAGTTGGTGGACTAGTGAAAATTAAATTATTATCTTTTAAAGAATACTGACCCGTTGCAGCAGAGTATTTTTGCCATTCTTCCACCTTCGCATTTTCAAGATCCATAATATCATCTATACTACGAAAATTATATCCATCTTGATCTTCAAAAAAGAGAAATCCAGCACTACCTTTAGTAGTTCTCATAAACCCTGAGTTCATAGTAATTGCTTTAGGGCATAACTTACTAATCATAAACAAAGGTCTTCTAAAATTACCAGTAAACTCACTATTATTCCTAGTCTTATCAATATTGATCCTCTCTTCAGGGATCTCCATTTTTTCAGTCAATATTTTCTCTACAGTATCCGATATCCTTCCAGTATGTTTTTCCCAAACTCTTAGAGTATGATTAGATACAGAATGTTCTGTCTCTAAAGTCAACATATACACTTCTCTTTTCTGATCAGAAATATTATCAGAAATATTTGTTATTACTAAAGGTACAGTCTCAGAAGTAAATTCAAACATCTCAGCACTAGGATGTTCAATCTTTAGATGTACTGTATTACCACTTCTAATTGGAATAGCATTCAACAAACCATAGGTATCATTGATCAATATCTGAATATGTACACTAGAATCTATAATATCTTCATAGTATTTTATTCCAGCAAGTTGACCTGCAAGATCCTGTGGTTCTCCACCACCAGCAGGTATAACATCAAACTGCTTTATCTTATGTCCATATTGCCAGAGACCTTTAGGTTGTGCCATTAAACTGTGAGTAACCCTGTCATCTGAGCATATTTAGCGACAATATCGTATGGATCGCTAGTAGATACCACTTTTGGAGGAGGACTAGTATTTACAACATAAGGAGCTATGACAGTATTTGGTTCTCGATTTAGAATAACCAACCGTGATGCACCTAAATCCTCGTTAGGAAGAATGTCACCACTAGCATCAGGCACAAACAATTCTTTACCTATCTCACCAACGATATATGGTTTACCTGCCTCAACTCTACCACCTTCTTGCAATTTTTCAATTGGTTTAGGAGTTACTTGTTTTTGGTAAACTTTTTTTATTGGGTTGCTATTGGGGGGAATATTTTTAGGACCGCCCGATTGTATTATATTTTTTAATCTTTCACCCTCTTTCAGGTTTTTTATAAACTGTTTATTTTTAAAAGCCTCAGAGAATCCTGATATTGGCACAGTTTCTGTTTGAAGAATCCTCTTACCATCTTTCAATATTGAATTGGTTAATCGAAAACTTTCTCCATCAATATTATTTTTATATGATTGTCTCCCAAATAATAATTTCTGTGTTCTATCAACTAAATTTCCTTTTGGTCCTACTCCTGTTCTAGTTACAAAAGGTTTATCAAAACGCAAAGGAGTAGTTTTTATACCTTTTCCTCGTATTGAGTTCAATAAATTATCAATTCTTGTCATCAATAATTCATTAGCACCCTGCCTTTTTATAATACCTACTCTTGATTGATTAGGGAAATTACCACGTTCAACTGCTCTGCTTATTCTATTTTTAAGTAAGTTATTTCTTGTTGCATTTGCCCTAATAAGTCTTAGTCGCTGTTGGTTTCTTTTCATACTTACAAAAACTCTTCCTACAAGACTCTTAGCAGGAACAAATCTTCTTAGTTTTCTTATATTATTAGCAACTTTTAGAAGTCTTGCAGCTTTAACTAATTTTCTACCAGCATTAGCAATTTTTAAACCTGCAAGAATCCTAGATCCAGGAATAGGTAAGAATGCTAAAACAGCAGCTACTGCTATTTCTACAGCAATCATACCTCCAATTTCTTTCATTACTTTCATGAACCCGCCTGGTTCTATGGGAGCAGTTTGAGGTTCCACAAGTTGCGGAGTTTGAATATTACCAGCACCACCTTCTACATCTTCACCTTTCTTGTACGATTTCAATAATGGTGCTGTTCTACCTTCAAACTTATCTAAAACCTGATCAAAATCATCTTGTGCTTTTGAAAACTCAGTTACGGCAAAAGTTCTTTCTACTCTTTCTTGCTCAATAGATCTTCTACGATTAGCACCTGATAATAAATCAGCTATGCTACCACCAGCAATTCCACCTATAAGACTACCGCCAACACCACCAATAAGAGTACCAATAGGTCCAGCAAAAGAACCAAGTGCAGCACCTTTTGCTCCACCTGCTAATGCACCTGCTAATCCACCACCAGCACCAAGACTTGCTTGTAATACATTCTGCCCACTTCCTAATCTACTAGTAAAATCTAATCCTGTTCCTAATACTGCTAATGGTCCTACTCTCGAAAGAGTTGAAGGAACTCTACCTCTAGTGAAAGGTACAATATTATTTCTAGGTGTTATCCTAGATGGTTTAGGAGGTGAACCACCTGGACCTAAAGTAGGTGTAGGTGGAACTCTTGGTCCTCTTCTCCTCCGATCATCACCACCACCAAACCCAAAACCACCCTTGAACAGTCGAAATAACAAAAGATTTTGTACTACCGCCCCAAGTAAACCACCACCTTCTTCTTTATTAGCACCTCCACCTATAGCATTATATGCTAATTTTCTTTCATCTGCTAACTTCTTTTTTAATGCAAGAGATTGTCTCTCATACACCCTATTCAAAGAGGATCTTCTTTGAATATCCTGTAACAATCCATTTGATAAGGATCTAGATTTTCTTGATTCAGTGTATAATTTTTCAGACATATTATGAGAACGCAGCGTAACTATTCAATGCATATGCAGCATCGAGTTTATCAATAGAACCACTAAAAGTAGTTGATATAACTGCTGATCCTTCTCCACCAGGTTCATTTTCATCCATATTCTGTGGTATTGGTGCAGTGGTAGTAGTACCTGCAATATTAGCAATAATAGGATTATTCATCATAGAAGTTGCACTTGCTACTTCTTCAGTTCTAGGTATAGTAGGTAACCCTTGATCATTTAGACTTGCTTTTTCATTAGGAAAAACATCTAAAAAATCCCACCATTGATTAGATGGTTTCTTTTCCACCTCTGGTAATCCCAACATTGATGATGGTATTGGTTGAGCACCTCTCTCTAGTTGAGTTCCAGATCCATATGCACTGAAGAATGTATTGTCTATTCCTAATCTACCTCTATATGAATCACCCTCTTGGAAAGAACTACCACTCAAAAATTCTGTATTACCACCAACATGCTTTCTTGCTGCTGCCTGTAATTCTACATTCTTCAATGCATCTGCAGTTTGCTCAAAAAGAAGTTCTATCTCATCTTTAGTTTTACGTTGACCTCTCTTCTCATAATAAGACATCATTGCTGCTATAGCAGATTTTTTATCTGTAATGTCCTTCCATATTTTAGCAGTAGGTTGGAAATCAGAAGAAGTAGGATCCTCAAATGCTGGTTGGTATTGATTATCTCTAGTAATAGTTTCAAAAACTGTATCACCATAATCACCAGTATCAGCAACTCTATTATAAATTGACTGTGCTACATCTGCCCTTGACTGATCATCTCCAGCTTCTAAAGCAGAGATAGCAGTAAGAATATTGAAATCTTTACTTTTTTCATTCATCACTAACTTTTCTTCCTTTTCAGGTGGAGGACTCCAAGATAAATCTTCTATTATCTGATCACCTACAAAATTAGTAGTGTTAGTTGTTATATTTGGTTCTGGTATTATTGTTGAACGTGCCTCAATAAGTTCTTCGTCAGATATTGGAGACATCATTGCTGGCATTATATTATCTCTTCCACCATTTGCTTCTATTATTGCTTCCTTCTCTGCCTCAGTTAATCCTTCAGGTTTTTGTTCAATCTGTTGAGTTTCACCTGAAGGATCTTCTTTTGGTTGTGCTTTTGCTACCTCTTGTTCAACCTCACCAGTATTTTCACCAGATAATCCCTGCATTGCTTGCATATTTACTCCACCACCAACTTGATCAGCAGAAAAAGGATTTCTCTTTGTTTGATCTACATCAGTTAGAATACCATCTGCCCTAGAAAGTTGTCCTCTAAACCTATCAACATCTCCTTTATTGATAGTATTATTAGTTTCATCAAATGAAGTGGTTATTGTTTCCTGTCTTCTATTATTACTGGCAAGAGCACCACCAGTTAGTAATAATCCACCAAGAGCTGCTAGTGCTAGAATACCCTTTGCTTTACCACCTCCCAACATTCCAAGTCCACCAGCCATCATTCCTCCTCTCATCAAACCACCACCAATAAGTCCTTTAGCAGCTAATAATGCAATGACACCTTGAGCAATTTCTGGTAAAAATGCACCTACACCAAGTCCCACACCTTGTATAGCACCACCAATATCTCCTTGAGCTAATTCATTTGCTGCTATACCAAATCCAAAAATTCCAATCATTTTTCGTAAATTGAAAAATGCAGCAGTTTTGAAATTCTCAGTGTTCTCTAAATCTTTTTTCAGTATCTTTTGTTCTTCTAGGAAATATTTTCTTCTCTCTCGTATATCTTTTCTTATTTCATTTTGCATTGCCTCCATATTATTATTCAATTGTTCCATCTCAAGAACAATACGACCAAGACCTCTTATAGATGTTCCTCTACTCTCATTTACTTGAGCATTTTGAGCATTTACTAGTAGTCTTTCGTAAGCATTATCCATCCTACGTTCCAATGGAATCATAGGTGTTTGTGGTTCTACTTGTCTACCAG